>Ga0318553_10000620_pt1 | contig 11627 bp, 6 predicted proteins | sample GRESIP082b2f21_FD_203686 | JGI IMG/M metagenome (GOLD analysis project Ga0318553, IMG submission 203686) | Tropical soil microbial communities from Luquillo Experimental Forest, Puerto Rico - GRE.SIPMG.082b2f21 | ecosystem: Environmental > Terrestrial > Soil > Tropical forest > Bulk soil...
GTAGCAGTAGCTCCCGACCGACGTCATCACGCACAGCCCGCCGGGACCGCTCGTGCAGTCGGTGTTGGCGCGGCAGGGTCCGTAGAGGCAGGCACGCGGATAATCGACGGTGCAGACCCCGTGCGGGCTCGCGCTGCAGTCCGAGTCGGCGGTGCACGCGTCGTAACGGCACTCGTTCCCGGGCAGCGGCACGGCGCCGCCGCAGTAGTTGAGCGAGTGGGGGACGCAGTGGCCGCGCGGCATGGCCGTGCAATCGGCGTCCGACCGGCAGCATGGCGTCGCGCTCGCGTCCGGGCAGGCGTCGAGCGTCGGCGGTGTCCGCGGCGTGCAGTGGTGGAAGCCATCGAGGCCCAGCGCGCACAGCAACTCGGAGCAGGGCGGCCCGCAGATCCCTTGCGGACAATCGCCGTCGACGTGGCAGTCGTCATGGCCCGCGGTGCCCGCAGCGCCCGTCGTGCCCGCAGCGCCTGTCGTCCCCGCAGCGCCGGTCGTCCCAGCACCGCCGGTGGTACCTGCGGCGCCGGTCGTGCCCGCGGCGCCGGTAGTCCCGGCCGCGCCGGTCGTGCCCCCGGCGCCGATGGTCCCGGCCGCGCCGGTCGTGCCCGCGGCGCCTGTCGTGCCCGCAGCGCCTGTCGCGCCGCCCATTCCGGCACCAGCAACGCCGCGGCTGCTCGAGCAACCACCCGCCGGCACCGCCAGCAAGAATCCGCATAGCACTGCGATCGTTCGGCCATTGATGCGCATTTTCGGCGGGGGAACAGCAAGTCTCGTACCGTCGACGTCGGCCGCACAACCGCGCGAGGTCCGGCGCTCCGGGGCCGCCCCGACGTCAGATTGTTGAGGGGACGGCGACATTTTGGGCGCCACCGGGACAATTTCGCGGGCCCTGAGTATGTTTGCCGGCGATGCGGCTCGCCGTCGAGGTCAGCACCTGCTCTGCGGAGCGGACCGGGATCGGTTACTACACCGAGCACCTGGTCGACGGCCTGCTCGCGACGCGCGCCCCCTCCGACGACGTCGTGTTGATCAGCAACGGCAAGCCCGCCGCCGAGCTCGTCGATCGCTGGCAGCGCTACCTGCACACGGGCGGCGTCCCCGTGAGATCGATCTGGATGCAGCGGGACGCGCCGCGCCTGCTCGCCGAGGTGGGCGCGGGCTTCGCCGTGTTCCCGAACTACCTGGCGCCGATCGGCGTCCGATGTCCGTTCGTCAACGTCGTGCACGACCTGGCGATCATCCGGACGCCGGCGTTCTTCAACTTCAGCAAGCTGGCGCTGCAGCGGTCGCTCCTGCCGATGGTCGTGCGCGAGGCGACGGCGGTGGCCACGGTCTCGCAGGCGTCGCGGCGCGACGTCGTCGCGCTCCTCGGCGTTCCCGAGGAGCGGATCCTCATGCTGCCCGGCGCGCCGCACCCCGCCTGCCGGCCCCCGAGCGAGGCCGAGGTCGCCGAGGTCCGCCAGCGCTTCCGCCTCGAGCGCCCCTATCTGCTGTCGGTGGGGACGCTCGAGCCGCGCAAGAACCTGCCGACCTTGCTGCGGGCCTTCGATCATCTGCTGGCGCGCGGCGGCACCGCGGCCGCGGACGTCGACCTCGTGATCGTGGGCGGGCGCGGCTGGCGCGATCGCGAGCTGCGCGGCGAGATCGGCAAGCGCCTCGCGACCGGGCGGGTCCACACCCTCGGCTACGTCGCGGAGCGGGATCTCATCGGCCTCTACGGCGGCGCCGTCGCGCTCGCCTACCCGTCGCACTTCGAGGGGTTCGGCCTGCCCGTGATCGAGGCCATGGCCTGCGGGACCGCCGTGGTGGCCTCCGACGTCGAGGCGCTGCGCGAGATCAGCGGCGGCGCCGCCGAGCTGGTCCCGGTCGGCGACGCGGCGGCGCTCGGCGACGCTGTCGCGCGCCTCGTCGACGATCCCGCGGCCCACGCCGCGGCGCGCGCCCGGGGCCTCGCCCGCGCCGCGGCGTTCAGCTGGGAGGCGACGGCCGAGCGGCTGTGGCGCTTCGCGCGGGCACACGCGCGGACGCCGGCCACGCAACCGGGTCCGCTGCGGCCGTTCGGCGGCGTGGCGACGCCGGCGCCGGCATCGGCCGCCCGACCGCCGGCGGCCGGACCCGTCACGCCGTCGGCGGGCGCGCGGGTGCCGTCCCCGACCGACGCGCAGGTGAGCTCTCCGGCGGATCTCCTGGCCGCCGACGACCCGAGCTGGGCCGTGCTCGCGACGGTGGTGTATGCGGATCTGTTCGACGCGCCGGTGACCGCGGACGAAGCCGCCCGCGCCTGCCTGGGGGCCCGGCTCTCGCCGGCGGAGGTCCGCGCGCGCGTGGCGCGCCCGCCGCTCGAGGGGCTGGTGGCTCTCCACCCGAGCGGCCACCTCACCCTGCGTGGCCGCGAGCCGCTCGTCGCCCGCCAGGCGGACGGCGCGGTCCGGACCGCGGAGCTGCTCGCCCGCCATCGCCGCGTGATCTCGGCGCTCGCCAGCCTCCCGTTCGTGCGCATGCTCGCGCTCTCGGGCGGGACGGCGCACCGGAACGCCCGCGGGGGCGACGACATCGACCTGTTCGTGGTCGCCTCCGCCGGGCGGGCCTACACGGCGTACACGATGTTGTTCCTCGCCAGCACGCTGACGCGCCGGCGCGGCATCCTCTGCCCGAACTACCTCGTCGACGAGGGGCATCTCCAGATCGCGTACCACCACGATCTGTTCACCGCTCACCAGGCCATCTCCCTGGTCCCGCTGGCGGGGATCGAGATCTTCGACCGGTTCGTCGCCGCCAACGAGGCCTGGGTGCGGGATTTCTATCCCGCCTACGTCCCGCGCGCCGCGGAGGGGCCGCTCGCGCCGTCGCCGGTTCAGCGCCTGGCGGAGCGGCCGTTCCGCTGGTCGCTCGGCGACGAGATCGAGCGGGTGCTGTCGGTCGCCTGGCGGTTTCACCTCGGGCGGCGCGCGGCGCGCTCGCCGCAGCCGGACCTGGTGCTCGACCCGGGGATCCTCAAGCTGCACCTGTCCGATCACCGGCGGCACGTGCTGGCCCGGTTCGAGGAGCGCCTCGCGGGGCTGCGGTCGCTGTGGACGGGGCCGAGGCCCGCCGCGCCGGCGCCGGAGGCCGCGGTCGGGTAGCCATGGAGGACGGGACGCGCGCGGCGATCGGGGCGGGGGGGGCGGCGATCGGGCGCGCGGCAGTGTGCGCGGCGGCGCTGGTCGTACCGCTGCTCTACGCGCCGGGGCTCGAGTCGCCGTTCGCGGAGCCGAAGCTCGCGGTCGTCCTCGTGGCAGGCGCGCTCGCCGTCGCTGGTGAGCTCGTGGCCTTCGGCGCCGGCGCGCGAGGCCCGCGCTGGGATCCGTTCGCGCGGGCGGCGCTGCTGGCGCTCCTGGTGACGAGCACCCTCGCGGCGGCGATCGCGATCGGACGAGGGCCGCCCGGTGCGCCGTACGCGGGCGTCGAGCTCGCGCGGCTCGTGGCCATGCTGGCGATCGCGGCGGGCGCGGCTCGGGCCGCGGCCGACGCCCGCTGGCGGTCGCGCCTCACGGACGCGATCGCCGTGTCCGCGGGGGTGGTCGCGCTGCTCGGCCTCTTGCAGCACCTCCGCCTGCTTCCTTTCACCTTGCCGGTGATCAGCGTGCCGGGCTCGACGTTCGGCAACCGCAACATGGCCGGCGAGGCGGTGGCGATGTCGATCCCGTTCTCGCTCGCGGCGCTCCGTTTCCGGCCGGCGGGCGCGGGGCCGGATGGGGCGCGCGCTCGCGCGGCGTGGCCCGTCGCCGCGCTGCTCGTGCTCGAGCTCGTCTACCTGGCCGTGACCCGCACGCGCGGCGCCTGGTTGGGGGGCGCGCTGGGGGTGGCTGTCGTGTTCGCCGTCCGGCGCCCGCCGCTGCCGCGGGCGGCGTGGCTGGCGCTCGTGCCGCTCGGGGGCGCGGTGCTGCTCGCGGCGCTCCTCCCCGGGCGCTGGAGCCCGCTGGACGCCCGCGACTTCAAGCGGTACGAGCCGGGGGCGGAGGTGATGCGGGAGGCGGTGGATCCGCTGTCGCCCGTGGCGCGAACCCGCGTCGGGCTCTGGCGTCGGACGCTGGCGCTCTACGCCGAGCGCCCGCTCACCGGCATCGGCCCCGGCAACTTCCCGATCTGGTTCCCGCGCAAGGCCGAGCCGGGCGCCGCGCGCGACGGCGTGATGGCGGCGCGCGTGATCCCGCGCCGCCCCCACGACGAGCTGCTCGAACGGCTGGCCGAGACCGGGCCGTTCGGCCTCGCCGCGCTGCTGGCCGTGTACCTCGCCGCCGTCGTCGCCGCCTTCCGCTGGCAGCGCGCCAGCCGGGGCGTTCCCCCGGACGGCGGCGCCGACGTCTCCCGGGCCGACGCGGCGGCGGCCGCCGCCGCGAGCCTCGCCGCCGGCTTCACCTGCGGCCTCACCGCGTTCCCGCTCGCGATGCCGGCCACGACGTTGCTCTCCGGCGTCGCGCTCGGATTCCTCGCCACGCTGGACCCGCGTCCATCCCACCCGCTCGCGCCCACCGCCGTGTCGCCGGCGTCCCGGCCGTCGACGCCGGGCTGGGGCGCGATCGCCCCCGCGCTCGCGCTCGGCGCGCTCGTCGTCGCCGGCGCGGCGTTGTGGGCATCGCGGGCGCTCGCCGCCTCGTACTGGCGGGGGCAGGCCGAGCGGGCGCTCGCCGCGCGCGACACGAAGGCCGGCGCCACCGAGGCCCTGCGCCTGCTCGCGCGGGCCGACGGCGCCGGCGCCGCGGGGGCCGGGTTCTGGATCGGGCTGCGGACCGCGCAGGCGGCGCTCAAGCTCGGCGACGGCGCGGCGGCGACCGAGGCCGCGGATCGGGCCTTGGCCCTCGAGCCCTGGTCGCCGCACGCCTGGGGGCTGCGCGGCGCAGGGCGCCTCGCTGCCGGTGACGCGGCCGGCGCCGCAGACGACGCCCGACGCGCGCTCGAGCTCTACGCCGGGGAGCCCGTCGCGCAGGCGACGCTCGGGGCGACGGCCAGGCGCCTCGGGCGCGCGGAGGCGCCCTAGCATGTTCCGCGGGCGCAGGGAGGGGCTCTAGGGATGTCCCGCCTCCGCGTGGCGATCGTCCACGACTGGCTGGTGTCCATGCGCGGCGGCGAGCGCGTCGTGGAGTCGCTCTGCCGCCTCTACCCGCAGGCGCGGCTGTTCACGCTGCGCTTCGACCGCGACGGCGTCTCGCCGGAGATCGCCGGCCGGGAGGTGACGCCGTCGTTCGTCGACCGTCTGGCGCGCGCGCTGCCGCTCGGGCGCGCCGAGTTCCGCTGGCTCTTGCCGCTGTTCCCGCTCGCCGTGCGCTCGTTTCGCCTCGAGGGCTACGACCTCGTCGTCTCGAGCAGCGTCGCCGTGGCTAAGGGGGCCCGCGCCGCCCCTGGCGCGCTCCACGTCGCCTACGTCCACTCCCCGATGCGCTACGTCTGGGAGGGGCAGGCGGCGTACGCCGCGTCGCTGCCGGGCGGCGCCCTCGGGCGGGCGGCCTTCGATCTGCTAGCCCGCGGGCTGCGGCGCTGGGACGTCGCCTCCACGGCGGGGCCGCACGCCCTCGTCGCCAACAGCCGCTACACGCGCGATCGCATCCGCCGCTACTACGGCCGCGAGGCCACGGTCATCGAGCCGCCCGTCGACGCGCGCAGGTTCGCGTCCGTTCCCGATCGCCCGCCCGCCGGCGCCGGCGCTGGCGAGCCGACGTACCTCTGCGTCTCGGCGCTGGTCCCCTACAAGCGCGTCGAGCTCGCGGTCCGCGCCTTCGCCGGCCGGCGGGCGCGCCTGGTCGTCGTCGGCGACGGACCCGAGCGCGAGCGGCTGGCCGCGCTCGCCGGCCCCAACGTCGAGCTGCGCGGGCGCGTCGGCGACGCGGAGCTCGACCGGCTCTACGCCGCGGCGCAGGCGATCATCCACCCGGCCGTCGACGACTTCGGCATCGTCCCCGTCGAGGCGCTCGCCGCGGCGCGGCCGGTTGTCGCCTTCGCCGAGGGAGGGGCGCGCGACTCGGTGAGCGAGCCCGAGACCGGCACGCTGTTCGCGGAGCCGACGCCGGAGGCGCTCGGGGCGGCGATCACGCGGCTCGAGGGGATGCGCTTCGATCCCGCGCGGCTCCGCGCGGCCGCGCTCCGCTTCGACCAGGCCGAGTTCGAGCGCCGCTTCGGCGCCTTCGTGGAAGGGCAGGTCGAGGCGCGCCGCGGACGGCGCACCGGGCGCGAGGTCGCGTCGGCGTGAGCACCGCCCAGCCTCCCTCGCGGCCGGCCGATGCGGGCGATGGCGCTGCTGCGGGCGTTGGCGCTGCCGCTGGCGCTGGCGCCATCACGGCGCCGCGCCGCGCGCTGTTCAACATGGCCGCCAAGGGCGCCTCGATGGCCATCGAGCGTGGCGCGCAGCTCGCGCTCGTGCTCGTCGCGGGGCCGCTGCTCGGCCCGGCCGCCTACGGGCGGTTCTCGTTCGCCGCCAGCCTGGCGGTGTTGCTCGCGTTCGGGACCGACCTCGGCCTGACCATCTGGACCACGCGCGCCCTGGCCCGCGATCCCGGGGCCGGCCCGGGGGTGCTCGGCACGGGCTTGCGGCTCCGCCTCGCCGCGACGGCGGTCGTGGCGCTCGCGTTGCTCGGCGTCGCGCTCGCCACCCCGCAGCCGGACGTCCGCTGGGCCGTCCTCGCGCTCGGCGGCGCGTCGCTGGCCCGCGCCTTCCTCGACCACGCGCGGGCCGTGTTCCGCGCCCACGAGCGCCTCGACGACGAGGGGAAGGTCAACGTCGTCATCGCCTTCGGCAGCACGATCGGTGGCCTCGGGGCGCTGGCTCTTTCCGGGCCCGGCGTCCCCGCGCTCGCCACGGGCGTCCTGCTCGGCACGCTCGCCGGTGCGTTCTACGGCTTCCTGGTGCTCGACCGCGGCTACGCGCACCACGGCCCGTGGGCCGGCCCCGGCGACCGCGCGCTGGCGCGCCGGATGCTGCGCGAGTCGCTGCCGTTCTGGCTGGCCGGCGTGTTCTCGTTGCTCTACGCGCGCGGCGACGTCGTCCTGCTCAAGCTCCTCTCCACCGACGCGGAGGTGGGGGCCTACCGAACCGCCGGGCAGCTCGTCGAGGTGGTCCGGCAGGCGCCGGTCCTGCTCCTGACCGCGCTCTTCCCCCAGCTCGCGCGCGCCTTCGCCGAGCCGGGGGAGCGCCTGGTCCGCCTCGAGCGCCAGGTCACCCTGCTGCTCGTCGGCGGCGGCCTCGCCGCCGCGGCGCTCGTCGCCGCGATCTCCGGCCCGCTCATCCGCCACCTCTACGGGCCGGCCTTCGCGCGCACGATCCCGGCCCTGCGCGTGCTGGCCCTCTCCGTCCCGCTCGTGTTCATGAACGCCGGCCTCCTGCACTTCTTCGTGGCCCGCGATCGCGGCACGCTCAACGTCCTGCTCGCCGGGGCGATGGTGCTCGTCAACCTCGGCGCCAACCTCCTGCTGGCGCGCCCGCTCGGCGCCGTCGGGAGCGCGCTGGCGACACTGGTCACCGAGGCCGCTCTCGGCGCCTCCTGTCTCTACGCGCTCCGCGTGCTGCGGCGGGAGGCGCGCCCCAGCGTCGCGGCCGTGACGCCTGCGTCCGCCGTCGAAGCCGGCGGTTAGCGCGCGCCGCGGCCGCTCAGGATCGCGGGCAGCGTGCGCATGAGGATGGCGAGGTCGAGGCCCAGGCTCCAGCGGTCGACGTACTCGAGGTCCAGCGCCATCCGCTCCGCGAACGACAGATCGCTGCGGCCGCTCACCTGCCAGAGGCAGGAGAGCCCCGGGCGCATCGACAGCCGCCGGCGGTAGCGCCCGGTGAGGCCGCGGGTCTCGTCGAGCGGCAGCGGGCGGGGGCCGACCAGGCTCATGTGACCGAGGAGGACGCTGAACAGCTGCGGCAGCTCGTCGAGGCTGCTCTTGCGCAAGAGGTGGCCGAAGCGGGTGACGCGCGGATCGTTCTTCATCTTGAACAGCGGCCCGTCGTAGTCGTTGAACGCCTCGAGCGCCGGACGTTCCTGCTCGGCGCCGAGCCGCATGGTGCGGAACTTCCCCATCCGGAACGGCCGGCCGTAGAGCCCGCCGCGCTGCTGGACGAACAGCACCGACGGGCCGATGAACAGCCGCACGGCGATCGCCACCAGCACCATGAGGGGCAGGAGCGCGGCGATGAGCACGCCGGCGAGCAGGCGATCGAGGACCGCCTTGACCGCCAGCGGCAGGGCGTCGACCTCGATCGGCTGGTAGACGAGGTAGTGGCTGGCGCCGACGGTCTCGACGTCGGGCGGCGGCAGCGACAGTGACTGCTGCTCGACGGGGATGAACGCCGGCAGGCCCACCTCCGCGCAGACCTCGATGAACGCGAGCACCTTGGTGGTCGGGAAGCGGCCGACGAGCACCACCTCGTCGACGGCCGTCGTTTGCAGGTGGGCGCGCAGCGCCTCGGGGTCGTCCCCGGGCCACGCCTCGACGGGGCGCCCGTGCAGGCGCGTGAACTCGGTGCCGAGGAGGCCGGCGGCGTCGCCGACCAGCAGCGCGCGCGCCTGGCCGCGGTACCGCCGCAGCCAGGCCGTCTGAAAGACCTTGGCCACGAGCAGCATCACCGTCGAGAAGGCGAGGAAGGTGACGATGAGCGATCGGTTGAGCGCGGTCTGCGCGGCGGTGAGGATGAGGCCGATGGCGGCGAGGCCCCACCCCTGCGTCAGCACCACCCGGCGCACGATCTCCAGCCGCTGGCCGCCGAGCACCCGGAGGCGGTGGATGCCGAGCTTCTCGGCGGCGAAGATCCACGTCGGCAGGAAGACGAGCAACAGGTGCGCGTATTCGGTCAGCGCCGTCGGCGGCTTGAGGCCGGGGATCCACCGCCAGAACATCGCGTGCGCCCCGCGCGAGAGCACGAGGGCTCCGAGGATCACCAGCAGATCCTCGAGCAAGATCGTCTGTTCGAGCGACCGATCCCGGTTCATTGTTCCACGGGTGAGTAGTCCCGCCGGGAGGGGTCGCTGCCCTCCGCGAGGGCGGCGAGCAGGCCGGCGAGCAGCCAAAGCATGGCGTAGGTCGGCGTGAATTCGAGGAAGTAGTCGAAGAGGCCGTGGATCGCGTAGGCGGAGAGGGCGGCCGACAAGCCGAAGGCGAGCAGGCCCTCGGGCGACGAGCGCTCGTGGCGCGTCAGCGCGCGCCGGGCGCTGCGCCAGACCAGCCCGACGACGACGAAGAGGGCGGCGACGCCGGCGAGGCCGAGGGTGGCGAGCGTCTCGAAGAACCAGTTGTTCGCGTGCAGGCGATCATCGAAGGCGGCGCCCTCGGCGAGGCCCACGTAGCGGTTGTAGGCGTGGCGGAAGTTGTCGGGGCCGAGGCCGAGGAGCGGGTGCTCCTCGAAGGCGGCGAGCGCGCCCCGCCAGAGCCGCGGTCGGGACACCTCCCGGGCGGCGCCGTCGGCGGCGGCGGCGGCCTCCGATCCGGACGCGACCACGTCGTCCACCCGCGGCGGTCGGGCGTCGGCGGTCTCGGCGACCTCCACCGCCGCGTCGTAGCCTGCGTCCCCGCGCCGAGAGAACCAGGTCACCCCTTCGTGCACCAGATCGAAGCGCAGGCGGTAGCGTCCCGCTCGATCCGGGGCCTGCACGCGGGCGGCGAGGCGCGCCGTGGCCCCTGGCGCCACGTCGCTCGGCAGCAGCGTCCGCAGGCCGTCGAACACCACCGTCCGGCCGGTCTCCGCCTCCTGCCAGTGGTAACTGAGCCTGATCGGCTGCGCGCCGGTCGCCGGCCAGGCGCGCGCGCCCAGGTTCCGCACCTCGATCGCGACCACGGCCAGCTCCTCGGGCGCCAGCGTGGCCGGCACGCCGGTGCCGCCCGGCGCCGGTCGGATCGCGCTCTTGTACCAGACTTGGTCCAGCCAGAACTTGAAGCGCAGGGTCGACAGCGAGGAGCCAGCGACGGCCAGGATCATCAGCCCGGTGAGGACGGCGATCGCCTGCCGCCGCACGGTCGGGCGCGCCCGCCCGGCGAAGAGGGCCATGCCCGCCAGCACGACCCCGACCGTCATGACGCCGGCGCGCGACTCGGTCAGCGACACGCTTCGCCCGAGCAGCAGCGCGATCGCGGCGGCGGCGATCGCGACGCGATGGCCACCCCGGCGGGCGTCGAGCGCGGCGCCCACCGCCAACGCCACGGGCACCGCGGCCTCGAGGTACATGGCCGCGATGTTCGGATACTGGAACGGGCCGCTCGCCCGCGGCAGGCCGAACACATCGAAGGCGAAGTGAAAGGGAAGGAGGGCGTCGGCCGCGGCTGGCGAGTGGCGATCCCAGACGAGCAGCAGCGCGGCGACGACGGCGCCGGCGGTGAGGGAACCTGCGACGGCGAGCACCGCCCCTCGCCGGCGGAGCACCCGCGCCGCCACGAAGTAGACCGCCATGCCGCCCATGGTCCGCAGCGCGAATTTGAACGCCGTCCCGCGCAGCAAGGGCGCCCGCGCCGCCGAGACCAGCAGCACGACGGCGAAGGCCCCGACCGCGACGTCCAGCGCGGTCAGCCGCGGGAGGCGGACGGCGACCCCGCAGGGGACGGAGAGGGCCCGCGCCGTCAGGGCGGCGGCGCCCGCCCCGAGCGCGACGTAGAGCGCGAGCTCGACGGAGGTCAGCGCCAGCGGGCCGACGCGCGCGATCGGTGTCACCAGCTCGAACGGGAGGCAGGCGGCGAGCAGCATGAACGCGGCGCGCGCGACCATCTCCAGAGCGGACGTGGCTGCCTGCATGCGCATCACCCGACCCCCGTGTTTCGGGACCCGCCCCGAGGCCTCGGGGCGCGCGGGCAGTATACTCGGCGTGCGAGCGTTGCATGGCACGGCTCCTCTTCGCCCACGGGCATCTCTTGCGCTTCGATCGCAAGCAGCACGCGATCGGGAAGCCCTACCCGCCGCTGGCGACGATCACGGCCGCCGCCTACGCCCGCTCGCGCGGCCACGAGGTGACGCTCTACGACCCGATGCTCGACGACGATACCCGCGGCTTCGCCGCCGCGCTCGGCCGCGCGCGTCCCGACACGGTCGTGATCTACGACGACGTGTTCAACTGGTTCACCAAGATGTGCCTCGGCCGCATGCGGGTGGCGGCGCTCGAGATGGTGCGGGCGTCCCGGGCCGCAGGCGCGCGCGTGATCGTGTCCGGCCACGACGCCGCGGACGCGCCCGGCGGCTACCTCGAGGCCGGGGCTGACTTCGTCATCGTCGGGGAGGGGGAGGTCACGCTCGGCGAGCTCCTCGGCGCCCTCGACGATGCGCGCGGCGGCGCCGCCGCCGTGACCGGGATCGCGGGGCTCGTGTTCCGCGAGCGCGGGATGCAGCGCCGGACCGGTCCGCGCCCGCTCATCAAGGACCTCGACCAGCTGCCGATCGCCGCCTGGGATCTGGTGGACGTCGATCGCTATCGAGACTTTTGGCGGGCCCGTCATGGCTATTTTTCCCTCAACGTCAACACGACGCGCGGTTGCCCGTATCTCTGTAACTGGTGCGCGAAGCCTGTCTACGGGAACACGTACCATTTGCGTTCGCCCGGGTCCGTCGTCGAGGAGATGCGGCTCCTGCGCGCGCGTTACGCGCCCGACCGGCTCTGGTTCTGTGACGACATCTTCGGGCTCAAGCCACGCTGGCTGCT
>Ga0318553_10000648_pt1 | contig 11407 bp, 11 predicted proteins | sample GRESIP082b2f21_FD_203686 | JGI IMG/M metagenome (GOLD analysis project Ga0318553, IMG submission 203686) | Tropical soil microbial communities from Luquillo Experimental Forest, Puerto Rico - GRE.SIPMG.082b2f21 | ecosystem: Environmental > Terrestrial > Soil > Tropical forest > Bulk soil...
TCGGCAAAGCCTCTGCGCCCATCGCACACGTTGAACAGGTAGGCGAGCGTGCCGGAGAAGATTCCCTCGATGCCGTTGATCTCGTCGCCGGTCTGCACCAGATCGCGCAGGGTGTGCACGATCGGCAGTCCGGCACCCACGGTCGCCTCGTAAAGATAGTGGGATGCCCCGTTGCGCCGCGCACTCTGCAGGCGCTGGTAATAGGCGTACTCGCCGCTGTTGGCCCTTTTGTTGGGGGTCACGATGTGAATGCCCGCCGCCAGCCAGTCGGCGTAGTGTGCAGCGATCGCGGCGCTGGCGGTGCAGTCGACCAGCACCGTGTGCGGGAGGTAATCGAGCCGCACGTGCTCGACGAAGCGCTCGATGTCCGCGGGACGGGTGCTCTCCTGATATTGAGCCCGCCAGTCCGGCACGGGGATGTTGGCATCGGCGAGCAGCATGCGTTTCGAGCCCATGATGCCACGCACCCGCAGGTCGAGCCGGAACTGTTGTCGCAGATGCGCGCTCTGCGTCGCGAGCTGATCGAGCAGCACGCGGCCGACCGTCCCAGGGCCGATCACGCCGATCGAGAGCGTGTGCGGCGAGAGGTACAGTCCCGCGTGCACGGCGCGCAGCGCACGCATGGCGCTGCGGCCCTCCACCACCACCGAGATATTGCGCTCCGAGGCCCCCTGCGCGATGGCGCGCACGTTGACGCCCGAATCGCCGAGCGCCGTGAACACTTTGGCGGCGATGCCCGGAGTGCCGGCCATGCCATCGCCCACCACGGCGAGGATGGCCTGGTCGGCGTCGATGTCGACGCTCTGGATCTGGCCTTCCTCGAGCTCGCGCTCGAAGGCGCGGGTCACTACCGCTGCGGCACGCTCCGCCTGCTCCTGCGGGATGGCGCAGCAGATCGAGTGCTCGGAGCTGCCCTGGGAGATGAGGATGACCGAGATACCTTCCTCGCGCAGCGCACCGAACAGCCGGTGCGCGGTCCCCGGGACGCCGATCATGCCGGTGCCTTCGAGGTTGACGAGCGCGACGCGCTCGATGCTGGTGATGCCCTTCACGGGCAGCGCCGAAGTGGGCTGCGCACTGATGAGCGTGCCGGCTTTCTCCGGTGCGAAGGTGTTGCGGATCCAGATCGGAATGTGGTCCTTCACCGCCGGCGCGATGGTTTGCGGGTGGATGACCTTGGCGCCGAAATAGGCGAGCTCCATCGCCTCGTTGTAAGAGAGCGAATCGATCACCGTGGCGTCGGGCACGCGGCGCGGGTCGGCCGACAGCACCCCATCCACATCGGTCCAGATGACGATCTCGGTCGCCCCGAGCAAGGCGCCGAAGATGGACGCCGAGAAGTCGCTGCCGTTGCGGCCGAGCGTCGTGGGCACGCCGCGCCGGTCGACGGCGATGAAGCCGGTGATGACCAGCGTACCGTGAAAGACCGCTGGTACCTGCGCCTCGAGATTGGCGCGCGACTCCGGCCACTGCACACCGGGTCCGAGCGGCCCCCATTCGACCACCACGACGCGCCGCGCATCGAGCCAGGCCACCGGTCCCGGGCGGCGCGCACGCTCGGCGAGGAACCGCTGGAACAGCCGCGTCGACCAGACCTCGCCGTAGCCGGAGACCAGATCGCTCACATCGCGTGAGGAACCGCGCGGGTGTTCGAGTGAGCGCGGCAGCTGCAGCGAGCGCAGCACCTCCTGCAGGTCGCGGCAGTCGCTCTCGAAGGCCTCGCGATAACGCTGCGCGGCGGCCGCACTCAGCAGCTCCCGTGCGATCCCCACGTGCCGCTCGCGCAGCTGAGCGATTTCGGCGCTGACCCGCGGGTCGTGACGCTCGGCGAGCGCCACGAGGCGCAGCAGTGCGTCCGTGACACCGCGGCAAGCGGACAACACGACTGCGAGGCGCCCCGCAGGCGCGCCCTCGAGTATGGCCGCGACTTTGCGGAAGCAGTCGGCGTCGGCGACGCTCGACCCCCCGAACTTGTGCACCACCCAGGGATCGGGCTGAACCATTTAAACCAGGGGCTGATTGGAGCCGGACAGGCCGTGCGACTCTACTGACGCGCTCGCGCTCGCGCAACGCTGCCGTGCTCGCCGCCGATCGCTGCACTGTTGGTGTGCAGTGCCGCCTGCCCCTCCGGCGCCCCGGCCTGTCGGCCCCCCGTGTGTGAGGCGTCCGCGCCGGCGGGGCGGGTGGCTGCCGCGCCGTGCGCGAGCAGCGCCCGGGTATGCGCGAGAAAGCGCGCTACGAATTCCTCGTCGTGGCGCACACCAAACACGCGGCTGCTTAGCGCGAAACTGAGAAACGGAAAGATCGCGAGGCTCACCATCGAAAGAACGAGCAGCTTCGGATCGAGGTCCGCGCGCAGGGTGCCGCGGCGGATCTCCTCCTGCACGGCACGCTCGACCTGAGGCGCCAGCCGCTCGGGGAATTCGCGCAGAAACATCGCGCGCATCGGACCGCCGGGAATCAGCACTTCGCGCAGCACGAAGCCGGCGATCCACGGGTTTGCCGCCCATACGCGCACCATGTTCTCGAGGATCTCCTCGAGCCGTGCGCCCTCGCCGCTACCCGTCCCTGCCTCGAGCCGACGCAGCTGCGCCGGAACCAGACCCTGCAGGATCTCCCGATAGAGGCCGGGTTTCCCGCCGAAGTAGTAGCGGATCATGGCGAAATTGACTCCCGCGGCGGCGCCAATCTGCCGGCTCGATACGGCGCGGTAACCGTATCGCAGGAACAGATCGCGCGCGGCGTGCAGCAAGCGCTCGCGCACGTTGCCGGCGTTCGCGCCGCGCGGCCGGCCCGGGCCGCGGCGCCGGCGCGCGCCGCTGCCGCCTAACTCGCGTGCACCGGTCACGGGCGGCTGCGGGGATTTATTCACCACACGAATAATTTATCACGGGCGCGGCGCGCCGGGCTGGCATAATTGTCCACCCGTGGAAGCCAGCGTCGGCCCTCTCTTGCCACTGTACCAGCGCGAACGCGCCGCAGGCCGCGCGCTCGCGCTTGGCGTGCTCGTGGACACGCTCGGCTCGACCTATCGCAAACCGGGTGCCCTGATCCTGATCGCGGGCAATGGCGACTACACCGGGTTGATTTCCGGAGGCTGTCTGGAGGGCGATCTGCGCGAGCACGCTCGCGCGGTCATCGAGGGCGCTGCAGCGCGCACCGTGCGCTACGACCTGCGCAGTGCGGATGACCTTCTCTGGGGGCTCGGTCTCGGCTGCGAAGGGGCCATGCAGATACTGTTGCTGTCATCGGGACCCGCCAATGGCTGGCAGCCGCTCGCCCACCTCGCGGCGGCCCTCGAGGCGCACAAGCCGACCGCGGTCGGCGTCGTCGTGGAATCCTCGGAGCAGGGTGTGCCGGTGGGAAGCGTGCTGCTGCCGGGGGATCCTGTCGCCGAGGCATCGGTGGCGGCCGCGTTTGCCACGCCGGCCGCACAGGCGTTGCTGCGCAGGGCAGCGGCCGAGGGGCAGACGGGATGGCTCGAGCAATCCTCCTGGAAGCTTTTCGCGCTGCCGTTGTCGCTGCCGCCCCGCATTCTGCTGCTCGGCGCCGGCCCGGATGTCGTACCGGTCGTCGATTTCGCCGCGCGGCTCGGCTGGAAGGTGACCCTGGTCGATCACCGCGCAGCGTATGCGGTACCCGGCCACTTCCCCGGGGCGGAGCACGTGCTGCTCGGGCGGCCCGAAGGACTCGCGGATCTGCTGGATCTCTCGCGCTTCACGGCGGCCGTGGTGATGAGTCATCACCTGCCCTCGGACCTCGCCTACCTGCGGGTGCTCGCCGGCAGCGCCCTTCCCTACGTGGGGCTCCTGGGCCCTGCGGCGAGGCGCGAGCGGCTGCTGGCGGAACTGGGAACTGCCGCGGGGAAGCTGGAGAGCCGGCTGCATGCGCCGGTCGGACTCCCGCTCGGCGGCCGCAGCCCGGAGTCGATCGCGCTTGCGATCGTCGCGCAGCTACACGCCTTCGTGCATCGATCGGATACCGGCTCGTGACTTATACTTCAGTGTGTTATAGGACTTACCTCGAGTTGTTTATTCGTAGGCCATGAACGAGGTCCAGCTCATCCGCCAGCAGCTCGCGCTCGAGCGCCAGCACGTCGGCGCGGTGGCCAAGGCGTGCGCCGCGCTGGGTGCCGCCGATGCGGCGGGCAGCCCGGCGGGCGAGGCGCTCGGGCAATTCCGCCGTGCCTGTGTCGATTACCTCGCGTGCGTGCTCGCCTGGTTCGAGGAGCGGGATCAGCGGCTGGCCGAGCTCCTGCAGGCGCGCTCGCCTGTCGCGGACCCCGCGCGGCATGCGCTCGAAGAAGCGCTCGCCCGCCGCGGGCGCAGCCGCGAGACTCTCGCCAAGCTCGAGGCCGCCTGCGCAGCGAGCACAGCGCCTACCGGCTCCGCGCGACAACAGGCCTGGCGCGAGTTCGGCGACTACTTCGACACTGCATGGAGCGCGCGGCGCGATGCGATCGATGCGCTCCTTGGCGCCCACTCGCGCGTGAGCGACTGGCGAACCCTCGGCGGCATCGATGCGGATTCCATCCTCGAGGAACGCCGGCGTTACGCACGGGTGCACGCGCAGGCGCCTCCGGGCGCGGCCCTCGGCACACCCGCAAACCCCGATTGACCCCGATCTCCGACAACGTTCCTCGTCCCGCCGACGGTCTCTACGCGGTGGTGCTGGCCGCCGGCGCCTCGACGCGCTTCGGCTCGGCGAAGCAGCTCGTCCGCGTCGCGGGCCGGCCGCTGCTGCACATCGCCGTCACGCGCGCCGCAGAAGTCACCGGCAACGCGCTCATTGTCGTGCTGGGCTCGGGCGCCGTGCAGCTCGCGCCGCTCCTCAAGCACTCTCCCGGCTCCGTGGTGGTGAACCAGGATTGGCGCGAGGGCATCGCGAGCTCGATCCGCGCCGGCGTCGCACGGCTCCCGGCTGCGTGCCACGCCGCGATGCTGCTGCTCGCCGATCAGGCCGCCGTCACCGCCGACGATCTCAGGCGGCTTGCCGGTAGTTGGCGCAAGCAACCGCAGCACATCGCTACGGCGGTGCCTGTGGCGCCCCGGCCATCTTTCCGCGCAGCTCCTTCCGCGCGCTGACCGAGCTGCGTGGCGATACGGGCGCACGCGCACTGCTGCGTCGCAACTCCGACCGCATCGTGCGCGTGCCGATGCCGAGCGCCGCCATCGATATCGATACGCCCGAGGATCTGCTCGCGCTCGAAGCGCCGAAGTAACTTACCACCCCACGAAATTACGCTTGACGGGATGGGAGAGCGCGCATCGGGTATCAGGACGCGTAATTTCGCGGGGACCCCGGTAGGGGAAGGAGGCGCTTAGCAACTCTTGCCGCTACCCGCCTCCGGGTGCGGGAAATTGTCGGATTCGTCCTCACCCTCGCGCGGTGCGAGACAGGCGAAGTCCTTCTCGAGCGTGATGCGCAACGCGCCCTCTGGCAGCGCCTGCTCGTGCGCCAGCGTCACCCGGGAGGTCGTACACCACTCGCGGGCGTTGGACTCGGGAACGAGGACCTCGAGTACGCCGTTGCGGAAGGAGGCGCTGATGTCGCGGGCCGCCGCATCGCATTTCAGGCGGTACACCAGATCCGTGCCGGGCGCGAACGGCACCCGCTCCTCGACCACGCCCGCCTCGAGAAGCGCCTGCATCTCGCCCTGCGTCAGGCGCAGCCTGAGCGTCGGTCCCTTGATCCTCAGCTTCATGTTCCGTCCCGGAGGCGCTGCGCCACCGCCAGAATGCGCTGCGCCTGCAGCAGGTGGGGCCGGTCGATCATGCGCCCGTCGAGACTCACGACCCCGGCCGAGGGCGCGGTGGCGAATGCCGCAACAACCCGCTCGGCATGCTCGCGCTCGGCATCGGTGGGCGCAAATGCAGCGTTGATCGCCGCGATCTGGTCGGGGTGAATGGCGAGCTTGCCGCTGAACCCATCGCGGCGTGCCGCGTCGAGCTCGTGCTGCAGCCGTGCCGGATCGCGGAACTCGGTGCAGACCCCGTCGATGGCCTGCACCCCGAGCGCCGCCGCCGCCAGCAGGCAATGGGTGCGCGCGAGCTGAAAGGTGAAAGTCAGCGCACCCGCGGCATCACGCTGTGCGCGCGCGCCGAGCGCTGCACCGAGATCCTCCGCCCCCCAGGTCAAGCCCGCGACCCGCTCGCGCAGCGCGCGCACCGCGCCGAGGGTCGCCGGATACTGCGGCAGTGACAGCACTCCCGCGGGTGTCTCGGTGGCGATGATCAGCAGCCGCGTACCGCCCGCCTGCCCGCCGGCGCGCTGCTCGAGCACCGCGAGCCGGCGCGCCACCTCGATCACCTCGCCCGCCGCCGATACCTTGGGCAGCACGATGCCATCGGGCAGGCCGCCCGCGAACACCGCCTCGAGATCCTCCGTCAGCAGACCGCTCGCGGGGGCGTTCGCGCGTACGAAGAGCTGCGGACCTCCGCCCGGTGAACGCCCGCGCAGCAGATGCGCGACGCGCCTGCGGGCGGCTGGCAACTGCGCGGCTGCCACCGAGTCCTCGAGATCGAGAATCACGGCATCGGCGGCGCTCGCGAGCGCCTTCTCCTGCTTGCGCTCGCTGTCGCCCGGCACGAACAGCCAGGAGCGCAGCGTCCGTACCGGCAGCTCCGGCGGCACCGTCCTGGCACGCGATGCAGGCCGTGCCGGCGCCGCCGCACGGCGCATCTGCCGCTGCCTCGGTGTCACGCCGCCGGCCTCTTCAGCATGAGTGCGACGCGGCGGCAGGAGGCGACTTCCTCGTCGCGCTGGTTGAACGCCCGATGGTCGAACACGACGATGCCGGAGTCCTTGCGTGACTGGCTCTCGCGCTTGGAGAGCACGATGGTGAGCGCATGCAGCGTGTCGCCGATGCGTACCGGGCGCGGGAAGCGCACCTCCTCCCAGCCGAGGTTGCCGATCGTGGTCCCATAGGTGGTGTCGTAGACCGAGAGCCCGACCAGCAGTCCGAGCGTAAAGACGCTGTTGACGATGCGCTCGCCGAATGGGGTTCCCTTGCAGTACTCCGCGTCCAGGTGGATCGCGGCGGGGTTCATGGTGAGGCAGGTGAAAAGCAGGTTGTCGGTCTCGGTCACCGTGCGGCGCACCGGGTGATCGAAGCGCTGTCCGACCTCGAATTGCTCGAAATACAGTCCCGCCACGACGCTAGTGTTGCACAGGGGTCATAACCCCAGAAAGGGGTCACCAAACTACAAGGTATTTAGGGCCGGCAGCGTGCGCCGCCTATAGTCGGGCGGCATGTACCGCTACGACGAGCTGGACCAGGCGTTGGTCGATCAGCGCGTCGCGGAGTTCCGCGACCAGGTGCGCCGCCATCTCGCGGGCGAGCTCTCCGAGGACGAGTTCCGCCCGCTGCGCCTGCGCAACGGGCTGTACATCCAGCGCCACGCACCCATGCTGCGCATCGCCATCCCCTACGGCCTGCTCTCCTCGCACCAGCTGCGCACGCTCGCCGGCATTGCGCGCCGCTACGACCGGGGCTACGGCCACTTCACCACGCGACAGAACCTGCAGCTGAACTGGCCGGCGCTTGCGGACGTGCCCGACATTCTCGCCGAGCTCGCGCGCGTACAGATGCACGCGATCCAGACGAGCGGCAACTGCGTGCGCAACGTCACCGCCGACCATCTGGCGGGAATCGCCGCCGATGAGATCGATGACCCGCGGCCCTACTGCGAGCTCATCCGCCAGTGGGCGACGCTGCATCCGGAATTCACCTACCTGCCGCGCAAGTTCAAGATCGCGGTGACCGGCTCGCCCGAGGATCGCGCCGCCTCCGAGGTGCACGACATCGGCTTGCAGCTGCGACGCGATGCGCACGGCGAGCTCGGCTTCAGCGTGCGCGTGGGCGGTGGGCTCGGCCGCGCGCCGGCGATCGGCCAGGTGATCCGCGAGTTCCTGCCGCTAGCGGAGCTGTTCGCGTACCTGCAGGCGATCCTGCGCATCTACAACCTGCACGGCCGGCGCGACAACATCCACAAGGCGCGCATCAAGGTGCTGCTCAAATCACTGGGCCTCGAGCGCTTCAGGGAAGAGGTCGAGAGCGAATGGCAGGCGAGCCGCGCCGACGCCCCACAGCTCACGGCCGCCGACCTCGAGCGGGTGCGCGCCTGCTTCAAGCCGCAACCTTACGCGACGCTCGCCGACAGCGACCCGAACGCCGGGCGGGAGAGCGCCTTCAAGGCCTGGTACCGCTACAACACCCGGCCGCACCGGGTGCCCGGCTACCGCGCGGTGTTCGTCTCGCTCAAGGCGCACGGCGCCGTGCCTGGCGATATGACCTCGGCGCAGATGGAGGCGGTAGCGGATCTCGCCGAGCGCGTGAGTTTCGGCCTGGTGCGCAGCACACATGCCCAGAACCTGCTGCTCGCCGATGTGCCGCAGCACGCGCTCCACGAGGTATGGCGCGAGCTCACCGGGCTCGGGCTCGCCATGCCCAATATCGGCACACTCACCGACATGATCGCCTGTCCCGGACTCGACTTCTGCTCGCTCGCCAACGCCGGCACCATCGCGGTGGCCCGTCAGATCCAGCAGCGATTCGACGATCTCGACTACCTCTATGACCTCGGCGAGATCGAGATCAAGATGTCCGGCTGCATGAACGCCTGCGGGCACCATCACGTGGGGCACATCGGCATACTCGGTGTCGACAAACACGGCGAGGAGTGGTACCAGATCAGCCTCGGTGGCTCGGCCAACGGCTACACGGCGCTCGGCGAGGTGATCGGTCCCTCGGTGGCGCAGCACGAGGTCGCGGCTACTGTCGAGCGCATCGTCGAGACCTACCGCGAGCTGCGTGCCGAGGGCGAGCGGTTCATCGACACGCTGCGCCGCGTCGGACATGCACCCTTCAGGGAGCGCGCATATGCGGCACATCCTGCGGCGGCGTGAGATCGTCGCCGACACCTGGCGCTATCTCGGCGAGACGGTCGAGCCGGGCGGCGCCCTCGTGGTCCCGTTTGCCGAGCTGCGCGGTGCGCGCGAGCGCTGGTGGAGCTGGACCGGCCGGCTCGGGGTGCGCCTGAGTCCGGCCAACCGCGTGCCGGATATCGCGGACGATCTGCCGCGGCTCGATCTGGTGGCGGTGGAGTTCCCGAGCACCGGCGAGGGACGCGGTTACTCGCAGGCGCGGCTGCTGCGCGAGCGCTTCAGATTCCGTGGCGAGTTGCGCGCGGTGGGCGCCGGGGTCCGGCAGGACCTGGCATTCCTGCTCGCGCGCAGCGGCTTCGACAGCCTGGAGCCTCCCGAGCAGAAGGAGCTCGCGGCGCTGCGCCAGGCGCTGACGCGCTATGACGTCGGCTATCAACCGGGCGCGGCGCTGGTGGAGCTGCGCCGGCAGCGCTTCTTCGCTCCAAACGCATCCCGCGCAGCCGCAGCGGCGGAGGCCGCGCGTGGAGTCCCTTCAGCGGATACTTAGGCGTTCGGCTAACTATCTGCGAGCCACGTCTCCCGACCTCCTCCTCGGGTGCGCGGCGAGCCTAGCGCTCCGGCAGCACCGTATCGGCAAACAATCCAGCCACCTCGGCCGCGGAACCCGCGCGGTGCGCACGGTCCACGAGCCGGCGGTCCAGGTGCGGAGCGAGCAGCTGCGCGAACTCGTACATGTACTTGCGCAACAGCGTGCCGCGCCGGAAGCCGATCCAGGTGGTGTGCGCGGGGAACATGTGCGCGGCATCGACCGCGACCAGGTCCGGATCCTCGGGATCGACCGCCATGTGCGCGACGATCCCGACCCCGAGGCCGAGCCGCACGTACGTCTGGATGACATCGGCATCGCGCGCGGTGATCGCGACGTTCGGACTGAGCGAGGCGCGCGCGAACGCCTCGTGCAGCGATGAGGGCCCGGTGAAGCTGAACGTGTAGGTGATGAGCGGATACGCGGCCAGCGCCTTGAAGCTGAGCCGCGCGCCATCGGCGAGCGGATGGCTGCGGGGCACGATGACCGTGCGATGCCAGCGATAGCACGGCAGCAGGGTGAGATCCTCGAACAGCTGCTCGTAGCCGGTGGCGATCGCGCAGTCGATGCGATCGCCCGCCACCATCTCCGCGATCTGCTCCGAGGTCCCCTGGTGCAGGTTGAGACGCACCTGGGGATAACGGCCACGGAACTCGCGGATCACATCCGGCAGCACGTAGCGTGCCTGCGTGTGCGTCGTGCCGATCGACAGGCTCCCCTTGCCCTCATCCCGCAGCTCGGTCGAGAGGCTGCGGATGCTCTGCGCCTCCTGCAGGATGCGCAGCGCCCGCTCGATCACCTGGTGTCCGGCGGGCGTGATGCGTGTGAGATTGCGTCCCTCGCGCACGAAGATCTGGAAGCCGAGCTCATCCTCCAGGAGCTTGATCTGCTTGCTGACGCCCGGCTGCGAGGTGTGCAGCTTCTGCGCCGCCGCCGTGATATTGAGACCGCTCTGCGCGACCGCGGCCAGATAACGCAATTGATGCAGCTTCATGAGCGATGACCGTCCATGCTCACAGACTAACTCAACCGGTAACCGGGCTGTGAACCGCCGATAACCGTTCTATAACCGCCGCGCAGCCCTAAAGAAGCAATCGTTCGTTCTGGGCAGGCGGGTGGCGTCGTTATAGTCGGCTCACCATGGCGGAGCTCCCCGCGACGGATCTGGAACAGAAGGCCGCAGCCGTACGCGCACTGCTCGGCCGCGCGCTCGCGCAGCACGGGCGGCTGGTCTACGCGAATAGTCTCGGCGCCGAGGCCATGGTGCTCACCGACATCGTCTGGACACACCTGCCGCAGATCGATGTCTTCAGCATCGACACCGGGCGGCTGCACGAGGAGACCTACGATCTGCTCGAGAGATTGCAGCGCCGCTACCAGCGCACGGTCCGCGTGGTCTATCCCGATGCGGCCGCCCTCGAACGGCTGGTCGCACGGCAGGGCGTGAACGGTTTCTACCACAGCGTCGAGGCGCGCCTCGAGTGCTGCCGCGTGCGCAAGGTCGAGCCGTTTCGCCGCGCCATTGCCGGATTTTCCGCCTGGATCACCGGCGTGCGGCGCGAGCAATCCGCAGACCGCGCCCACGGGCGGGAGCTCGAGTGGGACGCGGAGCACGGGCTGTTCAAGTTGAGTCCGCTCCTCGAGTGGAGCGAGGAGGACGTCTGGCGCTACATCCAGCTGCGCGGGCTGCCGTACAACCCGCTGCACGATCGTCAGTTCCCGAGCATCGGCTGCTCGCCGTGTACGCGCGCCATACAGCCGGGTGAGAGCCGCCGTGCGGGACGCTGGTGGTGGGAGCGAGCCGGGTCACGCGAGTGCGGACTGCATCCGGCGGCATCCCCCAGGCCCGCCCGGGTTGCGGCGCTACCGGTGCCGGCGTGAGCCGGACGGCCACTGACATGGACTATCTGCCCGTCTTCCTGCGCCTGCAGCACC
>Ga0318553_10000650_pt1 | contig 11398 bp, 10 predicted proteins | sample GRESIP082b2f21_FD_203686 | JGI IMG/M metagenome (GOLD analysis project Ga0318553, IMG submission 203686) | Tropical soil microbial communities from Luquillo Experimental Forest, Puerto Rico - GRE.SIPMG.082b2f21 | ecosystem: Environmental > Terrestrial > Soil > Tropical forest > Bulk soil...
CAGGCATGAGCCCGGTAATGCTCTCGAGCTCAGCGCTCGCCGCCACGGCCTCGCTCACCGCGTGGCGATATTCGGACACGTCGGTGAGCCACAGCGAGACGTACTCTCCCGCCGCGGCCACCGCAACACTGAAGACACCTGAATGCGCGGCGGACCATTCGACCTCGATCTGCCGCCGGCCGCGGCTCTCGAGCACCTCGCCACACGCCTCGAGAAGCGCGGCGCCCTCGGGGCCATCGGGCAGAAGCTCGCGCGCGCTGTGGCCCTCGAGGTCAGCGGGCTCGCGGCCGAGGATGCGCGCGGTCTCAGAGTTGACGTAGATGCAGGTGAAGTCGAGGGGGCGGCCGCGCGCATCGTGCTGCGGCGCGAGCAGCAGCATCGCGACCGGCGATGAGTCCAGCGCAAGACCCAGCCGCGGCTCCACGGATCCGCCTCCCCGGGGCTAAACGCCTGCCGATCGATGGAGAAAGCAGCCTAACGGATTTCGGGGTCGCCACGCCAATATTGGTCGGGGCAGAGGGATTTGAACCCCCGACCCTCTGCTCCCAAAGCAGATGCGCTACCAGACTGCGCCATGCCCCGACTCAGGCCGCGGACGGCGTGGTAGGCGCATCGTAACAGCTTCGCGCCCCCGCGGCTGCTGTCAGGGGTGGCTGGGGCGGCGCTCGTTGCGATGCGATAGTCTGGCGGCGCGTATGCGGATCCTGTCGAGAACTCTCGCACTCGCGCTGCTCGCGTTAGTGGCGGCAATATTCGCCGTCCGTACAGTGATTCCAGCAACGCAGCGGTTGACCCATGGGTTTCTGACGTATTACGTGGCGGGACAAGCCCTTCGGGACGGTGCGCCCGGCAAACGTCTGTATGACGAAGAGTGGTTCGCCGCCCGAATGATGGAGGTGAGCCACGGTACCGTCACCGATTTCAACATCAATCCCCCGCCGCTCGCGGTTGCCTGGGTGCCCTTGGCGTACCTTTCGCCCCAAGACTCACGGCGACTCTGGATTGCACTCAGCGTGCTCAGCCTGGCGCTTTCGCTGTGGCTCATCGCCGTGGAACTCGGCTGGTCGCGGCGACTATGGGCGATCGTCGCCATGAGCACATTGCTGACCCTTGCCGCTCCGACGCGCGAGCAGATCGCTCTCGGGCAAATGTACGCCTGCCTTCTGCTTTTCTACGTCGTTGGCTGGCGTGCATATATTCATCGCAGCGATGCCCTGGCTGGCGTCGCCGTCGGTCTTGCCATTGCTCTCAAGACCCAGGGTTGGCCGATCGGCCTCTTGATGCTCGCGCAGCGCCGCTGGTCGGCGGCACGTTGGGTCATTGCCACCGTGGCTGTGGGCGGATTGGCGACCCTCCCCTGGGTGGGACTCGATGCGTGGCGCGCCTTCTTGTTTGAAGCGATCCGGAGCAGCACCGCGCCCTGGACCGCCATCACGGCCTATCAGGACACGATGGGCTTCTGGCAGCACCTGTTTCGCTACGACGCGCGGCTAAATCCCAATCCTCTGCTTGATGCTCCTACGCTGGCTGCCGTACTGACCGTGAGCACTACCATCGCCGCCTGTTTCGCCCTTGTTGTTGGCAAGCGCACTGCGTCTGTTGGCTTCGCCGCCGCCGTGGTTCTCACGGAGGTGTTGAGCCCGATCGCCGAGCAATACCATTACGTCATCATGCTGCTCCCGCTCGCGGTATTGTGGCACGCGGCACTGCGGTCGAATAACGCTGCCCTCGGCTGCTGCGCCCTGGTGGCGACTCTTCTGCTTGCTTGCCCCATCGATTACAAGTCCGCGCATCCCGCCTGGGCAATTCTGCACAACTATCCCCGCCTGATGGGTGGGTGGCTGGCGTTTGCGGCTTTGCTATACGCGGATCGTGCCGGGCACGCCGTGCACCGCAGCGCCGGCACTGTCGCGCAGGCCGCAGCGTCCTGACGCGGGCGCCGAAACGACGATGCCACGGCTGCACCGTCGGCCCTGGCGGCAATCCGGTGACGCTTTGAGGCACGCGCCGCGCAGCCGCCGTGCGAGAATGCGCGTCCTTTTTTCACGGGATGGCAGCGCGTGGCGGCACAGCTCATCGATGGCAGGCAACTGGCGGGGCAGGTGAAGGGCGAGGTGCGCCGCGCGATCGCAGCGGCGCTGGCGCGCGGTGCCCGGCGTCCGGGGCTGGCCGTCGTCAAGGTGGGCGATGATCCCGCCTCCTGGGTTTACGTGCGCGGCAAGCGGCGCGCCTGCGAAGAGGTCGGCATCGTTTCCCTCGCCTACGACCTGCCGGCACCGACTCCCGAGGCGGAGCTTCTTGCGCTGATCGATGAGCTCAACGCCGACGAGCGTGTCGACGGCACCCTGGTGCAGCTGCCGCTGCCCGCGCACATCGGCCGCTCGGCGGTCATCGAGCGCATCGATCCGACGAAAGACGTCGATGGCTTCCACCCATACAACATCGGGCGACTCGCACAGCGCATCCCGATGATGCGTCCGTGCACGCCTTACGGTGTGATCCGGTTGCTCGAGCACATCGGCTCGCCCTTCAAGGGCCAGAACGCGGTGGTGGTCGGGGCCTCCAACATCGTGGGCCGCCCGATGGCGCTCGAGCTGCTGCTCACCGGGGCGACAGCGACCGTCTGCCACCGCTTCACGGCCGATCTGCGCGAGCACGTGAGTCGCGCGGACATCCTGATCGTGGCCGCCGGCAAGCCCGGGCTCATCCCCGGCGGCTGGGTGCGCCCCGGCTCGACCGTGATCGACGTCGGCATGAACCGCACGGCGTCCGGCCACCTGGTCGGCGATGTGGAGTTCGCGGCGGCGCGCGAGCGCGCCGCGTGGATCACGCCCGTGCCCGGTGGCGTCGGACCGATGACGGTCGCCATGCTGATGCACAACACGCTGCAGAGCTGGCAACGACGCCGGGCGGAGCAGGATGCACCGCAGGCATCGCTCCCGGCCGTGCCTCGCGCTGCGGGCGGCTGAGCCCGGCGGCGGCGAGCGGTCAGGCCCGGCGCCAGGTGGTCTTGCCCCCTGGCTTGTCCTCGAGCACCACACCGGCGGCGGCGAGCTCGTCGCGGATGCGGTCCGACTCGGCCCAGTTCTTCGCGCGGCGCGCCGCGGCGCGTGCGGCGATGCGCGCCTCGACCTCGGCGTCATCGAGCGAGGGCGCCGCGTCCGCCGCCGGGGGCTTCGCCAGGCGGAACCACTGCGCGGCCGGCATGGCAAAGAGTCCGAGCACCTGGCCGAGCGCGCCGAGCTCCGCGCCGAGCGCCGCCGCGCGCTGGTGCACACCCGCGGCCCTGGCGGAGTTCACCTCGTGGGCGAGTGTCTGCAGCACCGCGAGCGCTTCCGGGGTGTTGAGATCATCGTCCATGGCCTCGAGAAAACGCTCGCCGTGCTCGCTCGGCGACGGCGCGAGCAGCGGCAGGTCGCGCAGCGCCGTGTACAGGCGGCCGAGGGCGGCATCGGCCTGCTCGAGCTGATCGAGGGAGTAGTTGATCGGGCCACGGTAGTGGCTCGCGAGCACGAAGTAGCGCAGCACCTCGGCGTGGCGCAGCCGCGGCAGTACCTCGCGCAGGGTGAAGAAGTTGCCGAGCGACTTCGACATCTTCTCCTCGTCGACGTTGACGAAGCCGTTGTGCATCCACAGGTTGACGAAGCGGTCGCCGCTCGCGGCGCACGACTGCGCGATCTCATTCTCGTGGTGCGGAAACTTCAGATCGAGACCGCCGCCGTGCAGGTCGAAATGCGTGCCGAGGAGCGCCGTCGACATCGCCGAGCACTCGATGTGCCAGCCGGGGCGTCCCGGTCCCCACGGTGACGGCCAGGACGGTTCGCCGGTCTTGGCGTGCTTCCACAACACGAAGTCGAGCGGGTCGCGCTTGGCCTCGTCCACCTCGACGCGCGCCCCGGCGCGCAGGTCCGCCAGGCGCTTGCCCGAGAGCTGCCCATAGCCGCCAAAGCGCGCGACGGCGTACATCACATCGCCGTTCGATGCCACGTAGGCGTAATCCTTCGCCACCAGCTGCTCGATCATGGCGATGATCTGCGGCAGGTAGTGCGTGGCGCGCGGCTCGTGATCGGGGCGCACGAGTCCGAGACGCTCGCTGTCCTCGTTCATGGCATCGATGAAGCGTTGCGTGAGCGCCTCGATCGGCTCGCCGTTCTCGGCCGCGCGCCGGATGATCTTGTCGTCGATGTCGGTGATGTTGCGCACGTAGGTGAGGCGGTAGCCGCGGTGGCGCAGATAGCGGCTCACCATGTCGAACACCAGCAGCATGCGCGCGTGGCCGATGTGCACGTAGTCGTACACGGTGAGCCCGCAGACATACATGCGCAGCATCCCGGCCTCGATCGGCCGCAGCTCCTGTCTCTCCCGGGTGAGAGAGTTGTAGATGCGGATCATGCGAATCGCGCCAGGCGCTCGCGCGCCTCACCGGGGGGCATGGCTTTCAGCAACGGCGCGAGCTCCGGCCCGTGCGCAATGCCGGTGAGTGCGACGCGCAGCGGCATGTAAAGGTCCGCTCCCTTGCGCCCGGTGGCCGCGCGCACCGCACCGGCAATCGCCGGCAGGTCGTTGCCGTCGCGCGCCGCCGCCGCCGCCGCCGCCGAGAAGTATCCGCGCCCGGCCTCGCGCACCAGCTCCGCAGCCGCGGGCTCGAGCGGCGGCGGGCCGCCGAAGACGATCTCGACCCACGGGCGCGCATCCTCGGGGAGCAACAGGTTCGGCAGCACCGCCGCGGTGAAGGCCGCAGCGGCCTGGCTCTCGAGCCCGGGCGGCAGCACGCCGGCGAGCCAGGTGCGCGCGGCCGCAACGCTCAGGCGGTGCACCGCATCCTTCTGCCACACCCGCAGCTGCTGCTCATCGAAGCGCGCCGGCGCACGGCCGAGGTGGGCGGGATCGAAGGCGTGCACCATCTCCGTGAGCGTGAGCAGCCCGTGAAGCGGGCTCGAGTGACCGAGCCGGAACAGGTGATTGACGATCGCCTCCGGCAGGTAGCCGCGCTCGCGGTAGTCGCGCACGCTCACCGCGCCGTGGCGCTTGGAGAGCGGCGCGCCATCGGCACCGACCAGCAGCGCCACGTGGCCGTAGGCCGGCGCCGCGAGTCCCAGTGCCGCGAGGATCAGCAGCTGGCGCGGCGTGTTGGCGAGGTGATCCTCACCGCGCAGCACGAGGGTGACCCCCATGCGCGCATCATCGACGGCATTCGAGAAGAAGAACGCCGCCGTGCCATCGGCCCGCCGCACCACGAAATCGCCGATGTCATCGCTCAGGAAGCTCTGCGGTCCGTGCACCAGGTCCACGAAGGCGATGCGCTCGCCCGGTGGCACGCGAAAGCGCAGCGCCGCGGGCACACCGGCGGCGAGGCGCCGGGCGCGCTCGGCCGCGGTGAGCTCGCGGCAGGCGCCCCCGTAGCGGGGCGCCCGGCCGGCGGTGAGCTGCGCGCGGCGCGAGAGCTCCAGCTCCAGTGCCGTGCAGAAGCACGGGTAGACCGCGCCCGCACGCTCGAGCGCAGCCAGATCCTGTGCGTAGAGCGGTGCACGCTGCGACTGCCGGTAGGGCCCGCGCTCGTCCTCGCGGTCGGGGCCCGCATCCCACGCGATGCCGAGCCAGCGCAGGTCCGCCATCAGCCCCTGCGTGTGTGCCTCGAGGCTGCGCTCGCTGTCGGTGTCCTCGATGCGCAGCAGCAGGCGCCCGCCCGTGCGCCGCGCGAGCAACAGGTTAAAAAGCGCGGTGCGCGCGTTTCCGAGGTGCAGATCACCCGTCGGGCTCGGGGCGAAGCGGGTAACCACCAGCCCCCCCGGCTGCGGCGACGCACTGGCGCTCGTGCTCATGACGCCATGTTACGGGAAACTCACGGATGCCGGCGCAGCCGGCTGCTAGAATTTGCCGCCGGCGCGTGTGCCGGACTCTCAAGGCGAAGCGGAGGATCGATGCTCATCAAGTCCCCGATGCGGATCAGCTGGCTCGCGGGCCTGCTGTTCACCTGGCAGTTGCTCGGCGGGGCGTGTTACGCCGCGGAGCAGACGACCCAGGTGCGGGTCACCACTAACCTCGGCCCGTTCGTGATCGAGGTATTCAACGATCGCGCGCCGATCACTTCGGCGAACTTCCTGCGCTACGTGCGCGAGGGCTTCTACTCCAACACCCTGTTCCACCGCGTAGTCGCGAATTTCGTCATCCAGGGCGGCGGCCACGACGCCACCACGCAGCAACTGAAGCCGACGCACGATAACGTCTTCAACGAGTCCGGCAACGGCCTGCAGAACAAGCGCGGCATGGTCGGGATGGCGCGGGGCGGCTCGCCGCACTCGGGCAACGCGCAGTTCTACGTCAACCTGGTCGACAACCCGGACCTCGATCCGGTGCCCACCCGCTGGGGCTACGCGGTCTTCGGGCACATCGTGCAGGGCATGGACACGATCGATCGCATCGGAGAGACGCCCACCGGGGCGGCCGGACAGTTCAAGAGCGACTCGCCGCTGAAGCCGGTGATCATCGAGAAGGTGGAGATCATCTCGCCCGGTGAGGCCGCCAATCCGCCGGCGGTGACTCCGGTCACGCCGCCCGCGCCGAACACGATCCTGTCGCCCAAGTGAGCCGATGGCGCGACTGTTCGTCTCGGACGTGCACCTGGGCGCCGCGCCGCAAGCCACCGAACAGTTCCTGGGCTTTCTTCGCGCCGAAGCCGCGCAGGCGCAAGCGCTCTACATCCTCGGCGACCTGTTCGAGGCGTGGGTCGGGGACGATGATCAGGATCCCGGCAACGAGCGCGTCTGCCGCGCGCTGCGCGCGCTCACCGCGGGCGGCGTCGCCTGCTTCGCGTTGCACGGCAACCGCGACTTCCTGCTCGGCAGCGGGTTCTGCGAGCGCAGCGGCTGCCAGCTGCTGCCGGACCCCGTGATCGCGCAGCTCGATGACGAGCGCGTGCTGCTCACGCACGGTGATGCGCTGTGCACCGACGATCACGCCTATCAGGAGCTGCGCAGCATCGTGCGCGACCCCGCCTGGCAGGAGCGCTTCCTCACGCTGCCGCTCAGCGCTCGCGAGCAGCTCGCGGACGAGGCGCGCGCCGGCAGCCGCCGCCATACCTCGCGCACCGTGCCCGACATCATGGACGTGAACGCACAGGCGGTGACGGCGGCCTTCCGGGCCACGGGCGTCCGCCGCCTGGTGCACGGTCATACCCACCGGCCGGGTGTGCACGATATCGAGGTCGATGGCGAGCCGGCGCAGCGCATCGTGCTCGGTGCCTGGTACGAGCAGGGGAGCGTCCTGCGCTACGAGCGCGGCCGCTACGAGCTGCGCGCGCTGCCGCGCGGCTGACCCTCAGCGAAACTCGCCGGCAAAAGGCGCACCTTTTGCCGGCGATGGGAGTGCGCGCCGACAGCGATGGCGCGCGCGCACGGGGGGATCAGTTCTGCGTCGGAGCGGGAGCGGCGCCCGCCGGACCGTGGGCCATGTGGTGGCCCATGTGGGCGTGCATCGACTGCTGGATGATCTCGAACTTCTTCATCTGCGTCGCCGACAGCACCGGCGCGAGCTTCTGCAACGTCTCCTGCTGCAGCTGCTCGTGCTGTGCCTTCATCTGCTGCCAGTCGGGTCTCGTGCCCGAGGCCCTGGCCTGCTCGAAGCTCGCCTTCATCTTCGCGTGCTGCTCCTGCAGGATGCTCTGCACCTGAGCCTTCTGCGTGTCGTTCAGGTCGAGGAGCGTCGCGAGGTCATCCATGTGACGCGCCGCGTTCGGTGCCGGCGGCGGCGGCGGGGGGGTCTGCGCGTATGCCGCCCCTGCCAACAGCAGGGCGACTGTCATAACCGTGGCCTTCATCAGCGTCTCCTTGCGGGGAATCGGGGCCCGACTTTGGTGCCTACGCTAGCGGGCGAGGGGGCCGCGTGGCCGTGAACAATCGTGAGGGAGTGTGAGCGCCCGATGCGCCGGATCGAGCGCGGCTTGCGATGAGCAGTGGCCGTCAGCGGCGCCGCGGCAGGCGCAGCGTCGCTTCGAGTCCCCCGCCCGGCAGGTTAGCGAGCAGCAGCGATCCGCCGTGAGCCTGGGCAATGTCGCGCGCGATCGAGAGGCCGAGACCCGTGCCGCCGCTGTCACGATTGCGCGAGGACTCGAGCCGGTGGAACGGCTCGAACACGCGCTCCAGCTCCTCCTCGGGAATGCCAGGCCCCCGGTCGCGTACACGGATCAGGAGGTCGGCGCCATCCTCGATCTGGATGTCGGCGCGCGTGCCGAACTTGACGGCGTTGGCGATGAGGTTGGTGAGACAGCGCTTGAGCGCCTGCGGCTTGCCGACGAAAGGCCGCAGCGCGTGGCCGGTGAGCGTCACCGTGGCTCCCATGTCCCGAAACTCGTCGCGGATCTGTGCCACGAGCGCATCGACATCGAGCGCGCTCGCCGGCTCGCCATCGTCCAGCCCGCGGAACAGCGCGAGCGCCTCGCGTACCATGCTCTCCATCTCATCGAGCTCGCGTCCGATGCGCGCCTGCATCGGCTCGTTGTCGAGGGCCTCGACTTGAAGTCGCAGCCGCGTGAGCGGGGTCTTCAGGTCGTGCGACATCGCGGCGAGCACCCGCGTGCGGCTGTCGAGATAGCGATGCAGCCGGTCCTGCATGGTATTGAAGGCGCGCGCCGCATCACGCAACTCGCGCGCGCCCTGCTCCGCGATCTGCGGCACCGCGCGGGTGTCGCGGCCGAGGCTGTCGGCGGCGCGCGCGAGCTCCGACAGCGGCCGCGTGATGTTGCGTGCGGCGATGTACAGCACGATCACCAGCAGCAGCACGAGCAGTGACAGGTTGACGAACAGGTTGCGCGGCAGCGGCGCACCTCCTGGCGTGCGCGCCAAGCGGTAGGTGACGGCATCGCCGTCGGGGAAGCGCACCGCGACGTCGTAACGCTGCGCCCTCGCCGGGTGCAGCGCGAGCTCGTGCGCTTCGAAGAACGACGGCGGCAAGTCGATGGCCGGGGGGGACGGCTCGGGGGTCGGGCCGATCTCGATGCCGTAGCCGGGGCCGAGCGCCCCGCGCAGCTGCTCGCGGAGCGCGTTCTCGAAGTCAGTGAACAGCGGCAGCCGCAGGAAGCCGGGCGCCGGCGGGTGCGCTCCCGCATGGCGTCCGCCCCAGGGAGGATGCATGTGGGGCGGGTCCGTCTCCGGCGACGACTCCGGTTGCCGGGTCAGCACTTCCACGCGTTGCGCGGCAGAGAGCGGCGCGAGCATCTGCGTGGTCTCGGCGATGCGCCGCGTCCACTCGCGCACGCTCCCCTGCATCACGAAGCGCTCGCGCTCCTGCGCGATCAGCACCAGCGCCACCGCCTGGGCCAGCAGCACCGCGGCGACCGAGGCCGCCAGCAGTCGGCCGAACAGGGACTGTGGCCACAACCGCAGCAGCATCGGGCGTTGCAGGATGCTACTCGGTGAGTACGTCGACGCCGATCACGTACCCCTCGCCGTACACCGTCTTGATGATCTGCGGCGCGCGCGCATCGTCGCCGAGAATCTGCCGCAGGCGGCTGACGCGCACGTCGATGCTGCGGTCGAACGGATCAGCGTCGCGCCCGCGCAGCAGCTCGGTGAGCTGCGCGCGTGTCAGCACGCGATTGCCGGATCCGAGCAGCACTGCGAGCAGCCGGTACTCGGCGCCGCTCAGCGCCACTTCCCTCCCCTCCCCGTTGGTGAGGGCGCGCGTGATGGTGTCGAGCCGCCAGCCGCCGAAGGAGAAGCCGCGCACGCTCGCGGGGCTGGGGTCGCGCGGGGCGTGCGCCGAGCGGCGCAGCACCGCCTTGATGCGCCCGAGGAGCTCGCGCGGGTTGAAGGGCTTGGCGACGTAGTCGTCGGCCCCGAGCTCGAGTCCGACGATGCGATCGACGTCCTCGCCGCGCGCGGTCAACATGATGATCGGCAGCTGTGAGCGGCTGCGCAGTTCGCGGCACAGCGACAGGCCGTCCTCCCCGGGCAGCATCAGGTCGAGCACCAGCAGGTCGACGTGCGCGCGCTCGAGGGTCCGGCGCATCTCCCGGCCATCGGCAACCGCGGTGGTGCGGAAGTCGTGTTTCTCCAGATACTGTGCGAGCAGCCCGCGGATCTCGCGGTCGTCATCGACGATCAACACGTGTGGTCGTTCGCTCATCATTCCTCGCGGCACTGAGGATACCTGCACGGAGAGACAAGCGGCAGCGCATTTGGTGCCCGGCGGAAGGCCCGGCGAGGGCGTGCAGTCTGTAAGGAACTGTTCGCCTCTTCTCAGGAGCGCACGCGCAGCGGGCCGGAGTGGAAGCGCAGCGTCACATCCGGTTCCGTGGCGAGCTCTGCCTCGTGCCGCGCGAGCGCCGCGAGTCGCGTGGCCCACTGCTGCGGGGCAGCGTCGCGTGCAAAACCCAGGTAGAGCGTGTAGTGCCGCGCCTCGGCGCCGGCGAGGTCGGCATACAGCCGCGCCAGCGGCGGGGGCAGGCGCGGGGCGAGCAGGCCGAAACGCTCCGCCGAGCGCGCCTCGATCAGCGCGCCGGACAGCAGCAGGTCGAGCTTGCGGCCCGGATCGCTCGTCGCGAGCACGCTGCGCAGCCGCTGCGCGTATCGTCCGGGGCTCTGCCGCACATGGGGCACCCCGAGCGCCGCCATCGCACGCGTGACCTGCTCGAAGTGCCGCAGCTCCTCGCGTGCCAGGCGCGAGAGCGCGGTGGCGAGCGCACGGTCATCGGGATAAGCGAACATCAGGGCGAGCGCCGTGGAGGCGGCCTTCTTCTCGCAGTTGGCGTGGTCCTGCAGGATCTCGGGGAGGTGACCGAGTGCATCCTCGACCCACGCGGGCGGGGTCGGTGCACGCAGTATCGATGCAGCCGATTCGGGAACCACGGTGCCGGGGCTACTGCTCACGTCTCTCGCCCGCGCGCGAGCCAGGCGCTGAGCGTCTCCTCGAGTGCCGTCGCTGCCTGCTGCGCATCGGCGAAGCGCTCCGCAGGGAGCTTCGCCATGAGCCGCTCGAGCACCGGCTGCACGGCGCTGAACTGCGCGGGCAGCTGCGGCAGCGGCTCCTTGCGGTGCTTGTAGACGATCGCCATGGGATTGTCGGCGCGATAGGGCTTCGCGCCCGTCAGCATCTCGAACAGTATCACCCCGAGGCTGTAGAGGTCGCTGCGCGCATCGACCGCCTCCGCGTGACCCTGCTCCGGGCTCATGTAGTGCGGTGTGCCGAAGATCATGCCGGTGTCGGTCACATCGAGCGCGAGGGCCGCGTCTTTAGAGAGCCCGAAATCGATGAGCGCGATGGTGCCGTCCTCGCGCAGCATCACGTTCCCCGGCTTCAGGTCCCGGTGCAACACGCCGGCCGCGTGGACCGTGGTGAGCGCCTGCGCGATCGCGACCGCGTAACGCAGCGCCTCGCGCGGAAGGAGCAGGCGGCGCATGCG
>Ga0318553_10000652_pt1 | contig 11388 bp, 7 predicted proteins | sample GRESIP082b2f21_FD_203686 | JGI IMG/M metagenome (GOLD analysis project Ga0318553, IMG submission 203686) | Tropical soil microbial communities from Luquillo Experimental Forest, Puerto Rico - GRE.SIPMG.082b2f21 | ecosystem: Environmental > Terrestrial > Soil > Tropical forest > Bulk soil...
ACCTGGGCGTCGGTGCGGTTGGGAGCGAGCAGCGAGAAGAAGGCGAGCGTGCCGAATACCAGCCAACGTGGGCTTCGAGATGCGTTCATGGCTCCCCCGGTTCTGCGGCGCTGGGCGCGCCGCGGCGGACGTTGCCCCCTTGGTGCCCCGGAGAGTGTACGGCGGCAAGCCGGCCCCCGGTCGGCCTATTTGACTCCTTCCATGAGAAAGTTGCGGCGCGAGCGTGCACCTCCGGTCGCCTTAGGAGCCCTTCGATGACGCGTGTGTCGATTGCCTTCTTGCTTCTGTGGGTTTCTACCGCCACCGCCGCGCCGGCGGGACCGCAGCCGGCGAAACCGGCGCCCGCGATTCCAGCGCCGAGAGACGTCGCCTACCCGGGGACGATCGCGCTGACGGTCGATGCCACCGACGCCGACCGGAAGATCGTCGCGGTCCACGAGTCGATCGACGTTCCCGCGCCGGGGGATTTCGTTCTCCTATACCCGAAGTGGATTCCGGGGACCCACGCCCCCGTCGGCACGATCGACCGCCTCGCGGGGATCACCATTCACGACGGCAAGGGCTCCCGCATCGACTGGACGCGCGATCCCGTCGACGTCTTCGCCTTCCACGTCCCGGTCCCTGGCGGGACGACCCGGATCGAGGTCGACTTCCAGTACCTCTCCCCGGTGAGCCCCGCGGTCGGCCGCATCGAGCTCACACCCGAGATCCTCGCCCTCGACTGGGACTCCGTCGTGCTCTACCCGGCGGGGTATTTCGCGAGGGACATCCCCGTGAACGCGAGGCTGAAGCTCCCCGACGGCTGGTCGGCCGCGAGCGCGCTCGAGACCGAGGCCTCGCAAGGCGCGACGAGCGTCTTCCGCCGGGTGCCGCTCGAGACACTGGTCGATTCGCCCGTGCGGGCCGGCCGCTACCTCAAGCGCTACGAGCTATCGGCCGCCGGCGAGCCCCCCGCGAGGCTCGACCTTATCGCCGAGCGGCCCGACTTGCTCGCGCTCGATCCGGCGCAGGTGGACCGGTTCCGGCAGCTCGTCCGGCAGGGGACGGCCCTGTTCGGATCCCGGCACTACGACCACTACGACTTCCTCGTGTCGCTTTCCGACGCGATCGAAGGGGACACCACTCTCGAGCACCACCGGTGCGCCGAGTACGGCTCCCGGCTCCTCGACTTCGCGCACTGGGACGAGACGACGGCGGACCACGGTGTCTATGCGCACGAGTTCGTGCACTCCTGGGACGGGAAGTTCCGCCGTCCGGCTGATCTCTGGACGCCGAACTTCAACGTGCCGATGCGCAACTCGCTCCTCTGGGTGTACGAGGGCGGGACGCAGTACTGGGGGGAGGTCTTGAGCGCACGCTCCGGCATCTGGACGCGGGAGCAGGCGCTGGAGAGCCTCGCGCGGTGGGTCGCGGAGATCGGCGCCCGCGGCGCACGCTCGTGGCGGACGCTCGAGGACACGACGAACGACGAGATCATCAACCCGCGGCGCCCCATGTCCTGGGAGAGCTGGCAGAGGTTCGAGGACTACTACGTCGAAGGCGCCCTGATCTGGCTTGATGCCGACACGCTGATCCGCGAGCGCTCGAAAGGAGCGCGCTCCCTCGACGACTTTGCCCGCGCGTTCTTCGGCATCGACGACGGGAGCTTCACACCCGTCGTCTACACGTTCGACGATGTCGTGGCGGCATTGAACCGGGTCGAGGCGTACGACTGGGCGGGCTTCCTCGGGGCGCGCCTCGGCGGCCACGGTCCCGAAGCACCCCTGGACGGGATCCGCCGCGGCGGGTACAGGCTCGTCCTCAACGACACCCTCAGCGACTTCTGGAAGTCGATGGAGGCCGGCCAGAAGGTCACCGACCTCACGTATTCCGTCGGTTTCGTCGTCGACAAGGAGGCGACGCTGAAGTCCGTGGAGTGGGGGAGCCCGGCGTTCGAGGCCGGCCTGACCGCGGGCACAAAGCTCGTCGCGGTCGACGGGGTCGCGTTCGAGCCCGATGCGCTGCGGGACGCGGTGCGGAGGGCCAAGGGGACGGACGACCCGATCGAGCTGATCGTTCGCAACGGCGACCGCTTCAAGACGGTGCGCGTCGTCTATCACGGGGGGCTGCGTTACCCCCACCTCGAGCGCGATACCTCACAGCCCGCTCGCCTCGACGACATCCTCGCGCCGAGGAAGTAGGGGGTCCGTGGGCTACCGCGCGACGGCCGCGCGAACGCCGCCCGAGTCGGGCCGCCGCCCCACGAGATAGATGTCGCTGCAGAAGGACGGCAGCTGTCGCAACGGGCCATCCAGAATTCGCGCCGCCGCGCGAACGATGGGCCTTGAATCCGCGCGGCCCATCCAGTTGCGGCCGAGGATTCTCGCGGAAGTGAGGCCCATGTCGTGACCGATGCGGCGCAGGTCGGCGACGCTCGGCTCACGGACGTGCCCGCGGAACGGCGTTTGGAAGTACCAGACCTCGAACGGCGACCAGGCTCCCCGTCCCAGCGGTACCGTCAACCGCTTCCGCAGGTTGACGCAGTTCGGCGTCGCAAGGACGAACAAACCGCCCGGGCGGAGCACCTCGAGGATCTGCGCGAAGAGGGCCCGCGGCGAGGCGTGCCAGTGTTCCATCGAATCGAAGGAGGTCACGACGTCGAACGACCCGCTCGGGAAGTCGATGCCGTCGCGGACGACATCGCGGGAGACGACGCGGACGCCGCACTCCGCGGGGAGGCGATGTCGAGGATCGCTCGGATCGAGGAACCCGCCGTCGCTGAAATCATCGACCAGAGTGGCGCTCAGGCCCACCTGGGCACACGCCGCGCTGAAGACGCCCCATCCTCCCCCGATGTCGCACACACGGCCCGTGGTGCCGATGCGTGAGACGCAGAGCTCCACGTTGAAGGCCACGCGCCTCGCCTCGGCGCGGAGCTGTGCGCGCTCGGTCGCAGGGGGCCAATAGCGATCGAGAATCGACGCGACCAGGGGCTCGAGCTTCGCGTTCACCGGATTCCACCAGGACCTGGCCGACGCTCGGCGGACCGACGCTTTGCGTCACCCCGGGTATCCCGCGGTGGCGTTCCGCCGGCGGGGGAATTCGCCCGGAATTGGTCGCCTCCACAAAAAGATCGCCATTCCGATCTTAACTGGATTGACGGGTGCGGCACGCGATTTGAAACAAATTCGAGGCCATGCGGAAGGCTGCCCGGGGGTTCACGCTGGTCGAGCTTCTCATCGTGGTCGCGATCATCGGCCTCGTGGCCGCGATCGCGATCCCCAACTTGCTCAACTCCGTCGACAAGGCCAAGCAGAAGCGGACGATGTCGGACATTCGCGCCATCGGCTCGGCGGTCGAATCCTACGCGATCGACCAGGCGGGCTACCCGATCGCCTCCGACGCCAACGCGCTCAAGGCAAGCATCGATCCCTACCTGATCAATCACATTCCGCTCGTCGATGGCTGGGCGAACCCACTCCAGGTGGATTCGACGGCGCTCGCGTACACGCTCTACTCGCAGGGCAAGGACGGCACGGGGAACAACTGCGCCGCCGGAACGACGTCGACGTTCAACGACGAGATCTGCTTCGTCGTCGGCCGTTTCCAGCGCTACCCCTCGGGGCCCCAGCAGTAGCGTCGCGCACCCCGGAGCAAGCGCGACCCGGGGAAGGTGCCCCTTCCCCGGGCCTCCAACCGAGCGGACTACTTCTCGAGGACGGCGACGCGCGACGTGGTGATGAAGCACGCGCACGTGCAATGCCGGGAGGTGGTCGAAGACGTGCAGCTGCCGCTTCCACGCTCGCGGCTCTCGATTTCCTCGACCTCCAGGCTCAAGACCGGCATGTTCTCCTTCATCGTCCCTCCTTGGAGCGCCCGTTCATGCGACGTCGACAATCGAACGCCGTCGGTCATTCTCGTTTCGGGCGCGGGGCCCTCAACAATTACGCCGTCGGCCGCTCCGGGTCAAGCATCACGAGATGCGTGGCCTCCGCTTTCTATGGCCCTTCGTTCCCGCAGGAATCGGCCGCCTTCACGAGGTAGAACCAGGAATTGGGCGCATCGAACTGATCGCGGTCCTCGTAGAGCAGCCCCGTCGCGGATCCGATCTGCGTGAACGGACCCTGCGGCACAGAGCTGCGATAGACGTGGTAGCTCGCGGCATTGGTCGCCGCCGACCAGGTCAGACGGACCACCGCGTCGTTGACGCCGTTGGTTAATAGCGTCGCGCCGACGTCCCCGGGCGCGGGCTGGGACAGGTCGTCCCGCGCGGAGACGTACGACGTGTTCGCGTCGGTGACGCCGTGGTTGTTCGAGCCGGTGGAGCAAGTCTCGTTGTTCTCGGCGCGGACGAGGTAGTAAAGCGCGACGCCGTTGGGGGCGGTGGCATCCGTGTACGTCGTGCCGGCGATGCCCTGGGCGATCCTGTTTGTGGCGGACGGGGTGAAGTTCGGCGTCGTGTCGCGGTAGACCGTGTAGGTTCCCGAGGCGCCCGAGCCCCACGAGGCGGCGACGTTCCAGCTGAGCGAGACTCCTGTGTCGGCGCACGGGTTGGCGTCGGCCGCCGCCACGAGTCCTGCGAACGACGGGGCCAGGCCACAGCCGCCACAGGCTATGTAGAGCGGGGCGTCGCCGCTGTCGACGACGACCCGGTCGATGTTCCAACCCGAGTGCGTGAGCGTCGCGCCGCCGGTCTGCCTGAACTGGATCTTCAAGTTGCTTGTGCCGTCGGCAAACGGTGAGATGTTGATGGTCTGCAGGGTCCACCCCTGGTCGGCCTCGAAGGCCGTTGTAAATACCACGGTGGGGGACCCCGCACGGAGCACAACGATCGACGCGGTTCCGCCGTCGCCCGTGGACAGCTTGCGGCGGAACCGGAGGAGACCGGATGTGAGAGTGGTCGCGTTGATCTGCGGGCTCGTCGCCGTAGCCGTAGCCAACGGCTCGTAGTCTCCCGGGTGCGCACCCAGCCCCGAGAGGTCCTCACCCAGGACCTTCGTGCCCTCGAAGGCGGAAGTGGGATCGGCCGGCGGCGTGCCCTTCCCCTGCGGCGGGCCGATTTCCCAGTCGGAGGTGAGCGTCCAGCCGGTATTCGTCTCGAAGCCGTCCTTGAAGACTCCGGGGTTCATCTCCCACACCTTGAGAGTGTACGGGCTGCCGTGGTTGTCGAGGACCGACGAGTTTCCGACGGCGTCGGTGGTGGTGATGCGGAAGTAGTAGATCCCGCATTCGTTGAGAGGTCCGAGGTTGGTCGAGTGACTCGTGGCCAGGGTCGAGTCGTTGACCGAGTTTCCGAGGGCGGGGGTGGGACCCCAGTCGACCCGCCCGGTCGTCGCTTCCGTCGTCGACCATTGGATCGTGGCCGTATCGTCCGTGTTGCTCGCGTTCTGCACGAACGTCGTGCCGGCGCCGGAGCAATCCGCAAGCGACGATGCCTCGGAGGTCGAGGTCGTTCCTGTCCCGTTGTCCGCGTCGAGGTACGCCACCGACACGATGTCGCCGTCGGCGACTTCAATCTTGCCGTCGGGTACGGGGGCCCCGGCGGCCGTGGCGATCGAACCCGTGAACTGAGACGTGTTGGGCCCGGTCTCCGTCAGCGTGATCGTCTCGGGGGTCGTCTCGGTCGTCGACGACACCCTGACCACGACGGTCTCAGCGACGCTCGGGTTCGCGTTGAGGTCGAGGTCGGTCAGCTTGATCGGCAGCGTGTCGGCGCAGCTCACCGTCGTCTTGCCGAGAGTCAGCTTTCCGGCATGGCAGTTCTGCAAGCCGTTGCCGAGATCCCCGAGCGTCTGGAAGCTGTAGTACTGACCCCCGTTGGCGTCGGTCACGTCGTTTCCCGCGGCATCGTGGCTTTCCACCGAGTACCAGTACGTCGTGCATCGCTGGAGGCCGGAGAGCGAGACGCTGTGTGACGTCGTCAGACCGGGGCTCGAGGCCGATTGCGCGGGAGGCTTCACCTGATCGTAGTGCACCACCGACGAGGCGGCTTCGCTCGTGGCCCACGTCACGGTCGCGTGTGTGTCGTCGATACCGCTCGCGGCCACCGCGGAGATGAGCGGTGGCACGCAGTCGGCGAGCGCCGTCGTCTGCCGGGGGACGTTGGTGCCTCCGGCGCCGTCGTCGGCGTCGATGTACTGCGCCGTGATCGTGTCGCCGTTGGCGATCGACAGGATCCCATTCCCCGCGACGGGCGGTCCGGCATCGGCCGGGATCGTCCCGACGTACCTGTCGGACCCCGGCGCCGTCGCGGTCAGGATGACCGTCTCGGGCGTCGGCTCGGTGTTCGACCAGATCGTCGCGGTCGTCGTGTCCGAGCCGATGTTGGCATCGTGGACCGTGACCTGAATGGCCGAGGCGCAGGAATACGTCGGCTGACCGAGCTTGATCGAGCCCGCTAACGGACGGGGTGTGGCGCTCTGGCAGGCCGAAAGCGGGCCCTCGCAGGCCGTGTTGGCGGCTTGCGCCTGCACCGCATAGTAGACGGTGAAGTCGTTCGGGAGATCGGTTTCCGTGTAGCTCGTGGTCGGCGCGGGCACGCTCGCAACGATCGTGTAACCGGACGAGCATCCTTGGTCGTTCCGAAGGATCAGGTAGCTCGCGGCGTTCGCAACCGGAGTCCACGACAGGGTCGCGGTGTTCGTGTTCGTGGTTGTCGTGAGCGTCGGGGTGGACAGCGCCGGGCAGGTCGAGCTGTTCTTGTTCGACGCGTCGGTCGCGGCGCCGCAGGCGATGGCGTGACGGGCGAACGCGTTGAAGATCGCTGCGGCGTGCGGTGTGCCGTTCGCCAGGTTGCCGTCGTCGTCATCGATGTTGCGGAGCTTCGTGAACCAGGAACCCGCGCCGCAGCCGTCGGAATTAGGAAGGGTGCAGTTGTAGGCGTTTCCGCCCGATCCCTGCCGCGACTTGAACCAGAGCTTGTCCACGAGCTGCCAGGCCGTGGGGAGGTCGAGACCCGCGGCGGTCAAGTCGCGCGTCGCGAGGTCGAAGAGGGCTTCCGCGGCGACGTAGGTCTCGCAGTGCTGCTCCCTGCCGCAAGGACTGTCGCCACCAAGGCACTTGGGTTGCACGAAGTTCGCGGGCGTCGCCGGCGTGTGAGAGGCGTGCATGTCCCAGTCCTGATCGCGGATACCGGTGCAGTTGAGGCACGCGTCCCCGTACCCGGTGCAGTTCTGCGACTGGTAGAACCCCCGGCCGACGCACGACACGTGCGTCGAGAGAAGGGCCGTGATGTCGGCGTAGGTCTCGGACGGATCGTCGTACCCGCCGCCGTCGTTGGCGTCGAGCCCGTGCCCCCATTCGTGCAGGAAGACCCCCGCGATCTCGCCGGTGTTGTTGCATCCGTTCCCCGACTTGAAGAAGTTGACGCTGACGCCGTTCCAGTACGCGTTGCAAGTCTGATCGAGGTTGACGTTGTCGGTGAGCTGCGACTGGAGCCACGTATTGCCCGGGAGCCACGTGCGGCCCTTCTCCGCGATCCGATTCAAGTGGTAGAAGCCGCTGCGGGCCGAGTGGGTGTTTCCCGGGCTGGCACCCGCAGGCACCGTGCAGTCGGTCCCTGCACCCTGCTGGAGGTCGAGGTCGTCATCGCAGGTGACGGACTCGCTGACGGCCCCGCAGACATCGGCCACCTGGACGTAGGGGCCGGCCAGGTGCGTGGCCGCCGTTTGACCGCCCGGCGAGCAGGTGAAGAGTCCCATGGTGCCGGCGGCCTGCGGCGTGCCGTTGATCGAGATGTCGCCGTAGGGCATCGGCCATCCCGGCTGCTCGCACCCGTCCGGACAGAGCTGATCGTCCGAGACCGGGTAAACGCCCCCCTTGACCTGCGCATACCGGGCATCGTTGAAGAAAGAGATGACCCGCCCCGTCGTCGCGTCGACCTGCCCCGCCCACGTCCCGGGCTCCCCCGAGACGCGGAGCACGAACCGGTACGCAAGGTGGTAGGCGATCCCCGCGCCCACCGGGCCGAGGTACCGCCGGTCATTCCCGGAGGTCGTCGATTCCGCGCCGAGCAGCTCGGTCCCGAGATCGATCCACTCGATCCGGTCCGACGGCGTCAGCCCCATGTACGAGATCAGCACCTGGCGAGCCGTCGACGCGTCGTACGTCTCGGCCGGCACCGATGCGATCGCGCCCCAGCGGTCGGCCCCGAACGAGACCAGATTCCCCCGGGTGACGTCGACGAGGAAACGCTCGCCGTCGACTCCGACCGCGCCTACACGAGGAGAGCACGAGCTCGGCGTTCCGGATCTTGAAGAGCGATTCGTGGCGAGCGACGAGATCGCGGACCATCGTTTCCACGGCGGCAAGCGTCGGTGCGTGCCCGTCGGCGGCGAAGAAACGGATCCCCGATCCCTGGACGAGCAGCGGCGCTCCCGACCGGCGATCGATGTGCACCGACCAGCTCCCGCCCGCGTCCCTGCCGAACGCGTCCCACCCGGCGCGCTCGGCGTCGAAGCCGGGGAGCTCGTCTGGGGTCTCCGCGACGGTGCCGAGCTGTGACGCAGGGTCGGGGATGGTCAGACGATCGAATCGCGATGCGCGCTGGTTGACGACCGCGCCGCGGGAAGGCACGGCAGCGAAGAGGGCGAGGAGAAAGGCGGCGCCGACTTGGATCTGTTTCTTGACCACTGGTTCTCTCCCAATGCATCGATGAGCGATCGAGCAGTGCCGGACAGGGCCCCCAACGACCGAGAACCATCCCGTCTAAGTCGTGTCGAGGCAACGTGAGAATTCGACCAGCTACGCACCGAATCGGTAGGAAATTGCTCGGGCATGGGACGGCCCCGTTCGTCCGATCGAGACCGTCCCCATCGACAGGTCCGCCATGTGGCACCGGCGCTCCCCGCTGAGCCGATTTCCGACTCTGCTACCGTTCGGGGTTCATACGGGGGTCTCCATGAAGCGTTTGCCCATCGTGCGTTGCTTGCTGATCTTGACCGCAGTCGGTGCCGCGCCGATTTCCGCGCAGGAGCCGCCCGATCTCGAGAAGCGGTTCGATGCGGCGATCGATCCCACCGACATGGCCGGCTGGATGAAGGACATGTCGGCGGAGCCGAACCATGTCGGGTCGGCTCACGACAAGGCCAACGCCGAGGAGACACGGAGGCTGTTCTCGAGCTGGGGATGGGACGCCAAGATCGAGACGTTCAGCGTGCTCTACCCGACGCCGGTCAAGGTGGCGCTGGAGCTGGACGGACCGAACGGCTTCAAAGCGACGCTGACCGAGAGGCCCATTCCGGGCGATCAAACCTCCTCGCGCACGAAAGACGAGCTTCCCGCGTACGTCGCCTTCCAGGGCGACGGCGACGTCGACGCACCGCTCGTCTACGTCAACTACGGCATGCGGGATGACTACGACGAGCTCGAGCGCCTCGGCGTCAGCGTCAAGGGCAAGATCGTGATCGCGCGCTACGGCGCGGGATGGCGAGGCCTGAAACCGCGGCTGGCGCAGGAGCGCGGCGCGATCGGGTGCGTCATCTACTCCGATCCGCGCGACGACGGGTTCTCCGTCGACGACGCGTACCCGAAGGGTGCGGGGCGGCCGAGCCAGGGGTTCCAACGCGGCTCGGTCGCCGACATGACGCTCTATCCGGGCGACCCGCTCACCCCCGGCGTCGGCGCCACGGAGGGTGCGCAGCGGCTGAAGCGCGAGGACGCCCCGGTCATCCTGAAGATCCCGGTCCTGCCGATCTCCTACGGCGACGCCGAGAGATTCCTGGCGTCGCTCGGGGGGCGCGTCGTGCCGGCCGGCTGGCGCGGCGGCCTCGCGATCACGTACCACGTGGGCGGGACGGATGCCGCGAAGGCTCATCTCACGGTCAAGTCCGATTGGACGCTGAAGCCCGCCTACGACGTCGTGGCGACGATGCGCGGCGCCGAGCTTCCGGATCAGTGGGTGCTGCGGGGCAACCACCGCGACGGCTGGGTGTTCGGCGCTTCCGATCCGCTCAGCGGCCATGTCGCGATGATGGCGGAGGCGAAGGCGATCGGCGCCCTCGTGAGGAGCGGCTGGAAGCCCAGGCGCACGCTCGTGTATCTGAGCTGGGACGCCGAGGAGCCGTCTCTGATCGGCTCGACGGAGTGGGTGGAGACCCACGCGGACGAGCTGAAGGCCAAGGGGCTCCTCTACGTCAACACCGACGGGAACGGGCGCGGCTTTCTGGACGTCGGCGGCAGCCACTCGCTCCAGCAGATGGTCGGCAAGGTGGCGGCCGACGTCGCGGATCCCGAAACGGGCGTATCCGTCGACACGCGCCGGCGCGCGCGCGCGATGACCGCCGGCGAGAAGGCGACCGAGCGCGAAAAGGCTGTGGCGAAGGCGGCGGCCGACCCGGGCAAGGACCTTCCTCTCGATCCGCTCGGCTCGGGATCCGACTATTCGAGCTTCTTGCAGCACCTGGGTCTGCCGGCCTTGAACGTCGGATACGGAGGGGAAGGGCGGAGCGGCGGCGTCTATCACTCGGCGTACGACACCTGGGAGCATTACTCGAAGTTCGTCGATCCGGGATTCGCCTACGGCGCCGCCCTGGCCAAGACGACCGGCCGCATCGTGCTGCGCATGTCGGAAGCGGATGCGCCGCTTGCGCACTACGGCGATTTCGCGGAGACCGTGTCGAGCTACCTCGACGAGGTGAAGAAGCTCGCGGACGGCAAGCGCGACGCGCAGATCGCCCAGGCGGCGATGCTCGAAAGGAATGCCTACAAGCTGTCGGACGATCCGACGGAAAGCAGCGGCCCTCCGACGCCGCTGAAGGTCGTGCCGTACTTCAATTTCGCGCCGCTCGAAAACGCCGTGGTCCGTCTCAAGGCCTCCGCCAAGGCGTACGACAAGGCTCTCACCGACAAGCGCGCGACGTTGTCTCCCGACGTGCGGGGGCGGCTCGTGGCGCTTGCCGGAAGGACCGAGCAGGCGCTGACGATCCCGGAGGGACTTCCCGGCGGGCGCGGCTGGTACCAGAACATGGTGTACGCGCCCGGCCGGTACACGGGATACGGCGCGAAGACCCTTCCCGGGGTGCGCGAGGCGATCGAGGATGAACGCTGGGCGGACGTGGATCTCTATTCCGCGTTGACCGCCAAGGCGTTGAACGCGTACTCCGACAGGCTCGACGAGGGCGTGGCGCTGATGGGCGGCACGAAGTAGCTCGCGGCCGCCCTACCAAATCAGCCGCGTCATGTGCCCGAGCGCGAGAGAGGCCGTGGCGACGCAGATCGCGGCGAGCATGCGGACGTTGGCCCGCGGCTGGATTCCCTGGAGCGCTGCCATTCCGAAGATCGCCGCGTACATGTTCGGCACGTACATGAGCGGGGACGCGCCCAGGGTGCGGAGCCACCAGTCATTGAAGGGGTTCTTGCAGTTGTCGTTGGGCAGCACGAGGAGGCACCCGATGACCGCGAGCCCGAGGA
>Ga0318553_10000658_pt1 | contig 11359 bp, 7 predicted proteins | sample GRESIP082b2f21_FD_203686 | JGI IMG/M metagenome (GOLD analysis project Ga0318553, IMG submission 203686) | Tropical soil microbial communities from Luquillo Experimental Forest, Puerto Rico - GRE.SIPMG.082b2f21 | ecosystem: Environmental > Terrestrial > Soil > Tropical forest > Bulk soil...
CGCCAACGGCTTTCACGAGCTCGCCTCAACCTCCGAGCAGCGCGCACGCTTCGAGGCGGACAATGCGCAGCGGCGGCGTCTGGGACTTCCGGTGTCGCCGCTCGATGAGCGGCTGCTCGCAGCGCTAGCCCGGCTGCCGGACTGCGCCGGGGTGGCGCTCGGTTTCGACCGCACGCTCATGCTGGCCGTCGGGGCCGCGAGCCTCGAGGAGGTGCTGCCTTTTCCGACCGCGCGCGCCTGAGCGAGAATGGCGCCCCCGTTACAAGCCCGCCTCATGAGCTACACCGCCCAACGCTACGACTTTCGCGACAAGAGCGGCGACTACGGACGCCTCGCGCAGGATCTCACCGGCCTGCTCGCCGGCGAGAGCGACCGCATCGCCAATGCGGCGAACACCGCCGCGCTGATCTTTGCCGCCCTCCCGGACATCAACTGGGCGGGCTTCTACTTCCTGCGCGGCACGGAGCTGGTGCTCGGCCCGTTCCAGGGCAAGCCGGCGTGCGTGCGCATCGGGCTCGGCCAGGGCGTGTGCGGCGCAGCGGCGGCGCAGCGGCGCACGCTAGTGGTTCCGGACGTGCAGAAATTCCCCGGACACATCGCCTGCGATGCCGCCTCGCGCGCGGAGATCGTCGTGCCACTACTCGAGGGCACCGCGCTCATCGGCGTGCTGGACGTGGACAGCCCGGTCGCCGGGCGCTTCGATGAGGCCGACGCCCGGGGTCTCGAAGCCCTGGCGGCGCTGCTGGTGAGCGCCAGCGCGGCCCGACCCGGCCGCTGACGGATGACCGCGGCACGCCTTTCGCCGCGCGGACTCGCGGCCGGCGCCGCCGCCTTCACCATCTGGGGACTGTTCCCGGTCTACCTTTACCCGCTGCGTGGCGTGCCGGCCCTGCAGGTGATCGCTCACCGCATTATCTGGTCGTGCCTCTTTCTGGTCGCATGGTTGCTGCTGCGCGGCGAGCTCGGGGATCTCCGGGCCACGCTCGCGCGCCCCGCGCTGCTGGCACGACTCGCGCTCACCGCTACGCTCATCAGCATCAACTGGCTGGTGTACGTCTGGGCCGTCACCCACAGCCACGTCGTCGACACCAGTCTCGGTTACTACATCAATCCGCTGGTCAACGTGCTGCTCGGCGTGATCGTGCTGCGCGAGCGGCTGAACCGCGCGCAGTGGACTGCGATCGGCCTGGCGGCGCTTGCGGTGCTCTATCTCGCGCTGCTCGCCGGCCGCCCGCCCTGGATTGCGGGCACGCTGGCGGTGAGCTTTTCGCTGTATGGATTCGTGCGCAAGGTCATCAGCGTCGAGGCACTCCCCGGTCTCACGACCGAGACGCTGCTGCTCATGCCGCTCGCGGCCGGCTATCTCGCCTGGTGCCAGTGGGCCGGTAGCGGTGCGCTGACCACGCAGGGCGCCGGCGTCGCGGCGCTGCTCATCGGCAGCGGGCTGATCACCGCCATCCCCCTGTTTCTCTTCGCCTACGGCGCGCGCCTCTTGCCGTACTCGACCGTCGGGGTACTGCAATACATCGCACCGAGTCTGCAGCTGCTGTGCGGCGTGGTGCTCTACCGCGAGAGCTTCGGCCCGGCGCGCGCGGCAGGCTTCGCACTCATCTGGGCGGCGCTGCTGATCTACGCGGTGGATGGGCTATGGCGGGCGCGCAGCGCGGCGCGCGCCGCCGCCGGAACCTCACCCGCCTGAGCGGCGCCGCCGGTTCGGCGCGCGCGGACTCCGACCTGCGGGTCTCCCGGCGGCTACTGCTTGGCGCGCGAAATGTACTCGCCGGTGCGCGTGTCGATCCGGAGCACTTCGCCTTCGTTGATGAAGAGCGGCACGCGCACCACCGCACCCGTCTCGAGTTTGGCGGGCTTCTGGCCGCCGGTGGCGGTGTCGCCACGCAACCCCGGATCGGTCTCGATGACCTTCAGCTCGATGTGCGGCGGCGGCGTCACCACGAGCGGCACGTTGTTCCACAGCGTCACGATGCAGACCACGCCGTCCTTGAGCCACTGGGCATTCTCGCCCACCGCGGACTTGCCGGCGGTGTACTGCTCGAAGCTCTCCGGCACCATGAAATGCCAGAAGTCGCCGTCCTGATACAGGTACTGCATCTCGGTGTCGACCACGTCGGCGGCCTCGAGCGATTCGCCCGACCGGAACGTGCGCTCGATCGTGCGGCCGGTCTTGAGGTTGCGTACCTTGATGCGGTTGAACGCCTGGCCCTTGCCGGGCTTGACGAACTCGTTCTCGATCACGGTGTACGGATCGCCATCGAGCAGGACTTTGAGACCCCCGCGGATCTCGCTGGTGGTGTAGCTGGCCATGTATCACGCCTGGGACCGGCAACGTGCGCGGCCCGCTCGAAAAGGGCCGCGTATGATAGCGGCATCCCCCGACCCCCGCCAGCCGCGGCGCCGGCCGGCAGCCGCTGTTACCGGTGTGCGAAAGCCGGTTCCGCGAGGCGCCTCACGCGGAAGCCTCACGATGCGGTGCTAGAATCCGGCGCTCTCGCGAGAGCACCAGGGAGGCTCTCTTGAACGAGCCGAACGCCGTTCCGCTCATCGTGCTGAGCGCCACACGCGAACCGGTCGAGGCCGTCAACAGCCTGTTGCGGCGCGCCGGTCAACCGGCGCACTGCACCTGGATCCCCGCGCTGCGCGATCTCGGCGACGCGCTCGAGCAGCTCAACCCGGAGCTCCTGGTGCACGTCGCGACCACCCCCGAGGAGCTCGAAGCGGTGCTGCGCTTGCGTGATCAGCTTGCTCCCAGCGTGCCGGTGCTCGAGCTCGCCCTGGAGGTGGATGAGGCGCGCATCGCCGCCGGGCTCGAGCTCGGGGCCCGCGATGTCGTCACGCTCGCCAACCCGGCGCGGCTGCAGGCGGTGGTGCTGCGGGAACTGCGCGCGTTCCGCATCGAGCGCACGCTCGATGCCAGCGTGCGGTCGGCGCACGACGCACGCAGTCAGCTCGACACGGTCCTGCAGCGCTCGAACGACGCCATTCTCCAGGTGCAGGAAGGCATCGTCATCGAGGCCAACCCGGCGTGGCTCGAGCTGTTCGGCGTCGAGGAGGGCATCGCCGGGCAGCCGGTCATGGACCTGTTCGAGGAATCCACGCACGCGGCGCTGCGCGGTGCGCTCACCGCCTGTCTGCACGGCCGCTGGAACGACCACCCGCTGCGCGCCAACGCGCTGCTCGCCGATGGCAGCGTGCTGCCGATCGAGATGACGCTCGCGCTCGGGCAGCACGAAGACGGGGACTGCGTGCGGCTGGTGGTGCCGTCGCGGCCGCGTGAAAAGTCGCGCCTCATCGAGAAGGCGATCGCCGCGGCCCCGCGCCAGGAAAACGCCGCCCGTATCATGCGCCGCGGCGAACTGCTCGAGGCGCTCGCCGAGCGTCTCGCCATCCCCTCCCCCGGCGGCATGCGCTGCCTGGCCGTCGTGAAGATCGACAAGTTCGCCGCACTCGAACGCGTGATCGGCGCGACCGCGAGCGAGGAGATCCTGATCGAGGTCGAACGGCTCCTCGAGGCCACGCTCCACCCGAAGGAGCTCATCGGCCGCTTCGGCGGCGTGCGGTTCCTCGCACTGCTCGAGCGCGGCAACGAGAACGACGTCAACGCCTGGAGCGAGCGCCTGCTCGCGCGCGTGCACGAGCACGTCATGCGCATCCGCGACAAATCCGTGTCGGTGAACTGCACCATCGGACTGTCGGTCGTCTCGCCCGGCGAGGTGGACCTCGATGCCGTGATCTCCGATGCGCTCGAGTGCGTGCGCAAGGGCGCGGCGCGCGGCGGCAACCAGGTGATTGCCTCCGATCGCGCCGACACCGACAGCCGCGTGATGTCGTACGACAAGATCTGGGTGAAGCACATCAAAGCGGCGCTCATGGAGAACCGCTTCCGCCTGGTGCAGCAGCCGATCGCGAGCCTGCAGGGTGAGGACCCGGGCATGTTCGATGTGCTGGTGCGCATGATCGACCCGCAGGGTCGGGAGGTGCTGCCGTCGGAGTTCATGGCGGCGGCTGGCCGCAACGACCTGCTGAAGAACATCGACCGCTGGGTGGTGGGGGCGTCGTTGTCGTTCGCCGCGCAGAAAAAGCCGGAATGCCTGTTCGTGCGGCTGTCACGGGAAACGGTGCGCGATGCGGGCTTCATCGAGTGGCTCGACAATCATCTGCGCGCCAGCCGCGCCGAGCCGCACCGGCTGTGCTTCCAGAGCACCGAGGAAAGCGCGGCGAGCTACGTGCCGGAGGTCACCGCGCTCGCCACGGCTTTGCGCGAGCGCGGTTTTCGCTTCGCTATCGAGGGTTTCGGCTCCGGGCGCGACAGCATGGGGCTGCTCGAATCGGTGCGGCTCGATTTCGTGAAGATCGATGGCACCATCATCCAGGGGCTGGCGGCGGATCCGCAGCTGCACATCCAGGTGCGCGCCCTGGTCGAGGCGGCCCGGCGGCGCAACATCCAGACCATCGGCGAGCGGGTCGAGGACGCCAACACGATGGCGGTGCTGTGGCAGCTCGGCGTGCAGTACATCCAGGGCTACTTCGTCAACGAGCCCGAGGAAGTGGTGCTGCGCGCGGAGCACTGAAGCGCGTCAGAAACTCACGCCGAGGCCGAGATCGAAACGGTTGAACCCCCGGTTCACCTCGAACCACTGGTAGTCGCCCTTCAGCACCACGTGCGGGCCGAGGTAGTAGTTCACGCCCGCGGTCCACACGCGATCGTGATTCTGCGGCCACAGGCCATAGTGCCCGGGAGCCGCAGAGAGCGGCACCTCGCCCGTCGGGATCACAGGCCCTGGCGTGCCGTCATAACTCGCGCCCATGTTGTAGCGCTCGAAGCGGACGAACGGGTTGAGGCGGTAGCCCCCGCTTTCCCACAAGGCGTATGCCCCCTGCAGGTAGTAGCCGTAGAAGGCAGCCGGAATCGGATTGGGTGAGCCGGGATTGGCGGCGTTCGCGGCGGCGGTGTTGCTCACCGTGCCGCGCGAGTAGATCGCCGCGAGATCCCAGCGCGAGGGTGTCCAGCGCGCATGCGCTTCCCAGAGCGTCACCCGCGGATCGCCGGAAGTGGGTGCACCGGACGCTGCGGGCACCGGCACCGCTTTGCCCGTGCTGACCGCGGCTCCGAGCGTGACGCCCGGGAAGCCGTAGTAACCGAGCGCCACGTATTGCGAGAGGCGCTGCGCATTCGCGAGCGCCGCCTCCTGGTGCGTCGCCTGCAGCGGCGCGATGTCGCTGGCCTCGAGCTCGAGCGCGTTGTGGTACGGCGGAAACTCGGGGGCGAAGTTCCACCTGGAGAAGTCGAAGCCGGTGGTGAGCCCGACGTTCCAGCCGAAACCGGCGGGGGTGTCGCCGTGCAGATTGAAACCGCCCTCGCGCCAGGTGCTCGGGATGATGAGCGTCTCGACGAAGTTGCGCTGCACGCCGTAGAAATTGGTGGGCTCGTGGTGCTCGTTGATGAAGCCGAAGGGCATGAGGAACAGGCCGGCGCGCACCGTCACCGCATCATTGAGGCGGCGATCGATGTAGAACTGCTCCACTTCGAACTCACCGACATCGCCGGCCGAGGCCACGGCGTGCTCGATCTCGTATTCGGAGTTGAACTCGGTGCGCTCGTCGAAGCGGTAACCGATGCCGAACACCGCGCGGGCGAGATCGAACTGCGATTCCTGCGGCTCTCGGGTCGGGTGGGTGTAATAGATCTCGCCGTAGCCCCAAAGCCTCAAGCCCGTGCCGAACAGTCCCGGGCCCGTGGTACCGGGTTCCGCAGTGGGCGTCGGCGACAGCGCTGCGGTGCTCGGCAGCGCCGACGCGTTGGGTAGCGCCGAAGGATTCGGCAAGGCCGAGGCGTTCGGCTGGGCCGATGCGTTCGGCTGTGCCGACGCACTCGCCGGCCCGGCGTTGGCCGGCGGGGCCTGCGCCACCATCGCCGCGCCCGTCGGGCCGCTGAGCTCGACGAGCTTGCGGTCGAGTTCCTGTTGATGATCGCGCAGTGCGCGATTCTCATCCGCGAGCTGCCGGAGCGTGGCTTGCACCTGCTCGAGCTGGCGCTGCAACTGGCCGAAGCGCGCATCCTCGCTGTCGTTCGCCGCGTGGGCGATGGCGCTGACGCTGAACGCGCAGGCTGTCAGCACGGCCAGCAGCGGCCTGCCAGCACGCTGCGCAGGGGGGTATGGAGTGCGGTTCATAGGCGTCTTCCTCGATCAAGGCAGATCCAGGGCGCTACAGAGCGCCGGCAGGCACTGCGTGGGCACCTGGTAGGCCGCGGGGCTGTTGGGGTCGTAGCCGTCGGTGAGCGTGCACAGGAAGGCAACGACGTCGGGGACTGGCCGGCCGGCGAATCCGGGCGGTGGGTAGGGCACCGGCAGACCCGGGCGTCGGGTTGTTGCCCCCGCCCGGTGCGGGCGGCAGGGTGCGCGTCCCGCCTCATCGCCCCCGCCGCCACAGGCGCTTAGCAGTACCAGCAGGAACCCCAGGCCGGCCGGCCGGGGTGCGCCGGCTTCCCCTCCGCACGATTGCCTCCCAAGGTCCAGCTTAATAGAAGCGAATACTAATGAGAATCATTCCTATTCGCAATGAAAACGCGGGCGCGCCGCAATGAGGCTTATCGAGCGCGGCGGTCGCAGGGAGAGGTCCTCGCGTCAGATCCTCGCCGGAGCCATGCGCATGACCTATGCGCGTGACTTATGCGCATTGCGCTCAAAAAGGACCTTCGCGCGCAGTACTCCTGCGCGTCAGCGCTGGTGGGGGACTGCTGCGTCGCAGCAGCTGGACTTGGCTGAGTACGAACTACTCGCCGTTCTGCTTCGGCAGTTGCGCTTCCATGCGGGTGATCTTGCGAGGCCAGCCGCGCTTCAAGACCGCGCCGCGCTGTGCCCGCTCGCCGACGTACTCCTGCAGCTCCTTCCACGCGAGCAGCTTCTGCTGGTCACCCGACCACAGCACGAGGCTAGCCTGTGGAGGCACCACGGCCACCGCTGTCATGAGCTCGGTGCGCGTTTTGGCCTTCTTTCCCGGAATGTCATAGAGCTTGTTGCCCTTGCCGCGCGGCATCTCCGGGATCTCCCCGACCGGGAAGGCGAGCAGCTTCCCTTCGCTCGAGACGACCGCGACCAGCGAGTCGGGCGACAGCACGGGCGCCGGCGGCAGCACGTGCGCGTTCTCCGGCACGTTCAGCACGGTCTTGCCGGCGCGCCGGTCGCTGATGAGATCCTTCAGCCGTGCCGTGAATCCGTAGCCGGCATCGCTCGCGAGCAGCCACAGGTCCTCCGGCTCACCAATCATGACGCCCGCGAACTTCGCGCCATCGGGCGGGTCGAGCCGGCCCGAGAGCGGCTCGCCATAGCCGCGTGCGGAAGGGAGCGAGTGCGCCGGCAGCGTGTAAGTGCGGCCGGTGCTGTCGATGAAAACTGCCGGCTGCAGGCTGCGCCCGCGGGCGAGCGCCTGGAAGGCGTCGCCGCTCTTGTACGACAACGCCCCCGGGTCGATGTCGTGCCCTTTCGCCGAGCGTGCCCAGCCGCCGGTCGAGAGGACCACGGTCACCGGCTCGTTCGGTATGAGACTCGTCTCATCGATCGCCTGCGCGGCCTCGCGCTCGATGATCTTCGTGCGCCGTTCGTCGCCGTACTTCTCGGCATCGGCGCGGATCTCGGTCGCGATCAGCTTCTTCAGCTTCGCCTTGCTCTTCAGCAGCCCCTCGAGCTCCTCGCGCTCGGCGGCGAGTGTCTTCTGCTCCTCGCGGATCTTCATCTCCTCGAGCTTCGCGAGGTGGCGCAGGCGCGTGTTGAGGATCTCCTCGGCCTGCTCGTCCGAGAGCCTGAAGCGCTTGATCAGCACCGGCTTCGGCTCGTCCTCGCGGCGGATGATGCGGATCACCTCATCGAGGTTGAGGTAGACGACCATCAGGCCGTCGAGGATGTGCAGCCGCTTCGTCACCTTCTCGAGACGGTGCTGCAGGCGGCGCGTGACGGTGGTGGTGCGGAACTCGAGCCACTCGCCGAGGATCTCCCGCAGGCTCATCACGCGCGGGCGGCCGTCGAGTGCGATGATGTTGAGGTTGACGCGGTAGTTGCGTTCCAGGTCCGTGGTCGCAAACAGGTGATTCATCACCTCGGTGAGGTCGACGCGGTTGGAGCGCGGCACGATGACGAGCCGCGTCGGGTTCTCATGGTCGGATTCGTCGCGCAGGTCATCGACCATCGGCAGCTTCTTGGCGCGCATCTGCTCGGCGATCTGCTCCTGCACCCGCGTTGGCGATACCTGGTAGGGAAAGGCCGTGATGACGACGTTGCCGTCCTCGAGATCCCAGGTGGCGCGCGCCTTGAACGTGCCGACGCCCTTGTCGTAGAACTCCTTCAGGTCCGCGCGCGGCGAGACGATCTCGGCACCCGTCGGCAGGTCCGGGCCCTTGATGTGCTTCATGAGCGCGGCGGTCGTTGCTTCCGGATCCTCCAGCAGGTGGATGGCGGCGGCCGCGACCTCGCGCAGGTTGTGCGGCGGAACGTCGGTCGCCATGCCGACCGCGATGCCGGTGGTACCGTTCAGCAGCAGGTTGGGCAACCGCGCCGGCAGGATCGCGGGCTCCTCGCGTGAGCCGTCGTAGTTGGGGACCCAGTCGACGGTGCCGTCGGACAACTCGCTCAGCAGCACCTCGGCGTAGCGGGTGAGCTTGGCCTCGGTGTAGCGCATCGCGGCGAAGGACTTGGGGTCATCCTGCGAGCCCCAGTTCCCCTGCCCGTCGATGAGCGGATAGCGGTAGGCGAAGGGCTGCGCCATGAGCACCATGGCCTCATAACAGGCCGTGTCGCCGTGCGGATGAAACTTGCCGAGCACGTCACCGACGGTCAGGGCTGCCTTCTTGTGCTTGGAGACGGCCGACAGCCCCAGCTCACTCATGGCGTAGACGATGCGCCGTTGCACCGGTTTCAGCCCGTCGCCGAGCGCGGGCAGCGCGCGGTCGAGGATCACGTACATCGAGTAGTCGAGGTAGGCTTTCTCGGTGAAGGTGCCGAGCGGCTGGCGCTCGATGCCCTCGAAGTTCAGCTCCTGGTTCTCCGGAGGTCCACTCATACCTGCACCTCGGCGAGGTTGCCCTTCTGCTCGAGCCACTCGCGCCGGTCGGCGGCCCGCTTCTTGGCGAGCAGCATGTCCATGAGCTGATCGGTCTTGTCCTTGCCGTCGATGGTGAGCTGCACCAGGCGCCGCGTGCGCGGATCTATGGTGGTCTCGCGCAGCTGCGTCGGGTTCATTTCCCCTAACCCCTTGAAGCGCGTCACCGTGGGCTTGGTGCGCGGACTCTCCTTCGCGATTTTCTTCAGCAGCTGATCGCGCTCGGCGTCATCGAGTGCGTAGAGCACCTGCTTGCCGGCATCGACCCGATACAGCGGCGGCATCGCCACGTGCACGTGGCCGTGCGTCACCAGCGGCCGGAAGTGCCGCAGGAAAAGTGCGCACAGCAGTGTCGCGATGTGCTGACCGTCGGAGTCGGCGTCGGCGAGGATGCAGACCTTGTGGTAGCGCAGCTGCGAAAGATCGGTCGAACCCGGCTCGACGCCGAGCGCGACACTGATGTTGTGCACTTCTTCGCTCCCCGCCAGCTGTCCGGGGTCGACCTCCCAGGTGTTCAGGATCTTGCCCCTGAGCGGCATGATCGCCTGGAACTCCTTGTCGCGCGCCTGCTTGGCGGAGCCGCCGGCCGAGTCGCCCTCCACCAGGAACAGCTCGCAGCGCTTCGGCTCCTGACTCACGCAATCGGCGAGCTTGCCCGGCAGCGCCGGTCCCCCGGCGATGCGCTTTCTCACCACGCGCTGCGCGGCGCGGGCGCGCTCCTGCGCGTTGGCGATCGCAAACTGCGCGATGCGCTCGCCGGCGTCCGGGTGGCGGTTGAGCCACAGCGCCATCGAGTCGCGCACGAAACCTTCGACCAGCGGTGCGGCATCACGCGAGCCGAGACGCTCCTTCATCTGCCCGGCGAACTGCGGCTCATGGATCTTCACCGACAGCACGTAGCTCGCCTTGTCCCACACGTCCTCGGGGGTGAGCTTGACGCCCCGCGGCACGAGATTGCGGAACTCGCAGAACTCGCGCACCGCCTGCGCCACCCCGGCGCGCAGGCCGTTCACATGCGTGCCGCCCTCGGGGGTGGGAATGAGATTGACGTAGCTCTCGCCGATCGAGGTTTCCGCATCCGGGGCCCAGCAGAGTGCGTAGCCGACCGCATCGTCATCGCCGGCACGCGTGCCGGTGATCGGCTCGGCGGGAATGCGCTCGTGCTTCTCGAGCTCCTCGACCAGGTAGGCGCCGAGATCGCCGGTGTAGAACCACTCGTCCTTTTCGCCGCTCGCCTCGTTCCTGAAAGTGACGCGCAGTCCGGGGCACAGCACCGCTTTGGCTTTGAGCGTGTGCTTCAGCAATGGCACAGAGAATGTGACGGAGTCGAAGAACTTCGGGTCCGGCCAGAAACGAATGGTGGTGCCGGTGTTGCGCTGGCCGACCGTGCCGATTTCTTCCAGCCTGGAGGCGATCTTGCCGTCCTTGAAGCTGATGTTGTATTCCTTGCCGCCGCGCTTGATCCAGCACTCGAGGTGCTTCGAGAGCGCGTTCACCACCGACACGCCGACTCCGTGCAGGCCGCCGGAGAACTTGTAGGTCTTGTCGGAGAACTTCCCGCCGGCGTGCAGGCGCGTGAGAATGAGCTCGGCGCCGCTCACCTTCTCCTTCGGATGGATGTCGACGGGCATGCCGCGGCCGTCATCGGCCACCTCGAGCGAGCCGTCCTTGTAGAGCACGACGTCGATCTGCTTGCAGTAGCCGGCGATCGCCTCATCGACGCTGTTGTCGATGACCTCGTGCGCGAGGTGATTGGGCCGCTGCGTGTGGGTATACATGCCCGGCCGGCGACGGACGGGCTCGAGGCCGGAGAGGACCTCGATGTCGGATGCGGTGTACGACTGACTCATCCCGTGCGCTGGGTCTCCGTGGTGCCGGCCTCGAGAGGCGAGAACACTGCGCCCGCTGCGGGCGCGTGCCTGCGCGGCGGCGCCGGGCGCCGCAAGCGCGGCGCGGATCTTAGCAGGGTGTGGCGCCGCGTGCCGCTAGCCGAGGTCGCCGACGAGCGCGCGCTGTACCGCCGCGGGTACCGGTGCCACCGTGTGCCGGTAGTGCTCGTGATCGGTCCCGATGCCGAGCGCCGCACCGCTGCGCAGGCTCGCGATCATCGCGGCGGTGAGCTCGAAACGCAGGAAATGAACCGCGGAAGTCTTCTCCGCGTTCTCGCGCTCGAGATCCTCATCGGCGATCGCGAACACGCGCTCGTGACCGGCGACCTGCACCCAGCAGCGATCCTCGACGCCCTTGAGCT
>Ga0318553_10000678_pt1 | contig 11257 bp, 6 predicted proteins | sample GRESIP082b2f21_FD_203686 | JGI IMG/M metagenome (GOLD analysis project Ga0318553, IMG submission 203686) | Tropical soil microbial communities from Luquillo Experimental Forest, Puerto Rico - GRE.SIPMG.082b2f21 | ecosystem: Environmental > Terrestrial > Soil > Tropical forest > Bulk soil...
GCTCGAGCGCGTTGGGCGGCGGCGCGGGGCCGGCGTCGAGCCCCTTGAAGGCCTTGGCGAGCGCCGCGGCGACGGCGTCCGCGTCGACGTCGCCGGAGAACGCGAACACCAGGTTGCGCCCGCCGAAGTGGTGCCGAAAATGTCCGGCGGTCTCGTCGGCCTTGGCGGCGTCGAGCGCCGCCTTGGTCCCGTCGGGCGGGTGGCCGTACGGGTGGTCGCCGTAGAGGTTCCGGACGAAGAAGCGTGTGCAGAGCTCGCGATCGTCGTTGCGCTGCTCGTCGAGCTGCGCCTCCGTCTCGCGCCGCGTGCGCGCGAACTCGCCGGCGGCGAACGTCGGTCGCACGATCATGTCGCCGAGCAGCGCGAGGTAGGCGTCGAGGTTGCGCGCCAGCACCTGCCCGCTGAAGGCGGTGGCCTCGGCGGCGGTCTCCACCTCCAGCGTGGCGCCCAGCCGATCGAGCGCGACGTCGGTCTCCTCGCGCGAGCGCCCGCCCGCGCCGCGGCGGGCCCACTCGGCGGCGAGGTTCGTCAGCCCCTCGCGGTGGCGGGGGTCGGCTGCCGAGCCCGAGCGCGACGCGACGATGACGTGGACCAGCGGGACGCTGTGGTTGCTCTCGACGATGAGCAGGCTGCCGGCGGGGCCCGGCCGCCGAACCACGCCACCGCCTGCGGGGCCCGCCGCCCCCGCGGCGCCGGCCCAGACGGCGCCCGCGCCCGCCAGCGCAGCGCCGATCAACGTCCCCGCGGCGATCACGACCGATCCGCCTTGCCCCCCTTGGGGCGGGCGACGACGACCGAGCGGGCGCCGGTCGCGAGGTACTGGGCGGCGACCCGGCGGACGTCGTCCGGCGTCACGCGGGCGTACTCGCCGCCGCGCCCGAACAGGCGCCGGAAGTCGCCGGTCGCGATCTCGAACTCGCCCAGCGCCTCCGCGCGCCCGTGGCTCGAGGCCAGCCGCCGCCAGAACGCCGTCTCGAGGCGGGCCGCCGCGCGCGCGAGCTCGGGGGCCGGGACCGGCTTTTGGGCCAGCTCGGCGACCGCCGCGGCGACGACCGCCTCCGCCTGGGCGGCGGTGTGGCCGCGCGTCATCTGGATCCAGAGGGCGTAGAGGCCCGGATCGCGCGTGGGGGCGATGTCGCCGTGGACCGAGGAGGCCCACTCCTTGTCGACCACCAACGTCTTGGTGAGGCGGGCCGACGGGCCGCCGGCCAGGAGCTCGTTCGCGATCTCGTACGCCGCGCGGTCGGCGTCGCCGAGGCCAGGGGCCGGGAAGCCGATGACCAGGCGATCGGCCGGCACCGGGCGGACGAGCGACGTCTCGACGGCCGCGGCCGGCGCCCGTTCGGGGCGGACATCGTCGGGCGGCAGCGTCTTCGACGGGCTGAGCCCGCCGTAGCCGCGGGCGATGGCGTCGAGCGCCGCCGCCTCGTCGATCTTGCCGGCGACGATCAGGACGGCGTTGTTGGGCGCGTAGAAGCGGCGGTAAAAGGCGATCGCCTTGTCGGGCGTGACCGCCTTGATGTCCTTCATCCGCCCGATCACCGGCCAGCGGTAGGGGTGGACGCGGAACGCCTGCTTGTACATCAGCTCGTCGAGCAGGCCGTCGACGCTGTCCTCCACGGAGGCGAGCCGCTCCTCGACGACGACGTCGCGCTCGGTCTCCACCTGCTTCTTGCCGAGCTCGAGGCCCGACATCCGCGCGGACTCGAGCCGCACCGCGAGGCCGAGCTCGTCGGGCGGCAGGTCGTCGACGTAGGCGGTGAAGTCGTAGTAGGTCATCGCGTTCGCGCTGGCGCCGACCTCCTCCATCGCGTGGTCGAAGGCCCCCTCGAGCCCGCCCTTGGACTCCGTGAACATGAGGTGCTCGAACAGGTGGGCGAGCCCCGTCTCGCCCGCCGCCTCGTTCTCGCTGCGCGAGCCCACGCGGAACCAGGTCGTGTAGCTGACCGCCGTCGCCGACGGATCGGGCAGGAGGATGACCTCGAGGCCGTTGCCCAGGCGCCACTTGCTCGCGGTGAGCGGGCCGAGGCTCGCGCGCGCGACCTCGACCGGCCCGCCGCCGGGCGGCGGCTCCCCGCCGGACGTCCCGGGCGCGCCGGGCGCCGGGGTGGCCGCGGCGCCTGGCGGCGCGCCGATCGATCCGGCGCCTCCGCGTCCCCGGGCGGCCGCGCAGGCGAGCAGAGGCAAGAGCAGCAGCGATCCACCTTGGCGCATCAGAACCTCGCCGTGAGGGTGAGCCCGAAGTCCTGCTGGAAGAGCGTGTAGCGGCCGTCGGCGGAAGGCCGGCCTCGTCCGGCGGCCTGGGCCTGACAGCCGGCATTGTTGATGTCGCCGCCTGCGGCGACGCAGCCGCCGGGATCCGTGGCGGTCTTGGGGGCGGTCACGTAGCCCGGGTCGAAGGTGGAGTCGGTCACGTTCACGGCGGGCATGATCGTAAGGCCGTAGCCCCCGCCGAGCCAGAATCGGCGCGCGATCCGCACCTCGGCCAGGAGCACCGGCTCGACCTTGAAGCCGTCGACGGCGGCGGCGTTGACGGCGTTCGCGTCGACGGCGCTGGTCTCGAAGCGGACCATGGCCCCCACGCGGATCCGCTCCTGCCACCAGTACGAGACGCGCAAGCGGCTGTCCCAGACGTCGTGGAAGCCGCGGTAGAGGACGATGTGCTGCGGGAGCCCGGACTGGTCGAGCGTCGGCGCCGAGACGCGGATGTCGATGCGGTCGTGGACGTGCAGCCACAGCCAGCGCACCATCGCCGTGACCTCGACGCCGGGCGCGACGTGCCAGGTCGCGCCGCCGATGACCACGTCGGGGAGCCGGTAGGCGATGTCGCCGAACACGCAGCGACCGGACTGACCGTTGGCGCAGGTGAGCGGGATGCCCGGCGCGTTCGCGTCGCGCGGGGGGAGGTAGATCGTCGTCGATGGGGCGGCGACCTCGACACCCGGGACGTCGCTGCCGAGAGGGCGGCTCTGGTAGGAGAGCCCGAGCTCGAGCCGCTTCCAGCGGTAGTAGGCGCCGGCGCCGAGGGTCACGGAGAGCTTGGCGTTGCCGAGGCCGTTGCCCGAGGCGATGTCGTAGCGCGCGTCGACGGCGGGGGTCTCGACGTTGGCGGTGCCACCGTCGAGCGCGGTGTCCTCCGCGAAGGTGAGGTGGCCGGTGGTGAACAAGAATCCCGTCGACACGCCGATCCGGAGGTTGTCGCCGAAGCGGATGGAGAGGGCGGGGACGAGCGCGGTGTTGCGGAGATCGATCGTCAGCGCCTGGTAGCGCGACGGTTCGTCGCCCGCGGGCGACAGCGCGAAGTGGACCTCCTGCAGGTACGGCATGTAGGCCGCGAGCCCGAGCGCGAAGCGATCGCCGCCGAGGTCCGAGGAGATGCCGACGAAGCCACCCGGCCCGAGCGGGAAGGCCAAGGGGTTGGAGAGATCGTGTGCCGTCGCGCTCTGGGTGCCGACCGGCCCGGCGGGGTCGGCGGACGTGTGCGTCATGCCGATCGTCGTCGACCGGAAGCTGGGGGACACCATCAGCTGGAACCCGCGTGCGAGCCCCAGCGCGGCCGGGTTCCAGTAGATGGCGGCGACGTTCCCGGAAGTCGGGCCGCTGAACGACAGGCCGCCCACGAAAGGCTCGTCGAGCGGCGAGGCGGTCGTGCGCCCGGGCAGGAGCGCGACCGCGGCGAGGACGGCGCCCGCGAGCCCGACGGCGCGCCGCCCGGCAGGGGCGGTGCGCTTCGACCGGCACCGCGCGCGCCCGCGTCCATCCATGAGCTGCCGCGACGTTATCCGATGCCTCCGACGGCGGCAACAGCGGCAGATCTCCAGGAGATTTTGCCAAAAAAGCTTGCGGGCATTTGCTTGACGCTCGGATCTTCGCGTGGCTAACATTGCCGCACATGGCTCTGGCGCCGACGAGGCTGAGCTGGGCGACGGGCATTGCGCTCGGTGCGGCTTTTGGCCTGGCGTCCGCCGGCTGCAACCGTCCTTCCTCGGAGAACATCCAGCTCTGGAAGACGACGCAGAAGGGGCCCGACCGCCTGCACGAGACGCTCGCCGATCACGGCGTCGAGCCGCGCCTGCGCGCGGAGGCCGCGGTCGCGCTGGTCGACATCGGCCGCGCCGAGGAGGTCGACACGGTCGTCGCCGCGATGTCGGCCGACGATCGCGCGGAGGTCGCCAAGACGCTGGTGCCGGCCTACGAGGTGGCGATGAAGGATCCGGCGCCCGAGCGGGCGCTCGCCTACCGCGACGCGCTCTACTCGCTGCGCCAGGCGATGCCGCCCGACGAGCAGAAGCGGATCGACGGCGCGATCCTCCCCGTGCTCGAGGAGTCGCTCAAGGCGGGCAAGCTCCGGCAGGGGCGGCACTCGCTGGAGAAGATGCTGACGGCGATGGGGGCCGACGGCGGCGCGATGCTCGCCCGCCTGTGCGCCGAGCCCGACGTGCCCATCCACCAGACGACGGAGCTCCTGGCCAAGGTGGGGGACGAGGCGGCGCGCGAGCGCTGCGGGGCGGCGCTCGTCGCGCGAGCGCCCAAGGCCGGGGACAAGGACAAGGGCCACACCGACGTCTACTTCAAGGCGGTCGGGACGGTGGGCGGACCGTCGGCGGTGAAGTTCCTCGAGGGGAAGGTGACGGGGAGCGACAAGGACGAGGCGGTCCTCGCCACGCGCGCGCTCGGCGAGCGCCGCGATCCCTCGGTGCTCCCCTTCGCCCTCAAGGTGGCGGCCGACACCAAGGCCGACCGCGGGCTCCGCGACGAGATGTTTGGCGTCGTCGAGGGGATCGGCGGGCTCGAGGCCGAGAAGGGGCTGGTCGCGATCATCTCGTCCGACAAGGACGAGATCGTCCGCTACCGGGCGTTCGAGTCCGTGCTGGCCGCGCGCAAGGCGGACGGCATCCAGGCGGGGCTCGAGGCCTTCCCCGCCAGCGCCAGCTACAAGAAGGTCGACGTCGACGATCTGCTGGTGAAGCTGATCGAGAAGCTGGGACCGCCGGCGCGGCCGGCGCTGGTCAAGACGCTGAGCTCCCGCGCGGCGCTGGCGCGGATGACCGCGGTCATGGCGCTCGAGCAGATCGGGCGCGCGCCCGACGCGGCGGATCTGGAGAAGCTCCAGAGCGACAGCGCCCCCATCAAGGGGTTCCCCGCGGGCGACACCATCGGGAAAGCGGCGGCGCACGCCGCCGACGCCGTGAGGAAGCGCTCCTGATGGCGCCGCCGGGACGGAGAACGAACCGCCAGTTCCAGTGCAGCGACGCGCTGTGGGAGACGTTCCGGCGGATGGCCGCCGACCAGGAGAAGGGGGTCGACGAGCTCATCAACGACGCGCTCGAGTCGTACGCCCAGCTCGCCGGCTACCAGACCGGCATCGACGCCGAGCCGGCCTTTGCCGGCGTGAGCTTCGGCGACGACGGGCCGAGCACGCCGCCCCCGGTGCATGCCCCGGCGGCGCGCCGCGGTCCTCCGGGCCTGCCGCCCCCTCCGCCGCCGCTCCCCGGGGTGCGCGCGTCGCGCGGCACGGCGCCCGTGAGCACGGGCCTCGGCGGCATGTTCCAGCCCGGGCCGACGCCGCCGCCGCTGTCGGCGTCGTACATCAGCGCCTCCGACGGCACGCCGGGGGTGCCGGCGCCGCCGCTCTACCTGGTCTTCGACAACCAGAAGTACCGGATCGACAAGGACCAGTTCATCATCGGTCGTGGCGCCAAGTCGTCCGACCTCCCGATCAAGGACGGCAACATCTCCCGCAAGCACGCGGCGGTCGTCCGGCGCAACGGCACCTACTTCATCAAGGACCTGGGGTCGACCAACGGGATCGACTTCAAGGGGATGCGCATCGACAACAAGCGCATCGACGAAGGCGACGTGTTTCACCTCTGTGATTACGAGCTGCGGTTCACCTACAAGAGATGAGGCGACGGGCGCGCGGGTCAGGGTCGCCGTCCGGGGGATAGACGCCCCGATCTCGTCGCTGCCCGGCGGTGGGCCGGTCACCGCGGCGCGCCTCGCGGCCTCGGGCGTCGTCACCGCGCGCGATCTCCTGCTGCGGCTGCCGCGCGGCTACGACGATCTCCGCCGGGTGACGCCGCTCGGGGCGGTGGGCGCGGCCCCGGACGGGGAGGTGGTGCTCGTGCGCGGGACGGTGAGCCGGGTGCGGCGGTCGCCCTGGGGGCTGCTCGACGTCGTCGTGGCGGACGCCGACGGGGGCGACGCCAGCCTGCGGGCGCGCTGGTTCCGGGCCCGCGCCGCGATGGCGAAGAGCTTCGTCAAGGGGGCGGCGGTGGCGCTGGCCGGGCCGCTGCGGACGGCGTCCGACGGCACGCGCGAGCTCGCGCACCCCCGCGTGGTCACCGCCGCGGTCGGCGCGGCGGCCGCGGCCGGCGCGACGCCCGGGCTCGGCGTGCGGCCGCGCTACGCGCCCGTCGACGGCGTCCCCGCGCGTGCGCTCGAGCGGCTCTACGCCGGGGCGCTCGCGGCGCTCCCCGCCGAGGTGCCCGAGCTCTTACCGCCCGCGGCGCGCGACCGGCTCGGGCTCCCGCCGCTCCCCGCGGCGCTGCGCCGGCTGCACGCCCCCGACGAGGCGAGCGGCGCTGCCGCGGAGATCCAGGCCGCGCGCCGCCGGCTGGCGCTCGAGAGCTTGGTCGTCGCGCAGCTCGCGTTCCTCCGGCGTCGGGCGGAGGTCGGCCCGCCAGCGGTCCGCGTGCCGGCCGCGGCGGCAGCGGCCGCGCGGGCCCGCCTCGAGGCCGCGCTCGGGTTCGCTTTCACGGCCTCCCAGGGGCGCGCCGTCGACGAGCTCGCCGCCGACCTCGCGGGCCCGGCCGCCATGCAGCGGCTGCTCGTGGGCGACGTGGGGAGCGGCAAGACGGCGGTGGCCTTCGCCGCCGCGGCGCTGGTCGCCGCCGCCGGAAGGGCCACGCTGCTCATGGCTCCGACCGAGGCGCTCGCCGAGCAGCACACCCGCGCGCTCGCGCCCGCGGCCGCACGGCTCGGCCTCGGGCTGGCGCTGCTCACGGGGTCCACCCCTGCCGCCGCGCGCGCGGCCCTCGCGTCCGACGTCGCGTCGGGTCGGGTGGACATCGTCATCGGGACCCAGGCGCTGCTCGGCGCCGCCGTCGATCCGGCGCGCGTCGGGTTGGTGATCGTCGACGAGCAGCACCGCTTCGTCGTGGCGGCGCGGGCGCGGCTCGGGCGTCGCGGCGGCGCGGCGCCGCACCTCCTCGCGATGTCCGCGACGCCGATCCCCCGCAGCCTGGCGCTTGCCCTGGCCGGCGACCTCGACGCGTCGTTTCTGTCCGAGCGGCCGGCCGGCCGTCGGCCGGCGGCGGCGGTGCTGTGCTCGGCTGCCGGCGAGCGAAGCGCAGCCTACGCGCGGCTCGCGGAGGCGATCGCCGACGGGCACCAGGCGTTCGTCGTCTGCCCCGTGCGCGCCGAGGCGCGACGGCCGGGCGCGCTGACGGCTGTCGCCCACCACGCCCGCCTCAAGCGGCAGCTGGCGCCGGCCCGCGTCGGCCTGGTCCACGGCGCGCTCGGCGCCGCCGAGCGCGAGGCGGTGTTGCGCGCGTTCGCCGCCGGCGCCCTCGACGTCCTGGTGGCGACCACCGTCGTCGAGCTGGGCCTCGACGTCCCCAACGCGACGGTGATGATCGTGGAAGAGGCGGAGCGCTTCGGCGTCGCGCAACTCCACCAGCTGCGCGGCCGGGTGGGGCGGGGCGCCGCGGCGGGGCTCTGCTTCCTCTGCCCATCCGAGGGGGCGCTCACGCCTGAGGCCGAGGCGCGCCTCCGCCTGGTGGCCGGCGAGGACGACGGGTTCCGGATCGCGGAGGCCGATCTGGCGCAGCGGGGCGAAGGGGAGCGTTACGGGACACGCCAGGCGGGAGCGCCGGGGCTCGGGCCGGGCGATCTCGAGACCCTCGCGGAGCTGACAGCGGTGGCGCGCGCGGAGGCGGCGGCGATCCTGGCTGTTGATCCCGCGCTCGCGCGCGACGAGCACCGGCTGCTCGCGGAGGCCGCCGCCGCGCGGGCGCGGACGCTGTTCGCCGGGGAGGCCGGGTGACGCCCGAGCCCGCGGCGCCCACGCGCCTCTGGATCAAGAGCGGCATCCTCGGCGGCGGCGCCGCCGCGCTGCTCGACGTGGGGGTGGCGGTCGCGGCCGGCATCGGCGGCGTCTCTGCGGGCAAGGCCCTCCGCCTCGCGGGGGTGGCCGTCGGCCTGCTCGCCGCGACGGGCGGCCTCGCGGGTCTGGTGATCGCCGCCGGCGCCCGGTTCGCGCGCGCCCGGCGGACACCCGCGCGCTGGGGGGCGGCGCTCGCCGCGGCGGCCGCTGCGCCGCTGGTCGTGCGCGACGCGTTCGCCCTGTTCGCGGGCCCGCAGGCCGCCAAGGTGCCGGCGCACGGCGCGCTGTCGGTGGCCCTCGCGGCGCTCGGCCTCGCCGCGGTCTACGGTCTCGCCCGCGGCTACGGCCGGCTGCTCGCCGCGGGCCGCGCCCGCGCCACGATCGCCGCGGGCCTCTACGCGTCCACGCTCGCCGCCGCGCTCGCCAACCACTTCGTGCTGCCGCGCCTCTACGGCTGGTTCCACGACACGCTCTCGATCGCGACATTCGCGCTCGCGCTCTGCGGCGCCCGCGCCGCCGTCCGACGCGCGCCCGGCGGGCGGCTCGTCGCGCTCGGCGGCCTGGCCGCGGGCGCGGCGATCGCCGCCGTCCTCGCGGTGGCGTCGAGCCAGATGCTCGGCTTCGTCGCCCACGAGCGGACGGCGGTCACGGCGCTGGCCCTGCGCGCCCTGCCGGCGTCAGGGCCGAGCCGCGCGGCCCTCGCGGCCCACCGTCTCGACGCCGCGTCGCTCGCGCCGGTCGCGCCACTCCCGGCCGGCCCGCGCCGCGCGGACGCGGACGTCCTCGTGATCACCATCGACGCGCTCCGCGCCGATCACGTCGGCGCCTACGACTACAAGCGCCCGACGACGCCGCACATCGACGCCCTGGCCGCGGGCGGCGTCCGCTTCGCCCGCGCCTACGCGCAGGCGCCGCACACGTCGTTCTCGATCGCGTCGCTGATGACGGGGAAGTACTTCGCCACGCTGGCCCGGATCGCGCCCGGAGAGCACCACGAACCGGTCGCCGCACTGATGCGCAGCTACGGCTGGCGGACCGCGGCCTTCTACCCGCCCGCGGTGTTCTTCGTCGACGCCCAGAAGACGAAGGCCTTCGCCGACAGCAACTTCGACTTCGAGTACGTGAAGTTCGAGTACATCGACGCCCAGAAGCGCGTCGATCAGATGCTCGCCTACTACGACGGCGTCGGCTCCAAGCGGACCTTCGTCTGGGTGCACTTCTTCGAGCCGCACGAGCCCTACGTCAGCCACCCGGAGTTTCCGTTCGGCGCCGGCGACGTCGATCGCTATGACAGCGAGATCGCCTACACCGACGCCGCCGTGGGGCGGCTCGTCGCCGCCGTGCGGGCCAAGCGGCCAGGGACGGTCGTCGTCGTGGCCGCGGATCACGGCGAGGAGTTCGACGAGCACGGCGGGCGCTATCACGGGTCGACGCTCTACGAGGAGCAGCTCCACATCCCGCTCGTGATCTCGGTGCCGGGGATCGCGCCCCATGTCGTCGACGGGCAGGTGCAGCTCATCGACGTCACCCCCACGCTGCTCAACCTCCTCGACATCCCGGTCCCGGCGCGGATGCGCGGCACCGACCTCGGCCCGTGGCTCGCCGTCCCGCCGGCGCCCGCGGCGCGCCTGCCGCCCGCGTTCGCGGAGGTGGAGGACAAGCGCATGATCGTCTTCGGGGCCGACAAGCTCATCTGCGACATGCGCTGGGGCGTGTGCGCCTACTACGATCTCGCCACCGATCCGGGCGAGCGGCGGAACCTGGCCGAGGAGCGGCCGGGCCGCGCCGGCGAGCTACGCGGGGTCCTCGACGCCTGGCTCGACGGCCACGTCCGCCTGGAGCCGCTCGCCGGGCAGGGGGCGCGCGTCGCCGATAACGGCGGCGCGCCCCGCGCGATCGAGCGCGGCCGGCTGGGCGACGTGCTGGCCGCGCCCGCCCTGGCGGCGCTGGTCGCCGCGCCCGGCGCGCTCGCCGAGCGGCGCGAGGCCATCGCGCTGCTGGTGGGGCTGCCGGCCCGGCTGGAGACCGCCGCGGCCCTCGGCCGGGCGGCCGCCGATCCCGATCCCGTGATCGCCGACTGGGCCCGGGTGGGCGCGCTCCGGGTGGGGGACGCGGCCTCGCGCCCGCGCGTCGCCGCGCTCGCCGCCGATCCGGCCACCGAGCCCCGGCTGCGCGTCCGCGCGGCGCTGGCGCTGGCCGCGGCCGGCGACGGCAGCGGGCTCGACGTGCTGGCCGAGGCGCTCGACCACTGCGACGACGTGCTGTTCTGCCGGGACATCATCACGGCGCTGGGGAGGCTCCGCGACCGGCGGGCGGTCCCGATCCTGATCCGCCACCTCCGCGAGGTGCAAAACCGCCGCGAGATGGTGGCCGCCCTCGGCCAGATCGGTGACCCGGCGGCCGCCGACGCGCTGCTCGAGCGTCTCCACGGCGACGAGTACGTCCCCGTCCGCATCGAGGCCGCGCAGGCGCTGGCCAAGCTCGGCGACGCGCGCCTCGAGCCCCGCCTCGCCGAGGCCGCCCGGCACGAGACCGAGCCGACCGTGATCGACGCCGCCCACGCCGCCGCCGCGGCCCTCCGCCGCAGGACGAACTAGTCCGGGACCTGACGACTAGAGGTTGCTGAGGCTAGAGGTTGGGCGCGCCGGGCGTCGGCGCGGCAGCGACCGCGAAGTCGCTCCCGTTGACGTCGGTGTCGAGCCCGTCGGGGACGCGCGCGATCGACTGGCTCGGCTGAGGGGCGGGCGCCGCCGCGCCCCCCTCGACGAACGCGTTGGTGGCCGTCCCCCAGCCCACGGCGTCGACGACACGGCCGTCGGGCGCGCGCAGGGCGAGCCCGCCGCCGTCGGCGGCGAGGCCGTCGGTGTAGCGGACGTCCGCCGTGCCGGCGAAGCTGGTGTTGGCGCAGACGAAGTAGGGCTTGCCGGCCGCGATCTGCGAGGTGGTGAACGCCACCCGCGGCACGTCCGACGTCCCCGCCGCCGAACGGTAGACGAGCGAGTAGCCGCTCAGATCGACGGCCTTGTCCGGGCAGGTGTTGTAGAGCTCGACGAACTCGTCGAGCGCGGTCGTGCCGCCGGTCTGGACCTCGTTGATCTTGACGGTGCAGGCGCGGCCGTCGACGTCGGTCGTCGCGTCGCGGGGCAGGGC
>Ga0318553_10000680_pt1 | contig 11248 bp, 12 predicted proteins | sample GRESIP082b2f21_FD_203686 | JGI IMG/M metagenome (GOLD analysis project Ga0318553, IMG submission 203686) | Tropical soil microbial communities from Luquillo Experimental Forest, Puerto Rico - GRE.SIPMG.082b2f21 | ecosystem: Environmental > Terrestrial > Soil > Tropical forest > Bulk soil...
CAGAAGCTGGTGCTGAACATGATCACGACGAGCGCGTTCGTGCGGATCGGCAAGGCGTACGAGAACATGATGGTGGACCTGATGGCGACCAGCGAGAAGCTCGTCGAGCGCAGCCGCCGCACCGTGCTGCTCGTGACCGGCGTGGACTACGCCGCCGCCTCGCGCGCGATCGAAGCCGCGGGCGGGAGCGTGAAGACCGCGATCGTGATGGTGAAGCTCGGCTGCCCGCGCGCCGAAGCCGAGGCGCGCCTCGCCGCGGCGGGCGGCTTCGTGCGCCGCGCGCTGGAGGGCGCGCCCCGGGCATGAGACGCACGACTCTGGCCGCAGCGCTGGTCGCCGCCGCAATCGCAGCAGGCGCCTGCGCGCCGCGCGCGAAGACGACCGAGGTCGTGTTCTGGCAGTTCTGGCCCGCCGACGTCATCACGCCGCTCGTCCGGAAGTTCGAGGCCGAGAATCCCGGCCTCACGGTGCGGGTCGAGCAGCTCACCTGGGACAGCGGCAAGGACAAGATCCTCGCCGCGGTCGCCTCCGGGACGACGCCCGACCTGTGCGAGCTCGGCTCGACGTACATGCCGCACTTCCTCGCCTCGCGCGCGCTCGCGGACCTGAGCGCGGGCGTCGCGGACATGAAGACGACGCTGCGCGGCTGGGAGATGTGCTCGATCGGGGAGGCGATCTACGGCCTGCCCTGGGTGCTCGGGACGCGCGCGCTGTTCTACAACAAGACGCTGTTCGCCCGCGCGGGGCTCGACTCGACGCGCCCGCCCGAGACGTGGGACGCGCTGTACCGCGACGCGGCGGCGATCCAGCACCTCGGCCACGGCGTGCACGGCTACGGCGTGAGCGCGAACGACCGCCAGAAGCTGTTCAAGAAGTTCATGCCGTTCGCGTGGGGGAACGGCGGCGAGATCCTCTCGAGCGGCCTCGATTCGTCGCGCTTCGACTCGCCCGAGAACCGCGAGGCGCTCGCGTTCTACTTGAAGCTCCGCAACGTGGGAACGATCGGGCATGAGGACGCGCTGGATCGCGATTTCAAGGACGGCCACCTCGGCGTCCAGATCTCGGGCGCCTGGCTGCTGAAGCAGATCCCGAAGGAATCCCCCGCGCTGCGCTTCGGCGTCGCGCTCGTGCCGAAGCCCGCGGAGGATCGCGGCACGCACGCGAGCTTCGCGGGCGGCGAGGTGCTGGTGATCTTCAACGCGGCGAAGCGGAAGGAGGCGGCGCTGCGCCTCGCGCGCTTCCTCGCGCGGCCCGACAACGCGCTCGCGCTCGCGGAATCGGCGGTGAGCGTGGAGCCGGCGACGGTCGGGGCCGACACAGCGCGGTTCTACCGCGCGCGGCCCGGGCAGCAGGTCATGATCCGGCAGTTCGAGTTCGCGCGCTTCACGCCGAACCATCTGGATTGGGACGCGATGGAGGCCGCGATCGAGGACGCGGTCGAGAAAGCGCTCTACGACACGCAGTCGCCGCCGGAGAGCAGCGCGGCGCACGCCACCGCCGAGGCCGACCGCGCGATCACCGAGCTCCTGGGGAAGCACTAGCCATGCGCGCGCACTCCCGCGCGACGCGCCGGGGCCCGTTCTCGCCGTGCCTCGCCGGGCTGCTCGAGTGGTCCGAGAAATGAGCACCATGTTCGAGGACGCCCTGCTCCCGGTCAGGAACTACCTGGCGCGCGGCGAGCATCACGTCATCGGCCTCATGACCGGGACCTCGGCGGACGCGGTGGATGCCATGCTCGTGCGCTTCCGCGGCGCGGGGCTCGACTCCACGCACGAAGTGCTCGCGTTCCGCGGGACCCCGCTCGAGCCCGCGCTCCGGCGCGAGGTGCTCGAGCTCGCCGCCGCGCCGGCGATCGAGCCCGAGCGGCTGATGCGCCTCGATGCCGCGCTCGGCGAGTGCTACGCGGCCGCCGCGCTCGAGCTGCTCGGGCGGGCGGGATTCTCGCCCACGCGCGTCGACGCGATCGGATCGCACGGGCAGACCGTGCGCCACGTGCCGCGTCTGCGCGGGGCGGGGGAGGCGATGACGCTCCAGCTCGGCTCGGCCGCGATCCTCGCCGAGCGCACCGGCATCACCGTGGTCTCGAACTTCCGTGCCCGCGACACCGCGGCGGGCGGCGAGGGTGCGCCGCTCGTCCCGCTCGCGGACTTCTGGCTGTTCCGATCCGATCAGGAGTCGCGCGCGCTCCTGAACCTCGGCGGCATGGCGAACGTCACGCACCTGCCGCGCGGCGCGGGCCTGGATCAGGTGCTCGCGTTCGACACCGGACCCGGCAACGCGGTGCTGGACGCGCTCGCCGCCGAGCTGAGCGGCGGGATGATCCAGTGCGACGAGGGCGGACGGATCGCGCTCACCGGAACGCCGGATCCGGCGCTCGTCGAGTCGCGGCTCGCCGATCCGTTCTTTGCGACCGCGCCGCCGCGCTCGACAGGGCGCGAGGCGTTCGGCGTCCCCTACGCGCACGCGTTCCTCGCGGCCGCCCGCTCCGCGGGCCGGTCGGACGCGGACGCGATGGCGAGCGCGGTGGAGCTGACCGCGGCGTCGGCCGGGGACGCGATCCGGAAGTTCCTGATCCCGCGCGGCGGAGTGGATGCCGTGGTCGCGAGCGGCGGCGGCGTGCGCAACGCCGCGCTCATGCGCGCGCTCGAGCGGCGCGTCGCGCCGATCCGCGTCACGACGAGCGAGGCGTTCGGCGTGGACCCGTCCGGCAAGGAAGCGCTCGCGTTTGCGTTTCTCGCGCACCAGACGCTCTGCGGCTTCGCCGGCAACGTGCCGTCCGCGACCGGCGCGGACCGCGCGGTCGTGCTGGGCCAGATCACACCCGGGATCACGCCATGAGGCGGCGCGGCGCGGACACCCGATCGCGCAGATTCGCGCTCGCGCTCGCCGCGCTGCTTTGCGCCTCGTGCGCCCCGGTGCTGCACCCGGTCGGGACGCCCGGCCAGACGCCGGCGGGAGGCCCCGCGAATCCGCCCGCCGCGCCGGCCACGCCGGCGGAGACGGCCGGCCCGCCCGCGCACTTCGATCTCCATTCCGAGCCCATGATCGACGTCGGGCTCGCGTGGGATCTCGATTCCGTCTCCGTGCGCCTCGTCGGAGGCGCGGGCCTCGCGCTCGATCGCGCGGGCGGCGCAAGAGTGGAAGCGACCTCGAAGTGGGAGCGGCGGGTAACGGTCCGGCTGCGCTCCGGCCACGCCGACGTCGAGGCGGACGACATGCCGGGCGTCCGCATCGAGACCGGCGACACGCTGGTTGCGAACGGGAGCGGGACGAATCCCGGCGAGGCGCGCGCGCTCTGGAACGAGTCCACGTGGCGCGGCTCGTTCCGGATCTTCCTGAACCCGCGCGGCCGGCTCACGATCGTGGATCGCCTCCCGCTCGAGGCCTACCTGCTCGGTGTCGTGCCGGGCGAGATCGGGGGGCTGGACGACAAGCTCGTCGAGGCCGGACGGGCCCAGGCGATCGCGGCGCGCAGCTACACGCTGTTCTACCGCGGCCGACGCGCCGCCGAGGGCTTCGACCTGTACGGCACGGTCGAGGACCAGGTGTATGGCCCGACCGAGCGCGAACGGCCGATCGCGAGCAAGTGCGTCGAGGCGACGCGCGGCGAGCTGCTGCTGTCCGAGGGTCAGCCGATCCGGGCGAACTACTGCTCGACGTGCGGCGGGATCAGCGCCGAGGTGTGGGAGGCCTGGCCCGCGCCCGCGCTGCCGTATCTAGTGAGCCATCCCGACCGCGGCTCCAGCGACTGGTGCGCGAGCTCTCCGCAGTACCGGTGGCGCGAGCAATGGAGCGCCACGGAATTTCTCGACAACCTCCGCAAGTTCGCGCCCGCCCAGTCCGTGGCGCTCCCGCCGGACGGCGCCGGCGAGCTGCTCGACGTGCGCGTCGCGGCGCGCTCGCGCTCCGGGCGGGTGTGGCGCCTCGAGGTCGCGACGAGCACGGGCGCCGTCACGATCCCGGCATACTCGATCCGGCAGGTGCTGCGCCGCGGCGGCAATCCGGGCGCCATTCTGCGCTCGAACCTGTTCAAGATCGGCGTGCGTCGCGATCCGGCCACGCACCGGGCGGTCGCCGTCGTCGCGACCGGCGCGGGCTCGGGGCACGGCGTGGGCCTGTGCCAGACCGGAGCGCTCGGCATGGCGCGCTCGGGAGCGTCGGCCGCGTCCATCCTGGCCCACTACTATCCGACCGCGGCGCTCGAAAAGCGCTACTGACGCGCCCGCCGATTGACACTCGATCAGCGCCGCCGCTATTCTCCGCCGGCTTTTCGCTGCGCGGGCGGCCCTTCCGTCCGGCGCGCGCCCGCGGGGTTGTAGTTCAGCTGGTTAGAACGCCTGCCTGTCACGCAGGAGGTCGCGGGTTCGAGTCCCGTCAACCCCGCCATCTTTCTCGCTCGCCGCCCACGGAAGGTGGGCTCCGCCGCGCGCGCAGGCGCCCGCGCCGTGGCCAGCGGGCGCGCCGCGAGCCTCGCCGAAGCGCCGCGGGAGCGCGTTTTCGGCCGTGCGCCGGGGTTCATTTCTTATTGACGGGGGGGACGCTCTCCGTATACTGCCGATGCATTTTTGAAATGGCGCAACTTGCGCCGGGCACGTTGCATCCGAAGGGCCCGGATCGTTTTGGAGAGACCCGAAAAACCAGCAGCGGTGCGCACAACCCGCCGGGAGTAGAGCTGAGGGTGCCATGACGAAGAAAAAGGGAGTCTCGGGAGACGACGATTTCGGCGTGATCCCCGACGACGAAGCGGACGATTACGAGGAGGACGGGGAAGAGGATGAGTTCCTCGAGGACGACGATGACCTCGAGGATGACGAGTTCGATGACGATGATGAGTTCGACGAAGACTTCGAGGACGAAGGCTTCGGAGAGGATGACGACGTCGATCTGGAAGAGTTCGATGATGAAGAGGAAGAAGAGAGCTGAATTCTGGTCGTATAACCGGACGCGAGGGAACCCGCGCGCTTCGCGCTGGCTCCGTGGAGGTGGCTGACGAAATGAACGGTTTTGGCCCACACCTGATGATGGATGGCTACGGGTGCGACAAGAAGAAACTCCAGGATCTGAACCTGATCTACCGCCTCCTGGACGAGCTGCCCACCCGGATCGGTATGACGAAGATCATGCCGCCCTACGTTTTCAAGTACAGCGGGCTGAGACCGGAGGACTGGGGCCTTTCGGGCTTCGTTCTCATCGCTGAGAGCCACATCAGCATCCACACGTTTCCGGAGAAGAACTTCATCAGCGTGGACATCTTCTCCTGCAAGGACTTCGACGCGGAGTTCGCGAGCACGTTCTTCAAGAACGCCTTCGGCATGACGAAGGTCGAAAGCACGGTCCTCGACCGCGGCACGGAGTTCCCGAAGGAGCTGAACGGCGCGGCCCGGCTGGTGCGCGCCGAGCGCCGGCGCATCGCGAGGCCTGCGGCACGCCCCGCATAGAGCACGGCCCCGGGCCGAGACAGACATCGAACATGCGCAGAGGGCCCTGCCCCGATCCCGGGAGCAGGGCTCGCGCGTTCCACGCGAGGTGCGCTTGAAAGCTCCCGACTGGCCGACCGCCGTTCCGATGAATTTCGGAGGGCTCGAGGAGGAGTTCGCTTCGCTGGAGCGTGCGCAGGCCGTGGTGCTCCCGGTGCCCTACGACTTCAGCACCACGTATCAGAGCGGCACCCGCTGGGGGCCGCGCGCGATTCTCGCCGCCTCGCAGAACATGGAGATCTGGGACGAGGAGCTGGGCGCGACGTACCAGGCCGGCATCCACACGATGCCCGAGGTCGAGCCAAGCGCCGAGGGCCCGGAGGCGATGTCGCGCCGCGTCGAACAGGCCACGGCCTGGATTCTCGAGCGCGGGAAGCTGCCGGTCGTGCTCGGCGGCGAGCACAGCATCACCGCCGGCACGGTCGCCGCGGCGCGGCGGAAGCACCCGACGCTCACCGTGCTCCAGTTCGACGCCCATGCCGACATGCGCGACCGCTACCTCGACTCGCGCTTCAGCCACGCGTGCGTCATGCGCCGCGTGCGGGAGGGAGGGCGCGCGGCCTCGGTCGGCGTGCGCTCGATGAGCGAGGAGGAGGCCGCGCACCTCTCCGCGCACCCCGAGCCGATCTGGAGCACGCGCGCATTCCGAAGCCTGAAGGGCGACTGGAAGCCGGTGCTCGATTCGCTCTCGGACGAGGTGTTCGTCACGTTCGATCTCGACGCGCTCGATCCCGGCATCCTGCCCGCGACCGGCACGCCCGAGCCCGGCGGACTCGACTGGTACGAGGCGGTGGACCTGCTCGCCGCGGTCTCCGCCAAGAAACGCATCGTCGGCTTCGACGTCGTCGAGCTCGCGCCGCTGCCCGGCCAGGTCGCGAGCGACGTCCTCGCCGCGCGCCTGGTCTACCGCCTGATCGGACTCGCGCTGCGGAGCCAGACTCCGGCGAACCGCTGAGCGGGCGCCCCATGCCGAACCTCCGCCTGCGGCTGCGGAAGAACCAGGATCGGCGCATCCGCGGCGGACATCCGTGGGTGTTCAGCAACGAGATCGCCGCAATCGAGGGCGAGCCCGCGCCCGGCGACCTGCTCGACGTCACGGACTTCCGCGGCGCATTCCTCGGCCGCGCGTACTGGAATCCGCACAGCCTGATCGCCGCCCGGCTGCTGACGCGCGGGCGGGACGAGATCGACGCCGGCTTCTTCGCCCGCCGCCTCGAGCGCGCGCTGCGGCTGCGCGAGCAGGCGCTGCCGGGCGCGCGCGCGCTGCGCCTCGTCTACGGCGAGGCCGACCAGCTCCCCGGGCTCGTCATCGACCGCTACGGCGACGTGCTCGTGATCCAGATCCTGACGCTCGGGATCGAGCGGCGCGCGGATCAGGTGCGCGAAGCCGTGACGCAGGTGCTGAACCCGCGCGGTGTGATCCGCGCCGCCGACTCGCCGCTGCGCGCGCTCGAAGGCCTCGCGCTCGCGCGCGATCTCTGGTGGGGCGAGGTCCCGGAGCGGCTCGACGTCGAGATCGAGGGCTTCGTCGTCGAGGTCGACCCGTGGAAGGGGCAGAAGACCGGCCTGTTCCTGGATCAGCGCCTGAACCGGCGCCGCGTCGAGGCGCTCGCGCGCGACCGGCGGGTGCTGGATCTGTTCTGCTACCAGGGCGAGTGGACGCTGCACGCGCTGCGCGGCGGGGCGGCCGCGGTGCGCGCCGTCGACTCGTCGCAGCCCGCGCTGGAGGCCGCGAAGCGGAATCTCGACCGCAACGGGTTCGCGGAGCGCGCCGAGCTCGTGCGCGCCGACGCGTTCGATCATGCGCGCGAGCTCGAGCGCGCCGGCGAGCGCTTCGGGCTCCTGATCGTGGATCCGCCCGCGCTCATCAAGTCGCGGCGTCACGTCGCGGCCGGGGCGAAGGCGTACCGTGAAATCAACCGTGCCGCGATGGCGATGCTCGAGGAGGAGGGGCTGCTCGTGACGTGCTCCTGCAGCCATCACCTCGAAGACACGCTGTTCCGCCAGGTGCTGATCGAGGCCGCGCGCGCCGCGCACCGTCCGTTCCGGCTCCTCGACTGGTCCGGCGAGGCGCCCGATCATCCGCAGCTGCTCGCGGTGCCTGAGACGCATTACTTGAAGTGCGCGGTGTTGCAGGCGCTCTGAATCAGTCCGCGAGCGGCGTGAGCGCGACGGTCAGCGAATAGCGCCGGCGGCGCCCGAAGCGGCCCGGCCCGGGGCGCGCCTTGCGCGAGCGAATGATCCTGAGCAGGTCCTTCTGCACCTTGCGCGCGCCGGCCTTGGAGAGATGGAGCGACGCGCGCACCGCGATCAGGCCCTGCGGGATCTTGCCCGACCCGCGCGCGATCGCCTCGAGCACCTCGTTCCGGGCGAGATCGAACACGACGAAGCTCAACGCTGCGAGATCCCGGCGTCCGCGCTTGTTCTTCAGCGCGGCGACCACCCGCGGGTCGCCCCCCATCCGGTGCCGGACGAGCTCGTAGTACTTCTCGATCGTGCCGCGATTCTGCCGCGTCTCGCGCACGCGCACGAGGCCGGCCCGCTCGAGCGCCGCCACGTGGTGGTAGAGCGGGGTCGGCGCCGTCCGCATCTGCTGCGCGGCCTGTTTCGTGGTCCGCGGGCGCTCGCCGAACAGCTCGAGCAGCCGGATGCGCAGCGGGTGGGACAGCGCCCGCATCTGCGCGAGGCCCGGGACCGGGCGTCCCCGGCCGGTCCGCCGGCCGGTCTTGCGCTGCGGTTTCGGCATTTCCCTCGTCCTCCCGGGCGGAATCCGGCCGGAAACTAGCCCGCCCGGCGCCCGACGGCAAATCCGCCGCGTTCGTCCGCCGTCCCGTCCGGGATTGGACCTCGCGGCGATTGTTCACGTATTATTGAATAGTCGATAGTAGTTGAACAATAGAAATCGTCGCCGGGGAGGATGTCATGCCCGTCACCCAGGATCTCACGCCGCTCGGCACGGCGTTTGTTCTTCTCGCCACGCTGATCCTGCCGCTCGGCGCCGTGCAGGCGGCGCAGCGCACGCGCACGCCGGGAGCAATGCCGAACCTCACGTCGATGCTGCGGTCGCTCCTGATCCAGCAGGCGATCCTGGTCGCGCTCTCGCTCGCAACGGCGCGCGCCGAGAACGTGATGCTCTTCCCGCCGCCGCATTTCGGGCTGCCGCAGGCCGGGATGGCGGCGGCATTCCTCGCGGTTTCGCTCGGCACGGTGCCCTGGCGCTGGGCCTCGCGCACGCCCGAGCAGAAGCGGCGCATGCTGTGGCGCATCCCGAATCAGCCGAGCGACGTCTGGAAGCTCGGGCTGATCGCGCTCGGCGCCGGGATCTCGGAGGAGATGTTCTACCGCGGTGTCATGTTCCAGCTCTGGCAGCACGTGCTCGGCTCGTTCTGGGGCTCCGTCGCGATCTGTGTCGCCGCGTTCGCGCTCGCGCACGCGTTCGCGGGGCTCCGGGCGATTCTCATCATCTCGGTCATGGCGCTGGCGTCGCACCTCATCGTGCGGTCGTCCGGCGATCTCTACACCATGATGGGCATCCATGCCATCTACGACGTGCTCGCGGGAATCATGTTCTGGCAGCTGGCGAGGCGCGACGGGCTGATCCCGGCGCGCCCCATTCCCGCGACGGAGGAGGGCGCGTCATGAACCCCGCGCCTGGTCCGTCCGACATCGCCCTGTTCGTCGCGCTCACGCTGATCTCCGCCCTGCTCGATTGGCGCTGGCTCTATCCCGCACTGGAGCGCGCGAGCGCCGCCGGCACGCCGGGCGTTCGCGTGCGCTTCTATTCGCTCGGGATCGCCTGGGAGTGGGTGTTCACCGCGGCTGTGATCGCGCTGTGGCTCGCGCACGGCCGTCCCTGGAGCGCGCTCTGGCTCGCGCCTCCGACCACGCTCCGCGCGGTCGCGTCGCTCGTGGTCGCGGCCGGCGGCGTCACGATGATCTGGATGCAGCATCGCGGCCTCGTCGCGGGGGACATGAGCCGCGCGCGCAGGCATCTCACGGGCGCGGAGGCCATGCTGCCGAGAACCTCGTCCGAGCGGGTCGGATTCGCCGCGCTCTCGGTCACGGCGGGAATCTGCGAGGAGATCCTGTTCCGCGGGTTCGTGCCCTGGGTGCTGGCCGCCTGGGTGGGCCCGGTCCCGGCCTGCGTGCTCGGCAGTCTGCTGTTCGGATTCGCCCACTACTACCTGGGGCAGGACGCCGCGATCCGCGCCGCGATCGCGGGCGCGCTCTTCACCTGCGTCGTGGTGCTCACCGGCTCGCTGCTGCCGGCGATCGTGATTCACGCGGCGGCGGATCTCAGCGCGGGCGAGATCGGATTCCGGATGTTCACGCGCGACATCGGTCAGGAGTCGCAGCCAGCCGCCCCCGCGGAGGCTTGACGCCGCGTTCGCGACCCGCGGGCCCGGCTCCGCGCGGACGCCGCGTCCACGCCTCATGACTCCGGCGCGTTCGCCTTCTTCGTCTCCTCGACGTAGTTCATGCGCAGCTCGGTCAGCGCCTGACGGAGCACGCGCGCCTCGTCGCTCTCGAGATTCCCGCGCGTCAACTCTTCGAGCGCCGCGAGCGTGTCGATGACGTCGCGCGCGACGTCCAGCTCGCGCTCCGCCTTCTGCGTGACGGGATTCCGGAGCTTCCCGAGCGCGATCATGCCGCCCTGCTGAAGGCTCAGGATCAGGCGCAGGAACAGCGCGGCCCGGCGGGAGGGAGCGCCCTCGTTCATGGCTTCGCGCCGCCCGTGGGCTTCCCGGCGCGCGTCGCCTGCTTCGCCTCCTCCCACAGCGCGTCCATCTCCTCGAGCGTCGATCGCGCGGGTGAACTGCCGCGCTCCGCGAGCCGGCGCTCGATGTGGTGGAAGCGGTCGCGGAAGCGGTGCAGCGCGGCGCGCAGCTCGCGCTCCGGATCGACGCGCAGGTGCCGCGCGAGGTTCACGACCGCGAACAGGAGATCACCGATCTCGGACGCGACCTCGGGCGTGGTGTCGGACGTGTCGCCCGGAGCCCCAAGCCCGTGCTCGATCTCGCCGATCTCCTCGCGCACCTTGTTGAGCGGGCCCATGCGGTCGCGCCAGTCGAATCCCACCGCGCCCGCCTTCTCCTGGATGCGGAACGCCGCGACGAGCGCCGGCAATCCTTTCGGCTGCTCGCCGAGCAGCGAGCCCGATTGCTCGCCGCCCTTTTCGGCGCGCTTGATCTCCTGCCATTGCCGGTACGCCGCGCCGCCGTCCGCGATGCTCGCGTCGCCGTACACGTGCGGGTGGCGGCGGATCAGCTTCTGCGCCGCGCGCTCGAGCGCCTCCGCGGGCTCGATCCCGCGCTCGTCGCGCAGCAGCTCGAGACAGAAGATGACGAGGAACGCGAGGTCGCCGAGCTCCTCGGCAATGTGCGCCGGATCGCCGGAACCGATCGCCTCGGCGGTCTCGACCGCCTCCTCGGTCACGTACGGCGTCATCGTGGTGAGCGTCTGCTCGCGGTCCCAAGGGCAGCCGCCCGGCGCGCGCAGCTTCCGGCACACCGCGATCAGCCCGGCGTAGGCGTCGCGCTCGCGATCGTTCATGCCGGCACCTTAGCCGATGGGCCTTCGCCCGGCGAACCGCCGCGCACCGCGATCCGCGCGTCGATCGCGACGCAGCCGCGGCCCGGCGTGAGAACGCGGATCGGATTGAGATCCATCTCCACGAGGTCCGGTTGCTCGCCGATCATCTGCGAGACGCGCAGCAGCAGATCCTCGAGCGCCGCGACGTCCGCCGCCGGTGCGCAGCGCCATCCCTCGAG
>Ga0318553_10000685_pt1 | contig 11210 bp, 10 predicted proteins | sample GRESIP082b2f21_FD_203686 | JGI IMG/M metagenome (GOLD analysis project Ga0318553, IMG submission 203686) | Tropical soil microbial communities from Luquillo Experimental Forest, Puerto Rico - GRE.SIPMG.082b2f21 | ecosystem: Environmental > Terrestrial > Soil > Tropical forest > Bulk soil...
ACACCGCTCAGCCAGCAAGCGGAGCGCGCAGCGAGCCGAAGGCGAGCGAAGGCGGTCGGCGGCGGCCGCCCGCCGCGGTACACCGCTCAGCCAGCAAGCGGAGCGCGCAGCGAGCCGAAGGCGAGCGAAGGCGGTCGGCGGCGGCCGCCCGCCGCGGTACACCGCTCAGCCAGCAAGCGGAGCGCGCAGCGAGCCGAAGGCGAGCGAAGGCGGTCGGCGGCGGCCGCCCGCCGCGGTACACCGCTCAGCCAGCAAGCGAAGCGCGCAGCGAGCCGAAGGCGAGCGAAGGCGGTCGGCGGCGGCCGCCCGCCGCCGTACACCGCTCAGACTAGGTGGGAGTGATCCTGAGCCACGCGCGCTTGGCGTAGCGGCCGGCGAGCCGCGAGCCGACGTCGGCGAGCAGCATCAACAGGCCGTACTTGGCGCGCAGGGCGGCGTGCATGCGGTCGACCGCGGCCGAGTCGCGGATCAGCTCGGCGCGCGCCTCCTGCCAGGGACCGTGCACGCGACCGCGCGCGTCGCAGGCCGCGATCCGCGCGCGGCCGGAGTTGCGCAGCCGTTTCACTTTGCCCGAGTCACCGGCAGTGAATGCGACCAGTGAGCCGCCCTCGGGGGCGAACCAGATCGGTGTCTCGACGGCGCGGCCGTCGCGTCGGAACGTGGCGAGCGACAAGTAGTTCTCGTTCTCGAGCATCGCGGTCCAGTGTAGGCAAAGGCGCGCCCGTGAACCTGCGGTATCCTCGGCGCCCCGTGTACTCCCCGAAGGAGCTCGCCGAGTACGCCGCATTCCGCAGCGCCGTCGCCGCGCTGCGCGCGCTGCCGCTCCCGACCGCGCAGGCGATCGCGGCCCGCGGCGCGCGCGCGCTGTTCGCGCGCGGCGGAAAGCGCGTCGACTACGTGCTCGCCAACCTGCGCATCGCCTTTCCGGAGAAGACGGAGGAGGAGCGGCGCGAGATCGGCCGCGAGAGCTGGGTCCAGCTGGCCTGGAACCTGATCGACGTGGCGCGCGGGCGCGACTGGAAGGCGGACGACATCCGCGCGCGCGTCGACTTCGAGGGCAAGGAGATCGCCGATACCGTGCTCGCCGCGGGCAAGAGCGCCGTCTGCCTGACGCTCCACCTGGGGAACTTCGAGCTGCTGGTGCGTGCGGTCCCGTTGTTCGGGATCCCGCTCAGCGTGATCGGCCGCCCGCTGGGGAACCGCCTGCTGCGCGAGGAGATCATCCGCCAGCGCACCGGCACCGGCGCGGAGCTCCTGCTACACCGGAACGTGTTGCCGCAGATGCTGCGGCTGATCCACAAGGGCAGGGTGGTCGCGATCCTGAACGACCAGTACGCGCGTCGCTCGCGCGGCGTGTTCGTGCCGCTCTTCGGGGTGCGCGCCTCCACGTCGCTCGGGCCCGCGATCCTGGCGCTGCGCACGGGCGCGCCGGTCGTTCCGGCCTATTCGACGCGAACGGGGCCGGACCACCATCGTCTGGTGGTCCGGCCCCCGATCGAGACTCCGGATACGGGCGACCGCCGCAGGGATGCCGAGCTGCTCACGGCCCGGTGCAACGCTGCGATGGAGGAGATCATCCGCGCGCATCCCGAGCAGTGGATGTGGAGCCACAGGCGCTTCCGCCACAGCCCCGACCTGCCCGGCGATCCCTACGGCGGTCGCTAGCTCGCGCTCACTTCCAGGTGTTGCTGGCCGGGTCGAAGGTCATGACCTGGACCTCGCCCAGCGGCGCCACCACGGCCGCAGTCACGATCGTGTCGCCGTCGGTCAGGTAGATCCCGCCGGCGCCGCTGCCGAGCGAGCTCGGATCGGACGGATCGACCGGGATGCCGCGCTCGGAGAACGCGACGACCGGCTGACCCGAGGCGGGATCGATCGGGAAGGTCGCGCCGTCGACCACGGTGTCCGCGACGGTCGAGCTGCGAGGCGGGTAGGTGAGGGTGCCGTCCGCGGCCACCTGTCCTTCGCTGCCGTCGTCAGAGCTGCCGGACGAGCTGCTGCTCGAGCCGGACGAGCTGCTGCTCGAGCCGGGCGAGCTGCTGCTCGAGCCGTTGCCGCCCGTGCCCGTCGGATTGCTGCCCGACGTGTTGCCGCTCCCCGAGTTGCTGCTCGAGCTCGAGCCATTGCTCGAGCCGTTGCCACTGCCCGTCACCGCAGCGACCGTGCTGGCCACGGTGCTGGTCGCCGCCGAGGCGACCGTGCTCAGCGCAGTGGTCGCCGTCGACACCACACCGCGCTCCGAGACCGCGCCGACCGCGGCCGCATCCGGCGCGCGCACCGCCAGGTCCTGGGCCGGCATCGGCACCGCCGCGAGCGTGGCCGGGGCGGCGGCCGGGTTGTACGGCGTCACCTTGTTGCAGGTGCTCGCCGGCAGGTAGATCTGTTTGGTCTGGTCCGCCGGCGTCAGCGTGTAGCTGTGGTCGACGTCCTTGACCTCGGTCGCCACCGAGCCGCAGTTGCCGTTCGCGTCGGTCGTCGGAGCGTTGAAGTACACCAGGTAGGGCGTGCCTTCGCTCACGGCGTGCGCACGCGCATCGACCAGCAGGCCCGCCATCTGCGAGGCCGTCGCCTTGGTCTCCTGCTTCTCGTACAGGTGCAGCATGCCGGGACCCGCGAACATCGCGAGGATCCCGAGGATCGCGACGACGGTCATCAGCTCGAGCAGGGTGAAGCCCTGCGCGCTCCGGACCGAGGCGCCGCCTCGAATCGTGCTTCCAGTCATGGCCAGCTCTCCTCTCCCGCACACGGAGCCTGGCCCCTCCAGCCGACCGGGAAGGAGTTCACTTCCCGTGCCCGGCGGAAGCGGGCGAGAAGAGAATCCACAGCAGCCATCGGGCCCTTGTGCACGTGACCGCATCCAGCCTGCGCCGCGCCCGCGCGCAAATGCGCGCGCAGGATGTGAAGCGGATCACACTTCGGTGGAAGCGTGCTCCACACCCGAGGGAACCCGGCTCCACACATCGCGCGCGCGCAGCCGTGGCTTGCACACGCAGCCCTTCCGCTAGGATGCGCCCGTGACTCGCGCGCGGGCTGCCGCACTCGCCGTCGCCACACTCGCGCTGCTCTGCAGCCTGCGAGCGGGCGCCGCGGAGCAGCGCCCGGTCGTGATCGTGCTGTCCTGGGACGGGACGCGCTTCGACTATCCCGAGCGCGTTCCGCTGCGCGCGCTGGCGCGCATGGCCCGGGACGGCGCGCGCGCCGAGCGACTCACGCCGGTGTTGCCCTCGAGCACGTTCCCCAACCATGTCTCGCTCGCGACCGGCACCTGGCCGGATCGGCACGGCATCATCGAGAACGCCTTCACGGACCGACAGGGAAGGCGCTTCGAATACGGCAACGATGCGAGCTGGCTCGAAGCCGAGCCGCTGTGGGCGGCGGCGGAGCGCCAGGGCGTGCGCGCTGCGGTGTTCTTCTGGGTGGGATCCGAATCGGACTGGCGCGGCCGCGGCGCGAGCCTGCGCATCCGCCCGTTCGACTCCGGCGTGCCCGAAGCGAAGAAGGTCGAACAGATCCTGGCCTGGCTCGATCTCCCCGCCGACGCGCGCCCCGGGTTGATCATGAGCTGGTGGCACGGATGCGACGGCGTGGGCCATGCGCAGGGGCCCGACTCGCCGGCGATCGGCGCGCAGCTCCAGGCACAGGACCACGAGCTCGAACGGCTGTTCGCCGGGCTCGACGCGCGCGGCGCGTGGGGGCACACCACGGTGATCGTCGCGAGCGACCACGGCATGGCGCGGATCGCCGGAGTGGTCGATCCGCAGCGGGCGCTCGACGCCGCTGGAATCGCGGCGCGCAGCGAGTACTCGGGCGGCGAAGCGCAGGTGTACCTGCGCGACCCGGCGCGCAGCGACGACGCGCTGCGCGCGCTCGCGACGGTCGACGGACTGGAGGCGTACGCCAACTCCCGGCTGCCCGAACGCTTCCGCAGCTTTTTCCCCGGGCGCAGCGGCGATCTCACGCTGCTCGCGCACCCGCCGAAGATGTTCGGCCACTCGGGCGCGGGAGAGCGCCTCCGCGAGTGGTGGGCGTGGCTGCGCGGCAGCTCGATCGGCGCGCACGGCTTCGACCCGGCGCTCCCCGAGATGGGAGCGATCTTCTACGCGCTCGGCCGCGGCGTGCCGCACGGCGCGCAGCTGGGCGAGGTGCGCGCGATCGACGTCGCGCCGACGGCGGCGGCGCTGCTCGGCATCGCTCCCCCTGCGCAGTCCGAGGGACGGGCGCTCTTCTCAGACCGCCTCGAACAGTGACGCGAAGCCCTGTCCGCCGCCGACGCACATCGTGACCAGGCCGTAGCGCTTCTTGCGGCGCCGCAGCTCGCGCAGGATGTGGCCAGTGAGGCGTGAGCCGGTCATGCCGAACGGGTGGCCGATCGAGATCGACCCGCCGTTCGGGTTCAGCTTCTCGTCGGGGATCCCGAGCACGCGCTGCACCTGCAGCACCTGCGAGGCGAACGCCTCGTTCAGCTCGATCAGGTCGATGTCCGCGAGCGACATGCCCAGCCGCTTCAGCAGCTTCGGCACCGCGTAGATCGGTCCGATGCCCATCTCGTCGGGATTGCAGCCGGCGACGGCGGAGCCGCGATAGATGCCCATCGGCTCGAGCCCGAGCGCGTTCGCGCGGCTGGCGGACATCAGCAGCGTGGCCGATGCGCCGTCGGAGAGCTGGCTCGAGTTGCCCGCGGTGACGGTGCCGCCCTCGGGCTTGAACACCGGCGGCAGCTTGCGCAGCCCGTCGATGGTGGTGTCGGGCCGATTGCACTCGTCGCGGTCGACGACGAAGTCCTCTTCCTTCGGCTCCTCGCCCTTCTTCTGCACCAGGCGGCGCACCTTCATCGGCACGATCTCGTCGTCGAAGTAGCCGAGCTCCTGAGCGCGCGCGGTGCGCTGCTGGCTCTTCAGCGCGTACTGGTCCTGCTCCTCGCGCGAGACCTTGTAGCGCTCGGCGACGACCTCGGCGGTGGCGCCCATCGCCATGTACAGGCCCGGCGCCTTCTTCGCCGCGAGCGGGTTCAACAGCCGCTTGGTGTTCTGCGAGCCGTCCTGCAGCATGGTGATGGTCTCGACGCCTGAGCCGATCGCCACGTCGACGCCCTCGTGGATGATCTGCTGCGCCGCCATCATGATCGCCTGCGAGCCCGACGAGCAGAACCGGTTCACCGTCGTGGCGGCGACCGAGGCCGGCAGGTCGGCCAGGATGGTCGAGATGCGCGCAACGTTCATGCCCTGCGGGCCTTCCGGGATGCCACAGCCCGCGATCACGTCGCCGACCTCGGCCTTGTCGACGTTGGGGTTGCGCGCGAACAGCTGCGCGATGCAGTGGGCCAGCTGGTCGTCGGGCCGGGTCTGGTTGAACGAGCCGCGGTGCGCCTTGGCCAGGCCGGTGCGCACGCTGTCGATGATCACGGCCTCGCGAGACATGGACGCTCCTCCGAGACAGCGGATGGTCTCGACGGCATCATATCAACCGGCACGAACGGAGCCACGGAGATCGCCGATGCCCTGGGTCCAGCAGCTCGCGATGCGCGCGTTCATCGCAGGCCACACCGCGCTGTACCGGCTGACGTCGGGGCGGATCGGCGGGAAGGTGGTCGGGCTGCCCGTCCTGCTGCTCACGACGACGGGGAGGAAGAGCGGCCTGCGGCGCACGGTGCCGCTGGTCTTCTTCGAGGACGGCGAGCGGCTGGTGGTGATCGCGTCGAAGGGCGGCGACCCGCGCGACCCGATCTGGTGGCTCAACCTGCAGAAGAACCCCGAGGCGGAGGTGCAGGTCGGCGCGGAGCACCGGCGCATGCGCGCGCGGCTGGCGTCGCCCGACGAGCGCGCGCGCCTCTGGCCCCGCGCGAAGCACGAGAACCCGCGCTACGCCGGGTACGAGAAGCGCACGGCGCGCGAGATCCCGGTGGTCCTGCTCTGCACCTAGCGCTCGGGTATCCTGGTCTTTGAACGAGATTCGAACGGAGGTGCCCGATGCACGTCGGCATGGCAGCGATCTTCCAGAACCCCGACCAGGCGCGGAGCGACATGGACGTGTGGCGCGACGACCTGCGGCTCGCGCTGATGGCGGAGTCGCTGGGCTTCGAGTCGCTGTGGGGCGTCGAGCACCACTTCACCGACTACACCATGTGCCCCGACGTGCTGCAGTACCTGACCTTCCTCGCCGGCGCGACCGAGCGGGTGCAGCTCGGCTCGATGGTGGTGGTGCTGCCGTGGCACAACCCGATGCGGGTGGCGGAGCAGATCGCGGTGCTCGACCACGTGTCGAACGGCCGCTTCGTGCTCGGGCTCGGGCGCGGGCTGGGGCGCGTGGAGTTCGACGGTTTCGGCGTGTCGATGGACTCGAGCCGCGAGCGCTTCACCGAGTCCGCCGAGATGATCCTCACCGGCCTCGAGCGCGGCTACTGCGAGTACGACGGGAAGCTGGTGAAGCAGGTGCGCCGGGAGATCCGGCCGAAGCCGTTCAAGAGCTTCCGAGGGCGCAGCTACGCGGCCGCAGTGTCGCCCGAGTCCGGTCCGGTGATCGCCAAGCTCGGCCTGGGCATGCTGATCATCCCGCAGAAGCCGTGGGAGATGGTCACCGAGGAGCTGCGCAACTACAACGCGGTGTACCAGCAGGTGAACGGCGTGCCGGCGCCGCCGAGCATCTGCGCGGGCTGGGTGTTCTGCGACGAGGACGCGGGCCGCGCCGAGGAGAAGGCGCGCCAGTACATCGGCGGCTACTGGCACACCGTGCTCAAGCACTACGAGCTGCGCGGCGACCACCTGGCCAAGACCAAGGGCTACGAGTCCTACGCGCGCATGCAGCAGATCGCGAGCGCGCCCGGCGGCGCGGACGCGATGATCGACTTCTTCCTCGGCCTGCAGGTCTGGGGGACGCCGGAGCGCTGCTACCAGACCATCGTCGATACACAAAAGCGTGTCGGGAGCGACCGGTTCGTGGGCGTGTTCAGCTACGCCGGCATGCCGGCCGCCGAGAGCGAGCGCAACATGCGCCTGTTCGCGCACCAGGTGCTGCCGGAACTGAACCGATACGAGGTCTGAGCGGGTCTGAGCGGGGTCCGGCCCGCGGGCGGCCGCGGGCCACCCGCACTCCGCTCGCCTGCGGCTCGCTGCGCGCTGCGCTTGCAGCGGACTAGGGTTCCGTCGTTTTCACGTAGCAGCGCTGCACGCACAGCGGCCTGAAGCCCAGCGCGGCGTACATGTGCTTCGGCGTGTCGTTGCTGCGCGCGCCGATCAGGACCGGGCCGGCGCCGCGTGCGCGGGCGTCGTCGACGCAGGCTGCGATCAGCGCCGTGCCGAGCCCGCGGCCGCGGAAGTCGGCGCGCGTGAACAGGTCCTCGACCTTGCCCACGCCGTTCTCGCCCGGCCAGGCCGAGAAGAAGGCGCAGTCCACGCCGTCGGCACGCGCGACGAAGTAGCGCACCGCGGGCGCCTTCAGCCGCTTCGCCAGCACCAGCTGGCGCGTGACCTCGGGCTCCCAGGGGCGGTGGAAGCCCTTCTCGGCCTCCTCCTCGTGGTCGAGCCGGCAGAGCTCCTGCACCACCTGCCAGTCGGCGTCGCTCGTGGTGGGGCGGATCTCCGCGCGCGGGCCGCGGCTCGCGAGCTCGCCCTCGAGCACCAGCACCACTTCGTCCGAAGAGGCGTAGCCGTCGAGCTTGAGCCGCGCCTCGAACGGCGCCGGCATGCCCGGGTCCCAGAAGAACTGGCGGTGTCCAAGCCCGGCGAACGTCTCGTCCGCGGCCGCGAACAGCGCGTCGATCTCGTCGGGCTCGCTCGCACGCACGTCCGCCACGAAGTTCGCGTCGTACACGATCGGTGTGCGCGCATCGCTCACGAAGCGCGCGAGCGGATGGGCGCGGAGCTCGTGGCCCTGCGCGAGCCAACCGACCAGCGTCTCGAACGCGCGCGCGACCAGCGACTCGGAGTCGGACATGGGCGCAGCATGCTAGCGCAGCGGCGCGCCGCGATCGGGTATGCTGGCGCGCCAGGAAGGAAGGGCCGCGAAGAATGCCTCATGCGATGGGTGCCCGGCGTCCCTTCGGGCTCGCCTACTGGCCGCTTCCCGAAGACGACCCCGGCGTCGCGATCCGCCGCGAGGACGTGCGGCTGGTGTCGCCCGACGGTGCGCTGGTTCGGGGAACGCTGTGGACTCCGCCCGTCGGACAGGCCTGGAAGACCGCGGTGGTGCTGTCCCATCCGCGCGGGGACTTCTCGGTGCACTATGCGTGTCCGCTGCTGGCCGCGGCGGGCTACGCCGTGCTCGGCTTCGCCACCCGCTACGTGAACAACGACATCGACTGCCTGCACGAGAACTGCGCAATCGACGTCGAGACTGCAGTGCGCGACATGCAGCGGCGCGGCGCGCGGGCGGTGGTCCTGCTGGGCAACAGCGGCGGCGGCTCGCTGATGGGGCTGGCGCACGTCGAGCGCGGGGTGGGGGACGGCTGGATCGCGATCGCGGCGCACCCGGGCGAGGGCGTCTTCATGAACAGCGTGATCGATCCGTCCGTCGCGGACGAGAACGATCCCGAAGCGGTGATCCCCGAGCTCGACATGTACGACCCCGACAACGGCTGGAAGCCCTGGCCGAACGCCTGCACGTACGACCGGGCCTGGCTCGCGCGCTACCGCGAGGCGCAGCTCGCGCGCGTCTCCCGGCTCGACGCGATCGCCCGCAGCTCGATCGCTGCAGCGGAAGACGCCGCGAGGGCGGCGAAGGGCGTCGACCGCAACGCCGACCCGCGCGGCTGGCGCTTCCTGCGCCAGCGCGCCGTCCACGCGAAGTACATGGTCATCTACCGCACGCTCGCCGACCCGGCCTATCTCGATCTCTCGATCGACCCCGACGACCGGCCGCTCGGCTCGCTGTTCGCCTTCCCCGACCCGCTGGACGGCAACTACGGCCGCTTCGGGCTGGCGCGGGTGATGAGCGCGCGCGGCTGGCTGTCGACCTGGTCGGGGCTGTCCTCGCACGCGAAGCTCGCCGACACCATGCCCCGGGTGAAGGTGCCGTCGCTGATCCTGCACGCGACCGCCGACACCGAGATCCGGCTGTCGCAGGCGCGCGCGATCCGCGACGCGTGCGGCGCGGACGACGTCGAGTACCACGAGCTGAAGGGCGCACCCCACTACCTCGAAGGCCACCGGCGCGACGCGATGGAGCGCACGGCCGCGTGGCTGAAGGCGCGGTTCCCGTGAGCGCACCGGGTCGCGAGAAGCTCTCGCTCGGGATGAAGCTGACCTACGGGGCTCCGAGCATCGCGGGCGCCGCCATGGCGATCCCGGTCGCCATCCACGTGAATCCGTTCTACTCCGACACAGTACTCGTGCCGCTGGCGTGGGTCGCGCTCGCCGCAGCCCTCGCCCGCATCCTCGACGCGATGATCGATCCCTTCGTCGGCTGGCTCTCCGACCACACGCACACCCGCTGGGGCCGGCGCCGGCCCTGGATCGCGCTCGCGACGCCGATCGCCGCGCTCGTGTTCATCGCGCTGTTCACGCCTCCGACCTGGCTCTCGCAGGAAGGGGCGGCGATCTGGTTCGGCACCTGCATGATGCTGTTCTTCATCATGAACATGCTCTACGGGCTGCCGCACGCGGCGCTCGGCCCGGAGCTCACGCTCGACTACCACGAGCGCTCCACGCTGTTCTCGGTGCGCGAGGGCTTCGCGCTGCTGGGGACGCTGGTCGCGGCGGTCGTTCCGGGAATCCTGATCAAGCAGCTCGGCGACGAGCGCCGCGCCTTCGCGGAGATGTCGCTCGCCTACGGCGTGCTGATGGTGGTGCTCTACTGGCTGCTGGTGCTGCGCGTGCGCGAGCGGCCCGACTTCGTCAGCCGCAAGTCGAACCCGCTCGTCCCCGGGGTGCGCCGCTCGCTGCGGAACCGGCCGTTCTCGGTGCTGTTCGCCTGCTACGTCGTCGCCAGCATTCCGGGCGCGATCCCGGGGTTGTTGATGCCGTACTTCAACCGCTACGTGCTGAACCCGCCGCCCGTGGATGCGGGCGCCGCGCAGAGCTGGCTCTCGATCTTCCTGGCGGCGTACTTCATGTCCGGCCTGGTGTGCCTGCCGCTCTGGCTCGCGCTGGCGAAGCGCATCGGCAAGCTCAACGCCTGGCTCACCAGCTTCGTCATGGGGATCACCGGCGGGATCGCGCTGTTCCTGCTCGGCCCTGGCGACAACGTCGCGTGTCTGGTGGTGATCGCCTGGGCGGGCTCGAGCTTCGGTGCGGGGCTGTTCCTGCCGCCGGCGATCCAGGCCGACGTGATCGACTACGACGAGCTCCACACCGGGAAGCGCCGCGAGGCGCAGTACCTGGCGCTCTGGGGGCTGGTGCCGAAGTTCATCGTGATTCCGAGCGCGTCGCTGCCGCTCGCGCTGCTGGCCTGGCTCGGCTACCAGCCCAACGTCGCCCAGTCGCCCCAGGTGCTGCTCGCGATCCGGGCGGTGTTCGCGCTGACGCCCGCGGCCTTCTCGATCGCTGCGTTCTTCATCGCCTGGCGCTTCCCGATCGACGAGAAGGTGCACCGCGCGATCCTCGACGGTGTCGCCGCGCACGGCCGCGGCGAGCTCGCGGTCGACCCGTTGACCCGGCAGGTGCTCGCGCCGCCGACCGAGCGCGCGGTGGACGAGGAGACCGGCTGGTTCCTCGACTACTTCTCGCACGGAGAGCTCCGCCGCGTGCTGCGGCTGGGAGCGAAGCGCGCGCTCGTCGACGTACTGCGCGTGGCTGCGCTCGCGCTGGCGCTCGCCATCGGGCTCGCGTTCTGGGTGGCGGGCAACCTGGAGGACACGGGCGGGAATCCGGGTCCCTTCGCGGTGATCGCCATCGTGATCGCGGGCTTCGCGCTCACGGTGTTCGTGTTCCACCTCTCGCGGATCGGCCCGGCGCTCCGCCTGCGCCGAGGCGAGGTCGCCGACGAGACGATCCTGGCGCACCTCGCGCACGGCAACGGGGAGTCCGGCACAGCCGCGCTTCCGAAGCCCGCGCGCGCCGCGACCCAAGCCTGAGACTTTGCGCGACGCCTCGCGGCTGATCCTCGCTCGCGCGCTGCGCGGCTTCGTGGACGGCGCGGTGAGCGTGGTGCTGCCCGCCTATCTGCTGGCACTCGGGCTCGACGCATTCCAGGTCGGCGCGGTCGCGACCTCGACGCTCGTGGGCAGCGCGCTCCTCACGCTCGTCGTCGGCCTGCTCGGCGCGCGCTTCGCGCCGCGG
>Ga0318553_10000689_pt1 | contig 11198 bp, 11 predicted proteins | sample GRESIP082b2f21_FD_203686 | JGI IMG/M metagenome (GOLD analysis project Ga0318553, IMG submission 203686) | Tropical soil microbial communities from Luquillo Experimental Forest, Puerto Rico - GRE.SIPMG.082b2f21 | ecosystem: Environmental > Terrestrial > Soil > Tropical forest > Bulk soil...
CCCCCACACCCGGGCTGGCCGTGGCCGCTGCCCTGCTGGCCACCACTGTGGCCGTGGGCGTGCTGGCCGCGGTGCTGGCACCCGCAGCCCGCGCCACCCGCGTCCCCGCCGCCGGGCCGCTGGTCAGCCGGGCGGCCGCACTGCGGGAAAAGTCCTGGTGTGCCGCGTTCCTGCGGCAGCGCGATCCGGACGCGCCCGGCCGGGCCAGGCCCCGGGCTCCGTCGGGGGCCCCGGCGGCCGCCTGACCACCACCGGCCGCGAGGGCGTACCCGGCTCCGGGCGCCCGTCGCCGCATGCCCAGCCTGAACCCGGCAGCCACGGGCGTGCGCGCGGCTGAACCCGCCCCACCCGGCCGGCCCAGCCGGTGACATGATCACGGCCGTCTCCAGCCATCAACCGCCATATCTGGCCCGCTGGAGGGTACTCACCATGATCAGCCTGCTCAGCATTCCCGTCATCATCGCCTACCACATCGTCTCCGCCGTGGCGGCCGGCCTGGCCCCGCTGCTCGGCGGGGCCGCCGCCGCGGCCGCGATCGTCGCCTGCACCGCCACGGCCCGGCTGCTGCTGCTGCCGCTCAGCGTGTCCGCGCTGCGCGGGCAGGCCGCCCAGGCCCGGCTCGCGCCCCACGTCGCCGAACTGCGCCGGCGTCACGCTGGCGACCCCGCTCGGCTGCAAGCCGAAGTCACCGCCCTGTACCGCCGCGAGGGCACCAGCATGCTGGCCGGCTACCTGCCGGTACTGCTCCAGGTGCCCTTCTTCACCGTGCTGTACCTGTTGTTCCGCTCGCCGCGGGTCGGCGGCACCGCCAATACCCTGCTCCGCCACGACCTGCTGGGCGCGCCGCTGGCCAGTCACTGGCTCACCGCCCCGGGGCCGGTGAGCGGCCAGGGAGCGGTGTTCCTCGGCGTGTTCTGCGCGCTCGCGGTGATCGGCTGGCTGCACGCCCGGCTGGCACGGCGGCCGCTGGCACCGGCCGCACCCTCCGCACCGGCCGCACCCTCCGCACCGGCCGCAGCCCAGCCAGCCGGGGCAGCCCGGCTGCTGGCCATGCTGGCACCGGCGATCACCGTGGTCATGGCCGCGCTGGTGCCGCTGGCGGCCGGGCTCTACCTGATCACCACCACCGGGTGGACGCTCGCTGAGCAGGCCGTGCTGCGGCGCCGGCTCGCCCCGCCCGCCCCGGTCAGCCCGCCGGGGAGGCCGGGCAGAGGACGGCGAACGACAGGGCAGCGCCGTTAAGCACGATCACCCCGGTGGGCCAGCGCGGGCCCGGAACCGGGTTCGCCAACATGACCGACCGGGTGCGCGCCCTGGGCGGCCACCTGGTGGTGGAGTCCGCACCGGGCCGGGGCACCACCGTGACCGGGACGGTCCCGGCTGGCCGGGACTGACCCGGGCCAGGCATCCTGGTGGCATGGACAGCGGCCTGATCAGCCACCCCGACAAGGTGCTGTTCGCCGAACGGGGGGAGACCAAGGGCGATCTCGCCCGCTACTACCAGGCAGTCGCCGGGCCACTGCTGCGGGCCATGGGCGGCCGCCCGGTGCTGCTCGAGCGGTACCCGGACGGGGCCGGCGGCAAGTCGTTCTTCCAGAAACGGGTGCCCGGCAATGCCCCGGGCTGGTTGCAGACCACCACCGTGGCGACGGTGAACGGCACCACGTCGCAGGCGCTGGTCGCGGCAGACATCGACCACGTGCTGTGGGCGGTGAACCTCGGCTGCCTGGGGTTCCACGTCTGGCCGTACCTGGCCGCCGACCCGGAGCACACCGACGAGCTGCGGATCGACCTGGACCCGAGCCCCGGGGTGGACTTCGGCCACATCCGGCAGGCCGGCCATGAGCTGCGGCAGCTGTACACCGAACTGGGCATCACCGCCTACCCGAAGACGACCGGCAACCGCGGCCTGCACGTCTACGTGCGGCTGGCGCCGCACTGGGACTCCTACCAGGTCCGGCTGGCGGCCGTCGCCACGGCCCGGGAACTGGAGCGGCGCCGGCCCAGCCTGATCACTGCCGCGTGGTGGAAGGAGGAGCGGGGGGCGCGGGTCTTCGTGGACTACAACCAGAACGCGCCGCACAAGACCGTGTTCGGCGCCTGGTCGGTGCGGGCGCGGCCGGGCGCGCAGGTGTCTACCCCGATCAGCTGGGAGGAGCTCGACCACGTCCACCCGGACCAGTTCACGATCGCCTCGATGGCGGACCGGCTGGCGGTGGCCGGTGACCCCTGGCTCGGCATGAACGACCAGCCCCAGTCGCTGGCGCCGCTGCTGGAGATGAACGCGCGGGACCGCGCGTCCGGGCTGCTGGACGCACCGTGGCCGCCGGTCTATCCCAAGCAGCCGGATGAGCCGCCCCGGGTCGCCCCCAGCCGCGCGAAGAAATCCTGACCGCGGTGGCCCGGGCCGCCGGCTGCCCGCCCGGCTGAGATCAGGCGGCGGCCGGCAGGTCGATAGCGCAGTGCTTGCACTTGGTGGCCGCGACCGGCAGGTCGTCGGACTGGCAGCGTGGGCAGGTCTTGGTGGGCGGCGGGTCGCCGAAGACCGACTGGCCGCGCCGGGCCATGTAGGCGCGGTAGGGCACCACAATCAGGAAGTAGATCACGGCTATGAAGATGATGAAGTAGACCAGCGCGCCGATGAACGCGCCCAGGTTGATCCGCTGGCCGTTGAGGGTCCAGCCGAGGCCCTTCCCGGCTCCGCCGCGCGCGATCGCGTTGATCAGGGGGGTGATGATGCTGTCGGTGAAGGCCTTGATCAAGGTGCTGAATGCGAGCGCGACCACCAGGCCCACCGCGATGATGACCAGGTCACCCTGCATCAGGAAGTTCTTGAAGCCTTTGATCATGCCCCCTCCTTACTGCTGGCTTGCTCCCCAGCGGCTGATGCTACCGAGAAAGGTCATTGTTGCGTCTGTGGTGGCCCTGTGCCAGCAGCGAAGGTGAGCCGGGCGGACGCCAGCCGCTGGGTATCCGCGAGCAGCCAGGCCCAGGCCAGGCCCCCGGCGCTGGCGGTGACCAGGCGCGGCTGCTGGCCGGGCAGCACCGGCCGGTGGTATTCCAGTCCGGCGGTCACCGGCAGCGCCGCCGACTGAGTGAGCACATCCTCCACCGCGGCCCAGTGGATGGTGTTACCGACGTGGCCGGCCGGGTCGAAGTCGCTCGCCCGCAGCGGCCAGGGCCGGCTGTCCAGCGTCTCAGCCGCCGGCGGGACGGGGTGCGTCAGCCGGGCGGACACCTCCCGGCCGCCGGTGGCCGCCCCGTACCAGTGGTAGAACTCCGCCCCGAGCGGGCAGGGGCGCCCGTCGGCCCGGGCGATGGCGACCCAGACCGCCCGGCTCTGCATCAGGTCGCCGCCCGGCCCGGCCAGGGTGGTGGTCCGCTCGGCCCAGCGCGGCCCGGTCGCCGAGCAGAAGGTCCGCAGGGTGACCTGGTCGCCGTACCGCGGATAGCCGTGAACGGCCACCTCACAGCGGCGCAGCCGCCAGTCGTACGGCGCATCCCAGCCGGTGTCCGCCACGTCGTCCTCGGCCGCCTCCTGCAGGTACCGGGCGAGCGCGTCAAACCGCAGGCGGCCGTCCGGGGTCACGTCGGTGCTGCGGACCAGCCGGGCCGTGCTGAACAGGCGGCCCTGGGCCGGGTCGGCGGTGAACGCCGGCCCGGGGCTGGCTGGGGCCGGGGCCGGCCCAGGCCGGCTGGCTGCCGGTACCGGCTCCATGCCGGGTCACAATCCCAGCTCAGCGGCGGCGGCCCGCCAGGCGGCGAGCGCGCTGCCGATGTCCTGCGCGGTCACATCCAGGTGGGTGAGCATGCGCAGGCGGCCGCCGACCGTGGTGACCAGCAGGCCGTGGGCGGCCAGCGCCGCCACCCAGCGGGCCAGTGGCTGCCCGGTGGCGGCCACGTCCACGAACACGATGTTGGTCTCGATCGCGGCCGGATCCAGGCCGCCCGGGACGATCCCGGCGACCCCCTCGGCCAGTTTGCGTGCGCTGGCGTGGTCCTCGGCCAGCCGGCCCGGCCCCTCGGCCAGCGCGATCAGCCCGGCCGCGGCCATCAGGCCGGCCTGCCGCCAGCCGGCGCCGAACAGGATCTTCAGCCGCCGCGCCTCGGCGATGAAGTCACTGTCCCCCACCAGGACCGAGCCGATCGGTGCGCCCAGGCCCTTGGACAGGCAGAACATCATCGCGTCCACCTCGGCGGCGTAGTCGGCCACCGCCGCGCCGGTCACCGCGCAGGCGTTGAAGATACGCGCTCCGTCCAGGTACAGCGGCACTCCCCGGCCGGCGCAGGCCTGCCGGATCGCGGCCACGTCGCTGACCGGCATGACCGTGCCGCCGCCCACCTGGTGGGTGTTCTCGATGGCCATCAGGTCGATCACGGTCATGTCGTAGGGATCGGGCGCGAGGGCGGCAGCCACCTCCGCCGGGGTGAGCAGCCCCCGGGCGGCGGCGGCCACCCGGTGGAACGCGATGCCCGACAGCACCGCGGACGACAGCACCTCCATGCCGGCCACGTGCGCGGTGGCCTCGCAGGCGACGAAATGCCCGGCCCGGGCGAAGGCGTGCATGGCGATCTGGTTGCACAGGGTCCCGGTCGGCAGGTACAGCCCGGCCTGGCGGCCGGTCAGTTCCGCGGCCCGGTCCTGCAGCCGGTTGACGGTCGGGTCGTCGCCGAACAGGTCGTCGCCGACCTCGGCGGTGGCCATCGCCTGGCGCATGGCCGGCGACGGCCGGGTGACGGTGTCCGAGCGAAGGTCCACATACCCGCTGGCCGCTGCCATCCCTGCTCCCCTCTGCCACTGGCACGACTCTATGCGCCGGCCCGGTGCGAGGATGGGGCCCATGGCAGGCAACCCGGGCGGGCACCGGCTGTACACCGACCTGGCCCCCTGGTGGCCGCTCATCTCCGGCCCGCAGGAGTACACCGAGGAGGCGGAGCTGGCCGCGGCGATCCTGGCATCGGCCGCCATCGACGTGCGCGAGGTGCTGGAACTTGGCAGCGGCGGCGGCCATAACGCGGTGCACCTGAAACGGCATTTCCGGCTGACGCTGACCGACGTCTCGGGGGACATGCTGGCGGTCTCGCGCCGCCTCAACCCCGAGTGCGCCCACCACCAGGCGGACATGCGCACGGTCCGGCTCGGCCGCGAGTTCGACGCGGTCTTCGTGCACGACGCGGTCGCCTACATGACCACCGAGGCCGACCTGCGGCAGGTGATCGAGACCGCCTATGCGCACTGCCGCCCGGGCGGGATCGCGATGTTCGTGCCCGACCACACCACCGAGCAGTTCCAGCCGGTGACCAGCCACGGCGGCAGCGACGGCCCGGACGGCCGCGGGGCCCGCTACCTGGAGTGGACCTGGGATCCCGATCCGGCTGACAGCTGGATCCAGTCCGAGTACGCGTTCTTGCTCCGGGACGCCGACGGCTCAGTGCGGATGGTGCAGGACAGCCACCGGACCGGGCTGTTTAGCCGGGCGATGTGGCTCAGCCTGCTGGCGGCCGCGGGTTTCCACCCGGAGGCCATCACCGAGCACACCTCGGAAGACCGCGTCCCGCGGGTGATCTTTACCGGGCACCGGCTTGCGGAACCGGCTGGCCCGGACGGGCCGGCGGCGCCCCGCCCATCATCTTGAGCATCGGGCCGCCACCCGAGCGGAAGAAGCGCACCAGCAAGGCGGCGGCCAGCAGCAGGAACACGATGTTGAGGTAGGTCGTGTAGTTCCACTGCGGGGTGATCGTGCCGACCGTGGCCGCCCGGGTGGCCGGGATCAGCCCGAGCGCGCCGAACGTGAACTCCACCACATAGCCGGCGAGCACCATGGTCGCGTAGAAGAGGCCGAGCAGGACCAGCATCATCTTGGTGCCGTAGTACTTCCGGTAGATGACCAGGATCGGGATGATGATCAGGTCGGCGAAGATGAATGACACCACGCCGCCGAAGCTGATGCCGCCGTTCCACAGCACCGCCGCCAGCGGCACGTTGCCGATCGAGCAGACGAAGCTGAGCATCGAGATCACCGGGCCGATCAGCGGCCCCCAGAGACGTTCGGCCAGCGGGTGCCCGGTCAGGAACAGGCGCTGCCAGAAGCTGTCCGGCACCCAGGCGGCCACCGCCCCCGCGATCAGCAGGCCGATCACAATATCCCGGATGACGGCCGCCCACTCCATCACGAAGATGTGGCTGACCGAGGTGTACCCGTCCCTGCTGGCCAGCCGCCGCCGGAAGCTGCCACCGGTGGCGATGCTCATGTCCATGGCCGCGTGACCTTCCATGGACCCGGCCAGGCCGCGGTCCGCCTGGGCGTGCGCGGCGTCGATCAGCCGCTGCCGCACGAAGATCCGGAACGCCACGGCCAGCAGCACGATCATCACCGGGCCGCCGACGAACTCGGCCAGCGTGAACTGCCAGGAGAGCAGCAGCGCCAGGATGATCCCCAGCTCGATGACCAGGTTGGTGCTGGCGATCTCGAACGCCATGGCGGCGATGAAACTGGCCCCTTTCTGGAACAGTGACCGCGCCAGCGCCACCGCCGCGTAGGAACACGAGGATGACGCGGCACCCAGCCCGGTGGCGCGGGCCACCGCGGCTGGTCCCCGGCCGCCGAGCAGGTTGGCGATGGTCTCCCGGCGGACCAGCGCCTGCACCACGGCCGATAGCGTGAACCCCAGAATGAGCGACCAGGTTATCTGCCAGGTCATCGAGCCGGCCACGGCCAGCGCGTGGCCGACCGCGGCCAGCGCGTCACCGATCCACGACATGCCGCTGACTATACCCCCTCAGGGTATCGGCATGGCGGCGGGCCGGCCATGCCACGGGTGGGGAGCAGGGCCGGCCGCCGGTGCCCGCACTAGGCTGGGGTGGTGAGCGAGCCGCCGCCCGATGCCAGCCAGATGCGGGCCGCCGATACTGACCGCGACCAGGTTGCCGACCTGCTCCGCACCGCCGCCGCCGAGGGCCGCATTACCTTCGACGAACTCGACCAACGGGTCAGCCAGGCCTATGCCGCGAAGACCTTCGCTGACCTGCAGGCGATCACCCGTGACCTGCCGGGTCCGGGCATCACCCCGCCGGCGCCGGCGGCACGGCCCACGGCCCCACCCGCCGTCGCGGCCGGTGCCCCCGGGCCGCCAGCCTCGGTGGCGATCATGTGCGGGGCACGCCGTTCCGGGCCCTGGGTGGTCCCGGCCGCCTACCACGCCGTGGCCATCATGGGCGCGGTCGAGCTGGACTTCCGGCAGGCCACCTTCGCCGCGGCCGAGGTCACCATCCGCGCGTTCTGCCTGATGGGCGGCATCACCATCACCGTGCCCGAGCAGGTGGCGGTGGACGTGGCCGGGCTCGGGCTGATGGGCGGCTTCGACCACTCGGCCAGCATGCCCGGTACTCCGGGCGCACCCACCATCCGGGTGGTCGGCTGTGCCTGCATGGGCGGGGTGGCCGTCCACCGCCGGCCCGCCCGCGGCGAGCTCGCCAGCTGATCCAGCCACTGCCCGGTGTACCGCCCGGCACATCAGGCGGGCCGGAGCCGCTGCGCCAGGAAGGCCATCACCCGGTCGAGCGCCGCCCGGGTGGGGTGGCCGGGCTCATCGACCAGGTCCACAGTGAGCACCGAATGGGCGGTCCTCCGTATCCCGTGCGGGTTGCCGGGCGAGGAGTCGATCTCGATGCCCTCGAACGCGTCGCCGAGCTCGCGCCGCAAGGTCGCGAACCGCTCGGGCGGCGAGCCGCGGTCGGCGCTGAACCGCAGGCCAAGCACACACAGCCCGGCGTGCGCGCGCTGCCGCACCACCGCCAGATCGGCCGGGTCCAGGCCGGCCCCGGCCCGGCTGCGGGCGGTCATGGGCGCGGGCAGCCCGGGCTGGCTGAGCACCGGCGCGAGCACGGCCGGCTCGACCGCCATGGCCAGCGCGAACCCGCCGGTGAAGCACATGCCGATGGCACCCACGCCCGGGCCGCCGCACTCGTCGTGCGCCTGCGCGGCCAGCGCCCGCAGCCAGCTGGCCACCGGGCTGGTGCGGTCGGCCAGCAGGGTGAACTCCCGGGATACGCACACCCGCGGCAGGACGCGCAGCGTCTCCCCGCCGGTCGGCGGCGCCCCCGGGCGGCCGAACAGCGACGGCAGGTAGACCCGGTAACCGGCATCCACCAGCCGCTGGCCGAACGCGATCACCCCCGGGTGCAGGCCCGGCACCTCATGGATGACGACCACGGCCGGCCCCGATCCGGCCCGGTACACCTGGTGTTCCCAGCCGGCGTGCGCGAATGTGACCGGGTCGAAACCGGGCACGGCGTTGGTCATGCGCTGCTCCTAGGTCCGGGGGCGGGGCAGGAGGCCGGCTCGCGGCCTGGTCAGCCGAGCCGCTCGCGGCCGGCCGGTGCGTCCCAGTCGGCCCGCTGCGGGGCGACCTTGATCCGCCAGGCAGCGCCGTTAAGGAAAGTGGGCGTGGGGCCGCGTAGCAGGCCCCCGAACGAGCCGAAGTCGGTGGTGTCGCGGAAGGCGGGGCGCTGGTAGAGGTCGCGGGCATACCCCCACAGGTTGCCGAAGCTGGTCAGCGGGCGCTCGCTGACACCAGCCATCGGGTTGTAGCTGAGGTCGAACCGCGCCAGCGTTGGCCACAGCCGGACATCCGCCTCGGTCAGCTCGCCGCCAAACAGGAACCGCCGGCCAGCCAGCCGCTCGTCGAGCTCAGCCAGGGCCGCGATCATGGCCTGCCGGAGCGTCTCATACTCCGCCTGCGTAGTGGCCCCGGCGACCCGGTACGGGCCGTCGTTGACGCTCTGGTAGACCCGCTCGTTCAGGGCGTCGATCTCGGGCCGCAGCCGCTCCGGGTACAGCTCCAGCGAACCGCCGGCCCAGGCGCCGAACGCGCCGCCGAGGTCGAGGGTGATGTCCGGGAAGTTGTTGCTGACGACCCGCCCGGTGACCCGGTCCCACAGCACCGGCACCGACACGTGCCCGTCGTAACCCGGCTCGGTCGCCTCGTACGCCTCGGCCAGGAAGCGGAAGCCGTTCACCGGGTCCGCCCCGCGCCGCTGGCGGAACGCCCAGCCGCGGCCGTCCCGCTCGTCGTCGACGTAGGACAGCGAGACGACGTCCGCCAGCCCCATCAGCTCGCGCACGATCGCGGCCCGCTGCGCCCACGGGCAGCCCCACCCGAGGTAGAGGTGATACCGGCCCGGCTCGGCCGGGAACCCGCTGGCGCCATCGGCGGTGATCCGGCCCTGGAACCGGTACCGCGGGCGGTGGAACCCCTGGCCCCGGTCGAAGCCGCGGCCGGGGCCGTACGGCCCGTAGCGCTCATAGTCCACCGGGCTCGCGTACCGGGGCGCCAGGGGCCCCGAGCCAGCAGGTGCCGTGCCAGCGGGTGTCGTCATGGTCGCCTCCGGTCTGGGCCTTACCGGCCAGGCTAACGACCGGCTGGCGACCGGTCACCAGCGGTCAGCCGATCGTGGCGGGCGCCCCGAAGCGGTGCAGCACCTCCGGCACGGCGACCGTGCCGCCCTCGTCCTGGAAGTTCTCCATGATCGCGAGCAGCGCCCGGGCGGTCGCGCCGGTCCCGTTCAGGGTGTGCACGAACTCCAGCTGGCCGTCCCGGCGGAACCTGATGTTCAGCCGCCGGGCCTGGTAGTCGGTGGTGTTCGAGCACGACGTGATCTCCCGGTAGCGCTGCTGGGCCGGGAACCAGGCCTCGATGTCGTACTTCTTGGCGGCCGAGCCGCCCAGGTCGCCGACGGCGATGTTCTGCACCCGGTAGGGCAGGCCGAGCGCCTGGGTGATCTCCTCCTCGTGCGCGAGCAGCTCGTCGTGGATGTCGCGGGACTGCTCGGGCAGGCAGTAGACGTACATCTCCACCTTGTCGAACTGGTGGACGCGGAACATGCCACGGGTGTCCTTGCCCGCTGCCCCGGCCTCGCGCCGGAAACAGGTGCTGAACGCGGTGTACCGGGCGGGCAGGTCGGATTCGTCCAGCCGCTCGTCCATGTGGATGCCGGCCAGGGCCACCTCGGAGGTGCCGGTCAGGTACAGGCCGTCCTTTTCCACCTGGTACAGGTTGGACTCGTCGGTCGGCAGGAAACCGGTGCCGTACATGGCCCGTTCCCCGACCATGACCGGCCCCAGCACCGGCAGGAAGCCCTTGCCCACCAGCCGGTCGAGCACGAACCGGTACAGCGCCAGCTCGGCCAGCGCCACGTCGCCGACCCGATAGGCGAACCGGGAGCCGGACAGCCGCGCGGCCCGCGCCATGTCGATCCACCCGCGCGGGGATCCGAGGTCGGCCGCGTCCCGCGGGGTGAACCCGAACGACGGCAGCTCCCCCCAGGTGCGCAACGTCTGCGCGTCCTCCTCGGCCATGCCGTCCGCGGCGCTGGGATCGGGCAGGTTGGGGATCCGGTCGAGCAGCGCCTGCCGCTCGTGAGCCGCCTGCCCCAGCTCGGCCTGGGCCTTGGCCAGCTCATCGGCCAGCCGCCGCAGGTCGGCGATCTGGTCGGGGCTGGGTGGCCCGCCCTTGGACGCTTTCTTCTGCTCGGCACGCAGCGATTCGGTCCGCTCGGTCAGTTCGCGCCAGCGGGTGTCAGCGGCCAGCAGCGCGTCGAAGTCGTCCGCTGCTCCGCGGCGGGCCAGCGCGGCCCGGTAGCGGCCAGGCTCCTGCCGGGCTGCTTTGAGGTCAATCACGCCGGTGAGTCTAGCCCTGGGTGGCGCCGCCAGCCGGGGCATTTTCCCCGGCGCAGGCGGCCGCGGCTGCGCCGGCCGTGGTATCCCGGCCCGGCACCGGCGGTGCCGCGGCCGCCAGCTCGGCCGGGACTGCCCGGCTGGGCCGGGTGGCCAGTACCGAACCGGCCAGGATCAGCACAAAAGCAACCAGGATCGCCGGCGTCAGTGGCTCGCCCAGGACCGCCACCCCGAGCGCAACGGTCACGGCCGGGTTGACGTAGGTGATGACCAGCGCGCGGGCCGGGCCGGCCTCGGCGATGAGGTTGAAGAACAAGACGAACGCCAGCGCGGTGCAGATGACGCCCAGGGCCGCCAGCGAGGCCAGCACCTGCGCCGACGGCATCTCCGTGGGCCAGGTCAGGGCGGCGGGAAGGGCGTAGACGAGGGCGGCGAAGCTCAGGCAGAAGGCGTTGACCGCCAGCACCGGCAGGTCGGCGAGCTTGCGGTTGGCGATGATAGGGCCGGTCGCATAGCCCAGGG
>Ga0318553_10000698_pt1 | contig 11143 bp, 11 predicted proteins | sample GRESIP082b2f21_FD_203686 | JGI IMG/M metagenome (GOLD analysis project Ga0318553, IMG submission 203686) | Tropical soil microbial communities from Luquillo Experimental Forest, Puerto Rico - GRE.SIPMG.082b2f21 | ecosystem: Environmental > Terrestrial > Soil > Tropical forest > Bulk soil...
GTGCCGTTCGGGTCCGCCGGGACGAAGGTCACCTACATCGACGGCTCCCCGAACGGCACCGTGAGCGCGGGGAACTTCGTGGCGGTGTGGCCGTTCCTCGACGGGGTCACCACCGACTTCCGCATCCCCTACGTTCAGCAGTTCTACGACGCGGTCACCGTCTCCCCCGGCGCCGGCCTGCCCGGCGCCGACGGCTTCCCGGTCACCTTCCAGATGAACGGCGCCTCCGGCGCCGGGTGGTTCTGCCGCGCCGTCTGCGGCGACCCCAACAGCAGCACGACCGTGTACGGGGCGTTCTACGACACCTCCGGGAACCCGGCCGGGATCTACAAGTCCACGAACGCGCACGCGGCCACGCCGAACATGACCCCCCTGTCCGGGTCGCCGGGCACGGTGGAGGACCTGTTCGTCCTCGGCCAGTACCTGTACGCGGCGTGCGGCAACGGCGGCATCCAAAGGTACGGGCCGCTGAACTCCTCCCCGGCGTGGCAGAACCTCAACGGCGGCACCAGCGTCCCCAACCCCGCCGGCACCACGACGGACTGGTGGTCGTCGGTCACCGGATGGGTCGACGGGTCCGCCAACCACGTGATGGTCATCGGCAACTCCAACGCCACCACCGGCGCGCAGTGCCTGATGCGCCTGACCATCCCGTCCACTTATCCCGGGTCCGGGTCGATCACCTACGCGAACGAGACCGGCAGCGTGACGACGGCCACCGAGCCGGCCGGGTACACGTGGTGGCACGCCGGCGGCAGCTACCACAACTGGCTCGGCGGCAACGGGTACTTCTGCCCGTTCGTCGCCGTCAACTCGGCCGCCCTCCCCCCCGACCTGTACTGCGGCGGGTCGGAGGAGGGGTTCCGCAACCTCGCCGGCGCCGGGTGGCAGGTCGCCAACTCCGGGATGCCCGGGTTCCTGGGTCACCCGGTCGCAGCCAACCCCATCCGCGCCGGGCACCTGGTGTACGGGTCGTCCGACTGGTGCCTGTTCGACGACTCCGCCTCCGGCGCCGAAACCGCCGCCACCCTGGCCAACGACCCGCCGGTGTCGTCCACGCAGGGGTTCGCCTGCGCCATCTCCGCCGACGGCGGCACCGTCTACGGCTCCCAGGGCGCCAAGTACAGAAACTCCGGCGGCGAAGTGTGGTCCCGGCCGTGGAACCAGCCCGCGAACTGGTCGCACATGAACCTGAATGCCCCCACGGCGGCGAACGGGAACGCGGCCATCGGCATGGCCGCGTTCAACGATAACTCCGTGCCGCCGAAGCAGATCGTGCTGGCCGCCGTGCGCGCGTCGGGAATGTGGCGGTGGAACGGCACCGCCTGGTCGAACCGCAGCGCCTCTATCCTCGCCGCCGACAACTCCGGCACCCTGATGCAGGTCGCCTACGCCGGGAACGGGCTGTGCTACGCGTTCGACCGCGGCTCCGGCATCTGGCGCTCCGCCGACTACGGCCTGACGTGGACGCTGATCTGGGCCAAAACCAGCAACGACATCCTGTCCGGCACCGTCGCCTACGACGCCACCCGCCCGGGGCGGCTGTGGGTGTCCGCCGCGGGGAACCTGTACCAGCTGGGCAACGCCGACACGGGCACCGTCCCCGGTGCCATCACCGGCGCCGGCACCCCCGTCACCTGCCCCGGGTCCGGCACCGCGGGGCCGCTCGGCACCGACGGCAACGGCACCGTCTTCCTGGCCTCCCAGGACCAGGGCGGCGGCTCGGGGATCTGGGCCAGCACCGACGACGGCACCACCTGGGCCGACGCCTCCGGCGGCGACGGGTCGTTTGCCCGGTGCGCCGCCAACCCCGAGCAAATATCTGTGGGCCCGTTCGAGCCGGCCGCCGGGGCGCCGAAAGTGTACGTCAGCAACGGCAACGTCGTCGCCTGGGGGTACCCCGCCGGGTCCGCCCCCGCTGGCGTGTCGGCGCCGTTCACCGAGGTCCAGGTCAACCAGAACCTCCTCGGCACTAATGGCGTGCTGCCGATGTGGTTCGGCGCCGGCGGCGCGGGCAGCACCCGCGGGAACCTGCTCATCGCCCGGGTCGAATGCACCGACGGCACCGCGGCGATCACCCCGTCCGACCCCGGGTGGCAGCTCGCCTCCGACATCTCCGCCGCCGCCAGCACAAGCACCACCCGGGTCCTGACGTACTGGTACCCGAACAACCCCGGCGGCATCGGCGGCCAGGGCTCCGCGCAGGTGCTGCGCCGCCCCGGCCGCCCCGCCCCCGTCTTCCCCATGGCATCGCCGCGCGGCACCAGCATCCTGGCCGGCGGCCCGGCACCCATCCGCGCCGCCGGGCTCACGCAGTCCCCGGCAGTGATCGCCGGCACCGTCGTCCCCGCCGCCACCGCCACGTTCACCTGCTCCAACCCGGCGGCGACGATCAAGGGGAAGCTCGCCGAATACTCCTCCGGCACGGGCACCATCCAGTACCTCGACCAGACCGGCACCGCGTCGGCCACCGTCAGCGCCACGTCCCTGCCGGTCACCGCTGCCGCCGCGAACACCTACACCGGCGGCCTCGCCGCCGCGTTCTTCGGCGCATTCTGGTCCGTGCAGCCATCCGGGCAAGGGTGGACGGCACCCGGCGGCTGGACCACCGACGGCACCGCGAACAACGTCAGCCTGTCGTTCGCCATGTACTACCAGGCCGGCATCACCGCCGGCCCGGCCAGCGTGACCGGGACGATCACCCCCGGCTCCGGCGGCACCATGACCTCCTGGGCCGCGTCGGTGGCCACCTTCTACGCCCTCGCCGCCACCCCCGTCTCCATCACCACCGCACCCCTGCCCGGCGGGACCGCCGGCATCGCCTACGGGCCGGTGACCATCGGCGCCTCCGGGGGCGCCCCCCCGTACGCGTGGGCGGTCACCAACGGCGCCCTCCCCGACGGCGTCCTCCTCGAGCCGGCCACGGGCATCCTGTCCGGCACCGTCCAGGCCAGCGCGCCCGGCTACCCCTTCACCTACCAGTTCACCGTCACCGTCACCGACTCCGCCACGCAGACCGCGTCCGCGCAGTTCACCATCACCATCGCCGCAGCCCTTGCCATCACCACCGCATCCCTGCCCGACGGCACCGTCGGGCAGCCCTACGCCCAGCCCGTCTCCGCTGCCGGCGGCTCCCCGCCGTACCTATGGCAGATCGTCGCCGGCGCCCTCCCCCCGGGCCTGGCGCTCACCAGCCCGTTCGTCCAGTCCGTGTCCGATGGCACCATCTCCGGCACGCCCCTCGCCGGCGGCACCTACGCCTTCACCGTCCAGGCCACCGACACCCTCGCCGCCGCCGCGACCGCGGCCCTGTCCATCCACATCCCGGTCACCGCCCCGCTGGTCATCGAAACCACCGCCCTGCCCCCCGGGCGGCTCGGGCAGCCGTACTCCGCGCAGTTCACCGCCACCGGCGGCAACCCGCCGTACACGTGGGCGCTCCTGTCCGGCTCCCTGCCGCCCGGCCTGACGCTGAACGGCAACGGCACCGTGGCGGGCACCCTGCTCGCCACCGGCGACTTCCACTTCACCGTCACCGTCACCGACGTCTAAAAGGAGCCGCCATGGCGACGCTGCCCTCCGACACGCGCTCCCCCGGCACCCCCGACCCCGCCGGTGACAACAACTCCATCGTCGACTGCCTGGCAGTCATCACCGGCGCCGCGGCCGGCGGCGGCACCGTCACCGTCCAGGGCACCATCGACACCCTCGCCGGCGGGGTCACCAGCAACCGGGTCCTCGCCGGGAACGGCACCCACATCACCCTCCGCGCCCTCGCCAATGCCGACCTGCCGTTCACCCTGCCGCTGTCGATCGCCAACGGCGGCACCGGGCAGGCGACTGCCACCGCCGCGCTTGGCGCCCTCGGCGGCCTCGTCATCCAGGGCGCCACATCCGTGACCGGGTACACCCTGGTCAACGGCACCGGCACCATCGTGTCCTGGTCGGTGCCCAGCGACGGCGCCATGCACCAGTTCTCCTGCGTCGCCGTGCAACGGGTCACCTCCGCCGAAACCGGCGGCTCCATCCAGGTCACCTGGAACGTCCCCGACGGCACCGCCACCACCACATCGCTGTTCGCCGGCGGCGGCGGCACCGGCGTGTCGTCGTTCTCCCAGCAGAAACTCGTCCAGCCCGGTTCCACCGTGGTCGTGCAGCAGAACACCGCCCTGACCGCCGGCGCCGCAGTCGCATGGGTGCAGCTGTGGGGGCTGTGACCGTTGGGTTACCCCGCGCTCTACCCGGCGACCTACCCGGCGAACCCGGTCCAGAGCGGCACCGGCACCTTCGAAATCGACGTCCTCCCCCCGGCCCCGGGGCCGCCGAAAGGGCCCTGGCGGTTCCTCCTCGCCGCCCCGCAGCCCGACGGCACCTACCTCGCCGAGATCACCCAGGCGCAGTCCCGCACCCTCACCATGCGCGCCGGCCCCGGCAACTACCACGAGGCCGCGTTCGACATCGACGGCAATGCCCCCGCCGCCTCCGCGGTCGCCGAGCTGCAGTGCGACGTGCAGGTCATGTTCGGTCCCCGGCTGCTCGCGTGCCTGCGGCTGACCGGGTGCACCGACAACCTGGACGCGTCCTCCTACCGGCTGCAGCCCGCCGCGGTGGACTACCGGCAGGTGCTGCGCCGCCGGTCCTTCGCCTACGGCGGCGGCCCCCCGTTCACCAATGCGGACATCGCCGACATCGCCTGGGACCTCATCCAGGCCGGCGCCGGCGGCGACGCCGGCATCCAGCATTACCCCGGCGGGAACCTCGGCATCGCCCGCGGGGCCGGGAAAGCCGGCCTCGGCATCGCCGCCACCATCAACTACATCCGCCAGGACTTCGCCGGCACCGTCATCGACGACCTGTGCCAGCTCACCCCCGGCGCTGACTGGGACATCACCCCCTACGGGCAGTCCGACCTGCGGCTGGACATGTGGTCGCCGCAGCGCGGCGCCGACAACGGGCTCATCTTCGCCTTCGGCGACGGGCAGGTGGCCTCCATTCAGCGCACCACCGACCCCTCGGTGTACGCGAACAGCGTGTTCGTCACCGGGCAGGGCATCAGCGACACCCCCAGCCCCGGGTCCGCCGGCGCCCTCGACGTGTCCGACATCGCCACCCGGCTGGAGGGCCGGTGGGACCAGGTCATCGGCACCCAGCACACCTCCCAGGCGTCGCTGGACCGGGCCGCGGCCTGGTACCTGAACGACCAGCAGGTCATCCTCCCCGCCTATGCGATCACCCTGCACCCCGGCGCCTGGGAGGGACCGGACTGGCTGTGGATCGGCGACCTGGTCACCGTCCGCATCGGCGCCGGGCGCCTCGCTGTCAACGACAAGCTGCCCGTCACCGAAATGGACTTCAGCATCGACGCCAGCGGCCTCGAAACATTGACCATGACCGCCGGCCGGTACCCGTTCAAAATCCACCAGGCCATACCGAAAATCCTGCGGCGCCTCCGGGCCCTCGAAACACAGTAGGAGGCACTGTGAGCGCCCCCGTCTCGCTGTCGGCGGCGACCGCCGTCATGCTCATCGACGGCGCCTGGGTCACCCTCACGCCTGGCACCCTGGACGCCGTCATCGACCCCGCGTTCACCGACCCGCAAACCGGGCAGATGATCACCCCCGGCGACGTGTGGTTCCAGTTCGCCGACACCTCCGTGCCGCCGGTCATCTATGCCTGCCCGATGCGGTCCATCGCCGCCGTGCAGCTCGCCGCGCCCGTCACCTAAGCCAGCCGCCTGCGGCGCGCGGGGCTGGTGGTGCGCGATGATGTTAGAGAGACACAAGGGAGACCGCATGGAACTGTTTCCGCACGGCCTCATCGCCCGCGGCGGTGCCACCGTCGGCTACGACGTCATCGGCGCCAACCTCCAGCACGCCCCCGCCGGGGCGCAGCTCGCCGGGTACTCCACCGGCTCGGGCCCCGTCCCCTGGTCCGCCGCCCAGTTCACCGCCCACCCTGGGACCGTCCGCATCGACCAGGACCCCGCCGCGTCCGACCCGACGGCCGATGTCCTCGACGTCGAGCGCGGCGCCGCCACCACCGGCGACTGCCCCGGCTGGGCCAAGCGCGCCATGGCGGACTACGGCGCCGCCACCCGGCCGGGGCAGCGGTGGCCCGCCGTCTACGCCTCCGCCAGCGAGATCACCCCCGTCGTCAACGCCCTCATCGCCGGCGGTGTCACCACCGGGGTCGGGCTGTGGGTCGCCAACTGGGACCTCACCAAGGCGCAGGCGTTCGCCGACGTCCTCAACGCCGCCGGCCCGTTCCCGGTCGTCGCCGTCCAATGGTCCTCCGGCACCTGGTTCGACACCGACGTGTTCTCAAGCGCGTGGCTGGCCCACGTCTCCGGCGCGAGCTCGAGGGGCACCGCGCACTACACCGCGGCCGGGGACACCCTCGGCGGGATCGCCGCGTCCCGCCGGATGGACGTCCTCGCGTGGCTCGCCCTGCAGCAGAAACTGCACCCCGACGACGCGCACAACCTCGCCGGCCACGCCACACCGCTCACCCACTCCCGCTGGTGGACCGAGAACTGACGCAAGCATGGAGGCACCCGTGAAACTCCCCGCGCGGTACGCGAAGTTCCTCACCGCCCTCGCCGGGCAGGTGATCGTCTACCTGCAGTGGAAGTACGGCGCCAGCGGCGCCCAGTGGCTGCCGGTCGTCCTCGGCGCCGCCGCCGCCGCCGGCGTGTGGGCCGTGCCTAACGCGCCCGCGCCGCCGGTCACCCCGACAGCCACCTAGGCCCCTCCGAGGCGGCCAGCCGGCCGCGGAAACGAGACGAGGTGCACCGCTGGTGGCTCCGGGCGATTTTCGATCTGGTGAGAGACATATGCGTGAGCGGTACCGGCCTGTGGATCATCTGGAGGCAGGTGCTCTACGCCTCCCTCCACCCCTCCGGGCTGCTCCTCGGAACCGGCCTGGCGCTCACCGTGCCGTCCGTCGCCGCCCACCTGCGGGCCTTGCTGCCCGGGCCTGGTGGCGAATCGGAGTCCTCGCCGCCATCGCCTTCACCACCGGCGCCGCCATCCTCCTCGCCACCTCCGGCCACCTGACATGGAACTGGTGAACCGGCTCGCCGGCCGGGGGCACATCATCTACCTCACCCTCCTGATCCTGCTCACCTCCAGCGGCGCGTACTACCTCGGGTTCCACAACGCCGCCACCACCACCCAGCTTTGCCAGGCCATCAACGGCAACCGGCACCGCCAGGTCATCCTCTGGGAATACCTCATCACCGCGTTCCCCCCCGCCCACGAGACGGCGGCGGCGCGGCGGCAGCGGCTCCGCGCCGACGCCACCCTCATGGTCACCGTCGACCGGATCTTCGCCCCCTCCGGCTGCCCCCAGCCCTGACACGGCGACAGCCCCCGGCACCGCGCCGGGGGCTGTTTCGCGTTAAGGTTGGAGGCGCGGCGGTTGCCGTCATCCTCCCAGTTCAGACGGGTCCTGGTCATGCTCGCGCGCCTGCTCCTGCCCCTGCTCGCCGACACCCTGTTCATCGCCGGCGCATGGCGGCTCAGGCGTTAGACCAGCTTCCACCAGTGGGTGTCACCGGCGCCGAGGCGCACGCCCGTGATCGTCACCGTCGCCGGGCCCTGGCCGCCCGCGTCGTTCCCGTGGCTGTTCCCGTAACCGTTGCTGTGGTGAAAACTCTTGCCCATCACGGCCTCCTAACCTCCTTGACCGCATCATCCACCACCACGCCCGGTATCACCGGGTGACGCGCCCCGATCGCCATCGGCGGCGCCGCCAGGCCCTGGCAGTGCGGGCACGACAGCACCCGCGCCGCCGCCGTACGGCGCGCCCGCAGGGCCCGGCGCGCCCGCACCGCCGTCCAGGCCACGGCCACGGCCACGGCCGCGCCGAGCACGCAGCCGACGGTGATCGCCGCGATCTTCACCGCCTCGCCGAGCACATGCCCGGCGGCGCTCGCTGCCTTTCCCGCCGAGCCGAGGACCAGGGCCGCCACGACGGCGACCACGACGATCAGCAGCCCCTCCCCGCCGCCACCGCCGCCCGTGGTCTGCCAGGTGCCTTTCATCGTTTCCTCCTCAACTCGGGGCGCACCAGCCGCGCGCCCCTTCTCGGCCGGGGCGGCTTGTCACGGCACCACCGGCACAAACCGAACCGCTTCGACGTCGACCCGCCGACCCGGCCGGTGCCCTTGCACCACCAGCAGCGGGTAAACGGGCGCCGCCGCAAGTCGAGCGCGTACCACGCCACGCCGGCGAGGACGGCAGCCGCCGCCAGCGAGGCGGCGTTCACGCCGCCTCCGCCGCGCCATCCGCGTGCCCCTCCGCGTAACCCGCCGCCTGCCCCTCGGAATAGCCCTCCGCGTGACCGTCGGCGTAACCCGACCCGTAACCCGCCCCGTAACCCTCCTCGTACCCGAGCCGGTACCCGGCGCAGAACGCCCGGTGGCAGTCCTCATCGCGGCACGGCCCCTTCGGGTGCCCGTTACGCACCGTGCTTCCTCAGCGCCGCGCCAGCGCGCAGCCACTCCCAGTTCTCCGGGTCGTCCGGGTCCGGGATGCGGCAGTGCTCATCCAGCGGGCCGTCATACCCCGCCGACCGGTAGGCGCGGAGCCGGTCATACTCGGCGCGGCCCTCCGGCGTATCGCAGCGCATCGCCTTCGCCATCCCCCGGTCCATCGGCTCCTCCGGCGGCGGCGCCGGCACCGGGAGCGCCCGCCAGTCCCGCATCCGCCGCCGCAGGTCACGGAACGCCTGTTCGTCACCGGGCGGCCGTTCCTGGGCATCCTCATCCCACCACTCCTCCGCGCCGGCGGGCGGATCGCCCGGCGGGAGGGACGAGACGTGCGGCACCGCCGACGGCGGCGACGACGCCTCCACCCGCCGCGACCATGCGCTCCGCGCCGCCTCGGCGTCCTCGAACCGGCCGTGATCGTCGCGGGGATGCCGCGCCTCACTCCAGCTAGTCATCAGGTTCTCCCGCCGCTACCAGGTAGCGTTCGCGCTACCTCCACTGACCTGCACAAACACGCCGGGCCGCTACCGGCGCTACCCGGGCACCGGTCCTGGCCTGCGCGGTAGCGGTAGCGGCTCATCTCCCGGCCGCCCGCTCAACGTCCTCCCTGCGGCACCCGCGCAGCACCCGGCCGTACGCCTTCACGTTCACCGACTCCACGCCCTGCGCCCGCAGGTCCGACGACACGCTGTCCGCCGTCGCGTCCTCCCACCGTTCCGGCAGTTGCTTCGCCAGCCGCGCCGCCAGCACCTGCCAGTGCAGCGCCGTGTCGGTGCCGAACACCGTCAGCACGTCCGCCAGCACATCCCGCGCCGGTGCCGGCGCCTCCTCGCCCAGCGCCGTCCCCGACAGGGTCCCGGCGCGCTCCCGCAGCCCCCGCGCTGCCAGCAGGATGCGCTCCGCGTCCCGGCCGTCCGCCAGGTAGGTGCGCACCGTCGGGGACGCGTCGGTCGCGCCGCGCAGGATGCCGACGCCCTTGTACTGCGGCAGCAGCGCCGAGGTGTCCAGGCCCTCGCTGTACGCGCCCGCGCCCAGGCACAGTTCGCTGACCTGCCACGACGACGTCCGCAGGCCGAACCGGATGGCGAAGTTGTCACGGAACGCGGTGAACTGCTGCGCGATCTGCCCCGTCCCCACCCCCGACGGCCGCTGCGTCGACCCGATCAGGATCACCCCCGCGCCCGGGGCGACCTTCACCAGGAACGTCAGCAACTGGGCGACCTCCTTGGACTTGTCGCCGTCGCCCAGGTCGTACACCTCCTGGAACTCCTCCAGCACGAGCATGCGCACCGGCATCCCGTACCGGGGGTCACGGGCGATCTTCCGGGTCAGCTTCCCCTCCGGGCACACCTCCGGGTCCAGCTCCGACAGCCGCGCGTACCGCTCGTTGACGTCCTTCTTGATCTCCAGCAGCGTCTCCAGGAAGATCTCCCCCGGCAGCCCCTGGCGGGTGGGGGTCAGCCCGAACGCGCACCGGTCGGCGACCAGGGCGAACTTCCGCCAGTCCGGGGAGCCCTTGAAGTCGAACACGGACAGTTTCACGTACGGGTCCAGGGCGGCGAACAGCGCCAGCAGCCGGGCGGAGAACGTCTTCCCCTGCCGGGGCAGGGCGCTGACCAGCACCGAATGCCACATCAGCGGCACCGTCACCAGCTGCCCGCGCTCATCCAGTCCCATCGGCGCGGGCTTCCAGATGTCCGTCTGCCTGCACGCCAGCAACGGGGTGCGCCCCACCGGCACCGCCAGCGGGTCACGGTCGGCCACCCACAGGTAATGCCGCCGGTTGCTTGTCGGGTCACGGTGCAGGAACACCTGCGACACCTGCACGTCCAGGCCGGACGCGAGGGAGTCTTTCGCCTTGATCGCGTCGGCGAGGCCCTTGCCGTAGGGCAGGTCCACGTCCACCCCGGAACCCTCCCCGTCGCGGCGCATCGGCTTCCCGCCGAACGTCACCTGCAGCCCCTCCTTCACCGGGTCACCCAGCCCCGCCGCGTAGTACGCGCGGAGCACCACGTCCGCGTTCAGCACCCGGAACCTCGGCGTGATCAGCGCCGGGCTCACGATCCGCTTATCCGCCGGCCTGCCCGCTCTCGCCAGCAGCGCCAGCAGGACCACGCCCAGGAGCACCCATACCGGCCACGGCGCGTCCCGCGCCAGCACCCCCAGCGCCACGATGGCACCCGCCGCCGCGGCGAGGATCACCCGGCCGCGGAACTTCCGCGTGTGCTTCAGCTCCTTATGCATCGACCGGAACTCCCGGCCGTCACCGGCGCGCGCCGCGTCGAACTCCAGCGGCACCGCGTGCAGCACCCAGCCCCACCGGGCCACCCGGCCGCCGACCCGGAAGACGCCCACCACCGCCCAGAACGACCCCAGCACCAGATACTTCGGCGACCGGACCCCGTGGTACTTCGCCCGGTGCACCTGCCGCCCCGTGAACTTCCCCACCGCCGCCCGCACCCCGGCGCGGGTGCGCAGGTGCTCCGGGATCACCGGCAGCAGCGACCCCTCATCCTCCGGCGGGAGGTCCACCGGCACCGGTGACCGGTCGGGTTCCGGGTCGATCGCCACCTCATACGAGGTGTCGATCAGCGCCGGGGCCCTGTCCGGCTGTTCCGCGTCAGCCACCCGCGTCACCGTGCCCGTTGAGCG
>Ga0318553_10000700_pt1 | contig 11141 bp, 7 predicted proteins | sample GRESIP082b2f21_FD_203686 | JGI IMG/M metagenome (GOLD analysis project Ga0318553, IMG submission 203686) | Tropical soil microbial communities from Luquillo Experimental Forest, Puerto Rico - GRE.SIPMG.082b2f21 | ecosystem: Environmental > Terrestrial > Soil > Tropical forest > Bulk soil...
GGGGACGCAGCGTGGCGTCCGGGCCGAGCCACGCTGCGTCCCCTCCGCCCCCGACCGTCGTCGAGTCGTCCCACACGATCGGCCGCCGCGCGTCGAGCACCGCCGGCCAGGGAATCTGCGGCGCCGCCTCGTTCGAGCGGATTCCCCATCCCGCGAGACTGTGGCCGGCGAGCGTCCAGGCGAACGCCGAGCCGAGCCCGACGTCCGGCATCCACCCGGCCGCTCCAGGCCACGCCCAGAACGACGGCAGATCGCTCTCCGCGATCGCGTCCGCGCCGCGCTGCGCGAGCGTGGCCGGGTCGGCCGGCGCAGCGCGGGCGGCGCGGGGAATCAGGACGAGAGCCGCGATCGATAGCGCGCGAACAGCCCGACGAGCGGCGTTCCGAGCACCACGAAGAGCAGCACGTTCGTTCCGATGTGAATGGCGGCGAATGGAATGCCTCCGATGAGCATGGCGCGAATCTGGCCGAACAGGATTCCGGTGGCGAGATTGGTGATGAAATCGAAGAATGCGGTAACCGCGACCGCGATTCCCGCCAGCGCCGCGGCGCGCACCCAGGTCGCGCGCGACACCAGGCCCGCGGCGTAGAACGCGGCGCCCGCCGGGCCGGCGACGAGCTCGCCCACGACCTGGGAAAGCGTGACGAGCGGATGCGCCGGACCGTACGGATTCAGCAGCGAGTACGCGAGCATGGACAGCGCGCCCACGCCGGCGCCCCAGCGCGCGCCGAGCAGCACGCCGGACAGGAAGACCACGAGCGTCAGCACCTCGAAGTTGGGCCATGGCTCGGCGTAGACCCCGGTGAGCCCGGCCGCGATCAGCAGCGCCGCGTAGGAAAGACGGCGCGTGGACGTGGGCTCGTGAACGATCGCTGATGCACTCCGCGGGGAGGCGGGAAACGGGGCCGGATGGGATTGAATCGCGGCAGGGTAGCGGGGCGCGATCGCTCAAGTCAACGGCGCGGACTTGCGCACGCGGCAGCCGATGCGGCCGAGCGATCGCGGCCCGTGCGGGTGCTGCTCAGCCGGCGACGCCGGCCGCGTCCTTGAGCGCCACGAGCGCGCTCCACGGCACGGCGATGTCGCCGAGATCGAGGCTGCGTCCGACGCCGTGAAAATCCGAGCCGCCGGTCTCGAGCAGACCGAGCTTCGTCGCGAGTGCATGATAATGACGCACCGTCGTGACGCCGTGCTGCGGATGCCAGACCTCGATGCCGCGCAGGCCCTCGGAGGCGAGCTGCTCGATCAGCGTGACCGCGAGCCCGGCGCCCGGATGCGCGAGCACGCTGAGGCCGCCGGCGCGATTGATCAGCTCGATCGCGTCCTCGGGACGGAACGCCGGGCGCGCGACGAACGCCTCGCCGCGCGGGCCGAGGTAGCGCCGGAACGCGGCGTCCACGCTCTCGACGTGTCCCCCGCGCACCAGTGCGGAGGCGATGTGCGGACGCCCCACGACGCCGGGCCCCGCACTCGCCATCACCTCGTCGGCATCCACCGGCACGCCGAGCGTGCGCAGCCGCGCGATGATCGCGAGCGCGCGATCGAGGCGCTCCTGGCGGAAGTGCGTCAGGCGCTGGCGCAGGTCCTCGTCCTGCACGTCCACGTAGTAGCCGAGAATGTGGAGGTCCACGCCGTTCAGCGCGGTCGAGATCTCGATCCCGGGCACCACTTCGAGCGTCGCGCCCGCGGCCTCGAACGCCTCGGGGATGCCCTGCACGGAATCGTGATCGGTGATCGCGACCGCGGCGAGATTGCGATCGCGCGCGTGCTGGACCAGCGCCGCAGGCGTGAGCGCGCCGTCGCTGTACGTCGTGTGGGCGTGAAGGTCAATGCGGCGACCGCCCTCGGGTGCGGGCGGCCGCGCCATCAGGAGGTCCCCGGCGACTTCCGCAGCGCCTTGAGCTTCAGGCGCACGTCGGAGAAGTCCGGCCGTTCCGCGTGGACGCGCTCGTATTCGGCGAGCGCCTGGGCCGGACGTCCGGCCGCCTCGTGCGCGAGCCCGAGCTCGTAATGAAGGCTGATGCGCGCCGTGTCATCGAGCCCGGGACGCGAGAGTCCCTGCTCGAATTCCTCGATCGCGTCGTCGGGGCGCCCCTGCTCGACGAGACAGCGCCCGACCATTTCCATCGCACGCAGCGCGTACGCCGGATCGGATGCCGCGACACGGAACGAGTCGACGGCCTGCTCGAGCAGTCCCATCTCGCGATAACTCATGCCGAGATCGTAGTGACTCTGCGCGTCTCCCGAAAGTTGCGTTTCCACTCCGCGCTGAAATTCCGCGATGAGTGATCCGAGATCGAATGTCACCGCTTCGCCGCGCCCGACCGCGACCTCCACGCGGCCCGGCTCGACGGGTCCGCCGCTGGCCGCGTCGCCGGCGCGCGGCGGCTTCGACCGGCCCTTCGCGGCCGCAGCGTCGCGCTCCGCGCCGCCGCTCGTCATGCGCTGCAGCCGGCGCACCGGCACGTCGTTCTGCGGATCGAACTCGCGCGCGCGCTCGAACCAGCTGCGCGCCGCGTCGGTCTGCCCGTCGTTCAGCGCGCGGTCACCGAGCTCGCACGCGACCTGCGCGGCCTCGGAGCGGTCTCCCCGGCGCTCGCAGTTCTCGATCCAGCGCTCGAGGATCTCGACCGTCGCATGCGCGCTCTTGCCGAGGCTGCGATAGATCGTGGCGGCGCTGTCGAACCGCCCGAGCGCGTCATACGCCTGCGCGGCCGCGGCCAGCGCCTCGCTCGCCGCTTCGCGCTCGCCGGCGCGGAAGCACTGCTGCGCACGCGTGAGCATGCGCTCCACGTCGGCGAGGCTCGCGCCGGCGCTCGCGGGCGCGGCCGCCGGCGCATCGAAGCGCAATCCCGGCGCCGATGCGGGCGCCGGTGGAGGCGCGGGCGCCGCATGCGCCGGCGCCGGCGGACGCGCGGGCGGCGCGGGCGCAACGTGCGGCTCCTCCTCCGCCTGGATCTCCTCGGCAGGCTCGAGCGGCTCCGGTGCCGGCGGCGGCGCGGGGCGCGCCGGACGGCGCGGAGTCTCGGGCGCGCGCGTGTCGGCGGGATGCGCGGGCTCGAGCTCGATCGCCGGATGCGCGGAATCGAGCTCCACCTCGCCGTTCTCGACTGGCGTGACATCGACGGCATCGCTCCCGGCCGCGGGATCGATCCCGACTTCCTCCGGCTCGGCGGGGAGCCGATTCGCCGGAGTTGGAGCCGCGGGTCGGCCAGTCGGCTTGGCCTTGCGGCTCGTGCTCTCGAGATCCGGCAGTCGTCGGATGCCGGACGTGGAGCCGGCGGCGGGCGCCACCGGTTTTTCGAACTCGAGTGAATCGGAAGGTTTCGCCGGCTTGTCGTCGAGATCCAGCGTGGAGCCGAGCGCTCCCTCGGGCGCGGGAGCCTTGGGCTGCGCAGGGAGCGTCCTCGGGCTGCCTGGCGCATCGTCGCCGGCGGCGGCGCGCACGGAAGGATCGAGCTGCGCCGCGCGCTTCCGGACGCGTTCGCCGTCCGCGAGCTGGCCGGCCTTGGTGTATTCCCGCACCGCCTCGAGCAGCGTTTGCACCGCGGCATCACGCTGCTCGAGCAGGAGCTGGACTTCGGCGAGCTTCTCGAGCGCGCGGATGTTCTCGCTCGACGCGTCGAACGCCTGGCGCAGCGAGTCCGCGGCTTCCTTGTAGCGCTTGTCGCGGACGAGATTCTCGGCGTGCTGCTGGAAATAGAGCGAGGCTTCGGTGCCGATTCCGTCCAGGGCATGCAGCGTGCCGAGCTTGTAGTACACCTGCGCGGGCGCGAGCTGCAGGCGCATCAGCTTCTTGCACACCGCGATGGCGTTCTTGTAGAGCCCGGCTTTCTCGTAGGAGCCGGCGGCGGCGAGGTAACGCTGGCCGGCCGCCGCGCTATCGCCCTTCTTGAACAGAAGATCGGCGAGGAGAACGAGGTTGTAGGGATCGGAATCTTCGATCGCGACCAGCTTCTCGTACTCTGCGAGCGCCCCGTCGAGGTCACCGTTCTGAATGCAACGCTGCGCCCGACGCTTGATCTCGATCGCCTTTTCCAAGTTGGCTGTCTCCTTGGCGCGCCCGAGCACGCGCCACGGCTCAAGAGTTCGTCCCTGTCAAGCGCTCAAAGCAGCATGAACAGTCTCCTGGCAGCGCACCGCCGACGTCGTAAGCGCTTGCCGGAGACGGAGAGAGGCCGACTCCACATCGCTTTTATCGGCGGAAGACGCCATTGACTTCAGGTTGATTTCGACGTTGAGGAGCGCCCCTTCGCCGGCCGCGCGGGCCAGCAGGGCCGCCACCCCCACGTCCGTGATCGCATTGGCATTCCCCAGCTTGGCCGCGATTCCGGCCAGGTCCAGAACCTCGAGGCAGGCCTCCGCCGTCTCGAGCGGCACGCGCGCCGCCGAGAGCTCGGCCTCGGCGAGCGCCCGAGAGCGCGCCGCGGCCTCCTCCGGGGTGTTTTCGGGCATCCGGCGGGCCTTCAGCACCGCCTCGAACGCTTCGCTGTCGCGGCGCGCGAGATTCATGAGCCGGCGCCGGGCCTCCTCCCCGCGCGCCCGCACGTCCCGCATTGCCGCCTCGCTCGCGGCGTATTTCTTCTTGCCGAGCGTGAGGTTCGCCACCATGGTCGAGAGCGCGGCCGCGAGCGCGCCCACGACCGCGGAGACGGTGCCGCCACCCGGCGTCGGCGTGGCCGCGGCGACCTGATCGAAGAACGCGACGAGCGTCAGCGCATCGCTGAGCGGCGGGCGCTTCATGCGCAGCTCGAGCACCTGGTCGCGCCGGAAGTTCTCGAGCTGGAGTGCGTGCTCCGCGGCATCCAGCATCGCGGCCTCGGGGATCAGCCCGACGACCTCGCAGCCCGAGATCATCGCGCCGTGCCGCGCGGCTTCGTCCCGGATCAGCGCAAGCACACGATGGATCGGCGTGGCCTCGGTGTTCACGAGGTTCATGCTGACCTGCGCGCGCCGCCCGCCCTCGATCGAGAATCCGAGCGCGCGCACGTGCTTCAGGCCCCCGCTCTGCTCGCGGATCGCGGCGGCCACGGCCTTCGCGATGCGCACGTCCCCGGTGTTGAGATTCGCGTTGAATGCGACCAGGAATCGCCGCGCGCCGACCGCGGTTGCGCCCGCGGTCGGATGGATGCGATCGGGCCCGAAGTCCGGACGGCGGTCGGGCTCCCTGCCGATGCGATCGCGCAGTCCCTCGAACTCGCCGCGCCGCACGTCGGAGAGCGTCACGCGATCCGGCCGGGTCGCGGCCGCCTCGTACAGGAACACCGGGATGCCGAGCTCGTCGCCGATGCGCCGTCCGGCCCGCCGCGCGAACTCGGCGCATTCCTCGAGCGTCACGCCCTCGACCGGGACGAACGGCACGACGTCGGTCGCGCCCATGCGCGGGTGCTGTCCGGAATGCTGGGTGAGATCGATGCGCTCGGCGGCCTTCGCCGCGAGCCGCACCGCGGCCTCGATCACCGGCTCGGGCTCGCCCGCGAACGTCAGCACCGAGCGGTTGTGGTCCGGGTCCATTTCGTGATCGAGCAGCGTCGCGCCCGGCACGGACGCCACGACCTCGATCAGAGCGTCGACCACCTCGCGCCGACGGCCCTCGGAAAAATTCGGAACGCACTCGACGATGCGCGCCATGCGAAGGTCCCCCAGGTTGATCGCGGCGCGGGGTTCACGGCCACACGCGCCGCTCGATGCTCGGCAGCGCGAGATCCGCCCCGCGCATGAAGACACAATCCGGCCGCACCGCGGGCATCCAGTACGGCAGCTCCTCGAGCGTCTCGCACTCCCATGTCACCGCATCGCCCCAGGCGCCGGGCGTGAGGTGGCCGACGTCGGCCTCGGCGCCGAGCGCGCGCGCAGCGTTCCAGGTGATCGCGCGCAGCGTCTCATCGGCGTCGAATCCGCACAGCCGCGCAGCCAGCGCCGCGCACTCGAGCAGCGACTGCGCGGGCGCGGTGCCGGGATTGAAATCCGTCGCGATCGCCCAGTGCGCGCCACAATTGCGCAGCATCGCGGCCTCCGGGAGCCGCTGCCCGAGCGTGAGCGCCGCCGCCGGCAGCAGCACGCCCACCGTCCCCGAGCGCGCGAGCGCGCGCCAGTCGTCCTCGTTCGCCGCTTCCAGGTGATCCGCGGAGCGTGCGGACAGCTCGGCGGCGAGCTGCGCGCCGCCGGTCCGCTCGAACTGGTCGGCGTGCACGCGCAGCGCGAAGCCGAGCTCGCGGGCGCGCAGCAGCACGCGCCGGCATTCGTCGACCGTGAACGCCACCGGATCGCAGAAGACGTCCACGACGTTCGCGCGATCGGTGCGCCGGATCTCGGGCAGCGTGCGCTCGCACAGCTCGTCGAGATAGTCCGCGCGCCGGTTCGCGTGGCTCTCGGGCAGCGCGTGCAGCAGCAGCGCCGTCCGATGCACGCGCGCCGGGACGCGCTGCGACGCGGCGCGGATGAGATCGAGCAGGCGGATCTCGGCGCCCGGTGTGAGCCCGTAGCCGCTCTTCACCTCGACGCTGGTGCAGCCGTTCGCGCGCCAGCGCTCGAGGCGGTTCGCGAGCAGCTTCTCGAGCGTGTCGTCGCGCTCGCGCGCGGTCGCGGCGACCGTCGAGCGGATGCCGCCGCCCGCCGCCGCGATCGCCTCGTAGCGCTCGCCGGCCAGCCGGCGCTGGAATTCCGCCGCGCGCTGGCCGGCGAAGATCATGTGCGTGTGGCAGTCCACGAGCCCGGGCGTGACGAGCCGGCCGCCGGCGTTCAGCGGGCGCGCGTCCGGGTGGCGGCGCGACAGCTCGCCGGCGCTCCCGACCTCGAGCACGCGTCCGTCCTGGAACACGACCGCGCCGCGCGGATAGCGCAGCAGCCGCTCGCCGGACGCGTCGCACGTGGCGATCTCGGAGGTGTTGTGCAGCAGGACGTACGCCGTGCGCCCGGCGACCGGGCGCGCCGAGGCGTCGCGGGCGGGCCCGACGCTCACGTGCGCTCCGCGATGCGCGCGCTCATCCCGTGATCCCCGGCAGCTTCATCCCGGTGCGCGTCGCGCACTCGATCGCCTCGCGATAGCCGGCGTCGGCGTGCCGCATGACGCCGGTCCCGGGGTCATTCGTGAGCACGCGCTCGAGCCTCGCGTCGGTTTCGTGCGAGCCGTCGCACACGATTACCATTCCGGCGTGGATCGAGTTCCCGATCCCGACGCCGCCGCCGTGGTGGACGCTCACCCACGAGGCGCCCGACGCGCAGTTCAGCAGCGCGTTCAGAATCGGCCAGTCCGCGACCGCGTCGCTGCCGTCGCGCATCGCCTCGGTCTCGCGCCACGGCGAGGCGACCGAGCCGGCGTCGAGATGATCGCGGCCGATCACGATCGGCGCCTTGAGCTGTCCGTCGCGCACCATGCGGTTGAAGCGCAGGCCGAGCCGCGCGCGCGCGCCGTATCCAAGCCAGCAGATGCGCGCCGGGAGTCCCTGGAATGCGACGCGTTCCGCGGCGAGCGGGATCCAACGGTGCAGCCGCCGGTCGTCCGGGAACTCCTCGAGCGCCGCCGCGTCGGTCGCCGCGATGTCGGACGGCTCCCCGGACAGTGCGGCCCAGCGGAACGGCCCCTTGCCGACGCAGAACAGCGGACGGATGTACTCGGGCACGAAGCCCGGATACGAGAACGCGCGCTCGCGCTCGAGCCCGCCGTTCGCGGCCTCGCCGCGCAGGTTGTTGCCGTAGTCGAACAGCACGGTGCCGCGCGCCTTCATGCCGAGCAGCGCGCGCACCTGATCCGCCATCGAGCGCCGCGCGCGCCGCACGTACTCAGCGGGATCCGATTCACGCAGCGCCGCCGCCTGCTCGAGGTCGAGGCCGGCCGGCACGTAGCCGACCAGCGGGTCGTGCGCCGAGGTCTGATCGGTCGCAACGTCGGGGATCACGCCGCGCTCGAGCAGTGCGGCGTGGGTTTCGGCGGCGTTGCCGATCAGCGCCACGCTGAGCGGCCGCTGCTCCGCGCACGCCGCGCGGCAGCGAGCCACCGCCTCGTCGAGCGAGCGCGTGATCTCGTCGCAGTAGCGTGTCGCCACGCGCCGCCGCGCGCGCGCCTCGTCCACCTCGACCGCGAGGCACACGCCGCCGTTCATCGTGACGGCGAGCGGCTGCGCGCCGCCCATGCCGCCGAGCCCGGCGGTGAGCACGAGCCGCCCGGCGAGCGTGCCGCCGAAGTGCCGCTCGGCCACCTCGCCGAACGTCTCGAACGTGCCCTGCACGATGCCCTGCGAGCCGATGTAGATCCACGAGCCCGCGGTCATCTGGCCGAACATGATGAGGCCCTGGCCCTCGAGCTCCCGGAAATGCTCCCAGGTCGCCCAGCGCGGCACGAGCAGCGCGTTCGCGATCAGCACGCGCGGCGCGCCGGCGTGGGTGCGGAACACGCCGACCGGCTTGCCCGACTGGATCAGCAGCGTCTCGTCGCCCTCGAGCGCGCGCAGCGCGTCGCAGATCCGGTCGAACGCCTCCCACGAGCGCGCCGCCTTGCCGGTTCCGCCGTAGACCACGAGATCGTCGGGGCGCTCGGCGACCTCGGGATCGAGATTGTTCATGAGCATGCGCAGCGCCGCCTCCTGCGCCCAGCCGCGGCACGACAGCACCGTGCCGCGCGGCGCACGCACGCGCCTCACCCCGAGCGTCGCGCTCATGATTCCAGCACCTCCTCCGTCAGCCGGGAGATCTCGCCCGACGTCACCCAGCGCGCCAGCGTCTCGCACGCGCCGGAGATCGGACGGTCGCCCTCGGGCGTCGGGACGCGGCGGCGCACCATGCCGTAGAGGCGCTCGCAGCCCGAGCCGGCGGTGAGCGGGCGGCGGAACTCGAGCGCGCGGCACGCGCACAGGAGCTCGAGCGCGACGACGCGCGCCGCGTTCTCCACCACCTTGAGCGCGTGGCGGCCGGCGATCGGCGCCATGCTGACGTGATCCTCGAGCCCCGCGCCGGTCGGAATCGAATCGACGCTCGCCGGATGACACAGCACCTTGTTCTCGGACACGAGCGCGGCCGCGGTGTACTGCGCCATCATGTAGCCGGACTCGATGCCGGGACGCTGCGCGAGCACCGCGGGCAGCTCGGACACGCGCGCATCGAGCAGCCGGTCGAGGCGGCGCTCGCTGAGCGAGGCGACCTCCGCGACCGCGATCTTGAGGTAGTCGGCCGCGAGCGCGATAGGCTGCGCGTGGAACAGGCCGGCCGACACGACCGCGTCGCGCTCCGGGAACACGAGCGGATTGTCGTTGACCGCGTTGAACTCGATCGTGAGCTGCTCCTCGACGTGCACGAGCGCGTCCCACGATGCGCCGAGCACCGGCGCGGCGCAGCGCAGCGAGTACGCGTCCTGCACGCGCCCGCAGTCCTTGTGCGATTCCACGATCGCGCTGCCGTCCGAGAACGCGCGCAGCCGCCGCGCCGCCTCGAACGCGCCGCGATACGGCCTGAGCGCGTGCACCTCGTCCGCGGACGGCGCGAACGAGCCGAGCAGGACCTCGGTCGAGAGCGCGGCCGCGGCGACCGCCGCCTCCCACACCTGCTGGCCGTCCGCGAGCGCGAGCGCGGCGAGCGCGGTCGAGAGCTGGGTGCCGTTGATGAGCGCGAGCCCCTCCTTCGCCTCGAGCTCGAGCGGCTGGAGGCCCGCGCCGCGCAGCGCGAGCGCGGCCGGCATGCGCTGCTCGCCGAGCAGCGCCTCCCCCTCCCCGATCAGGACGAGCGCGAGGTGCGCGAGCGGGGCGAGATCGCCCGACGCGCCGACCGAGCCCTCGAGCGGGACGATCGGCGTGACGTCGGCCTCGAGCAGATCCACGAGCATCTGGACCAGCTCCACGCGGCAGCCCGAATGCCCGCGGGCGAGCGAGGCGGCGCGCAGCATGAGCATCGCGCGCACCACGTCGCGCGGCGCCGCGGCGCCGACGCCGGCAGCGTGCGAGCGCAGCAGGTTCATCTGCAGCTCGCGCACCTGCTCGGGCGCGATGCGCCGGTCCTTGAGCTCGCCGAATCCGGTCGTGACGCCGTACACCGGCTGCTCGCCGCGGATCGCGCGCTCGATCACCGCGCGGCTCGCCCCGATGCGCTGCCGCGCCGCAGCGGAAAGATGCAGGCGGCCGGACACCTGTCCCGACGGGGCGCGCGCCACACGCTCCAGGTCCTCGAGCGTGAGCGGCGTCGTGCCGAGCTCGATCAACGATCCTCCTTCAGCACCAGCGATCCGGCCAGGAAGCGGGCCGCGTCGTCCGCGAGCGCCGCGGCGTCACGCCACGCCGTGACCGGAACCGGCAGCGCCTCCAGGAACGCGCGGCGATACGACGCGGTCGCGAGTCGCGGATCGCACACCACCACCACGCCACGATCGTCGGCGCGCCGGATCAGCCGTCCGATGCCCTGCCGGAAGCGCAGCACCGCCTCGGGCAGCGCATCGGCCCGGAACGGATCCACGTCCTCGGATCGCAGCCGCTCGGCCCTCGCCTCGACGAGCGGATCGTCCGGAACCGAGAACGGGAGCTTCGCCACGACCACGATCTCGAGCGCTTCACCTGGAAAGTCCACACCTTCCCACAAGCTCTGCACTCCAAGCAAGATGGCGCCGCGCCGCATGCGGAATCGCTCGCTCAGGAGTCCGGCCGGACCGTCCCACTCCTGCGCCATCAGCACCGTGCCCTGCGGGAGGCGCTCGATCAGGCGCGCGCGCGCGCGCCGCAAACGCTCGTGCGCGGTGAAGAGCACGAGCTGATTGCGCCCGGTGGCCGCGAGCGCGCTCACGACGCCGCACACCGATTCGGCCTCTTCCGTCTCGGAGTCGAGCACGTACGCGCGCATCTGGCGCTCGAGCGGAAACGGCGACGGCACGGAGACCGCGTGGTACGGCGCGCCGCGCGACTCCCCAAGCCCGAGCCGCCCGGCGAGGAACTCGAACTGTCCGGACGCGGAAAGCGTGGCCGAGGTCAGCACCGCGGCGCGGAAGCGGCCGAACACGAGGCGCCGCGCGTGCTCGCCGGCGGCGAGCGGCGCGCCGTGCAGCTCGATCCCGCGGCCGCCCGCGCTCTGCCAGTACACCCAGTCGGGCGTCGCGGCCTCCGCGAGATCCTCGAGCTCGACGCCGAGCGCGGCGAAGCGCGCGGCGAGCTGGTCGCATTCCGCAG
>Ga0318553_10000702_pt1 | contig 11101 bp, 9 predicted proteins | sample GRESIP082b2f21_FD_203686 | JGI IMG/M metagenome (GOLD analysis project Ga0318553, IMG submission 203686) | Tropical soil microbial communities from Luquillo Experimental Forest, Puerto Rico - GRE.SIPMG.082b2f21 | ecosystem: Environmental > Terrestrial > Soil > Tropical forest > Bulk soil...
CCCTGCCGAGGTGTCCGTCAGATGCCGCTTTCTGGTCTACCGCAATCGCGTCGAGACCGAGACCGACATCCTGGTCGGCAAGCGCGAGGATCTGTTACGGCGTGCCGGAGGGGGCTGGCAGATCGCGCACCGCAAGATCCTGCTCGACCAGAATGTGCTGTTGAGCAAGAACCTGACCTTCTTCTTTTAGGCGGGAGGACGCCGATGGCGACGGCACCGATTTTGGGCTACCGCCCTGGGTTCGTGGACTTGGCGGCGGGGCGGATCAGCCGCGAGATCTTTGTCAACGACGAGATCTACCGCGAGGAGCTGGAGCGAGTCTTCGCCCGCGCCTGGCTCTTTGTCGGGCACGAGAGCCAGATCCCGAACCCCGGCGACTTCTTCGTCTCGTCGATGGGCGAGGAGTCGGTGATCCTGTGCCGCGACCGAACCGGCAAGGTCCATGTCTTCCTCAATTCCTGCCGGCACCGCGGCATGAAGGTGTGCCGCTATGACGAGGGTAACGCCGCCGTCCTGACCTGCCCCTATCACGGCTGGAGCTATTCGACCGACGGCAAGCTCGTCGGTGTCCCGTATTTCCGCGAAGCCTATCACAGCACATTGGACCGGTCGGCCTGGAGCCTCGTCGAGGTCGCCCAATTGTGCTGCTACAAAGGCTCGGTATGGGCGACCTGGGACCCGGCGGCCCCGCCGTTTCTCGAATATCTCGGCGACTTCCTGGCTTATATAGATCTCACGCTCGACGCCTGGGACGGCAGCGACGGCGGCACCGAGATCCTGTGCGGCATCCAGAAATGGCGGGTGCCGTGCAACTGGAAATTCCCGGCCGAGAATTTTTCGGGCGACGCCTATCACAATATCAGCCACCGATCGGTCGACCTGGTCGGCATCGGACCCTCCGGCAGCGGCCGCCGCGACATGCCCGAGCTGAACATGGCGAGGAAGCTGCACATCGCCTTCCCGGAGCGCGGCCATCAGACCACCAGCTACCTCTTGCCAAAGGAGGCGTCACCGCCGGCCGCCTACCAGCACTCCTCGGTCGTGTCGGATTATTTCCGGGTGTGCGAGGAGGCACGTCGCAAGAAGCAAGGTGACTGGGGCCGGATGATCGCCTTGGTCGGCGAGGTGTTCCCGAACACGGCCTTCCTCGCCCGCCAGCCCCGCACATTGGCCGCCTGGCATCCGCGCGGGGCGCACGAGACCGAGGTGTGGCGCTGGTTTCTCGTCGACAAGTCGGCGCCCGCCGCGGTCAAGGATTTTCTGCGCGAGTACTACATCCGCTATTCGGGCCCGGGCGGGATGACCGAGCAAGACGACATGGAGAACTGGAACTACGCGCATGCGGCGAGCCGCGGCACGATCGCCCGCCGCTACCCCTACAGCTACGAGCAGGGCATGGGGGCCGAGGTCGAGAATTACGAATGGGACGGGTTCCGGGTTCCCGGCACCGTCTGCGATCTGACACAAGCCAAGTCGAGCGAGCACAATCTCCGGAACCTTTACCGGCGCTGGGCCGAGTTCATGGAAGCCGGGAGCTGGGACGAGCTAATGAGCTGGCGCCGGCCCGCTCGTGCCGAGGCGGCTGAATGAATAAAAAGCTTTTAACGCAGAGATCGCCAAGGATGCGCAGAGGACGCAAAGGGTCGGGAACCCCTTCGCGGCCATTGCGCGCCCTTAGCGGCCTTCGCGTTAAAAGGTTCTGTTGAGGAGGGGCGATGTCGAGTACGCGTACAGACGGGTATCGGCCGGGTCTGGTGGACCTGAAGGCAGGGCAGATCAGCCGCGAGATCTTTGTCAACGACGAGATCTATCAAGAGGAGCTGGAGCGGCTCTTCGCGCGCGTCTGGCTGTTTGTCGGCCATGAGAGCCAGATCCCCAACCCGGGCGACTTCTTCGTCTCGGGCATGGGCGAGGAGTCGGTGATCCTGTGCCGCGACCGGGCCGATAAGGTCCATGTGTTTCTGAACTCATGCCGGCACCGCGGCATGAAAGTTTGCCGTTACGACGACGGTAACACGCCGGTCTTCACCTGCCCCTATCACGGCTGGAGCTATGGCACCGACGGCAAGCTCGTCGGTGTGCCCTATTTCCGCGAGGCCTATCACGAGAAGCTCGACAAATCACAATGGGGCCTGGTCGAGGTCCCACAGATGTCCTGCTACAAGGGCACCGTCTGGGCCTGCTGGGATCCCGCGGCCCCGTCCTTCTTCGAGTATCTCGGCGACTTTGTCCACTATCTCGATTTGACCTTGGACGGCTGGGACGGCAGCGAGGGCGGCACCGAGATATTGGGCGGCATCCAGAAGTGGCGGATCCCGTGCAACTGGAAATTCCCGGCGGAAAACTTCTGCGGCGACAGCTACCATAATATCAGCCACCGCTCGGTCGATCTGGCCGGCATCGGCCCTTCCGGCAGCGGACGGCGCGACATGCAGGAGCGGCTGATGGCGCGCCGGCTGCAAGTCTCGTTTTATGAGCGGGGCCATCAAACCGGCGTCTATCTGTTTCCCAGCGACCGCCCGACGCCCCCCTCCTACCAGCACTCCCCGATCGTCTCCGAATATTTCGCATATTGCGAGGAGGAGCGGCGCCGCAGGCGCGGCGAGTGGGCGAGGCTGATCGGCAGCCCCGGAGAGATTTTCCCCAATACGGCGCTGCATCCGCGCCAGCCGCGCACGATCGCGGTCTGGCATCCGCGCGGGACGCACCAGACAGAGGTGTGGCGCTGGTACATGGTCGACAAGGCCGCACCCTCCGAGGTCAAGGACTTTCTGCGCGACTACTACATCCGTTACTCCGGCCCCGCCGGCATGACCGAGCAGGACGACATGGAGAACTGGAACTACGCGCATGCCGCGAGCCGCGGCACGATCGCGCGCCGCTACCCTTACAGCTACGAGCAGGGGCTCGGCTACGAGATCGAGACCTATGAGGCGGAGGGGCTGCGCATTCCCGGCACGGTGATGGACATCACCGAGGCGAAATCGAGCGAGCACAATTTGCGCAACCTCTACCGGCGCTGGGCCGAGTTCATGGAAACCGAGAGCTGGGACGAGCTCGCGACCTGGCGTCGCGCCGAGCGGGCGGCGGCCGAATGACCGAGCCCGTCAACATCCGCTCGCTCGCGCCGGGTACCCGGATCGTGCTCGAGGGCGGCGCCGTCGCCGAGATCGTGTCGAACCCGGCGGACGGCGTCTGGGTGTTCGCCCGCTATTTATCCTCGCCGGATGACCCTGCCAGGGTCGGCAGTGAGGAGATGATCTTCGCGCAAGACATCGTCGAGATCCGCGAGAGTTCCTGAGCCTTGCCCTTCACCCTCCCGCTGCGCGGGTCCCTCCCTCTCCCCGCGCGCGGGGAGAGGGCCGGGGTGAGGGGCGCGCCGGTCGGACCGCTTTGACGATCTGCTCCGGCTTGATCGGGGTTTGGTTAAATTCCACGCCGAACGGCGAAAGCGCGTCGCAGATGGCATTGGCGATCGCCGCCGGCGGCGCGACCGCGCCGCCTTCGCCGACCCCCTTGACGCCGAGCGGGTTCAGCGGCGACGGCGTGTGCTGGTGGACCATCGTCATATCCGGAACGTCGCCCGCGGTCGGCACCAGGTAATCCGCCAGCGAACCGGCGAGCAACTGCCCCTCGCTATCATAGGGCAGCTCTTCCAATAAGACGCCGCCGATACCCTGCGCGGTACCGCCGGCTATCTGTCCTTCTACCAACAGCGGGTTGACGACGACCCCGCAATCATGCGCGATCACGTATTTGTCGATCGCGACGCGGCCCGTCTCGGGGTCGACATCGACGATCGCGGCATGCGCCGCATAGCTCCAGGTGACCGTCTGGGGCTCCCAGTAACGGGTCTCCTCGAGCCCGGCATCGATCCCCGGCGGACGGCCGTGGTCCCAGCCGGGGCGCGCGGCTTGCGCCACTTTGGCGAGGCTGACCGTCGCGCCGGGCACGCCGACGACGCCGACCCCGCCGTCGCGCAATTCGAGGTCGTCGGGCGCGCATTCGAGCAGATTGCCGGCGATCGCAAAGGCCTTCTCACGCACCCGCTCGCTCGCGTGGTGGATCGCCGCCGACAGGGTCACCGTACTGCGGCTCGCGAAGGTGCCGGAGCCGGCCGGGATCGCGGCCGTATCGGCCAGCGTGATGACCACGTCGTCGGGGGCGACCCGCCACGCGTCGGCGACGATCTGCGCGAAGATGGTCTCCATCCCCTGGCCTTGCGAGGAGGCGCCGGAGGAGACATAGACCCGGCCCGAGGGATCGATCCGCACGGTCGCACCTTCGAAAGGCCCGACCCCGGTCCCTTCGACATAGCAGCCGATGCCAAGCCCGAGATACCGGCCCTCTCGGCGCATCTCACGCTGTCGGCGGCGGAACGCTTCGACTCCGCCGATCGCATCGAGCGCCTGTTGCAGACCGGCCGGGTAATTGCCGCTGTCATAGACGATCGGCTCGCCGTCGCGATAGAGGATGCCGGCGCGATACGGCATCGCGTCGGGCCGGATCATGTTGCGACGGCGCACTTCCGCCGGCTCGAGCCCGAGTTCGCCGGCGACGAGATCGATGATCCGCTCCATCGCGAAGACGGCTTCCGGACGCCCGGCACCGCGATAGGCCGTGTTCGGGACCTTGTTGGTTGCGGCGGTGCGAGCTGAGACAGCAAGATTCTCGATTTTGTAAGGGCCCGCGAGATGCGCGGCGGTGTTGTAGGGAACCCCGCCGCCGATCGGGTTCCACGCGCCGCAATCGAGGATGAACTTGTCGCGCAGTGCGAGGATGCGGCCGTCGTCGTCGAAACCAGCCTCGACCTCGTGCAGCTGGTCGCGCGAATGCGCCGCGGACAACAGATGCTCGTGCCGGTCTTCGATCCAGCGCACCGGTCGCCCGAGGCGGCGCGCGAGAAACGGGATCACCAGGTCTTCGGGGTAGACATGGCCTTTGACGCCAAACCCGCCGCCGACGTCGAGCGCCACACACCGCACCCGCGCCTCCGGCATGCCCAGGATCGCGGCGACCTCGCGGCGCACCCAGTGCACGACCTGGGTTGCTGACCAGATCGTGATCGCATCGGTTCGCGGTTCGTACAGCGCTGCGACCCCGCGGCACTCGATCGGCATAGCCGCGTAGCGGTGATGATAGAACCGGCGTTGCAGCCGGTGCGGCGCGCCGGCCATTGCCGAATTGACATTGCCTTTGGTGATTGAGAACGCGCCGAACATGTTCGTGCGCAGGTGGTCGTGAATGAGCGGCGCGTTAGGAGCGAGCGCCGCCTCGGCGCTGACGACCGCCGGCAGCGCGTCGAGATCGAGCGAGACGAGCGCTGCTGCGTCTTCGGCGGCATAACGGCTCTCCGCGACAATGACAGCTATCGCCTCGCCGACATGCCGCACCTTGTCGTGCGCGAGCCCAGGCTGCTGCGGATTGTGGAATTCATGCTCGACGTGGCTCGTCCATTTGCTCGGCAATGACAGCTGCGTGTCGGGCAGCGGCGGCAGCTCCTGCACCAGGTGGGCGCCGCCGAGCGCCAAGGCCACCCCGGGCACCGCCGCCGCGACCGACAGGTCGACTGCGCGGATGCGCGCATGCGCGACCGGGCTCCTGACGAATGCTGCATGCAGCATCCGCGGCAGTTCGAGATCGGCGATGAATTGCCCGCGGCCGGTCAGTAGCCGGCGGTCCTCGCGCCGCAGCAGCGAGCGCCCGATATGCGGCGCGCGGCCTTCGCTCATGGATCCGGCTGGCCCGCCTCGCGTCGCATCGCCGCCGCGCCGGCCTTGACCGCCTTGACGATGTTCACGTAACCGGTGCAGCGGCACAGCACCGCCGAGATTCCTTCGCGAATTTCGTCCTCGCTCGGGTCGGGATTGATCTTCAGGTAATCGAGCGCGGCGATCAGCATACCCGGCGTGCAGAAGCCGCATTGCAACGCGTGGTGCTCGTGAAAAGCCTGCTGCATCGGGTGGAGCTCTTCGCCTTTGGCGAGACCCTCGACCGTTATCAGCTCGGCGCCCTCGGCCTGCACCGCGAACATCAGGCAGGAGCGTGCGGCCTCGCCGTTGTAGAAGATTGTGCAGGCGCCGCAGATGCCGTGCTCGCAGCCGATATGCGTGCCGGTCAGGCCCAATTCCTCGCGCAAAAAATCGACGAGCAGCTTGCGCGGCTCGCATCGGCCCTCGCGCGCCTGGCCGTTGACGGTCAGGCGAATGTCAACCGGTTGCGGCATGCTGGTGATCCTTGATTGCTTTCAGCACCGCCCGGCGTGTCAAAACCCCGGTCAGGTGGCGCCGGTAATCCGCCGAAGCGTTGTGGTCGGACATCGGCTCGACCAGCTCCGCCGCCTTTTCCGCCGCGGCGCCCACCGCAGCCTCACCCAGCCCCCTCTCTTCGAGGATCGCCTCCGCTTCGCGCAGCCGCACCGGCACCGGCCCAACCCCCGCCGTCGCGAGGCGTGCCACCCTGCAGCGCTCGCCCTCCGGAACGAGCACGGCCGCGATCGCGGCGATTGCGAAATCACCCTTGCGCCGCGCGAATTCTTCGATCGCAAAAGCGGTGCCGGGCGGCATTACTGGAAAGCGCACTTCGGTGATGATTTCGCTCGGTTCGAGCGAGGTTGTGAGCGGCCCGAGAAAGAGGTCCGGGGCGCCGATCCTCCGCCCGCCTTGCAGATCGCGAACGACGACTTCGCCCCCCAGGACCTGCAACACCATCGGGATCTCGGCGGCGGGGTCGGCATTGGCGATCGACCCGCCGATCGTGCCGCGGGTGCGGGTCGGCAGATGACCGACCCAGCGGAGAGCCTCATGCAGCAGCGGCAGCCTCTCTGCGACGAGCGGCGCGAATTCGATCTGCCGCTTCCCCGGCTTTCCGACATCGCGGCGGGAGTGGCGAGGCGAAAATTCATCATCGGTACGAGGCTCTGTCCCCCGGCGAGCACCCGGGCGTCGCCTTCGTACCGCTCCAGGATCACCACGGCTTCGTCGATAGTGCCCGGGCGGTAGTAATCAAATTTCGCGGGTTTCACGCGGCGCTCTCGTTTGGCCAGCAGGCGGGGCGAAGGTTACCACGGGGACACGGAACAATGGAGGTTTTCTCCATGTTCTCAGTGTCTCTCTGTTTAAGCCCTTACAACCAGGCATAGCCGTCGGATTGGAGGCCGAGGAGGTGTTGGCCGACGGTCTCGAAATGCTCCTGGCGGCCCTGCAGTTGCTGCGAGACGGTGTGGATGTCGCGGAAGCGGCGCTCGAACGGGTTCTCTTCGAAGATCGCGGTCGACCCGGCGGCGTGATAGGCGGTGTCGATGATGTTCATCGACTGGTGGATCGCAAAAGTCGACGCCAGCCGGATCGTCATGCGCTGATCGAGGGTGAGGCCGTCCGTTCGCGCGACTTCCTCGGTAATCTCTTCCAGCGATTGGTAAAGAAAGGCGCGCGCCGAGCGCAGCCGAGCTTCGGCCTGCGCGACCTGCGACTGGATCACATTGTTCTCGCGCAAGGTTCGCTGGCCGCGGAACGGCACCTTGTCGCGCGCCAGCTCGATGAACGCGTCGAGCGCGCTGCGCGCGATCCCCATTGCGACGCCGGCAAAGCCCGCCGCGTAGAGCTGCAGGCTGCTGAAGCGGTAGAGGAGGCCTGGTTCGCGGCGGGTGCCCTCGTCGCGGGCGACGACGTATTGCTCCGGTACGAACAGATCGTTCACCGAATATTTGTCGCTGCCGGTGCCGCGCAACCCGATGACGTGCCAGATGTCGGTCATCTCGGTCTGCGATTTCGGGAACAGCGCGGTGCGGATGACCGGAGCGCCGTCCGCGTGACGCAGTTGCGCACCGTTGTCGTCGTAAATCGGCACATGGCAGCCGAGCCATGTGGCGTGATGGCTGCCGCTCGCAAAGCTCCAGGTCGCGGTGACGCGGTAGCCGCCCTTGACCTTGTGCGCTTGGCCGGGGCCCGGACCCCAGGCGAGGATGTCGCGCGGTCCGCCGAAGATGTCCCGCGCGGCTTCAGCATCGAGATAGGCCGCCGTCATCGAGCAGCCGGCCCCTTGGTTGAGGCACCAGGCGGCGCTGGCGTCGGCCTTGGCAATTTCCTCGACGACCGCGACATAAGGCCCCGGCAACAGCTCGGCGCCGCCCAGCGAGCGCGGCAACAGCATGCGGAAAAAGCCGTGCTCGGCCATTGCCGCGACGACCCTCTCAGGCAATTCGCGCTGCCGCTCGATCTCCGGCGCCGCGGCGGCGAGCTCGGGCGCAAAGTCGCACGCCCGCTGCAGGTATTCGCCGCCGGCATCGTCTGCCGTCTTCCGCCGCATCCGTTCCTCCTGTCCCGCGATTCCCACTGCTGCCATGCCGGAAGCGACATTGGAACGTCAAGTCGGCGCAGCACTCCCGCCGCTGGCGACACCGCGCTGTCGTTCGCATAAACTGACGCAATGACGATCCGTCTCTTGCCTCCGGTCCTCGTCAACCGCATCGCCGCAGGCGAGGTGATCGAGCGTCCGGCGGCCGCAGTCAAGGAATTGGTCGAGAACGCGATCGACGCCGGCGCTTCACGCATCGACATCACGTTAAAAGATGGCGGCCAGGCGCTGATCGCGGTCGTCGACAACGGCACCGGAATGACGCCGGACGAGCTCGGCCTGGCCGTCGAGCGGCATTGTACGTCGAAATTGCCCGATGACGATCTCTTGCGCATCGCCGCTCTCGGCTTTCGCGGCGAAGCCTTGCCGTCGATCGGCGCGGTCAGCCGCATGCGGATCGTTTCACGGCCGCCGTCTTCCGACAGCGCCTGGGAGATCATCGTCGAGGCGGGACAGAAATCGGCGCCGGCTCCGGTCGGGCATGCACCGGGGACGCGGGTCGAGGTGCGCGACCTGTTCTTTGCAACACCGGCACGGCTCAAATTCCTCAAGACCCCGCGCACCGAGCGCGAGCTCGCTGTCGATGCGGTGCGGCGGCTCGCGATGGCCTATCCCGCCACCTCGTTCACGGTGATCGGCGACGACGAGCGCGTGCTGCTGCGGCTCGCCGCTTCGGCCGAGCCGGGGATGGCGATCGCCCGCCGCGTGCGGCTCGCCCAACTGTTGGGGCGCGACTTCGCCGATAACTCGGTCGAGATCGACGCCGCGCGCGGCGGGTTTCGCCTCTCCGGTCTCATCGGTCTGCCGACGCTCAACCGCGTGCTGCCGCGCGACCAATATCTCGTCGTCAACGGCCGGCCGGTCCGCGACAAGCTGCTGGTCGGTGCCGTACGCGGCGCCTATCAGGACGTGCTCGCGCGCGACCGCCATCCGATTGTCGCATTGTTTCTCGACGGACCCCCGGCCGAGATCGATGTCAATGTCCATCCCGCGAAAGCCGAGGTGCGTTTCCGCGATGCGGCGCTGATACGCGGGCTGATCGTCGGCGCGTTGCGCAATGCGCTCGCTGCCGCCGGGCATCGCGCCTCTTCGACCGTCGCCGCCGCGACCGTCGCGGCCTTTCGCCCGGGTGACGGCACCTCCCTCGTGAGCACGCCGCGTCTCGCCTTCCCGCAGCCGCCGGCAGCCCCCTCGCTCGCGCTCGCCGAGACGGCGAACGATTTTCTGCGTCCGGCTCCCACCATGGCGCCGCCGCCGATCGAGACGCGACTCGGCGCCGCCCGCGCGCAATTGCACGGCACCTACATCCTCGCCGAAACCGCAACCGGGATCGTTCTCGTTGATCAGCATGCGGCGCATGAGCGGCTCGTTTACGAGCGGATGAAGGAGGCGCTCGCCGCGCGCGGCGTCGCCCGCCAGGCATTGCTGTTGCCCGAAGTCGTCGAACTCGACGAAGCCGGCGCGGCGCGGCTGGCGGCGCGCGCCGACGAGCTCGCCGAATGGGGCGATGCTCTCTCGCTGAGGGAGCGGATCGAAACCGTGTGCGGCACGCTCGCTTGTCACACCAGCGTGCGCGCCGGGCGCCGGCTGTCGCCGGCCGAGATGGACGCGCTGTTGCGCCAGATGGAGGCGACACCCAACAGCGGCCAGTGTAACCACGGCCGCCCGACCTATGTCGCCCTCGACCTCACCGACATCGAGCGGCTCTTCGGCCGGCGATAATCTCTATCGTCTGGTGCGATTGACAAAAACGGTGCGCGCCGCGACAACCGGGCCGACAGGCTGACGCGAGGAAACTGACCGATGGGAATGCTCGAGGGACGGGTCGCACTTTGCGCGGGATCGGGTCGTGGCGTCGGCGCCGAGGTGGCCAAGCTGATGGCCGCCCATGGCGCCAAAATCGTCGTCAATGACCCCGGCACGAGCGGCGGCGGCGAGGGGTTCGACCAGGCGCCGGCGCAGGAAATCGTCGATCAGATCAAGGCGGCAGGCGGCGACGCGGTCGCCAATTACGGCTCGGTCGCCAAATTTGACGATTGTCTCGCGATGGTGCAGCAGGCGCGCGAGGCCTTCGGCGGCCTGCACATCGTCTTCGACACCGCCGGAATTCTGCGTGACAAGATGTTTCACAACATGTTTCCGGAGGACTGGCAGGCGGTCATCGACGTGCACCTGACCGGGCATTTCAACATCAACCGCGCTGCGATCAATTTGTTTCGCGAGCAGAATTACGGCCGGATCATCATGGTCTCGTCGACCTCCGGCCTGCTCGGCAATGTCGGGCAGTGCAATTACGGGGCGGCGAAGCTCGGCATCGTCGCGCTGGCGCGCATCGTCGCGATGGAAAATGCGAACCGGGGGATTACCGTCAATGTGATCTGCCCCTCGGCAGATACGCGGATGACTCGCTCCGTCCCGACGCCGAAAGATCCGCAGGCGGCGGCTCTGCGCGAAGAACGGTTGCGGCGCAGCCGCGCCGACGCGATCGCGCCGCTCTGCGTTTTTCTGGCCTCAGAGCAGGCAAGCCACGTCAACGGTCAGGTGTTTCATCAGCGTGCCGGCGAGTTGTCGCTCTATGGCCATATGCGGCCGGTCCGCATGGTGCACCGTCAGGGCGGATGGACCCCGGAAACGCTCGCCGAGGTCGCCATTCCGGCGCTCGCACCGCAATTCACGCCGCTCGGCGACGGCCGGGCAGTGCATCCCGGCTTGCCGATGGAGTAAAGCGCGCGAGCTACTGTGGGTT
>Ga0318553_10000707_pt1 | contig 11079 bp, 12 predicted proteins | sample GRESIP082b2f21_FD_203686 | JGI IMG/M metagenome (GOLD analysis project Ga0318553, IMG submission 203686) | Tropical soil microbial communities from Luquillo Experimental Forest, Puerto Rico - GRE.SIPMG.082b2f21 | ecosystem: Environmental > Terrestrial > Soil > Tropical forest > Bulk soil...
CTACACCAAGGGCTACAAGTTCTCCACCTATGCGATGTGGTGGATCCGGCAGGCCATCCAGCGCGGTTTCGCCGACTCGGCCCGCACCATCCGGCTGCCAGTGCACGTGCTGGAGATGCTCAGCAAGCTGAGCCGGGTCGAGCGGGACATGCACCAGCGGCTGGGCCGCGAGCCGACCCCCGAAGAGCTGGCGGTCGAGCTGGACCGGACCCCGGACCAGATCGAGGAGCTGCTGCGCACCAGCCGGCAGCCGATCAGCCTGGACTCCACCATCGGCGAGGACGGCGAGACCAGCATCGGCGACCTGATCGAGGACGTGGACGCGCCCGAGGCGGCCGAGCTGGTGGACCGCCAGCTGATGGCCGACCAGCTGCGGCATGCCCTGGACGGGCTCACCCCGCGGGAAGCGACCATCATGGCGATGCGGTTCGGCCTGTACGACGGCAACCCGCACACTCTGGACGAGATCGGCCGCGCGCTGGGGCTCACCCGCGAGCGGATCCGGCAGCTGGAGAAGCAGTCGCTGTCCAAGCTGCGGCACCCCAGCCGGGCCCAGCCGCTGCTGGACTACGCCAGCTGAGGCAGGGTGCCATCGGCGGTCATGGCGGCGCCTCCTCGCCGGCAGCCGGCTCATCCGGCCGCGGGCCGGATGAGTTCCCGGTGATCCGCTCGGCCAGCGCCGCCACCTGCAGGCGGAGCGCCGTTACCTCGCTAGCCAGCACCTGCAGGGCGGCATCGCTGGCGGTGGCGGCGGGCTCGGCCGGCTGGTTGCTGGCCTGACCGTTATCACCTGTGCTCAGCCGGAAGAAGCTGGCCAGGGAGCCGGCCAGCACCCCGAGCACGGCGACCCCGGTGATCATGATGACCACCGCGGCCCAGCGCCCGGTCGGGGTCTTGGGGACGATGTCCCCGTAGCCGACCGTGGTGAGGGTGACGATGCCCCACCAGAGGGCATCGCCGACGGTGGCGAACCCGGGGTTGGTGGGGTGCTCGGCGTGGTAGGCCACCAGCGAGGCGATGACCAGCACCGCGGCCGCCACCACGGCGACCCGTCCCACCCGGTCGAGCAGCCGGCGTGACCCCCGGCTCACCATCAGCAGCCGGGCCAGCCGGGCCAGCCGGAGCAGTACCACGAACGAGCCCGCGTGCGCGCCGGGCAGCAGGTACCACGGGGCGGTGGCGACCACCACGAACAGGTCGAACTGGCCGAGACGGGTGCCCGTGTACCTGACCAGGTGGCGGGTGTGTACCACATAGTCCAGCAGGAACACCAGCCAGGTGACCACGCCGACAACCTCGCCGACCCAGTTGCCCGACTCCGGCACGATGATCAGCGGCAGCAGTGCCGACACGATGATCGGCAGCCGCATCCGCGGTTCGAACCGCGCCAGGAACGCGGCGTCGCCATCCGAGCGCGGCTGGCCCGGCAAGTGCCCGGTGCTGGCGACGGCATCCATCTCCACGGTCCCGATCGTGCCAGACCAGGGCCCGCCCGGCCGCGGATCCGCCGCTGTGCTAGCCCCAGACCGCGGCCAGATCCGCCCGGGCCACCCCGGCCTGGGCGTACCCGGCCCGGGCAGATGGGGCCCGGCAGGCCGGATCCAGCAGGTTGCGCCCGAACGCGGCGGCTGCCGCGGCGTCCGGGCCTACCAGCGCCACCGCCTGGCAGCTGCGGCCCAGCTCGGTCACCTGGCCGGCCACGCCGGCGATCGACCGCAGCCCGCGGATGATCGGCGCTATCACCACCACCCGGTCATAGCCGGCGGCGAGATCGGCGTTGGCGGGCGACCGCATGCCGCCGTCGATCCAGCGCCGCCCGTTGATGACCACCGGGGGCCACACCCCCGGCACCGCGCAGCTCGCCCCCACCGCGTCCACCAGATCCACGCCGCTGCTGGCATCGAAGGTGGTGAACTCGCCGGTATCGGCGTCCACCGCGGTGATGAGCAGCTTCCCGGCGGGCCAGTCATGGGTGCCGAGCCGGTGCTCGATCACCGCCCGCCGCTCCGCCGCCGGGCCGGTGCGGGCACGGATAGCCATCCGGCCGAGCCGGCGGCGGGCCCGGTCGGGCCGGCTGGTGGGCCCCACCGCCCACAGGATCCGGGCTATGGTCCAGCGCGTCAGCTGCGCCACCGGCTCCCCGTTCACCGCTGCCAGCTGGGCCTGGTACAGCTCGGGCAGGCTGACACCGGAGTTGATGACGGCGGCCACCCCGGCCCCGGCCGAGGTGCCGACCACCAGATCGGCATCGGTCAGGTCCAGGCCACGGGCGGCCAGCCCGGCCAGCAGGCCGATCTCCCAGGAGACCCCCGCCTCCCCGCCCGCGCCGAGCACCAGCGCCCTGGTCGTCATTCCCACTGTCTATCACGCAGCCGGACCGCCGCCGCACCGGCGGCACCGGTGCTCACCGCCCGCGCCCGCACGGTACCCTGCCCGGCGTGACTGTCAGCATCGAGGTGGTCCGGGAGCCGACCGGCGAGGTGGCCGAGGCGCTGCGCCACCTCCTCCCCCAGCTGTCCAGCAGTGCCGTCCCGCCCGACCAGGCGGCAGTGGCCGCGATCATCGGGTCGCCCGCCACCACCTTGCTGGCCGCCCGGCTGGACGGCCGCATCGCCGGCCTGCTGACCCTGGCGGTGTTCCCGATCCCGACCGGGATGCGGGCCTGGATCGAGGACGTGGTGGTGGACGAGGCCGCGCGCGGCCAGGGCATCGGGCGGGCGCTCACCACCGAGGCGCTGGCGCTGGCCAGGGCGGCCGGCGCGAAGACGGTCGACCTCACCTCCCGCCCGTCCCGGAAGGCGGCGGGCCGCCTGTACGAACGGGTCGGCTTCACCGTCCGCAGCACCCGCATCTACCGCTACACCTTCGATCCCGGCTGACGCCAGGACACTAAGCCGCCAGTTCGGCCACCGCGGCCAGCAGCCGGTCAACATCGGCGCGGTTGTTGTAGTGGACCAGCCCGGCCCGCACCGCACTGCCATGGCCGCGGATGCCGAGCACGCCGGTGAGCTCCCAGGCGTAGTTGTGCCCGTCCCACACGTTGACCTTCCGCCGGGCCAGGTGCGCGGCCACCTCGGCCGGGCTCTGGCCCGCCACCGTGAAGTAGGCGGTGGCGGTCCGGTGCCGCGGCCGGCCGAACAGGGTGACCTTCGGCAGCGCCGCCAGGCCGTCCAGCAGCACGCCGAAAAGAGCCTGCTCGTGCCCGGCGGCGGCAGCCATGGAGGCCAGCACCCGTTCCCGCCGGGTCCCAGCCGCCGCCGGGTCCAGCCCGGCCAGATGGTCCACCGCGGCGGTGACCCCGGCCAGGTCGGCGAAGGCGGGCGTACCGCGCTCGAACCGGTCCGGGACCGTGCCCGGCGCCGGTTCCAGCTTGTCCGGGTGCAGCTTGTCCAGCAGGGCTGGGTCGGCCACCACCGCGCCCACATGCGGCCCGGACCACTTGTAGGCGCTGGTGGCGTAGAAGTCAGCGCCCAGCGCCACCATGTCGGTCGGGCCGTGCGGGGTCGCGTGCACCCCGTCGACATAGCTGAGCGCCCCGGCGGCGCGCGCCCGGGCGGTGATCGCGGCCACGTCCGGCCGGGTGCCGAGCACGTTGCTGGCGGCGGTCACCGCGACCAGCACGGTCCGGTCCGACAGCAGCGAGTCGTACTGGGCCACCGGCAGCTCGCCGGCGGGCAGTTCCACCTCCGCCCACCTGACCGTCGCGCCGGCCCGCGCGGCCGCCTGCACCCAGGGCCGGACATTGGCGTCGTGGTCGAGCCGGGAGACGATCACCTCGTCACCGGCCCGCCAGCCGCGGGCGAGCGTGCCGGCCAGCCGGTAGGTCAGGGTGGTCATGTTCGGGCCGAGGATAACCCCATCCGGCACACCGCCGACCAGGTCGGCCACGGCCTGCCGGCAGGCGGCGGTGGCCGCCGACGCGCGGCCGCTGGCCGGGAAGGCGCCGCCCGCGTTGCCCAGGCCGGCCCGGTAGGCCGCCCCGATGGCGGCGATCACCTGCTCCGGCAGCTGTGTCCCGGCGGCTCCATCCAGGTAGGCGTACCCGTCGGCGAGCGCCGGATAGGCGGCCCGGATGACGTCCACGTCAAAGCTCATTCCGCGGTCCCTCCCCGCGCCGGCCTGCCAGCGCCTGTCCTGCCGGTCTCCGGCCTGCCGGGCAGGCCCTGGTCAGGCGGGCCGGCCGGAAGCGCGCAGCAGCTCCGGCCAGGCGCCCGCCAGCACGACGCTACCTGGCCGCCGGGCCCTGGGGGCACCCGCGGCTGCCACCTCGAGCGGGGCGCCCAGCGGCAGCTGCGGCATCCCTGCTTGCCAGCCGGCCGCCAGCAGCTCCGGATTGGCCGGGCAGTGGTCCTTGCCCAGCGCGCGGGCCAGATCCCAGGCGTGCAGGTGCCATTCCGCGCACGCCAGGCCGGCCATCCCGGCGACGGTCACCTCGGTGCCACGGTAGTAGTGATGCGGCAGGTCCCAGACGGCCGGCAGGCGCTGCGCGTACGCCCGGGCGGAGGCGGCGAACGCGGCGATGTGCTCCGGCCCATGGCCCTGCGGCAGCGCGGCCAGCTCCGCCGCGTTCTGACGGGCGATCTTGCGGGCCAGGCTGGCGGGCTCGGCGCCGGTTGCCATCAGCCGGGACAGGCGGCTGGCTGGCGCGTCGTCGAGGTACTCGCTGTAGTCGTCGGCCACGCAGCGCAGGTGCCCGGCCAGGTCGGCGGCCCGCCATTCCGGGCAGGGCGTGGGGGCATCCCAGCTGTCGTCGGTGAACTGCGCGGCCAGCTCACAGATGACCATTACGCCAGCGTGATACGCCGCCAGCGCGGGACCCAGTGCCCACTCCGTCACGGACTGCCCCCATTATCCCTGCGCCCACGGTGCCTTCCCCGTCCGTGGCCGGGCCGGCAGAGCCCGGGCTAGCCAGCGTGCCAGAGTCCCCGGCCGGCCGCCACCCCGGGATGGCCCCGCAAATTCCCCCATCCGGCCGCCAACTTCGCGGCTGATCACGAACCGGGCAGCCGCCCGGCTGGCACGCCCGGGCGAAAAACAGGTGACAGCCACCCGGCCGCCCGGTTAGCGTCCAGGTAATGCCCCCCCAGTCCGGCGACGCCGACGCGCATGCCGCCACGGCGGACTTGCCGCTGGCGGCACTTTGGCGTACGCGCAGCTATCTCCGGCCCTACCTGGGCCAGCTCATCTTCATGCTGGTCGCGGCCTGCGCCGCGGTCAGCACCGAGATTCTCATTCCGGTGCTGACCAAGTTCATCATCGACGGCGCGATCAGCCACGGCAACCGCCGCCTGCTGCTACTGCTCGGCCTGGCCGCGACCGCCCTGGGGATCGCCACCGCGGTGCTGAACTTCGCCCGGCGCTGGGTCTCGGCCAGCGCGGTCACCGGCATGGAGCAGGCCATGCGCGACGACCTCTACGCGCACCTGCAGCGGCTGGACGCCGCGTTCCACGACGAGTGGCAATCCGGCCAGCTGCTGTCCCGTGCCACCACTGACCTGTCCGCCATCCGCCGCTTCATGGGCTTCGGCGTCATCTTCGCGATCACCAATCTGTTCACGTTCGTCGTGGTGGTGGCGCTGCTCATCCACCTGAACTGGTGGCTGGGCCTGCTCACCACGTGCGTCTTCCTGCCGGTGACCGCGGCCAGCATCTGGTTCGAGCGCCGGTACCGGGTGCTGTCCCGGCAGTCGCAGGACCAGCAGGGGGATCTGGCCACCTATGTGGAGGAGGCGGCCACCGGCATCCGGGTGCTGAAGGCGCTCGGCCGCCGCCGGGAGGCCGCCGCCCGGCACACCGCACAGGCGCGGCTGGTCTACCAGACACAGATCGGCAAGGCCCGCCTGCGCGGCCTGTTCTGGGCCGGGCTGGACCTGATCCCGAACTTCGTCATCGGTCTGCTGCTGCTGTTCGGCGCGATCGCCACCAGCCACCACGAGCTGAGCCTGGGCGGCCTGGTGGCGTTCATCACGCTGGCGCTGCTGCTGGTCTGGCCGATCGAGGCGACGGGGTACATCCTGGCCAGCGGCCAGGAAGCGGCCACCGCTGCCCAGCGGGTCTACGAGATCATGGACACCAGGCCCGCCATCACCGGGCCGCCGGTGCGGTCCCTGCCCGCGGCCCGCCCGGCCGGCCAGCCGCGGGTGCCTGCCCGGCTGGTGATCGACCGGGTGGAATTCGGCTACCCAGGTGGCGGCCAGCAGGTGCTGCGCGGGGTCAGCCTGGATCTGGAACCCGGCCAGACGCTGGCCCTCACCGGCCTGACCGGGTCCGGCAAGACGACCCTGCTGCAGCTGGTGCCGAGGCTGGCCGACCCGGTGGCCGGCCGGATCCTGCTCGACGGCACCGACATCCGGGCGCTGCCGCTGCCGGTGCTGCGCACCCGGGTCGGCTGCGCGTTCGAGGAGGCGACGCTGTTCTCGGCCAGTGTGCGCGAGAACGTGAGCTTCGGCGCACCTGACGCCACCGATAGCGAGGTCGAGGCGGCGCTGGCGGCCGCCCAGGCTGACTTCGTGTATGAGCTGCCCTGGGGCCTGGACACCCGGATAGGTGAGCAGGGCCTGACCCTGTCCGGTGGCCAGCGCCAGCGGCTGGCGCTGGCCCGGGCCATCCTGGCCCGCCCGGCGGTGCTGGTGCTGGACGACCCGCTGTCCGCCCTGGATGTGCACACCGAGGAGAAGGTCAGCCAGGCGCTGCGGCAGATCCTGGCCGGGACGACCGCACTGGTGGTGGCGCACCGGCCGTCCACGGTTGCCCTGGCCGACCGGGTGGCCCTGCTGGCGGACGGGGTGATCGCGGCAGTCGGCACCCACGCCGAACTGCTGGCCAGCGAGCCGCGCTACTACGAGCTGATGAGCGGCGAGCCGGCCGCTTCCGGGCTCGACGGGGAGAAGGTGGCCAGGTGACGGCCCAGGCCTGGCGCGGGGTCGCCGCCGAGGACGTCGATGAGGTGACCGGCGGGCTGAGCACGCTGCTGCGGCGGCGGGCCCGGCGGCTGCTCACCGCGCTGCTGGCGCCGCACCGCGGCGCGATGATCGCCACCGGGGTGCTGGTGGTGACCGCGAACCTGGCCGCGCTGGCTGGCCCATGGCTGGTGGGCCTCGGGATCGACGACGGCCTCCCGCCGCTGATCCACCACGGTGACATGACCCCGCTGCTGCTGATCGTGGCCGCGTTCTTCGCCTCCATCTCGGTGCAGGCGGTGGCCACCCGGGGCTACATCGTGCTCATAGGCCGGCTCGGCGAGGACGTGGTACTGGAACTGCGCCAGCGGCTGTTCGCCCACTTCCAGGCGCTGCCGGTCGCCTTTCACGAGCGGTACACCTCGGGCCGGGTGATCTCCCGGCAGGTCTCCGACATCGACTCCATCTCGGACCTGTTCGAGGACGGGCTGGACCTGCTGGTGTCGGCGGTGTTCTCGCTGCTGCTGGTCGGCATCGGGATGCTGCTGCTGGACTGGCCGCTGGCGCTGGTGGTGCTGACCGGCTTCATCCCGCTGGTCTGGCTGACCGCCTGGTTCCGGCGGGAGTCGGCGGTCGCCTACCGGCACAGCCGGGAAGCCATCGCGCAGGTGATCGTGGCCTTCGTGGAGACCTTCGGGGGAATCCGCGCGGTCCAGGCCTTCCGCCGCGAGCACCGCAACGAGGAGATCTTCGCGGAGCTGAACGGGCGCTACGCCGACGCGTCGCTGCGCTCGTCGCGGCTGATCGCGATCTACTCCCCGGCGATCACCCTGGTGGGCAACATCGCCATCGGGGCGGTGCTGCTCTACGGCGGCCTGCGGGTGATGAACGGTGACATCAAGGTCGGCGTGCTGACCACGTTCCTGCTCTACCTGGCACGGTTCTTCGAGCCGCTGCAGGACCTCTCGCAGTTCTACAACACCTTCCAGTCGGCGGCGGCCGCGCTGGAGAAGCTTTCCGGGGTGCTGGAGGAACCGCCCGCGGTGGCCGAGCCCGCCACCGGTGCCCCGCTGCCCGCGGACCGGGGCGGCGGCCGGGAGGTCCGGTTCGACGAGGTGCGGTTCGGCTACCGCGACGAGGTGGTGCTGCCCCGGCTCGATCTGGACCTCCCGGCCGGCCAGACGGTGGCGCTGGTCGGGCAGACCGGTGCGGGCAAGACGACCATCGCCCGGCTGCTTGCCCGCTTCTACGACCCGGTGGACGGCCGGGTCCTGCTCGACGGCGTCGACCTGCGGGACCTGACCGACGCCCAGCTGCGCCGCGAGATCGTGATGATCACCCAGGAGGGTTTCCTTTTCAGCGGGTCCATCGCCGACAACATCGGGCTCGGGCGGCCCGGGGCAAGCCGGGCCGAGATCGAGACCGCGGCCACTGCCATCGGCGCCAACGGCTTCATCTCGGCGATGCCCGGTGGCTACGACGCCGAGGTCGGCAAGCGCGGCGGCCGGCTCTCGGCCGGCCAGCGGCAGCTCATCTCGTTCGCCCGCGCCTTCCTGGCTGCCCCCGCGGTGCTGGTGCTGGACGAGGCCACCTCGCTGCTCGACATCCCGGGCGAACGCGCCGTCCAGGCCGCCCTGCGCACTATCCTGGCCGGGCGTACCGCGCTGATCATCGCGCACCGGCTGTCCACGGTCGCGATCGCCGACCGGGTGCTGGTGATCGATGCCGGCCGCATCATCGAGGACGGCCCGCCCGAGCAGCTGCTGGCCGGCCAGGGCAGATTCGCCGCCCTGCACGCAAGCTGGCTGGAGACACTGGCCTGAGCGGGCGGCGGCTGTTTGCGGCCCGGGAACCGGGTGAGATCGTGTGGGTGGAGAAGGTGATGGCCACAGAAGACTTCCCCGGCGACCGTGAGCGTCCCCGCCCTGCCCGGGCGTCGTTCTGGCCGGGCCACGGCACGAACCGGGTGCGTACCGCGGTGATCGGCCTCATCCTGGTCGGCTACGCCTGGGCGGCAGGCGGTGCCGCCCCGTTCTCGGCTACCGCGCTGATCTGCGTCCTCATCCCCGGGGTGGTGCTGGCCGGCCTCGCCTCCTGGCGGCCACCCGACCGGATCCCGCCGCCGGACAAGCTGGACATCACCGGGATGTCGTACTGGGCGATCTGCGTGGCGGCGCTGTTCGAGTGGGAGGCCGCCGCGTACCGCGACAATTCGCTGCCCTGGCACCCGTCGCTGACCGACCTGGTCAACCCGCTGATCGGGCCACACATCATGAAGAGCGCGGCCATCCTGATCTGGATCCTGGCCGGCTGGGCGCTGGTCCGGCGGTGATGGTCATGTCTACCCGCGCACTCACCATCATCGTCTTCGCGGCCGTGGTCGCCGGCCTGTTCCTGCTGGAGTTCCTGGCCCGCCGCCCGGGCAGCCGGATCCCGACCCTGGGCCAGTGGCTGGGGTACCTGATGCGGCCCCGGATCGGCCGGGTGCTGATCCTGCTCGGCTGGTGGTGGCTCGGCTGGCACTACTTCGCCCGCTAGCAGCGCTAGGCTTGGCGCATGATCAGCAAGCGCGCGCCGGCCAGCCCGGAGTCGATGGCTAAGCATGCCGCCGACACCGCACTCGGGGGGCAGTTCGATGACCTGCTGCAGCAGGCGCGCGACGCGGAGCACGCCCTGCACGAGGCGCAGGCGGCCGGGGCGCCCGGGACCGAACTGCACACCCTGGGCACCCGGCTGGACGCCGCCCTCACCGCGGTGATGCGGGCCGCGTTCGCGGCCGAACGGGCCGAGATCGGGCCGCGTGGCTACGAGGACCGCATCTACCGGCGCAAGGCGATGGCCACCTCGCCGGTCCGGGCCTGGTCGATGGAGGCCCAGCGGCTGCTGACGCTGCGGGAGAGCCACCGGCTGACCGGGATCGCCCGGCTCCCCCGCACTCCGGCCGTCTGATTGGGCGTGTTTGCTGGCGAAGCATGCCAGGTGTGGCCATACGATAAAGGGCAACGGGGCGATACCCCGTGCCCCGGCTGGAAATACCATTCCTGCTACAGTGAGTAAGTGAGTGATAGCGGATTGTAGCGCTCACTCATGGGGGCGGCTGGCGAAACCGTCACGACGGCTGGGCCCGCTCTCCATGTCCACGCTCATCCGCGGCAAATTACAGTTCGACCCTGACCAGGAGGCACCTACATGTGCCCGCACACGCCGCCCTGCCCGGACGCCAAGGCGCCGGACCGTGAGGCGGCCCGGACCGTTGTCAGCCACCCCGAGCAGGGCTGGAGCCTGCTCTGTAACGGCATCGTCGTTTTCGAGGACACCGGGGAACTGCTGCCCGACGGCGGCACCATCGCCCCCCACCGGCCAACCGACCTGTGCGGGCCTGCGGTCGTACCGCCGCCCGCACCCGCCGCCTGAGGCGTCAGCGGCACCCGGCTGACCGGGCCGGCTGTTCCGCCCCTGGGTTTCAGCGGCCCCCCGGCTGGCCGGCTAGCATCTCCCGCAGCCAGTCCCCGGCGGCCCGCCCTGCCTCCTCCGGGTGACGGGACAGCGCATGCGACTCGCCCGCAAGCACCACCACCCGGGTGCCCGGGGCGCTCGCCGGAACGCCGAACGGATCCCGGTCACCGTTGATCACCAGCACGTCCGTGCCCGCAGCGGCCATTTCGCCCGCCCGTGACCGGTCCGGCCGGCCGGGCGGGTGGAGCGGGAACGCCAGCGCGATCACCGCCCGCGTCCCGGCCGCCGGGGCGGTCCGGCAGGCCACCCGTGCCCCGTTGCTGCGCCCGCCCTGGACCAGCGGCAGGCTGGCGCCGGCCAGGTCCCGCAGGGCCACGATGACCTCGACCCAGGCCGCGTCCTGACGGGCGGCCGTGCCTGGCGCCCGGCGGCCCGCGACCCGGTACGGCTGGGTGATGCGGGCCACCCAGGCCCCCAGCGGCGCCGCGGCCGCCGCCACCGCCAGCACGTCCGGGGAACCGGGCCCGCCACCGGCGCCGTGGGTCAGCGCCAGCAGGAAGGCGGGCCGCCCGGCCGCGGGCTGCCCGATCTCGGCCCAGGCCGGGCCTTCCCCGGTCATGATCTCCACCTGCGCAGCGTAACGCCGGGCCGGTGGCTGGCCCGGCGGGCCAGCCACCGGCGTCAGCTGCTGAGAATCTTGTGCAGGAACTGGCCGGTGTAGCTC
>Ga0318553_10000710_pt1 | contig 11076 bp, 9 predicted proteins | sample GRESIP082b2f21_FD_203686 | JGI IMG/M metagenome (GOLD analysis project Ga0318553, IMG submission 203686) | Tropical soil microbial communities from Luquillo Experimental Forest, Puerto Rico - GRE.SIPMG.082b2f21 | ecosystem: Environmental > Terrestrial > Soil > Tropical forest > Bulk soil...
CGCCAGGCTGGCCGAACGCCGACCACTTCGCCGCGATCGGCTCCAGGGTGGTGATGCTGTCGACCGGGCCGTCCACCTGCGAGTTGTTGGCGTCGAGCAGCACCGTCAGCGGGTCCAGCCGGTGATGCGCGGCGAACAGGGCGGCTTCCCAGACCTGCCCCTCCTCCAGTTCCCCGTCGCTGACCATGGTGAAGATCCGCGCGTCCGAACCGCGGAACCGGTCGGCCAGGGCGAACCCCAGCGCCGCGGACAGCCCTTGGCCGAGGGAACCGCAGGTGTAGTCCACGACCGGCGAGCGCTCGGTGCCGATGGCCTCGAACGCCGAGCCGTTCTGCCCGTAGCCGGACAGGTCGATCAGCCCCAGCTCGGCCGCGGCCGCGAACGGGCCGATGATGTAGTGCGCCGGCGAGCAGACGAGCCGGTCCACCCCGGGCCGCGCGCTGGCGAACACGGCGGCGACCTGTTCGGCGGACGACAGCGCCTGGCCGAGATAGCCGAACCCCTGCGGCGCGATCATCCGCACGGCCCGCAGCCGGATCCGCAGCGCCAGTTCGCCGGCGTCGGGGACGGCCCAGCGGACCCCGGGATCGGACACGCGCATAGCCGCATTATGGCCGACCGCGGTCCTGACCCCTGACCGGGCCGGAGACCTAGCGGTCCGGGCCAGCTGCGTCGTCCGAGTGCCCGTCCGGCGCCGGGTGCAGCTCGGGTGCGATCCGGGGCGGCTGGCCGGCGATCACCTCGGCCAGCCGGGTCAGCGAATCCTCCAGGTCCTGTGTGGTCACCACATCGGCCAGCGCCAGCCGGACGGCGGCCAGCTCGCGGGCCAGGAACTCGGTGTCAGCCTGGGTCCGGGACGCCACCTGCCGGTCGCGCTCGATGTTCGCCCGGTCCCGGTCGTCCTGGCGGTTCTGGGCGAGCAGGATCAGCGGCGCAGCATAGGCCGCCTGGGTGGAGAAGGCCAGGTTGAGCAGGATGAACGGGTACGGGTCCCAGTGGTGGATGATGCCGAATGTATTGGCGATGATCCAGACGACCACGAACACGGTCTGGCCGACTATGAATCGCCCGGTGCCCAGGAACCGCGCCATCGTCTCCGCGAACCGCCCGAACGCGTCGGCGTCATAGCGGGCGCCCATCTGAGGGGAGCCGCGCGGAACGGACAGGTCGGCCCGCTCGCTGAGCCGACGCAAAGTCATCCGCGCCATGTCAGCCTCCCGTCCTGCGCCAGTTCGCGGGCAGCAGGTGGTCCAGGACGTCGTCCACGGTAACCGCGCCGACCAGGCGGCCGTCTTCGTCGCATACCGCCACGCTGACCAGGTTATAGGCCGCGATCCGGGCCGCCAGGTCGCGTTCGGGCAGGTCCGGGCGCACGAAGATGCGTGCCTCGACACACTGGCCGGCCAGCACGGACGGTGCCCGGCGCAGCAGCCGCTGGAACCCTACGGTGCCGAGGTAACGGCCGGTCGGCGTCACCATGGGCGGCTCGCACACGTAGACCTGCGCCGCCGCGGTGACCGGCGTGTCCGGGTCCCTGATCCGGGCCAGTACCTCGGCGACCGGCGTGTCCGGGGTCACGATGAGCGGCTGGGAGGTCATCAGGCCGCCTGCCGTTTTCGGGCCGTACCGCAGCAGCCGCCGCAGGTCCTCGGCCTGGACGGTCTCCATCGCGGTCAGCAGGCGTTCGCGCTGTTCGTCCGGCAACTCGGCCAGCAGGTCCGCGGCGTCGTCCGGCTGCATCTCTTCGACCACGTCGGCGCTGCGCTCGAGCCCGAGGCCGGCCAGCAGCCGGACCTGGTCTTGTTCCGGCAGCTCCTCCAGCAGGTCGGCCAGCTGCTCATCCTCCAGGGCGGCCGCGATCTGGCTGCGCCTGGTGGGCGGCAGGCCCTCGACGGCGGTGGCCAGGTCGGCTGGCTGCAGCTCGCGCAGCTCGGCTAGCTGCTCGCCTAGCGGGTCGGTCTTGAACAGCTCCGGGTGCCGGTCCCAGGGCACGACTTCCGGGCCGCGGTGTAGCAGGCTACGGCCGTGTGAGATGGCGAGTGCCGAGACCTCCCAGCCGACCCGCCGCTGCTCGCTGGGGCTGATGGCGACGTCGACGACCGTCCCGTCCTCGACGTGCTGCCCGTATAGCTCGGAGGCCAGGATCTCCCCGGTCCGCCTGGTGAAGCGCTCCAGGTCGACGGCACCGCCGTGCAGGTGGGCGCCGTCGACGGAGATTTCCGCGATCTGCCCCAGGTTGACGAAGATGCGGCGCCGCTGCAGCGTCACGACCAGGCCCAGCGCGCGGGGCGGTTCCTTCCCGGCGCCGGGCAGGATCACCACGTCACGGATCCGGCCGATGGTCAGGTCCTCCTTGTCCAGCATCGGGCGGCCCCTCAGCCTGGACGTGAATACCTGATGTCCGGTCATGGCCCGGCATCACCCCCTCAAACCTCCTCGCGGTCCGACCTGCACCATTATCATTTCAGGCCATCGTGCAAGGCGAGGCCCGGCACGTCAGTTACCCCGATTGGGAACCTCTATCCGGCTCCTGCGTGCCCACGATCCTGGGAAGATCATTCCTGGGAGGCAGCCATGGATGAGACGTTCGTCCTGTTGCACGGGTCGTGGCACGGCGGATGGGCCTGGGAGCCGACCGCGTGGTGCCTGCGCGAGCTCGGTCACGCCGTGTATGCGCCCACCTACCCCGGACACTGGCCGGGCGTGAGCCGGGCCGGCCTTACTCACGACGATTACGTCCGGGCCGTCACGGACTTCATCGAGAAGCGGGATCTGCGCGACGTCATTCTCGTGGGTCACAGCTTCGGGGGTTCCGTCGTCAGCCGGGTTTCCCAGGTCATACCTGACCGGCTCAAGCGCCTGGTGTTCCATACCGCCTTCGTCGTTGAGGATGGCGCCAGTGTCAACGACAACTTCCCTCCCGAACAGACCGAACTGTTCGCCCAGGCCGCCAGCCAGAGCCCCGACAACACGGTGGAATGTCCCTGGGAGGTGTTCCGCGACCTGTTCATCCAGGACGCGCGGCCGCAGGACGCGAGGTCGGTCTGGGAGCGGCTGGTGCCCCAGCCCTTCCAGCCCTGGGACGCCAAGCTCGAGCTCGCGGAGTTCTACCGCGCCGGGCTCCCCAAGAGCTACATCGCCGTGGCCGACGATCGGGCGCTTCCCGAGGGGACCTGGCACCCGGGCATGTCGTCCCGGCTCGGCCCATGCAAGATCGTTCACATGCCGGGCAGCCACGAGGTGATGTTCACGCGGCCCGCCGAACTGGCCCGTACGTTCATCGAAGCCGCGCACGACTGACCAGGAACAGGCATTAGACCGCGAGCTAGCTCGCGGTCGGCTCGCTGAGCAGGTCGATGACCAGCTCCCGTGGCAGCCCGTGCGTGTCGCGGAGGAACTCGTAATCCTGCTCGGTCAGCCGTCCCGACGGGTACAGCCGCCCCAGCAGTGCGCGGCCGCGGCTGACCAGTTCGCGGAACTTGCGCTCCTCCGCGGCCAGTACGTCGGTCACCTGTGCGGACTCGATGACCTGCCCGAACTGGCCAGCGGTGTGCTGCACCAGGTCCGGCGGGAGGTCGCCCAGGGTCAGCGAGCTGCCGCCGTCACCGCGCCACAGCGCCGTCAGCGCCCGGCGCACCAGCCTGCGCAGTACGTAACCGCGGCCGGTGTTGGACGGCCGGATTCCATCGCCGATGACCACGGTCGCCGACCGCAGATGATCGGTGAGGATCCGCAGCGACTGAGGGTCGGTTCGCCACAGCGAAGGCAGTACCGACCGCCACGGCGCGAACAGGTCGATCTCGTACACCGAACGCGCGTGCTGCGACACCATGAGCAGCCGCTCCAGGCCCATGCCGGTATCGACGCTCGGCTGCCTGAGCAGGGTCAAGCTGCCGTCCGGATGTCGCTCGTAGCGCATCGTGACGTGGTTCCACAGCTCCAGCCAGCGGTCATCGATACTCGGGCGGCCAGATGGCGGGCCGTTCCCGGTCCAGACGTGGATCTCCGAGTCCGGCCCGCACGGGCCGGTCGGCCCGTTCGACCACCAGTTGTCCTCGGGGCCGAGCAACTCGACCGGCAGCCCCAGCTCGTCCCAGGTCCGCTGGGCCGTTGTGTCCGGCCCCACCTGCCCGTCGCCGCCGAACACGGTCGCATACAGCCACTCCGGCTTCAGCCCGAACGCCTCGCGCAGCAGCTCAAGACCCCACCGCTGGCTCTGCGGCCCGTCGTAGTCGCCCAGCGACCACGAGCCGAGCATCTGGAACACGGTCAGGTGCGAGTAGTCGCCCACCTCGTCCAGGTCGGTGGTGCGCAGGCAGCGCTGGACGCCGGTCAGCCGCCGGCCGAGCGGATGCGGCTGGCCGGCCAGGTATGGCGTCAGCGGGTGCATTCCGGCCGAAGTGAACAGCACCGGATCGCCGGGGCGGGACAACAGCGAACTGCTTCGGACCAGCTGGTGCCCGCGGTCCCGGAAGAACGTGACAAAGGTACGGATGGTTTCGTCGGTATTCATGACGGCTACGCCTCTCGGTGTCAGGGCACCGGGAACTGGCGCCCGCGGGCGCAACCGTCCAGCCCGGAAGAGGACCGAAAGAGGATAGAGCATGCGCCGGCGAACCGTTCCCGGTCGCCGGCAAGGGATGTCAGGTCAGGCGGCGGCGACCGGCGAGCGGTTAGCTCGCGCGGCCGCGACAGTGATGCGCTGGCAACTGACCTTCATAACCACACGCTATCCGGGATGGGCCGAACTGCCTAACCATTTAGGCCGCGGCCTGGACGAGCCACACCCCTGCGTCCAGGTGCACGCCTTCGGCGTCGGCGTACGGGGTGAGCGCGGCTCGCACCGACGCCACCGCCCGGTCCACGGTGTCCGCGTCGGCTCCGGCCAGCATCATCCGGCCCATCGACCCGGTGCGCAGAAACTCCACGGCGTCATCGACGCTCCCGCCGCCGCCCACCAGGATCGACCTGGGCTCCGAAGTGATCTCGATGTCCCGCCAGCCCGCCGCGGCCAGGATCGGGCGGACCCGGTCCGGGTCGGCGAACGCGAACATGCCTGGCCCGTCCCCGGACCCGAAGCCGGGCGGCGGCAGGTGCTCGGCGAGAGCGGCTCCGGGGACCAGTAGCCACTGGTTGGCGGCCAGCGGCTGCCAGCACACGAAGATCAGCCGCCCGCCGGGTCGGACCGCGGACCGGACGTTCGCGAAGGCGGCGACCGGGTCGGCGAAGAACATGGTCCCGAAGCGGGATATGACCGTGTCGAATCTGGCCGGTCCGAAGGGATGTACCTGCGCGTCGCCCTGCTGGAACACCGCGTTGCCCAGGCCAGCCGCTTCGGCCCGGGCCCGGGCCCGGGCCAGCATCGGACCGGAGAGGTCGACGCCGACGCCCTGGCCCGGCGCGATGAGCCGTGCGGCCGCGAGCGTCGTGCCGCCGCAGCCACAGCCCACGTCGAGCACCTGAGCGCCGGGCCGGAAGGCGGCAGCATCAAGAATCAGGGCGGTGAACGGCTCGTTCATGCGGTCATAGCGGGCCTGGTTGTCGAGCCAGTGCGCGAGGTCCTCGCCGGAGTTCCAGCGCTCGGCCTGATCCGTGTTCGCGATGCTCATCTGACCTCTCCTCGCCGGTGGATCCTGCCCGCGGAGTCCGCGATCGCGCCCACCCGTATGTCGTCGAGTACGGCCCGGAGCAGGCCGCCGTCGCCCGCGGTATCGGCGCGCTCGGCCAGTGCCGCGCCGATCCGGTCCGCCAGGATGGTGGCTGTGCCCTGGAGCACCAAAGGCCGGCCCCGGCGGAGCAAGTCAGGCAGCTCACCGGTCCGGCCGGCGGCCGAGACCGGCACCCAGATGCGCTCGACGATCAGGTCGGCCAGCTTGCCCGCCAGCGCGTCGAGGCCGCCGGTGAGCACGGCGATGACGTCGATTGCCTCGCCGAGCGGGACCCCGGCCCGGACCCAGTCGGCCACCAGGCTGAGCAGCGCGGGACTGCGTACCACGAAATTGTCCCCGCCGTGCCAGCGCACCAGCCCGACCTGGCGGGCCCGGCTCAGCGCGGCCGAATCCAGCGCCGGCAGCCGCTCGAACAGTTCCGCCCTGGTCAGCCACAGCGGCGGCTCGTCCAGCGCCGCCGGGCTCTCGTCGGCACCGAGCAGCGTGGTGAGGTCCGTGCCGCTCTCCCACGCCCCGAGCAGGTCTCGTATTCCGGCCAGCGAGTAGCCGCGGCGCTGCAGACGGGTGATGAGCCGCAGGCGCTCGACATGCCGGTCACCGTACAGGCCCAGGCGGCCTCGCCGTTCGGGCGGTGGCAGCAGGCGCATCGTGTGGTACTCGCGGATCGTGCGAACCGGCAGCTCGACGCGCCGGGCCAGGTCGTCGATGGTCAGCGATTCGGGTGTCTCTGCCGTGGCAGCCATGACTAGACAATAGCGCACGATACCGTTACGGTAAATACCGTGACGGTTGATACCGACTTTGCCGGGCGGCTGATCGGCGTGCTGCGGAGCACCGTCGGCGTGCCGGACCTGGAGTACAACCACCGGCCCGAGCCCATGCGGGGCGGCTTCTGGGCCGAGCTCTTCTCCTTCTCGCTCACGCACCCGCCGGGTGGCTGGCCGGCGGAGCTTGTCGCCCGCCTGATGCCCGATCCCGGCACGGCGCGCAAGGAGACGATCGTGCAGGCCGCGGTGGCCGCCGCGGGCTTCCCCACGCCGTTCGTGCGAGCATCCGGTGGCCCGGACTGCGGCCTGGGCGTGGCGTTCATGGTCATGGACCGAGCCACCGGCGGATCGGCGCTGTCCGGGCTGGACGGCGTGCCGACCCCGGCGGTCCTGCGGCGCCTGCTGCGCCAGGTCCCTGAGCAGCTGGCCGGATCGATGGCCCGGCTGCACGCGCTCGACCCGGACCTGGTGCGCGGCGAGCTCGAGCAGGTCCGCGGGGTGCCGGTATCGGTGCCTGGCCTGGTCTCGATGCTGGCGCAGTTCGCCGTCGAGTTCGGCCGCCCCGACCTGGTCGGGGCGGCCCGCTGGCTGACCGAGCACCCGCCCGCGCCGGCCCCGGACGTGATCTGCCACGGCGACCTGCATCCGTTCAACCTGCTCACCGACGGTGACCGGGTGACCGTGCTCGACTGGAGCACCGCGTTGCTCGCACCCCGGGCGCATGACGTAGCGTTCACCTCACTGCTGCTCAGCGAGCCGGCGCTGCGCGTGCCGGGCTGGCAGCGCCCGCTCGTCCGGGTCTTCGGCAAGCTGCTGGCCCGCCGGTTCGTCCGCGACTACCATCGGCAGACGGCGGTAACCGTCGAGCCCGGCGAGCTGAGCTGGCACCAGGCGGTCGTCTGCCTGCGCGCGCTGGTCGAGGTGGCCAGCTGGGTCCACCAGGGCGTGGCCGACACGCACGCCGCACATCCGTGGCTGATATCCGGACCCGCCTTCGCCCGGCGCCTCACAGCCTTGACCGGGGCTCCGGTCCGGGCCCGGTAACCGCCGACGGTCAGGCTAGGGACCGCACGTTACTGCATCGTTACGGCAACAGCGGTCCCGCCCAGAGACACCTGCGTCATGAGAGTCTGGCGGGTCTGCGCCCGGCTGGGTTACCGTGAGCACGGTCTTTCGGGAGCCGTCAAGGAGGGCTTCATGGGCTTGGCCGACGGCTCACGATCAGCTGACGCGCGGGCCGAACCTTGAGCGACCCGTCGGTGACCTCGGGCGAGCCGTCCATTGCGGTCAAGATCGACAGCGAGAAGACCCATCCGCTGGCGTGGAAGTCGGTGGCCAAGCGCGCGGCGGGGGTCGTCGTCGCAGGCATCGCCATCTACCTCGTGTTTCCGGCGATCACCGAGGTGCTGGCCTCCTGGCCGCGTCTGTCCACCCTGCACCCATGGTGGTTCACCGCGGCGATCGCGGCCGAGATTGCCCACTTCATCTGCACGTTCGCCCTGCAGCGCCTGGCCTTGCGGACCCGGGCCTGGCTGCCGGTCGTCACCTCGCTGCTGGCCGGCAACGCCATCACCCTGATCATGCCGGGAGGTGCGGCGGTGGGCGCCGCCGTTCAGTACCGGATGCTGGCGACCAGCGGGATGGACACCACGTCGACGGTCGGCGGCCTGGCGGCGTTCTCCCTGCTAGGCGTGGGCGGTCTGCTGGCCCTGCCGGTCTTCGCCCTGCCGGTCGTCTTGCTGGGCGCGCCGGTCAGCCGGGGTCTGGTCAACGCCGCGATCCTGGGGGCGGTGGGATTCGTGGCCTTCGCCGCGTTCGGGGCGGTCCTGCTGGCCTACGACGCGCCGCTGCGCTGGACCGGCCGGGTGGTGCAGCGGCTCAGGAACTGGGTCATGCGCAAACGGCCCCCGCTGACCGGCCTGGACGATACCCTGCTGGCCCAGCGCAACGAGATCCGGGCGGTGCTGGGCAAGCAGTGGTGGCAGGCGCTGCTGCTCTCCTCGGGCCGCCTGGCCTTCGACTATCTCTGCCTGCTCTTCGCGTTGCGCGCCACCGGGAGCCACCCGCGCCCCTCCCTGATCCTGGTCGCCTACGCGGTGGCGGGCATTATCGGGATGATCCCGATCACTCCTGGCGGTCTCGGCATCGTCGAAGCGAGCCTGACCGGGCTGCTGGTGCTGGCCCAGGTCGACTCCAGCCAGGCGGTCCTGGCCACCCTCACCTACCGGCTGGCCTCCTACTGGGTGCCGCTGCTCGCCGGGCCGATCGCCTACGGTGTCTTCTGGCTCCGCTATAGAAAGCACCAGTCCATCGCGACTCCGACGGGGTAGCTCAGCCCGTTCCCTCGAAGAAGCGGCGCGGGTTGGCGGTCAGCATGGTGGCGATCTGCTCCTCGGTCACCCCGTGCTCGCGGGCGTACGGCAGGACCTCGTCGTGGATATGCAGGTAGTGCCATTGCGACAGGAACGGCAGGATGTTCGGGTCGATCCAGTCGAGATAGCAGGACGCGTCCTGGGACAGCACCATGTGCTCGGCGTAGCCGCGGCGGCACATCTCGACCAGCGTGTCCGCCCGCGCCTCGAACGTCGTCTCCACGTTGATCCCGAACCGGTCCATGCCCAGCACGAACCCGGCGTCGGCCAGTTTCGCCAGATGGTCGCAGTCGGTGGTGTCGCCGCTGTGGCCGAGCACCACCCGGCTGGGATCGACCCCGGCGGAGTCGCACAGTACCCGCTTGACTTCCAGCCCGGTCCGCGACCCGGGATGGGTGTGCACGGTGACCGGCACGCCCGTCTGGTGGTGGGCTGCGGCGACCGCGCGCATCACGCGCTCGACGCCCGGGGTCATGCCCTCCTCGTCGATGGCGCACTTGAGCATGCCCGCCTTGACCCCGGTGCCGGCGATGCCCTCGGTGATGTCGCCCACGAACATGTCCACCATCGGGTCGGGCACCTCGGTGCCGACCACCTCGTTCAGCGCGGGCCCGCGGTGGCGGAAGAAGAACGGCACGCTGTCGTAGGTGTACACGCCGGTGGCGACGATGATGTTGAGCTCGGGCACCTGCTCGGCGATCCGCTGGATCCGCGGCAGGTTGCGGCCCAGGCCGACCACGGTCGGGTCGACGATCGTGCGGACACCCTGGGCGGCCAGCGCGCCCAGCTTGGTCGCCGCGTCCGCGATCCGACCGTCTTCGCCGCCCCACTCGCTGGGGTAGTTCTGCTGCACATCGGCGGTGAGCACGAAGATGTGCTCATGCATGTACGTCGGCCCCAGGTCGGCGACCTCCACCGGGCCGCGGACGGTAGCGACCTGGTTCATTCGGCCCGCAACTCCCGCTTGAGGATCTTCCCGGTCGGACCCTTCGGCAGGTCAGCGACGATCCGCACATCGCGCGGGTACTTGTAGGCCGCGAGCCGGTCCCGGCAGTACGCGATGATGTCGTCCGGATCCGCCTGGGCGTCCGGCTTGAGCGCGACGAACGCGACGACCTCCTCGCCCAGCCGCGGGTCGGGCTTGCCGATGACCGCGGCCTCGGCCACCGCGGGGTGGGCGAACAGCACCTCCTCGATCTCCCGCGGGTAGACGTTGTAGCCGCCACGGATGACCAGGTCCTTCTTGCGGTCCACGATGAACAGGTAGCCGTCCTTGTCGGCGTAGGCCAGGTCGCCGGTATGGAACCAGCCGCCCCGGAACGCCTCCGCAGTGGCCGCGGGGTTGCCGTAGTAGCCCTTCATCACGTTGTGCCCGCGGATGACGATCTCGCCGACGTTCTCCGGACCGGACGGCAGCGGCTTGTCCTGCTCGTCCACCACCTGGACCTGCACGCCCCAGATCGGCTTGCCGATCGAGAGCACCCTGCGCTGCTCGGCGCTGATATTGAAGGTCGTGGTGCTGGCCGTCTCGGACAGCCCGTAGCCTTCCAGGATCACCACACCGGGGAACTTCTCCTCGAACGCCCGGATGACCTCGCCCGGGATCGCGGCGCCGCCGGAGACTCCCACCCGCAGCGACGACAGGTCCCGGCCGGCCAGGTCCGCCTGCAGCAGCGCGAAGTACATGGTCGGGACGCCGGAGAAGATCGTGCATCCGTACCGCGCGATGGCGTCCAGCACCGCGTCCGGCTCGAAGCGGGGGATGAGGACCAGCGTCCCCCCGAACCGCACGACCAGGTTGAGCACGCTGGACAGGCCGAATACGTGGAACATCGGCAGCACTGCGACCCCGATGTCGTCGTCACGGAAGCCGAACAGCTCGCCGGCCACGGTGCAGTTCATGTACAGCTGGAAGTGGGTCAGCTCGGCGCCCTTGGGCTTGCCCGTGGTGCCGCTGGTGTAGATGATCACCGCGGTGTCGTCGGCGTTGACCGGCTCGATCTCGCCGGTGTCGTCGGCGAAATAGAGCTCGTCGTAGTGCCTGGTCCCCTCGGGCCGCTGGTCGTGGCCCGGCAGGTTCACCACGTACGTGGGCACATTCCCGGCCTCGCGGGCGCCGGCCACCGCCTCGGCCGCGAACCCCTCGAAGGTAATCAGCACCCTGGACTCGGAGTCCTGCAGCTGATAGGCGACCTCGGGCGCCTTCAGCAGCGGGTTCAGCGGGACCATCACCAGCCCGGCCTTGAGGATGGCGAAGTAGGTGAACAG
>Ga0318553_10000721_pt1 | contig 11002 bp, 11 predicted proteins | sample GRESIP082b2f21_FD_203686 | JGI IMG/M metagenome (GOLD analysis project Ga0318553, IMG submission 203686) | Tropical soil microbial communities from Luquillo Experimental Forest, Puerto Rico - GRE.SIPMG.082b2f21 | ecosystem: Environmental > Terrestrial > Soil > Tropical forest > Bulk soil...
GCGCTGGCGACCGCCGCGGCCAGGCCGCGCTCACCGAAGGCGCGCAGGCACTCGCCCTCGGCGCCACCGGGCACGCACAGCAGGAAGGCGAAGCAAGGGAAGCAGAGAAGCCACTCGCGCAGCGTTACCCCGGCCGGGACCGGCAGCGCGTCCAGGTCCAGCGTGGCCCCGAGCCGGTTGCATTCGAGCAGCATGGCCAGCGACCCGACCAGCCCGGCCATGCTGACGTCTTTGGCTGCGGCCACCCAGCCCGCGGATGCGCCCTCGGCAAGCAGGCGCACGTCGCCGGCGAGCCGGCCGCCCCGCTCGTCGAAGGACGGGAAGAACGGGAAGTCCGCGCGCATCTGCCCGTCGAGGCACGCCGCCACGACCAGCGACTGGCCGGGGGCCGCCGCGCGGGCGGACAGTGGCCGGTCGGCCCGGCCCAGCCCGAACGCGGACAGGCTGGGCGGTCCCTCGGTGCCGGTCAGGTGACCGCCGACCACGGGCACGTCGTACAGCCCGGCTGCCCACCGCATCCCCTCGAGCACGGGCCGGACCACGGCCCGTGGCCCGGTCACCGTGTCCACCAAGGCCAGCGGCCAGGCACCCATGGCCGCCAGGTCGTTGAGATTGGTGGTGACGGCCGCGACACCTGCCCCATAGGGGTCGGCGGCCACGAACGCGGGCAGAATCGCCTCCCCGCCGACCACCAGTGCCGTTCCCTCATTCATAACGATGGCGCCGTCGTCCCCTGGTCCCGCCTGCCAGTCGGAGTCACCGAAAACCTCGCGGACGAGCCCGATCGCGGCCTTGCCCCGGACGCCGGGGTGCGCCCGCACGGCCTCGATGAGGGCGCCGATGTCCTCGGCCATGCGCACCCCCTTCAGCGCTCCCGGGGCAGGATGCCGGCCCGCTGCGGGGGCCGGCCGTTCTTGCACTAAAGTGTAGGAATATCTATCATAGCGATTATGGTTGGCGCCGGGTTCCTTGACCTGCCTTCTCGCGCCGTCAAGCCGCGCGGCACCGGGATCACTCACGTGCTCGACCGGGGCCTGCCGCTGGGGTACTGCGCTGACCTGCTCGAATCCGGCGGCGCGTACGTGGATGTGTGGAAGTTCGGCTGGGGCATCTCCTACCTCGACCAGAACCTTGCCGCCAAGCTGGAGTTGCTGGCGCGGCACCGGGTGCTCGCCTGTCCCGGGGGGACTCTGCTGGAGATCGCCTGGGCGCAGGGCCAGACCACGGCGTTCCTCGACTGGGCGCGCACCTGCGGGTTCCCGTGCGTGGAGGTTTCGGCGGGCACCGTGCCCATGACGCCGGCGCAGAAACGGGAGTTGATCGGTGAGGCGGCCCGCCACTTCATCGTATTGTCCGAGGTGGGCGCCAAGGACCCGGCCGCGGTGATGCTTCCGGAGCAGTGGGCGGCGGCCGTCGCGGATGATCTGGACGCGGGCGCGACGTGGGTGCTTGCCGAGGGCAGGGCAAGCGGCACCGTCGGCCTCTATCACCCCTCCGGCGCGGTGCGTGAGGACATCGTTGGCGCGCTGACCGCGGAGGTGGACCCGGGCCTGATCGTTTTCGAGGCGCCGAGGGAAAGCCAGCAGGCCTGGTTCGTCACCACGTTCGGCGCCGACGTCAATCTGGCCAACGTGGCGCCCGCCGACGCGCTCGGCCTGGAGACGCTGCGCCTGTCCCTGCGCGCGGACACCTTCGCGGCCACCTCCCCCCGCCCGGTGCCCGCGCGCGGGCTGTGATCGGGCCGACGGTGAACCTGGTTCCTAGCCAGTACCGCAACGTCAGCGTCGCCGCCGTGCCAGTGCCGCTCGACGAGCCGGGCCTGCGTGCCTACCTCACCGGCCGCCCCGCCTACCGGCGCACCCGCTACCTGGTCGCCCGGCACGGCGAGGCCAGCGCGGTGGTTGAGGTCAGCAAGGAGTCGGAGCAGCCACTGTTTTCGCCCATCACCGCGGTGCGGCTGATCGCGGCGGCCGGGGAGACCGCGTTCGTGGACGCGCCGGAGGCGGACACCGCCATCCCGTCACAGCTCGCCCGGGTGGCGGCCGAGCGGGCGCCGCAGGCCAGATGCGTAATCGTGTGCGGCCGCTACGGGCACGTCAGCTTCATCGCCGACCCGGCCCCGGTGCGGGTCACGGTGCTTGAGGTGGTGCCGCCCCGGCCGGCGAAGCTGGTGGACCAGCTTGCCCGGGTGCTCGACCTGGCCGAGGACCTGCCGCCGGTGGAGCTGGTCCCCGACCTGGTGGACCTGGCCTGCCTGGCGGGCACCCGGCCATCCGGCCACTACCTGTTCCCCTGCCGCGCGGGCGGCGCTGGCCCGGACGGACTCCCCGCCGGGGAGCCCGGCGGCCAGGGCGCTGGCGTCTCCTACCTGGACGAGGTGCCCGCCCGCAGGCCGTGGACCCTGGTGGGATGTGCCCGCTCCCGTGCCATCCATGAGTTCTTTTACCCCGGCGAGGTGGACATGGTCGACATGTGCCCGCGCGCCCTGGCCGGCCGCCGTCTCGCTGGCCGGCCTGGTCCCGTGGTCACCAAGTGCTGCCTGCTTGAGGACCGGGTCAGCGCCGACGGCGGCTGCGTGGTCGTGCCCTGGGGCGCCACCTTCGCCCAGGTGAAGGAGGGCCTGCAGCTGGCGCTGCGGACCGACAACCCGGCCTGGCGATGAACGGTGCTGGCCCGGGGGGACGACCCCCCCGGAACCCCCCGATGGCCTCGGGCCCGGTTCCTCCGTCACCGGGCCTGGGCCCTGCTGGCCCGGGAGAGCGATCCCCGGGAACCCCCCCATTGCCTGGCACGCGGGTCGCCGACTCGGCGCTGTACCGGCACCTGTGGGGCACCGCCGAGGCCCGGGCCATCCTCGGCGAGGAGGGTCGGCTGGCCGGATGGCTGCAGGTGCTTGCCGCCCTGGCCCGGGCGCAGGCGGCGGCAGGGCTGATCCCGGCGCACGCGGCCGCGCTCATCACCGAGCACGGGCGCCCCGGCCTGGTCGATGTCGGGTACGCGGCGGAGCAGACCCGGCTGGCCTCGCACTCCATGCTCGGCCTGATCCGGGCGCTGCGGGCCGCGCTGCCCGAAGACGCCGGCGAGTATGTCTACGTCGGCGCCACCGTGCAGGACGTCACCGACACCGCCACCGCGTTGGCGCTGCGCGGCATCGGCGCGCTCGCCTGGCGGGACCTGAGGCGGATCGAGGAGCTGCTGATCGGCCTGGCTGACCGGCACCGGTCCACGGTCATGGCCGGGCGCACCCACGGCCAGCCCGGCAGCCCGGTGACCTTCGGCTGGAAGGCCGCGTCCTGGGCCGATGAGATCCGGCGCCACCTGGACCGGCTGGCGCACGGCGCCCCGCGCTGGCTGGTCGGCCAGCTTGGCGGTGGCACCGGCAGCCTGGTCTACTACGGCGAACTCGGCCTGCAGGTTCGGGCCGGGTTCTGCGCCGAACTGGGTCTGGCTGACCCCGGCATCTCCTGGCTCTCTTCCCGGGACCGGATCGCCGAGTTCGGCCAGGTGCTCGCCCTGGTCTGCGGGACCCTCGCCCGCATCGGCGGCGAGGTCTACGAACTGCAGCGGCCAGAGATCGGTGAGCTCGCCGAGCCCGCCGCCGCGGGCACGGTCGGCAGCATCACGATGCCGCACAAGCGCAACCCCGAGGCCAGCGAGCACATCGACACGCTGGCCCGGCTGGCCCGGGCGAACGCCGCCGTGCTGGCCGAGGGCGTGGCCGCCCAGCATGAACGGGACGGCCGAGGCTGGAAGGCCGAGTGGGTCGCCCTGCCCGAGGTCTGCCTGCTCACCAGCACCGCCCTGGACATCGCGATCGGGCTGCTGAGCGGCCTCGAGGTGCACCCCGCCGCGATGGCGCGCAACCTGGAGCGGGACGGCGGGTACTCGGTCAGCGAGCGGGCGCTGGCTGCGCTGGCACCGCGCCTGGGCAAGCATCGCGCGCAGGCGGAACTGGGCACGGTGCTGGCCGCGGGAGCCCGCTCGGGGGTAGCCGCCGACCGTGCGCTGGTGGACGCCGGCCTGTTCGCGCCGGAGGAGGCGGCCGAACTGACCGCACGCCCGGACGCCGGTGCGTGCGAAAAGATGACGGACCTGGTGATCGCCAGGGCCCGGGCCGCGCGGGCGGCGGAACGCCCGTCCTGGCCATGACCGCCGTGCTGCCTGGGCCCGCAGGGATGCCCGGGCCCGCAGGGATGCCCGGGCCGGCCGGGATGCCGGTCACCCTGCCGCCCCGGATCCCGCTCGCGGTGCTGCCCACCCCGCTGCTGCCCGCACCGCGGCTGGCCGGCGCCCTTGGCCTCGGCGACCTGTTCATCAAGCGGGACGACCTCACCGGCTTCGCGTTCGCCGGGAACAAGGCGCGGCCGCTGGAGTTCCTGGCCGCCGGGGCCGTCAGCGAGGGAGCGGACACGCTGCTCACCGGCGGTGCGCCGGGCTCGAACTTCTGCGCGGCCACCGCCGCCGCCGCGCAGCGAGCGCGGCTGGCCTGCCATCTGGTGATCGCGGGTGACCCGGTGCCGCCGGGACCGGCCCTCTGTCTCGCCATGGCCTGGGGCGCCAGCGTGAGCTGGACCCACGACGCCGACCGCGCCAGTGTGGACCGCGCGCTCCCGCGGGCGGCCGGGGAGCTCACCGCGGCCGGCCGGCGCCCGTACCTGATCCCGCGCGGCGGGGCCTCCGCGCTCGGGGCCGTCGGTTACTTCCTCGCCGCGGCCGAATTGGCCGGGCAGCTTGCCGAGCGCGGCATCCCCCGCGCCCGGGTCGTGGTCGCCGTCGGGTCCGGCGGGACGCTCGCCGGGCTGGCAGCGGGCAACGCCGCGCTTGGCGGGCCCTGGACGCTGGCGGGCGCGTCGGCCAGCCGGCCGCCCGCGGAGATGTCCCGCCGGGTGCTCGGCCTGGCCACCGACTGCCTCGCGCTGCTCGGCTCTCCGGCCGTGGTCAGTGCCGCCGGCATCGAGGTCGCCGACGTTCGCGGGGCCGGCCACGGCCTGCCCTCGCCCGAGGGCGCCGCCGCGGCGGCGCAGGCGGTGCGGACGGAGGGGCTGATGACCGATCCCGTTTACACGGCCAAGGCGCTGTCGCTGGTGGCGCGCCAACAGGCGGCGGAGCCTGTGGTGTTCTGGCACACCGGCGGCATGCTCGACGTGGTGGCCGCGGCGCAGGACGTGGCGCGGTGACGGCCGCCACGCCGCCGGCCCAGGGCCCGGCGGCCGGGCCACCGTCCGGGCCACCGTCCGCCGAACTGATCGCGGCCGGTTTCGCGCTGGAGAACGCCGACGCCCCGGTGCTGCACCATGGGATCAACCTCGCCGACCTCGCGCACCTGCTCGACCTCGGCTCGGCGGGGGTGATCCCGCCGGCCGCGGCGCGCCGCATGCTGGCCCTGGTGCTCGACGCCATGGCGATCCCGGCCAGCGATTTCCCCTACGACCCCGCCAACGGCGAGCCGTACAACTCCCGGGAGAAGTACTTCGCCGAGCGGGCCGGCGACGTGGCCGGCTGGCTGCACGCGGGACGCCCCCGGCGGGAGGCAATCAGGATCGCCTTCCGGCTGCGGCTGCGTGACGACCTGGCCCGCCTTATCGAGGCCGCCGCCGGGCTGGCCGCCGACATCGCCCGCCAGGCCCGGGCGCACGCCACCACCCTGATGGCCGACCAGACCTACCTGCAGCACGCGCAGCCGTCCACGTTCGGGCACTACGTCCTCTCGTTCGCCTACCCGGTGCTGCGGGCCGGGCGGCGGCTGAGCGAGGCGCTGGAGTGGGCCGACGCCAGCCCGGGCGGGGCAGGCTGCGTGAACGGCACCAGCCTGCGCTCCGACCGCGGGCACGTCGCGGCCTTGCTCGGCTTCCGCAGCATCGCCGAGCACACCCGGGACGCGATGTGGCAGACCGACGGGCTGTTCGACATGGTCAGCTCCGCCGCTGGCCTGGTGGTCACGCAGTCCGAACTGGCCGAGGACCTGGAGATCTGGGCGAGCCAGGAGTTCGACTACGTGACCCTGGCCGATGGCTACAGCCGCGCGAGCGTGCTCATGCCGAACAAGCGCAATCCCTACGCGCTCTCGATCATCCGCGGCGCGGCCGGGACGCTGATCGGCCGGCTCACCGGGCTGCTGGCCGTGGCCAAGACCCCGTCGGCGCGCAGCGACAATCTCATCTTCGCCTACGGGGAGGTGCCACGGGCCCTTGGCCTGGCGCTGCGGACCACCGAGCTGACGGCGGGCGTGGTGCGCACCCTCACGGTCAACTCCGCCCGCATGGCGGCCGTGCTGGAAGGCGGCTTCTCACAGGCCACCGACCTGGCCGAGTTCGTCATGCGGGACTGCGAAGTGGACTACCGGACCGCCTACCGGGTGGTGGGCCATGCGGTGCGCGAGGCGAGCGCGCGGCGGCTGCGCGGCGTCGACATCGACGGCGACCTGCTGGACGCCGCGGCGGCCGCGCTGACCGGCAAGCCGCTGGGACTGGCCGGCCGTGACCTGTCCGCGGTGCTGGACCCTGGCCACATTGTGGCCAGCCGGACCTCCCTCGGGGGCGCCGCGCCAGCGGAGGTCACCAGGATGGCCGGGGAGGTCACGGAGCGGGCGGCGACGCTGGCCGGGCAGGCGCACGGCTGGTGCGAGGCCCACCTGGCCGCGGAGGCGGCGCTGGTCGCCACCGCGCACAAGTGCGTGGCCGCGGCCTCTGACGCCGACTTCTTGGATATTGCCGGGGCCGTGCCCGGCAGCCGGGGGAAGCGCAGGAGCGGAGGTAGGAAATGACGCAGCCAGCCAGCACCGCACTGCCGCAGCACGTGGGCGTGGTCAACGTGGGGCTGCCGCTGTTCGCCGACGCGGTGGCCAGCCAGGGCGCGCCGGTGATCTCGGTCGACTGGCGGGTCCCGGCGGGCGGCCAGCCCGCCCTCGTGGCCGCCCTCGGCAGGCTGTACGGCCAGAACTCCGAGCGCATCGAGACGGCCAACGCCGAGGTGCTCCGCAGGCTCGACAGCGGGGTGCCGATGCTGACCGGCGTGACCACGGTGGGCGACGCCGCGATCGGGCTGGAGGGACGGGTCCTGCTGCACTGCGGCCCGGCCATGCGCTACCCGGAGGCCCCGGATCCGCTCCGCAGGTCCATGCAGGCCGCCGCCGTGGCGGAAGGCTGGGCCGCCAGCCCTGCCGAGGCCGACGACCTGCTGGGCGGCGAGCGGATTGGGCTCAGCCCGGCGAACGCGCACCGCGTGGTGGTGCCGATGGCTACGGCACTCGGGCCTACTGCCCCGCTGTACGTGGTGGCCAACGAGGCGGCCGGGACGACGGCCTTCGCGCCGATCTCGCAGGGCCCGGGCGAGGTGGCCTGGTTCGGCTGCGCCACCGATGCGTCCATCGCCCGGCTGGTGTTCCTCCGCGACGTCGCCGCCCCGGTGATCGCGGACGTGCTGCACCGCAGCGGGCCGATCGACGTCCTGGCCATCGCCGCGCAGGCGGTCACGATGGGCGACGATGTCCATGTCCGGACCCAGGCCGCGACGAACCTGCTGATCAAGGAGTGGCTCCCGCACCTGGCCGGGGCCGGCGGCGGCCAGGTGGCCGACTTCGCCCGCTTCCTGTCCGCCAACCACCTGTTCTTCCTGACCCTGGCGATGGCCGCGGCCAGGTCGCTCACCGAATGGGCGGCCGGAGTGCCGGATTCCTCGATCGTCACCAGCATGTCCCGCAACGGGACCACGTTCGGCATCCGCCTGGCCGGCTCGCCGCGGTGGTTCACCGCCGGGGCACCCGAGGTCGGTCACGCGCTCTATCACCCGGGGCGGGGCCCGGACGACGGCGCGCGGGACATCGGGGACAGCGCGGTGCTGGAACTGTGCGGGCTTGGCGCCGCGGCCGCGGCTGGCTCGCCCGCCGTCGCGCAGCTGCTTGGCGGGTCGATGGCCGCCGCGGCCGCGCTCACCGAGCGGCTGGCCGCCGTCTGCGCCGGGCGGTCGGGCCGGTTCAAGATCCCGGTACTGGGCAATGTGGGCACCCCGCTGGGGGTGGATGTCCGCAAGGTGGCCGAGTTCGGCACCACGCCCGCGGTCACCACCGGCATCCTGCACCGCAGCGCGGGCACCGGGCAGGTGGGCGCGGGCGTGGCCGAGGCGCCGCTGGCCTGCTTCACCGATGCGCTCACCGACCTCGACCGTCGGCTGGCCGCGCCGGGCCGACCATCGGCGCCGCGTCGGCCGGCCATGGACGCGGGCCGGCCGGTGGGGCGCTAGCTCACCACGGTCACCTCGACCGTCGGCGCGGCGGCGAGGGTGTTGGACACGTAACAAGCCCGCAGGGCCGGCTTGACCAGCGGCTCGACATGCTCGGCGGGCAGTTGCGAGCTGACGCTCAGCTGAAGCCGGGAGAAGCGCGGCCCGTCGTAGGTGCCCGTGGCGGTGACCGTGAGCCCGGGCACGGTGATGCCCCGTTTGCCCGCCGCCCACTGCACCGCCAGGGCGTAACACGACGCCATCGCGGCCAGCAGGTATTCGGTCGGCATCGGGCCCGTCCCGGTGCCGCCCGCGCTCGGCGGCTCATCCACCACGAGCTGGAATCCGCCCGCCTCGACCGTGCAGCGCCAGCCGCTGTCCCACCGGGCCACCACGGAGTTCGTATGCGGGCTGCCCGTGCCGCCGTCGGCAGTCACGGATGGTGGGGACTTTCGTTGTGCATATCGTGCTCGTGGCCGTCGTGGCCGTCGTGGCCGTCGTGGCCGTCGTGGCCGTGGCGTTCGTGGTCGTGACCGGCGGGGCGTGCCGCGAGCAGCGCGGCCCGGCCGGCCAGCGCGCGCGGGTCGACCAGGCCGCGGGCGCTGGCCGTCCGCTCCAGCGCCCCCAGCCAGCACTCGTAGTAGCTCCAGCCCTCCCCGGACGGATGCGCCGCCTCCCAGTCACCGATCTCCCGGATCAGCGCCCGGCGGAAGTCCTCCCAGTCGATCAGGCCGGCCTCGTTGAGGGCCAGCGCCAGCCCGAACGCCCGGCTCTCCCACGGCGCGGCGAACACCAGCTCGCCGTTGTCGCGCGGCGGTGCCGCCGGCCCGGAGGAGTCGAGGAGGTAGGCCGGGTCGGCGCGCCCTCCGGAGCCGCTCACGGGGCGGCAACCTCCGCGACCCCCACCATCGAGTCCCGGGTGACCAGCGCCGCGAGTTCCTCTTCGGAGAGTCCGTCGGTCCCGGCCGGGCGCAGGGGCAGGACCATGTAGCGGACCTCGGAACTGGAGTCGAAGACCCGGATCTCCACGTCGTCGCCGAGGTCGAGGCCGAACTCGGCCAGCACCGCGCGGGGCTCACGCACGATCCGGGACCGGTAGGACGGGTCCTTGTACCACGACGGTGGCAGCCCGAGCACCGGCCATGGGTAGCACGAGCAGAGCGTGCACACCACCACGTGATGGACCTCTGGGGTGTCCCGCAGGACCACGATGTGCTCGCCCTGCGGGCCCTTGAAGCCCAGCTCGGCGATGGCCGCGGTGCCGTCGGCGAGCAGACGTTCCGCGTAGCCGGGATCGGTCCAGGCCTTGGCCACGACCTTGGCACCGTTCATGGGACCGACCGACTGCTCGTAGGTCTTGATGAAGGTTTCCATCGTCGCCTGATCGACCAGGCCGCGCTCGATCAGCAGCGAGGCCAGCGCCTCGGCCCGTAGCGCGGGGTCAATGTGTTCCGCTGCGGTCGTCATGTCACCTTCTCCAGGTAGGGCTCGAACAGGTCGATGGAGAGGCGGAACGGCTCCGCGCCGGGGCCCCACAGTTCCCGCGAGTCAAATTCGACCGCGTAGCAGTGCTGCGGGTTCTCGCCCTGGAAGGTGGCCGCGGTGTCGGGGAAGACCTCGGCCTGCCGGATGGCCGTCACGGTTCCGGTCCGGCGCCGCACGTACCCAGGCAGCTTGGTATGGCCTGAGGCGTGCAGGTCGGCGGTCCGCACCCGGTCACCCACGGCGAACGCGGGCGGGTTGGCCAGGGTGCGCAGGTTGCCCGGGCCACCCGCGGGCATCGATGGCTTGTGCGGCTCCGGCGGATCGGGCTCCGGCACATCGCTGCCGCTCAGCCGTGCCGCGCGCGCGGCCACCTGCTCGGCGGACAGGATGCCGCTGTCGGCCAGCAGGATCTGCGACGCGTGCAGCCATCTGTCGTAGTAGTCGCCAAGGTAATCTCCGGGCGGCACGCGCTCGAGGGCGTGCCGAAAGGCGTGGAGGTTCGCCCCGGCCGCGCGGATAGAGAGCAGGCCGAGGGCGAATGCCTTGCCCTCCCACGGCTCGGCGAACGGTGGCTCGGCGGTGAGCGGGCGGACGTGGCCGAACCCCTGCATGCCCCCCATGTCGTGGATTCCGTCCACGCGCAGGTCACTTCCCTCCGGTGGTCATGCCGGCCAGGGTGCCAGTCCGCGGGGCTGGCCGCGCGGATGGCACCCTGCGTCGGCCGTCACACGGTCCAGGTGTTGAGCTGGAAGGCGCCCGCCCGCCACGCGGTGAGGGCGGAGTCGAGGACGTCCAGCGGGCTGAACGGCTTCACGCCGTCGATGAGGTCTTCCTCGCGGAACCCGTACAGGGCGCCCATGGCGAAGCGGCAGGCGTAGACCGTCGCGCCCTCCTTGAGGAGCGTCTCGATCTGCCGGTTCCCGGCGAGGTTGCCGGGGAATCCCTCGGTACCGATGGTCGGGTAACCGCGGTGCCTGGACGCCAGCAGGACGCCCGGGCCATAAAGGACGATCGACACGTCAAAGCCCTTGCGGACCAGGCGGGTCGAGGTGAGCAGGTTGACCAGGGACACCGAGCCCTCGAACGGGACCGAGTGGATGAACACGAAAGCCTTCTCACCGGGATTCGCCCGGATGTCCTCGAAGACCTTTTCCTCGGTGTTGTACAGCGAGTCGACGCCGGCTTCGCCGCGCGGCGACTGGACGGTGATCGGCATGGTTCCTCCTGCCAATTGATGAGATCGACGGATGGTGCGGCGCGGCTCAGACTGCCGGGCCGCGCGGCTTTTCCCCTTTCGTCC
>Ga0318553_10000725_pt1 | contig 10977 bp, 8 predicted proteins | sample GRESIP082b2f21_FD_203686 | JGI IMG/M metagenome (GOLD analysis project Ga0318553, IMG submission 203686) | Tropical soil microbial communities from Luquillo Experimental Forest, Puerto Rico - GRE.SIPMG.082b2f21 | ecosystem: Environmental > Terrestrial > Soil > Tropical forest > Bulk soil...
GGGCAGCGCGCCGGCGGCCCGCTGCCTGGCGACGCGCGCCTCCGCCTGCTCCTTCGTCTCGAAGCACGGGTACGCCTTGCCCTGGCGCATCAGTTCTCTGACGTAGGTCAGGTAGATCTGGGCGCGTTCGGACTGGGTGTAAGGGCCGTAGCCGCCTGTGTCGTCATCCTCGTCCGGGCCGATGCCGAAGTAGCCGAAGGCCGCCTGGAACTGGCTCGCCGCGCCTTCCTCGAACCGGGCCTGGTCGGTGTCCTCGACGCGAACCAGGTAGACGCCGGCGGACTGGTGCGCGACGTCCTGGTCGATGATGGCCGTGGACACCCCGCCGATGTGCAGCCAGCCGGTCGGGCTTGGCGCGAAGCGGGTGACTTCGGCGCCCGGCGGCAGCTCACGCGGCGGGTAGCGGCTCTCCCAGTGCTCCGGTTCCGGCAGATCGGACGGGAACAGCGAGTCGACGAGGTCCTGGCTCAGCATGTCCTGACTCTATCTACCGCGCCCGCCGCCGCGGATAGCGGAACCGCACCCGGCGCGCCACGGCGGGCGCGGGAAACTCCTGGTAGTCGGCGAAACGCGCCGCGACCGCCGATGGCAGCCACGATCGCGGCCGCGGACCCGCCGCGGCGGCCAGCCGCGTGAGCAGTTCGGCCACCGTGGGCCGCCGTGCGGCCTCCGGGTCGAGGCAGGCCAGCACGACGGGCAGCAGGATGGGCGGGCAGCCAGCCAGATCCGGCTCGCCGAGCGTCCCGGCGGCGGGTGTCCCGGCGGCGAGCGCGGAACCGCCCGGGGCGCCGCCCCACGGCGACCGGCCGGTGGCGGCGAAAAACGCCGTGGCACCCATCAGCAGCACGTCGTCGGCCGCGGATCCGGACCCGCTGGTCAGCGCCGGACGGCTGAGCCCGAAGTCCGTCAGCACCGGCCCGTCCGGTTCGAGCAGCACGTTGCACGGGTTGATGCCCTGATGGGCGAGGCCAGCCTCGTGCAGTGCCGCGCTGGCGCGGGCCACGCCCAGTGCCAGCCAGACCGCCGAGGCGGCGGGGAGGGGCCCGGTCTCGGCGACGGCGGCGGCCAGCGACGGACCCCTGACCAGCGTGCTCGCGACCCATGGCTGGCCGGCCTCGGTGTCGGACTCGATGACGCGGGCGACGTACGGCCCGTGCGGAACGCCGGCGGCGCGGGTGCCGACGATCAGGCGGCGGCGCACGTCCGGGTCGTCGGCAAGCCCGGGGTGAAACGCCTTGACCGCGCGCCAGTTGTCGCCTTGCCCGCTCGCGAGGTACACCCGCCCCGTCGGGCCGGCGCCAAGACGGGCCGCGACCCGGTAGCCGCCGATCTCGCGCGGGTCATCGGCGGCCAGCGGCTGATAAGCGGGCTCGCTCCACTGGCGGGCGGATACCCATATCCACGCGGGCCCGGAGAATTCCTTTGCCACCACGTTCACGCGGCTGAACTGGGCACTCGGAATTCCCGGATAGCCAGGACGGATTACCGTCGCGTGTACTTGGTCGGATATCGCGACGGCGAGATCGGCGCTGGGATAGGTAGCCAATGCGGAGCGTAGTGGCGCGCTGTCAACCAATCTGTTCATATCTATGACCATGGGCCCGCCAAACCCCGCCGCGCTGTGCTCCACCAGGCCGACGCCAATCGCCATCCGCAGCCGGATCCGGTCGACGCTCCGCGCGTTGTCCGCGCTGAGGTTCGCGGCCAGCGACCGGATCAGCGCGGGCAGCACGATCGTCGGATCCATGTCGGCCGGCATGACCGCGTTGATGCCGTCTCCGGTCCACTCGTGACCAATGCCGTCAAGATCCATTCCGCATTCGGCTAGCGTATTGATCACAAGCAGCGGAAGCCGTCGCTGCACCTCGACCTGCAGCGGTGCTGTACGCGCACCGTAACCGGCGACATCCAGAACGAATCCCATTCGCAGCTTGCGGCCCGATTGACTTCGTGCTGGTGGCGCCTGACCTTGCCCCCGGGGCTCGGCGGCCACGCCGTCTCCCATTTTCCACGCTCCCCTGTGTCCGAGAGTAATGGGTGACTCCGCCGGGGCGGAAGAATGAAATGATCAGATTCCTTGCCGGATTCCGCCACTCTCCGCGAGTCCCCGCGAGCCGCGGTGCGGACCTGGCAAAATCTGTGCTGTGTCCTCCCCGCTCTCCCGGCATATCGCGCAGCCGTCGCCGCGCGAGTCAGCTGTCGCGCTGAACGACTGCGTCCGGTGGCCGCAGGGCAGCCTCGTCGCCCTGCTGACCGACAGCGAGCGCGCGGCCCTGCTGAGCGCTGGCACAGCCGTGAAGTTCGACGACGACGGGGTCCTGGTGCGCCAGGGTGAGGCCGGCGACGGGCTGTACGTGCTGACCGGCGGCATGGTCAAGGTCACGGTCGCCGCGGAGACCGGTGCGGAGACGACGCTGGCGGTCCGGTCACGCGGGGACCTGATCGGTGAGTTCGCCGTGCTCGACGGCATGCCGCGGACGGCCACCGCCCGTGCGGTGGGCACGGTCGGCGCCATCCGGATCGGCCGGTCCGCGTTCGCCGGGTTCGGTCAGCGGTACCCGGCCGCCCTGGCGACGATCACGCGTTCCCTGGTGGCCAAGATGCGGGCGGCCACCGAGCGGCACGCGGCGGAACGCACGTGGGGCGCCAGGGAGCGGCTCGCCCAGGTGATCTACGAGCTGGCGACGGACTGGGGGGAGGCGGGGGGTGACGGGCTGGTGCTGATCCCGCTCCCGCTTACCCAGATGGAGCTCGGGGAGCTTGCCGGAGTGGCGGTGTCCACGACGGAGCGCGTCCTCGGCGACCTGCGCAGGGAGGGCGTCATAGCGACCGGCTACCGTGAGATAGCGGTCCGTGACATGAGCTTCCTCGGTGCCATCAGGTTTTCGTAATGACCGCCGCCGAATCCCTTGCCTGAGGGTGTGCTGACGGCCGTTATGCCCTAAATTCTTCGCGTTGCGGGGAATGCCTTGCGCGACCGGCCCGGGGGCGGTCGCGTGTCCTTGCGGTATCGCGTGCTAGATGCCGTGGCGGGATTGCGTCACCGGGGCCTGCCTTGCCGGGGCTCGCCGTGCTGGCAATGGCGCGGCGGCCCGGGCTGGCGGCCGCTCGGGTTTGCGCCTAGGGGGTGCTTGTCTCCGCAACCTCGGTTACGATAGGCGCGCGAAGGGGAGTAGCTCCGTCGCCGGACGCCGACAATCTCGGCCCCGCGGTCCGCCACGCTGTCACAGCCAAGGCCGGGCTGCCGGGGTCCGGTGCCCGGGGGGCCGTTCCGCGCGAGTCACGAGGCGTCGCCGGCACCTGCCGGAGACCCGGGATGAACCGCGGGGCGACGGCCTGAGTGAGACCTTCGGCCGCAGCAGCATGCTGCCGTGCCGGAGGTTTCGGGTTCGCCCGCGATAGCCGGCCGGCCCGGAACCACGGAGTAATCCCGGATGAGCCTGACCGCCGCAGTGACGTCCTTCCTGGCCGTGCTGCCCGCCGAACTACCGGACAAGACCGTGGTGGCCTGCCTGATCCTGAGCAGCCGGTACCGGCCCGGGTTCGTCTTCACCGGCGCCGCCGCCGCGTTCGCCGCCCAGGTGGTACTGGCCGTCGCCGCCGGGGGAGTGATCAGCCTGCTCCCGCACCACGTGGTGGAGGCCCTGGCGGCCGCCGCGTTCACGGTCGGGGCCGTGCTGCTGTGGCGGCATGGTGGCGACGACGGCGAGGACGCTGACGAAGATGTTGGCCGCGACGGTGTGCGCAACGGGTTCTGGCCGGTCGCTGCGATGTCCTTCGCCGTGGTCTTCCTGGCCGAGTTCGGCGACCTCACCCAGTTCATGACCGTGAGCCTCGCCGCCCGCTACCACGACCCGGTCGCGGTCGGCATCGGCGCCACGCTGGCCCTGTGGGTGGCCGCGGGCGCCGCGATCGTGGTGGGCTGGCGGCTCCTGAAGGTGATTCCGGTCAAGTGGCTGACCAGGGGCGCGGCGATAATCATGCTGATCCTCGCGGCCACGAGCGCGGCCGCCGCCGCGTCGTAACCCCCGAAACGCCGTAACCCCGAAAACGCCGTAACCCCGTTACCGCGGTGAGTGCGCGCTCGAGCCAGGCAATGGAGTCCGTGATCCAGGGCAGCGCGGCCGGGTCGTCGGCGGCGAGCGCCTCCTCTTGCTGCCATTTGGCCTCGCCGTACAGCCGTGACGTCGCTAGCCGCAGCCGCAGCGACTCGGCCGCGTCCCCGAACACGCTGCCGGGTAGCACCCCCACACCGTGCGAGCGCAGCAGCACCCCGGCGAGATCCGCCGACGTCCGGACGCCGAAGCGGCGCCGCAGCTCCCGGCGGTGCGCGCCGAAGTCCGGGTACAGGTAGAAGGCGCCCCGCGGCGGCGGCACCGACACGTCGGCCGCGGTGAACAGCGAAGCGACCGCGCGGGCGATCGTTCCGTGCAGCTGCCGCGACCGCGCCACCCGCGCGGTGATCTCGGGAGGCTCGGTGAACGCCAGCGTCGCGGCGGCCTGCACCGGCGCGGCCGGAGCCGACCAGATCTCGCTGCAGATGGCCAGCAGCGCCCCGCGCAACCCCGCCAGGCCCGACGTGGCCGCGCCGGGCAGCCGGGCGACCCCGAGCCGCCAGCCGCCGAGCGCCAGGTTCTTGGAAAGCCCCGAGGTGATGACCGTCCGGTGCGGCGCCACCTCCGCCGGGCTCAGGAAACCCCCGGAGGCGTGCGTCAGGTCCCGGTAGATCTCGTCGGAGATGATGAGCAGGTCGTGGCGTTCGGCCACGGCGCACAAGGAGCGGATCGTGTCCGGCGACGCCAGCGTCCCGGTCGGGTTGTCGGGCAGCGTGACGATCACCGCGCCGATCCGCCGCCCCTCGCGCCGTGCCAGCGCGACCGCCACGGAAAGCTGGTCCGGGTCCGGTACGCCCCCCTCGCCGGGCACGATGGGCACGTAGACCGGGCGGATGCCGGTCAGCGCCGCCTGCGCGGCGTAGCTGACCCAGCTCGGCCCGGGGATCGCCACGTCCGCGCCCAGGTTCAGCAGCAGCCCGTACAGCAGCGCCTTGCTCCCCGGCCCGCACACCACATCGTCCGTGTCAGTTTCCAGTCCGCGCCGCGTCCAGTACCCGGCCGCCGCCGACCGCAGCTCCAGCGACCCGGCGACGGGCCCGTATCCGTTCACATGGCTGGCCGCCGCGAGCGCCACCCGGAGCATGGGCGCGACTGGCACCCCCGCCTCGCCGAACGCCAGCGGCAACACCCGTTCACCACGCAGCCGTCGCTCGTCGAGCGCCTCGTTCGCGGCCAGCGTCGGTGAGATGCCGACGCGTTCGGACGGTGCTCTTGTCGTTTCCTGTTGTTCTCTGGGGATGGCTGGCAGTGGTGCGGTGATAGTCATGAGAAGGGCGGCTCCCACCTGCGGGGATAGCGGTTCGCGTCGTTATCCCGTCAAGAATTACCCCCCGGAAGCGTTAGTACAAGCGCCGATGCCTGAGGGAGAGGTTAAGATTTATTAATGCTCGATATCCGTAGGCTCCGGATGCTGCACGAATTCGCCGCCCGTGGCAGCATCGCGCGCACCGCGGACGCCCTCGGCTACACGCCCTCCGCGGTCTCCCAGCAGCTGGCAGTGCTCGAGCGCGAGGCGGGCACGCCGCTGCTCGACAGGACCGCGCGCAGCGCCGGGCTGACCGACGCGGGCCGCCGGCTGGCCGCGCACGCGGAGCGGATCCTCGCGATGGTCGAAGAGGCCGAGGCGGACCTGTCCAGGCACGCGTCGCAGCCGTCCGGCCGGGTGGTGGTGACCGCGTTCCCGTCCGCGGCGGTCGCGTTCGCGCCCGCGCTGGCCCGGTCGCTGCGCGCGCACCCGCAGCTGTCGCTGCTGCTCCGGCAGTCGTCGCCTCCCGAAGGGCTGCAGCTGGTCCGCACGGGCGAGGTGGAGGTGGCGATCGTCGACGACTGGACCGGGCGGATGTCGGCTTATCTGCCCAGCTTCCCGGGCCAGCCCAGCCCGGACGGACCCGACGGGACGGACCGGGGCCACGGGGTGCTGAGCTACTACCACCTGGTCCGTGACCCGCTCGTGCTCGTCGTCGCTCGGGGACACCCGGCCGCGGCCCCGGACCGCCCGGTGGACCTGCGGGCGCTGCGCAACGAGTCGTGGCTGGCCGCGCCGGCGGGCGAGCCGTCGCGCCGGGCGGCGGACCGGCTGCTCGCCGCGGTGGGGATTACCCCGCCGGTGCCGTCGGAGTTCGAGGGGCTGGGCACGGTGGCGAACCTGGTAGCCAGGGGGCTGGGCATCGCCATCATGCCGAGGCTCTCGGTCGGCGCCTATGAGCGGCGCGTCGTGGTGCGAGAGCTTCCCGCGGGTCTTGACCTGGCGAGGGACGTGTTCGCGGTAGCGCGCACCGCGAGCGTGGTCCGCCCGTCGGTCGCGGTGATCGTCAGCGCGCTGCGCGGGGCGGCACGGTCCATGTCGCAGCGAGTGACGCCCCCCGAACCCCCCGACGGGCACGAGACGCCCGGTCCCGCCGAGCCCTTGTAGGTTGGGGACGTGGACCACGATCTCGATCTCAGCGCCGACGGCGCGACGCTGACCGCCGCCCTCACCGACATCTCCTCCGTCAGCGGCGAGGAAAAGCCCCTCGCCGACGCGATCGAGCAGGCGCTGCGGTCCTGCCCGCACCTGGAGGTGGACCGCGTCGGGAACACGGTGCTGGCCCGCACCCAGCTGGGGCGGGCAGAACGAGTGGTGCTGGCCGGGCACATCGACACGGTGCCGCACGCCGGCAACTTTCCCTCCTCCTTTGATCCCGAACGGACCCGGCTGACTGGCTGCGGCACAACCGACATGAAATCGGGTGTGGCGGTCCAGTTGCGGCTCGCCGCGAGCCTGGCTGCCCCCTCGCGCGACGTGACCTACGTCTGGTACGAGTGCGAGGAGGTCGACATCGCCCGCAACGGGCTGTTCCTGCTCAGCAGGTCTTCCCCGGAGCTGCTGGCCGGCGACTTCGCGGTGCTGCTCGAACCGAGCGGCGGGGTGGTCGAGGGCGGCTGCCAGGGCACGCTGCGCGCATCGGTCACGGCCACCGGAGCGCGCGCCCACACCGCGCGGTCCTGGATGGGACGCAACGCGATCCACGAGGCGGGCGCGATCCTCGACCTGCTGCGCGCGTGGCAGCCGCGGTCGCCCGTCATCGACGGTCTTCAGTACCGCGAAGGCCTGAACGCCGTCGCTATCTCCGGTGGCATCGCCGGGAACGTGCTCCCGGACTCCTGCGTGGTGACGGTGAACTACCGGTTCGCCCCGGACCGGAGCGCGGATGAGGCGGCGGATTACGTGCGGTCCCTGTTCTCGCCGTGGGAGGTGTCGGTCCTCGACGTGGCGCCCGGCGCCCGGCCGGGACTGGGGGCTCCGGCGGCGGCCGCCTTCGTGGCCGCCGTGGGCGGAACGCCCCGCGCCAAGCTCGGCTGGACCGACGTCGCCCGGTTCGCCGAACTGGGCATCCCCGCGGTCAACTACGGCCCGGGCATCTCGGAGATCGCGCACACCCCGGGCGAGTACGTCGACGTCGCGGCGATCACCGACTGCGAGTCCCGCCTCCGCACCTGGCTAGCTCCCTAACCGACGCTCCCGCGCCGGTCTCCGCGCTACTTGGCCATCGCGGACAGGGTGAGGCTTGTGTTGTGCTTGGTGCCGTCCTGGTCGACGTAGATGATGGCCAGCTGGTCACCGGGGTGGTCGCTCGCCAGCATCTTGGTCAAGGCGTCCGACGTGCCGACGGACTGGCCGTTGATCGAGGTGATCACGTCGCCGGCGGTCAGCCCGGCCGAAGCGGCCGGGGTACCGGGGATCACCATGCAGATCTGCGCGCCGCTGCTGACCGCCGGCGTGTTCCCGCCGAAGCCGCCGCCGAACCCGCCGCCGTTGGTGGCGCAGCCGTTGGGGTCGCTGGCGTTCGCCACGTTGATGCCGATGAAGCCGGCCAGCCCGATGTGCACGGTCGCGCTCGAGTGACCGGCGGATATCTGGTTGGCGATCGTGATGGCGTGGTTGATCGGGATCGCGAAGCCGGTGGTGACCCCCGACTGGTCCTGCCCGAAGCCCGAGGTGTTGGCCGCGGTGTCCATGCCGATGACCTTGCCGTCCGAGTTGACCAGCGGCCCGCCCGAGTCGCCTTGCTCGATCGGCGCGTTCGTCTGCAGCATCCCGTGCAGCGTCTCCTGGGTGCTCGCGCCGTTGTCGCTGGCCTGGATGGTGCGGTTCAGGCCGCTGATCGTGCCCTGGGCGGTGGACGGCAGGCCGCCGCGGCCGCCGGCGTTGCCGAGCGCGAGCACCGCCTGACCGACCTTGACCTGGCCGGCGTCGGCGAGGCTGACGGTCTTCAGGCCAGTCGCGCCCTGGAGCTGGAGCAATGCCACATCGTCGGTGGCGTCATAGCCCACGACCTGCGCCGAATAGGTCTTGCCGGATACCACGAGCTGCGCCGTGACATTGGTCGCCTGGTCGATCACGTGGTTGTTGGTGAGCACCAGGCCGTTCGGCGAAATGATCATGCCGGTGCCCTCGGCGGTGGCGTTGCTGTACTTCAGCTGCGAGGTGATGTCGACAACCGCTGGGTCGACCTTGGCCGCCAGCGCCTGCGCGTTGAGCGGCCCCGACCCTCTGCTCGTGCCGCCGTTGCCGGTGCCGCCGTTGCCGGCGCCGTTACCGCCGGATCCGTTACCGCTGAACGGGTTCTGCTGCCCGATGCTGCCGCCTGGGGTGCCGGCGGCCGGGGATGAGGAGGGGGCGGACGTGTGGTTCAGGGCGATCGCGGCGCCCGCGCCCACGCCCGCCGCGAGGGCGGCGACGGCGATGTAGGCCAGAGCGCGGCCGAATCGCGAGCCGTGCGGCGGCGGAGGCGGGGCGCCGTAACCGCCCCACGGGTACTGACCGCCGGGCCCGCCGCTCCAGGCGCCGTACCCACCGGGGGGCGGCTGCCCGTAGCCGGGCTGACCGTAGCCGGGCTGGCCCTGGCCGTAGCCGGGCTCACCGTAGCCGGGCTGCTGGCCGTACCCGGGCTGCTGGCCGTACCCGGGCTGCTGGCCGTACCCGGGCTCGCCGTACGCGGCGTGTCCGTATCCCGGCGGGGCATAGCGCGGCTGGCCGGACGCGGCGTACTCGGGCCGCGCGTCGAAGCCTTCGGCGCCGAAGGAGATCGTGTCACCGGAATCGGGCGTACTGTCGGCGGCACCGGAGCCGGAGGCGGGTGTCCACGGGCTGACGTACTCCGGTGGCTGCCAGCCGCTCTGCTGCTCGCTACCGCTGTCGTTGTCTCGCATCTATCTCGCCTTCACCGTGAACAGCGTACGTCGTGCTTCCGCGTCGGCCAGGGCTTTGGCCGCGTGCCGTCACCCACTAGTAAGCGTTTCCAACCTGGACGTAAGCTGAGGGCTCGCTCAGGATTGGTTTGCCGATCTGAGCCGCACCTCAATATCAACTCCCGGTAGCCGCTGGATATGCCGCCTCTTTCTGAGATGTCCAGCAATGAGCGCGCCTTGCCGTTTTGTTCTGCCCCGGCCGCGCGCGGCTATGCGGCAGGAGCAACCACGAGCCGGATCCGTGCCGTCCGCGTGGCTCCCGCGACGGCGACCCAGGTGACCGGCACCACCGCCCCGGGCCGGAAGCCGCTCATGACGGCGGTCAGCGCGTTCGGCGAGGTCACGGGCCGTCCCGCCGCGGCGATGATCACGTCGCCCGCCGCGATCCCGGCCGCCGCGGCGCCGGTGCCGCACAGCACCCCGTCCACCAGCGCCCCCGAACGAGCGGGCGCGACTGCCGCGGGCACCCCTATTCCGGACTCGGTGCCGACGCAGCCGGGTGACCGCGTCGAGCCGCCACCGCCCGTTCGGACGCCATGTTCTTGCTGTGCTTGCAGGCGGGGGTTCTGAGTGGCTGTCGGCGTGACCATGACCCCGAGGAAGCCGCCGACGCCGATCGTGATCCCGGGGGCGGCGTGCCCCGCGGTGATCTGCCGCTCGATGGCCATCGCGACGGCGATCGGTATCGCGTAGCCGGCCGCGGCGGTTCCCGCGCCGGTGGCGGTGTCCACGCCTATCACCATCCCGTCGGCGTCGACCAGCGGGCCGCCCGAGTCGCCGGGCTCGATCTTCGCGCTGGTCTGCAGCATGCCCCGCAGCGTCTCGACGAAGTCAGAGGTACCGTCGCTCGCCTGGATGGTCCGGTTCAGGTTGTCGATGACGCCGGGGCGCACCGTCGGGGATCTGCCGTGGCCTGCCTGGCTGCCGATGGCGACCACCGGAGTGCCGATGGTGACGGCGGCGGAGTCGCCGATCTGAGCGGCGGGCAGCCCGGTCACCCCTTGCAGCTGGAGCACCGCGATGTCGGCACCGGCGTCCGCGCCCACGATCCGCGCGGCGTACGTTTTCCCGGTCGAGGTGAGCTTGGCGGTTACCGCTGTCGCGTCCCTGATGACGTGATTGTTGGTGAGCACGAGGCCGGCCCGCCCGTCGACGATCAGGCCCATCCCGGATGCGGTCTCGGCGTCGTAGCGGAGGGTCGACGTGACGTTCACGACGCTGAGCTCCGCCCGCTGGTAGGCGGCCCGGCTGACGAGCGCCTTCGCGGCGCCCCGGGTGGCGCCGGCCAGGGCGGACGGCTGCGGCGCCCTGGCCGCGTCCCGCGTGTCCCAAGAGCGCAGCAGCAGGATCCCGCTAGCGCCGAGCGCGACACCGAGCAGCACGACGAGCAGCGGGATCAGCGCCCGGCCCCGGCCGCCATGCATGTGCGACGTCACTCAGGTGATCTTCCCACGGCGTTACCGCGTCATTCCTGCCTTGACCAGCTAGGACGCCGGCGGTGTTGGCGGCTCAGGTGGGCAGGTCGGGGAGCCTGGCGGTGGCGCCGGAGGATTGCTCCGCGTTGTGCCAGATGGCGTAGATCGCGGCCCGCTGCGCGTCCATGGTCGCGAGCGCCTTGGTCAGTGTGGCT
>Ga0318553_10000739_pt1 | contig 10881 bp, 7 predicted proteins | sample GRESIP082b2f21_FD_203686 | JGI IMG/M metagenome (GOLD analysis project Ga0318553, IMG submission 203686) | Tropical soil microbial communities from Luquillo Experimental Forest, Puerto Rico - GRE.SIPMG.082b2f21 | ecosystem: Environmental > Terrestrial > Soil > Tropical forest > Bulk soil...
GCTGTGGATCATGTGGCCGGGCGTCGGCATCCTGGTCGCGGGCGGACTCACCGCGCTCGTCGTGCGGTGGAAGTCGCTCGTCACCACGTTCAGGAGCCTGGCGGGCGCGAAGATCGGCGGCGGCGATTTTCCGATGAAGTGGGTGATCTGGGGCTCGATCGTCTGCGCGATCGCGCTGATCATCGTCCAGAAGGTGACGCTCGGCCTGCCGTACTGGCTCACCGCGGTCGCGATCATCCTGTCGCTGCCGCTCATGCTGGTCGGGATCCGCGTGCTCGGCGAGACGAACTGGGGTCCGATCAGCGCGCTCTCGAACATGATGCAGGGGATCTTCGGCGTGCTCGCGCCCGGACAGATCCTGCCGAACGTGGCCTCGACGGGGGTCACGGGGTCCGTGGCGTCCGGCTCCGAAGGGCTGATGCAGGACTACAAGACCGGCTACATGATCGGCAGCACGCCGAAGTACCTCACGTACGCGCAGCTCATCGCGGTGCCGATCGGCGCGCTCGCGGTGTCGTACGTCTACCCGATGCTGCGCAACACGTATGGCATCGGCGGCGACAACGGGCTCCAGTCCCCGATCTCCCAGCGCTTCGCGGGATTCGCCGTGCTGCTCTCCAAGGGCCTCGGCGCGCTGCCGCACGGCGCGGTGCAGGCGCTGCTCGTCGGCATCGTGGTGGGCGTGATCCTGACGCTGCTCGAGAGCACGAAGTACCGCACCTGGGTGCCGTCGCCGACCGGAATCGGGATCGGCGTGCTGATCCCGGGCAGCTACATCATCAGCATGTGGATTGGCGGCGCGATCGGCGAGCTGTGGCGGATCGTGAAGCGCGAGAACTACGACCGCCACGTCACGCCGCTCGCCTCGGGATTCATCGTCGGCGAGGCGATCGTCGCGGTGCTGATCCCGATCCTGGTCGCGGTCAAGGTGCTGCACCTGCACGACGACTGAGCCGGGCTAACGACGGGGCGCCGGCGCCGCCCCGGCGCCAGGAATCCTGCGCAGCAGCTCGCGCGCATACTCCGCCCGCGGATTGATCGTGAGCGCCTGATCCAGCGCGTGCTCCGCGGCGAGCGTGTCGCGCGACGCGAGCGCCACCTCGGCGAACCCGATCCAGTTGCGCCAGTCCCGCGGGTCCAGCTCGAGGACGCGCTGATACGCCGACCTCGCCGCGGCCAGGTCTCCGCGCGCCTGGTTCGCGGCCGCGAGCAGCATGAGATTCGTCTTCGTCGGAGCGGTCGTCACTGCGCTGTCTGCCGCGATCGCGGCCGCGTTCGAGTCGCCGAGCCGCCAGGAGCGCATCGCGAGGAACCCCCACGTTCTTCCCCGCACCGCATCGCTCCTTTTCGGCTCCTCCAGCACGAAGGCGCGCGCCCTCCTGAGCCCGGCGTCGAGGTCCGACTGCGCGATCGCGAGCTCGACCGTCGGAACCGCGGCGGCGAGCGCGACGCCCGCGAGGAGCCAGCTCCATCGACCCGGCGACTCGAACGCTTTGAAGAACCATCCGGAGACTCCGATCACACCCAGGGTCGCGAGCGGGGCGAACATGTCGAAGTCGCGAAACAGCCCCTGCGGCGCCCGCAGCACGAGCAGCGCGAGGAGCAGCGGCGCGATCTGCAAGGCCAGGAGCATGCGCTGAGCGCGGGTCGCTCCGGCCGGTCGCCGCAGCGCGACGAGCGGCAGCAGCGGAATGCACCCCGGCGCGAGAGCGAAGAGCGCGTTCAGTGATTCCCCCAGCCACTCCCCCGGGAGCGCCGGGGCCGACGGCGGCTCTGCGATCCATGGCAGGAGGCGCGGGAAGTCGACCGCGGTCCATGCGCGCCGGGCGGCCGGAAACGTGAGCGCGCACGCGATCAGCGGAAGCAGGATGGCGAGCGCCGCGCGCATTCGGTATCGCCCCGCTCCGCGCACCAGCGCCACGATCGGGGGGAACAGGGCCGCCGGAAGCAATGCGATCCCCGAGCGGTGCATCGCGACCGCGAGCCCCGCGGCGAGACCGAGCGGCAGCGGATCGGCGCCGCCCTCGATCACGGCGATCCCCCACACCCCGACCGCCGCCGCGCAGAGCACGAGCTCCGAGAAGGCCTTGTTCATGCCGGTGAACAGGACGAGATGGCCCCCGAAAAACGCGAGCGAGATCATCGCGAACGCGCCGCGCGCCGCGACGACGTTCGAGAATCGGATGGCGATCAGCGCGAGCAACGCGGCCTCGAGCGCCCCGAGCAGGCGTGGCTCGAGCGCGGCCCATGCGAACCCGCGCGACGCGAGCCATTGCGGCAGGCGGACGTGCAGCAGGAGGTCGAGCGGCAGCTCCTGGGGGAAGAGGCTTTCCGGAGAACCGGGCTGCGAAGCGGAGCTCAACCGCAGCTGGAAGTCGCCCGTGAAGTGCACCTGATCCGGAATCAGCCAGACGACCCACGCGGCAAGAAACGCCGCGACCGGGATCGCGCGGCGCGGGTCGCGCTGGAGCGCGTCTGCGAGCGCCTCGAATCCGCGCACGATCCATCGCGCGGTCACAGGCAGAAGACCCGCGACCAGCACGATCTCGAGCGGCCACGAGACAGTCGGCGCAAGGAACCGCGCGGAGTTCATCGACCAGCCGAACATTCCGGGCTGGAGGATCGCGACGATCCGCAGCAGCTCGAACGCGAGCAGCGAGCCCCAGAGAATCCGGCCCGCACGGTCCGCTCCCGGGTCCGCCGTCCCGGCCCCGCGGTTCACCCCTCCAGCTCCTCGAGTGTCTTCGGCCAGTCCTTGCGCAGCAGGCGCGAGCGCGCGCGGTCCGCGAGCAGCCGTCCTCCGGTCTGGCAGCGCGCGCAGTAGTTCGTCTCGTTCTCCGCGTAGACAATGCGCTGGACCGGCGCGCCGCAATCCGGACACGGCTGCTTGAATCGCCCATGCACGGCCATGCCCTCGCGGAAGGCGGTGACCCTGGTTGGAAACGCGTCGCCGCTCTCGCGCCGCAGGCGCTCCGTCCATTCCGTGAGGATCGCGCGCGTTGCGTCGTAAAGCCGGCGCATCGCCTCGTCGTCGAGCCGCGACGTGAGCTCAAGCGGCGAGAGCCGCGCGCGATGCAGGATCTCGTCGGAATACGCGTTGCCGACTCCGGAGAGCAGGCGCGGATCGGTGAGCGCCCGCTTCAGCGTGTGGTTCTCGCGGCGCAGCGCCGCGGCGAATTCCGAAGGCGCGGCGGTGAGCGGCTCGAGCCCGCCGGGATCGAGCGCACGCAGGCCCGCCTCGTCCAGAACGACGTGCAGCGCGGCGCGCTGCCGCGTCGCGACCTCGGTGAGGAGGAGCGAGCCAGTCGCGAAGTCGAACGCCGCGAGCCCGGGACGGCCCGCGACCTTCGCGGGTTGATCCTTCCACTGGAGGCGGCCAGCGATCATGAGGTGGAGCACGAGCGCCGCGCCGCCCTCGAGAACGAACACGATGCGCTTCCCGAGCCGGCGGACCGAGCGCACTTCGCGCCCGAACGTCACGTCCAGCGGAGGATCGAACGTGCGCAGCAGGTTCGGACTCTTGATCCGCACGCGCTCGAGCCGCGCGCCGGCGACGCGGCGCTCGAGCTGCTCGACGTAGAGCGTGATGTCCGGCAGCTCGGGCATCGCGCTAGCGCACCGGGACCGGGATCGCCGAGTGCCCGACGTGGCAGCCGACGCAGCGCCGCTCGCCGGGCGCGGACGCGTTGAAGCCCGCGACGTGCGCCGGGCCGTGCGCCGACATCAGCACCGCGCCGTGCGCGTCCACGACCTGCTCGAACATCGGGACATCGACGGGCACCCCGGCGACATCGATTTCGCCGCGCGACGAGACCGGCGCCTCGCGCAGCAGAATCACGGTGTCGCCGTGGGCGGATTCGGGCCGCGAGAGCGCGGCAAAGAAGCGGATGCGCAGGCCCTGCGCCGGAAGCGGCGCGTGCGGAATCGGCGCGTGTGGCGGCGCATTCGCGAACAGATTCAGGCAGTGAAATCGGAACGATGGCGCGCCGGGCGCGGGATCCGCGGGGCGCTCGCGCGGCGGTGCCGGAGCATCGAGCGCGGCGGCGTCGAGATCGAAGCGATGCTCCGCCCAGTCGCGCGCCACGACCGGCGCCGGATCCAGCTCGAGCGTGCCGGGCAGATCCGCGAGCGGCGTGAGCCCCCTGCCGTCCGTCCCGATCGCGTAGATCCCGAAATCCCCGCGCGCGCCGGGATCGAACGCGAACACGACCCGGCCGTCCGGTAGCACCGCTGCGCTGCACGCCTGCGGAGCCGCGAGACCCTGCGCGTCGCGGTACGGATCCACGGGTCCGGTCGGGAGCGCAGGGCCTTCGAGCCGGCGCGGAGCCGTGAGCGCGATCGGAATCCCGCGCGCCGGCGCGCGACCCGATGCACTTCCGAAGATCACGAGCCCGACGGCGCCGGAGTTCGGCGAGAGGCCGAGATGCCGCGCGCTCGCCGCCACGATCCGACCGTCCGGGAGCACGGCCGGCTGATAGCCCATCGTGGCGACGCGCGAGCGCGGATCGCCGGCGGCGAGCCGCGTGTCGTGACGCGCGGGATCGAAGCTCACGAGCTGCCAGAGATTCGCGCTGTCGGCCGGGAGCGCGCGCGCTGCGTCGGTCGTGATGCCGAGCGAATCGAGGTTCGACGCGTGGAATCGGTTGTGCCACCAGCGCGAGAACACGATGCGCCCCGTCGCGGGATTGTACGCCGGAGTCTCGGCACCGTTGCGCTCGGTCGTGATCCGGCGCGGGCGCGGATCGTCGAGATCGAGCACGTAGAGATTCGTCGCCGGCACGCCGCCATACTCCGAGAGCAGCGGCCAGCGCGTGCTCGCGAACACCAGGCGCCGGCGGCCGATCCAGCACGGATCGAGATCGTCGAAGCGCCGCAGCGCGGGCGGCAGCGTTGCGGTCGTGGCGGAATCCAGCGCGCGGTCGGTGAACGTGAGGGCGTGGAGGTCGGTTCCGTCCACGTTCACGGAGTAGATCCGCCAGGCGCTGTCGCGCGCGACGACGCCCGCAAACGCGATCGTGCGGCCGTCCCACGACACCGCCGGATGGCTGACGTCGTATACGGCGCCGCCGCCGAGCAGCGCGCGCAGCGCGCCGTCCGGCGCGCGGATCATGAGGCGCCCGCCGGTGACGAGAGTGCGCGCGTGCGGGCCGAATCCGGGAATCACCTGGCTCGCCGAGGCGGCCGCGCCGGTGTCCCGCGGCGCCGGCGCGCGCGAGACGAGCACGATGGGAGGGAGCGGCGCGGACGGCGGGGCGGCGCCGGTCAACAGCAGGACGGCCGCGAGCGCAGCGGGCGGGAGCCTCATGTCGAAATGCTACACTCGCGCGCCGCAACGCGCACCGCGGAGGATCGAGGACGATGACCGAGATGCTGATCGTATTCACGAGCTTCGCTTCCGAGGCCGACGCCGCGCGGGTGTCGCGCGTCCTGATCGAGGAGCGCCTGATCGCGTGCGCGAACCTGCTGCCGGCGCGCTCGCTCTACCGCTGGAAGGACGCGATCGAGGACCAGGGCGAGACCGTGGTGCTGATGAAGACGCGCAAGCAGGACTGGACCGCGCTGCTCTCGCGGCTCCACGAGCTGCACCCCTACGAGACGCCGGAATGCGTCGCCGTCCGCGTGGCCGCGGGCGCGCCGAAATACATGGAATGGCTGGAATCCGTGCTCGCGCCCGAGGGCGCATGAGCGCTCCTGAATCGCGCGCCGCCGGCCGGCTCGTGCTCGGCATCGAGACGTCCTGCGACGACACCTCCGTCGCCGTGCTCGAGGGCGGAACGGAGCTGCGCTCGCACCTCATCGCCGGGCAGGACGTGCACCGGATCTACGGCGGCGTCGTGCCGGAGCTCGCCGCGCGCGCGCACCTCGAGCTGCTCCCCGCGCTCGTGCGGCGCGCGCTCGAGGAATCGGAGGTCCTCCCGCGCGATCTCGACGCGATTGCGGTGACGCGCGCGCCGGGCCTCGTGGGCTCGCTCGTCGTGGGCGTCGCGTTCGCGAAGGCCTATGGCCTCGCGTTCGACAAGCCGGTGTTCGGCGTCAATCACATCGAGGCGCACCTCCATGCGCCCGCGCTCGAGCACGGGCCGCTCGAGTATCCGGCGCTCGCGCTCGTGGTCTCGGGCGGCCACACCGAGCTCGTGCGGATCGAGGATTTCGGCCGCTATCGCTGGCTCGGCAGCACGCGCGATGACGCGGCCGGCGAGGCGTACGACAAGGTCGCGAAGCGGCTCGGGCTCGGCTTCCCGGGCGGCCCGCCGATCGATGCGCTCGCACGCGAGGGTCGCGCGGACGCGTTCGACTTCCCGCGTCCGATGCGGGATCGCCCGGGCTACGACTTCTCGTTCTCGGGGCTCAAGACCGCGGTCGCGCTCGCCATCGCGCCGCACGGCGATCCGCCGTATCCGCACGTGCTGCTCGCCGATCTCGCGGCCTCGTTCCAGCGCGCCGTGGTGGACACGCTCGTCCACCGCACGGTCGCCGCGCTCGAGCGCGAAGGCGCGCGCGCGCTGAATCTGGGCGGCGGCGTGGCGTGCAATCGCGAGCTGCGCGAGCGGCTCGCGGCCGAGTGCGCGGCGCGCGGCGTGCGCCTGCGCGTCCCGTCGCCCCGGCTGTGCGCCGACAACGCGGCGATGATCGCGCTGCTCGGCACCTGGATGCTCGAGCGCGGGATCGCGCCCGATCCCGAGCTCGACGCGGTCGCCGCGCTCGAGGCTTCGGGCCTGCCGCTTCCGGTGGCCTGAGCGGGCGGGAACCCGCCCGGCACTGCCGCGCTCCCGCCGCGCCCGCCGCCCCAGGCGTTGCAATTCGCGCGGTTGCGCGATACCGCCCAAACTGGGTCCGGACGCGGAGAGCATGGTTCAGCCCGCGCCCCGAGCGGCCGATCTCTACTGCAGATACCGCATCCCGCGGACCTTTGCGCGTGGCATGTCGCTTGCGACCCTGCCATGGCGCAGGCGTCTGCGTGCTTTGCGCTTAGCCCGTTCAGAGGGAGCTGACCCATCGTGACCAAGCAAACCATCCTCGTTGCCGAGGACGAGCCGCATCTTCGCGAAGTGCTGCGCTTTCAGCTCGAGGCGGCGGGCTATCGCGTGCTCGAGGCCAAGGACGGGCAGCAGGCGCTCGAGATGGCGATCCAGACGCTGCCGGACCTGCTGCTGCTCGACGTGATGATGCCGTTCCGGAACGGCTACGAGGTGTGCCGCGAGTTGCGCACCGCGTACGCGACGCGCCACATCCCGATCATCATGCTCACCGCGAAGGCCGAGACGCAGGACAAGCTCGAGGGCCTGGGCGGCGGCGCGAACGACTACGTGACGAAGCCGTGGGAGGCGCGCGAGCTGATGCTACGCGTGCGCAACGTCCTGGAGTGGAGCCGCCAGCAGCGCTCCGCGAGCCCGCTCACCGGCCTGCCCGGCAACCTGACCATCAACGAGGAGATCACCCGCCGCCTGGAATCGCGCGTTCCGTTCGCGATGCTCCAGGTGGACGTGGACTACTTCAAGGCGTTCAACGACCACTACGGCTACGCGCGCGGGGACCAGGCGATCCGCCGGCTCGCCGACATCCTGGTGGCGGCCGCCCGCGAGGCCGGCGTGAACCAGAGCTTCGTCGGGCACATCGGCGGCGACGACTTCGTGGTGCTCACGACGCCGGAGCAGGCGGAGCGCCTCGGCGAGCACGTGATCGCCCAGTTCAACAGCGCACTGCTCGAGCTCTACGATCCGGCGGACTACCGCCGCGGACACGTCGAGGTCATCAACCGCCGGCACGAGGCCGAGCGCGTGCCGCTCATGAGCCTGACGCTCGCGCTCGTCAGCACGGATCGCATGCCGGTCTCGCATCTCGCCGAGCTCAACGACATCGCGCAGGAGCTCAAGGCGCACGGCAAGGGAATCCCGGGCAGCGTGATGGTGGGCGAGCGACGCAGTGCCGGCGGGGCCGGCGAGGAAGACCGCGACGTGGCGTGAGCCACGCGCCGTCGCGCCACCCGTGAGCCTCGCGTTTTCCCCTCCGCCTGGCCCCGAGGAAGTCTCCCCGGCCGAGAGCCTGTCCGTTCTGGCGCAGGCGCTGCTCGCGCTGCGCAGCACCGCGGATCTCGGCACGTCGTGCGCGATCGCCGGCGCGTCCGCCGTCCAGCTGCTCGGCGCCGCAGACTATCGCCTGCTGCGCGTGGACGGCCGCAGCGGCGCGCTGCGCGCGTTCGACGAGGCGGGCGCGGGCACTCCGTATCTGGCCGAGCTGGGCGGGCCGGTCGAGCAGGTGATGCGGTTCGAGGTCCCGTTGTTCGACAACGGCTCGGACGGCACGGGCCGCGAGCACGCGCTGTGGCTGCAGGCCCCGCTCGCGCTCGCAACGGTGCCGCTGCTCGCGGGCGGCGCGGTGCAGGGCGTGCTGCTCGTCGCGTTCGATCAGCCGCGCGTGTTCAACGCCGCGGACCGGCTGTTCCTGCTCACGCTCGGCGACGCGCTCGCGCTCACGCTCGAGCGTGACGAGCTGCGGCGCGGGCTGCGCGAGGAGCGCCACCGCAGCGTGCGCCTCGAACGGCGCGTGAACGAGAGCGAGGAGGCCTCGACGAGCCTCATGTCGGTCGTCGCGCACGAGATCCGCACGCCGCTCACCGCGATCAAGGCCTACACCGAGGCGATGCTCGACAACCTCGCGAACCCGCACGCCCCGCGCGAACGCTTCCTCGGCATCATCAATGAGGAGTGCGACCGCCTGTCGCGGCTCGTGAGCGACATCCTGGATCTGTCGCGGCTCGAGGCCGGCCAGCGCCCGCTCCGGCTCGGGCGGCTGAACCTCCAGAGCCTGATCCACGAAACGCTCGAGGGCCTCCAGCCGGTGGCGAACGCGCGCAAGATCACGTTCGACGTCGACGTCGACAAGAGCCTGCTGCCGGAGGGCGATCCCGACCTGCTGCGCCGGCTGTTCATCAATCTGGTCGGCAACGCGGTCAAGTTCTCGCCGGTCGGCGGCGTCGTGAAGGTGACCGCGCGCCTGCGCGGCGAGGACTGGCTCGGCGTGGTGCAGGACGAGGGTCCGGGCATTCCGGCCGAGGAGCTGTCGCGCGTGTTCGAGCGGTTCTACCGCGCGCGCCAGCCCGGTGATCAGGAGGTCGAGGGCACCGGACTCGGACTCGCGATCTCGCGCGGCATCGCCGAGCTGCACGGCGGCCGCATCTGGGCGCAGAACGTGGACCCGCACGGCACGCGCTTCTGTTTCAACCTGCCGGTGCGCCAGCTCGCCTCGAGCCGCGCGCGCCGTATCGCCCGCCAGATCTGGAATCGCGTCGACCTGCGCGAGCTGTTCGACCACACGGTCGAGATGGTGGCGGCCTCGATGGAGGCCGACATCGTCTCGCTCATGCTCGTGGATCCCGACCAGGGCAATCTGTTCATCGCCTCGTCGCGCGGCTTGGAGGGCCAGAACCTGCGCGGCCGGCGCACCTCCGTGCGCTCCGGGGTCGCGGGCTCGGTCGCGGCCTGGGGCCAGCCGCTGCTCGTCAACAACATCGAGACCGACCGGCGCTTCCGCCGCCTGAATCATCCGCAGTACAGCACGAAGTCGCTGCTGTGCGCGCCGCTGCGCATCCAGGGCGAGGTGCTGGGCGTGTTCAACGTGAACAACAAGAACTCCGGCGCGGCGTTCGACGAGGACGACCTCTCGGTGCTCACCGCGCTGATCGAGCGCGTCGCGAGCGCGGTGGAGCGCGCGATCGCGCACCCGGACTCGCAGCGGATCGTCAGCGACTCGATCGACGCGGTGAAGACCGTGACGCGGCTCAAGCGCGAGTGTCTGCTCGGCACGCACGACGTGGTGCACCTGACCCGCGCGCTCAGCCGCGAGATCGGGCTCTCGGACGCGGAAGTCGACCTGCTCGGCTACGTCGCCAGCATCCACGACCTCGGCATGATGCGGGTCGAGAGCCGCATGAGCCCGGGCCCGCTCGATCCCGGCTCGCTCGAGGACCTCGAGCGCCACCCGGAGGTCAGCGTCGAGATCCTGCGTCCGATCGAATACCTCTCGCAGGTGCGCGACATCATCCTCGGCCATCACGAGCGCTGGGGCGGCGGCGGCTATCCGCACGGCGTGCAGGGCGACGCGATTCCGCTCGGCAGCCGCATCCTCGCGGTCGTGGATGCCTACGACAGCATGACGCGCGGGCGTCCGTATCGCGCGCCGCGCACCCGCAGCGACGCGCTCGAGGAGTTGCGTCACGAGGCGGGCGGCCAGTTCGATCCGCGCGTCGTCGAGGCCTTCGCGCGCGTGCTCGAGCGCGAGGAGACGATCGCCGAATGAAGCCGCGCCGCGCCCCAAGGCGCGCTCCCCCGAACGCCGCGGCCCGCTCCGCAGAGTCGCGCGAGCCCGCGGTCTCCGAACTGGCCGCGGACCGCGAGCGCCTCCAGGCGCTCTACCTGCTCGAGGTGGAACAGAACCGCCTGCGCGCCGACCGGCTGCACCGGGTGCTCGAGAACACCTGGCGCATCAACTCCGAGCTCGATCCCGCCGCGCTGATGCAGCGCATCGCCGACACCGTGGCGAGCACGCTCGGCTATCGCGTGATGCTGATCCGGGTGCGGGAGCCGGGCTGCGACCGGCTGCGGGCCTGCGCGTTCCACGGCATCGAGGCCCCGGCGCGCGCCGCGCTCGAGCGCGAGGACGTCCTGCTCGCGGAGTTCCAGTCGTGGTTGCGCGAGGAGTTCAAGATCGGCGCGTCGTACTTCATCAGCCACACCCAGGAATTCAACAAGCGCCTGCCGCTCGGCTACAAGCCGAATCTGGGCCCGCGCGCCGCCGACGAGTGGCACGAGGACGACGTGCTGCTGGTGCCGCTCCACAGCCGCTCCGGCGAGGTCGTCGGGTACTTTTCGCTCGACGATCCCG
>Ga0318553_10000740_pt1 | contig 10868 bp, 7 predicted proteins | sample GRESIP082b2f21_FD_203686 | JGI IMG/M metagenome (GOLD analysis project Ga0318553, IMG submission 203686) | Tropical soil microbial communities from Luquillo Experimental Forest, Puerto Rico - GRE.SIPMG.082b2f21 | ecosystem: Environmental > Terrestrial > Soil > Tropical forest > Bulk soil...
GATCAGCGATGCGGACGTGGCCTTCCCCGTGCTCGCCGAAACCCGCGCCGGGTGAAACCGCAACGCCGGCCTTCTCCACGAGCAGCGTGGAAAACTCGACACTGCCGACCGGTCGGAATGGTTCGGGTATCGGCGCCCAAGCGAACATTGAAGCGGACGGCGCCGGCACCCGCCAACCCGCCCGGCCAAAGGATTCCACCAGCGCATCGCGCCGGCGCCGATAGGTCGCACGCATTTCATTGATGCAATCGTCGGAGCCGTTGAGCGCCGCCGTAGCTGCGACTTGGATCGGCGTGAAAGCACCGTAATCGAGATACGATTTTACCCGCCCCAGCGCCGCGATGAGGCGCTCGTTGCCGACTGCGAAACCGATCCGCCAACCCGGCATCGAATAGGTCTTCGACATTGACGTGAATTCCACGGCGACCTCGATCGCGCCGGGAACCTGAAGCAGCGAAGGTGGTGGATTATTGTCGAAATAGACTTCGGCGTAAGCGAGGTCCGACAACAGCAGGAGCGAATGTTTCTTCGCGAACGCGACAAGATCGCGGTAGAAGTCGAGCGTGGCGACACAGGCTGTCGGATTCGATGGGTAGCACACCACAATGGCGATCGGCCGCGGAATGGAGAACAGCACCGCCCGCTCCAACGCGTGAAAGAAAGCCTCATTGGCCTCCACCGGCACCGAGCGGATCGCCCCACCGGCCATCAGAAAGCCGAACACGTGAATCGGATAAGTTGGATTGGGAACGATGATGATATCGCCCGGCGCGGTGATGGCCTGGGCTACATTGGCGAAGCCCTCCTTCGAACCCAAAGTGGTGATCACCTGGGTATCCGCATTCAGCTTCACCCCGAAACGACGCCCGTAATAGGCGGCCTGCGCGCGACGCAGGCCCGCTATACCGCGCGAGGCCGAATAGCGGTCGGTACGAGGCTTGCCGACCGTCTCTTTTAGTTTCTCAACCACGTGCGCCGGCGTCGGCAGGTCGGGATTGCCCATACCGAGATCGATGATATCGGCCCCGCTATTGCGGGCGACGGCCTTGGCACGGTTAACCTGCTCAAAGACGTAAGGCGGAAGCCGGCGGATACGATAAAAGTCTTCCATGGATGTTTCCGGCGGGTCGTCTGCGGGACCCCTCTCAGTACACTATGCTTCGACCATTATCACTTGGTTTCGGCGCCCGCGCGCTGTGTGCCGTCTTCGCCCGAGGTCTGGCGCGCGGCGGCAGCGTTCGGCTGCTTTTTGGCGGCGCTGGCACTTGCCGACTTGGCCTTACCCGAACTCTTGTTTTGCCCGCCTTGCGCCTCGGCGCTTAGGCGGTCGCGTGCACTGATCAGATCCTCGGTCGCTTGTTGAACCTGGTTCGCATCAAGCGGCGCCTCGGATCGAGGCGGCGGCCGATCGTGTACGGCAGGAAAAGGCGATGGGTAGTCGGCACCCGGCGAGCAACCCGACAACGCGAGACAAAACGCGGCGGGCAGCGCGAAAAGCGCCGCTGCGAGCCCTCGCGTCGTAAAGTCCCGCAGCATTCGCGTGAGCGTGATGGAGTGGTTATGCAATCGCTTGCTCCGAAATGGGGTGACCCGGTCGGGTTCAGTTCATGGCAAAAGAACCGGCCCTATGACTTGGCTGGCTGGGAAAGAAACATCCGGTTCCACAACAATTTAGGATGATCAACTCGGTGCCCACCCGAACTGTCAAGTTAACCTGCTAATATGTCGAAACCGGGACTGGCCGCTACCGGCTTGCTGGCGGCAGCAGGACACACTTGTGCGCGGCCCATGAGCAGGCCATTTCTGTCTAAAGGGCCGCAGAAACAGTTTGGTTACTGAGGAAACGCCGGTGCGGGCTCCATCCCATGACGCGGCACAGCAGCCTTCGGCAAATAAGCCGGCATCCGCCCAGCCGCCTAAAAAACAGCAAGCCCCCACTTCGCCGCTGCCGGCTCAGATCGGCGCGATGGATATCGAGGCATTTTCCCGGAATCTGGCGCGGCTCGTCGAAGAAGGCGGACGCGCGCTTGCGGCTTATCTGAAACCACGCGAGCAAGGGCACGGCGACAATGAGCTCGCCGATGAGGTCACTGAAGTCGTCAAGACGCTGAGCCAAGTGGCTGAATATTGGCTGGCCGACCCGCAGCGCGCGGTCGAAATCCAGACCAGCCTAGGCAGGGCTTACCTCGATCTGTGGGCCGCGTCGATGAGACGGCTCGCCGGCGAACCGACAAGGCCGGTTGCCACGCCCGCAGCAACCGACAAACGCTTCAGCGACCCGGAATGGACACAAAATCAATATTTCGATTTTCTGAAACAAGCTTATCTGTTGACGGCGCAATGGGCCGACAAACTTGTAGCGGACGCCACCAACCTCAATCCCCATACCAAGCAGAAGGCTGAATTCTATGTGCGCCAGATCACCAATGCCCTGGCGCCGACCAATTTCGTCCTGACCAATCCCGAGCTTCTTCGCGAAACACTGACGTCCAATGCCGACAATCTCGTGCGCGGCATGCACATGCTTGCCGAAGACATCGAACGCGGCGGCGGGCATCTGAAAATCCGCCAATCCGATTCCTCGATGTTCGAGGTCGGGCGCAACCTTGCGATCACGCCGGGCAAGATCATTTACCAGAACGAGCTGATGCAGCTCATTCAATACACACCGTCTACCGAAACCGTGCTCAAGCGGCCGGTTCTAATCGTGCCGCCGTGGATCAATAAATATTACGTCCTCGACCTCACTCCGGAAAAATCCTTCATCAAATGGTGTGTTGATCAGGGATTGACCGTGTTTTGCATCTCGTGGGTCAATCCCGATGAGCGGCTGGCGCAGAAGACTTTCGAGGACTACGTGCTCCAAGGCCCGCTTGCCGCGCTCGACGCCATCAAGCGAGCGATCGGCGAAGAAAAGGTTCACGCTATCGGCTATTGCGTCGGCGGCACGCTGCTGGCAATCACGCTGGCGGCAATGGCCGCTCGGCATGACGACCGCATTGTCTCTGCCACGCTATTCGCCTCGCAGGTCGATTTCACCTATGCCGGTGACCTCAAAGTGTTCGTCGACGAAGAACAGGTCGCGGCATTGGAGAAGAGAATGGCCGAGCGTGGCTATCTCAACAGCCGTTCGATGGCAACCGTCTTCAATATGCTGCGCTCGAACGATCTGGTTTGGCCCTACGTGATCAACAATTACTTGAAAGGCAAGGCGCCCTTCCCATTCGACCTTTTGTACTGGAACTCGGACGCCACGCGCATGCCGGCGGCCAATCACTCCTTTTATCTGCGCAATTGCTATCTCGATAACACGCTTGCCAAAGGCAAGATGGCGCTTGGCAACATGACGATCGATTTGAAAGCTGTCAAAATTCCGATCTACAATCTAGCGACGTGCGAAGATCACATTGCCCCCGCCAAATCGGTGATGTTCGGCTCCAAATTTTTCGGCGGCGCCGTTCGGTTCGTAGTGGCAGGCTCAGGCCATATCGCCGGCGTGATCAATCCGCCGGCGAAGAACAAGTACCAATTCTGGACCGGCCCCAAGCCCCGGAACGCCGACATCGACGGCTGGCTCGCCAAGGCCAAGGAGCATCCCGGCTCATGGTGGTCAGATTGGCTTGTTTGGATCACCAAGCAAAGCCCGACCGAAGTCCCGGCACGCAAACCGGGCGCCGGTGGCCTCAAGCCGATCGAAGACGCACCGGGAAGCTACGTCAAAGTGCGCGACTAGAAGAACTACCGCCCCTAGCACGCGTCGCATTTGCCTTTGTTTTCAGCGCTACCGCGCGACGCGTGCAATCGCGTGTTGAATAATGCTGTGAACCTGGGCACGACTTTAGTCCGCAAGCTTACGGAAACAGCGCAACCTGTTCGAGGCCAACGGTTTCCGGCAGTCCAAGCATCACATTCATATTCTGCACCGCTTGGCCGGACGCGCCTTTGGTCAAATTGTCGAGCGTCGAGACAATGATCGCGCGGCCCGCGATGCGGTCCGCGGCAACGCCGATAAAGGTCATGTTGGAGCCGCGCACGTGGCGGGTTTGCGGGGTCGCGCCGAACGGCAGCACATGGACAAAAGGCTCCGGCGCGTAAGCTTTTGCCAGTACCGCGTGCAGGTCCTGCGGCGTAGCTTTGATGCCGCGCACATAGATCGTCGCCAGGATACCGCGGTTCATCGGCACGAGATGCGGCGTGAAGCTTACCACGACGTCGCGACCGGCAGCGCGCGAAAATTCCTGATCGAGCTCCGCCATGTGGCGATGATGGCCGACGCCATAGGCATGGAAGCCTTCGGACACTTCGGCGAAGACCATCTCTTCGCGCGCTGCCCTCCCCGCGCCCGTCATTCCGGACTTGGCATCGATGACGATCTCGTCCGGATCGATCGCTTTGGTCTTAAGAAGCGGAATGAGCGGCAGCTCGGCGGTCGTGGTATAGCAGCCGGGATTGGCGACAAGCCGCGCGCGCTTGATCTTGTCACGATAAATCTCGGTGAGCCCATAGACTACTTCCTTTTGCAGTTCAGGCGCGGCATGGGCATGACCGTACCACTGCGCGTAAGCTGCCGGATCGGCCAGACGGAAATCGGCCGATAGATCGATAACCTTCGTGCGCGGGGCGCGGGTCAGCAATTCCTTGATCACTTTCTGAGTCGTGCCATGCGGCAGCGCGCAGAATGCGACGTCGAGCCCGAGCGCCTGCCAGTCGGCGTCCTCGATCGACGTGAGCGTCGGCAACGCAAACGGCGTGAATTGCGCGAACACGTCGGTCATGGACTTGCCGGCGCGGCGATCGGCTGTGAGCAAGTCGATCTTGCTCTGCGGATGGCATAAAAGCAGGCGCACCAGTTCCGCCCCGGTATAGCCGGAGGCACCGAGCACGCCGATCTTGACCTTGTTGGACTGGCCGCCTGTTGCGGACATGGATGGACCTTTACGCTGTTCGATGGCGTGTGGCCGAATCCGCTTAAGATTATCAGAGTAGTTGCTACGAAGGTGCCGCGGATCCGACGGCACGGGAGGGCTATGTGCGTCGGCGCATGCGTGCGCGACGACGCCAGCGATTGCGACGGCCGTTGGCAGATGTGGCGGCGGCTAGCGATCTGTTCATGGCCCGCGATATAGGGCGCAACCCGCCATGGGTCAATTCGCCAACCGGGAATGTGCCTGAAGTTCGGTTTGCAATGTTATCGCTCATTCTTTTGCCGCGCCGATGGCATAGTTATTGAGGCAATTGGGGTTGATTCGCCGTTGCCCTCTGGGTGCTCCATTGCACCGGACGCTACGACGCTCCACATGGGACTAGCCTGGGAATAACCGTGGGAAAGACCGCCAAATCCTCGAAAATGCCCGACCTGTTCGACGCGCCGAAGGCACGCCGGAACGGCACCCGCGGTGGCTCCCCGCGTGGCGCGGCGGGCGACGCGGGTTACACGGCCAAGCACATCGAGGTGCTCGAGGGCCTCGAACCGGTGCGCCGACGGCCGGGAATGTATATCGGCGGCACCGATGAAAAAGCACTGCACCATCTGTTCGCCGAAGTCATCGACAACGCCATGGACGAGGCGCTTGCCGGCCATGCAGACTGGATCGAGGTCGAGATGGCCGAGGACGGTTTTGTTACGGTCACCGATAATGGCCGCGGCATCCCGGTCGATCCGCATCCGAAATTCAAGAACAAATCGGCGCTCGAAGTGATCATGTGCATGCTGCATGCCGGCGGTAAGTTCGACTCCAAGGTCTATGAGACCTCAGGTGGGTTACACGGCGTCGGCGTGTCGGTAGCGAACGCGCTCTCGGAACGTATGGAAGTCGAGGTTGCGCGCGGCCAGCGGCTTTACCGCATGGCGTTCGAGCGCGGCAAGCCGAAGACTAAGCTGCAAGATGCCGGCAAGGCGCCGAACCGGCGCGGTACCAAGGTGCGTTTCCGTCCCGATCCGGAGATTTTCGGGGCCAAACCATACTTCAAGCCCGAGCGCGTATTCAAAATGACGCGCTCGAAAGCGTATCTGTTCGGCGGCGTGGAAATCCGGTGGTCTTGCGCCAAGGAGCTGTTGCGCGGCAGCGAGGACGTGCCGGAACAGGCGACATTCCATTTCGCCGATGGCCTCAAAGACTACCTATCCGAAACCCTTGCCGGCGCGACGCTGGTCCATCCCGATATTTTCACCGGCAGCGCGGGAAAGATGGGTACCCACGGCGCAGTGCAATGGGCGGTCGGCTGGACCGCGGACGCCGACGGCTTCCTCAATTCCTATTGCAACACCATCCCGACGCCTGACGGCGGCACGCATGAATCAGGCCTGCGCACGGCGCTGACGCGCGGTTTAAAGGATCATGCCGAGCGCGTCGGTCAGGGCAAGCGTGCCGGCGCGATCACTAGCGATGATGTAATGGTCGGTGCGGGCGCCCTCCTCTCGGTGTTCATTCGCGAGCCGGAATTCCAGGGTCAGACTAAGGATCGGCTCGCCACTGCCGAAGCCCAGCGGCTGGTCGAGCAGGCGATCAAGGATCCTTTCGATCACTGGCTCGCCGGTCACCCCACCGCCGCGAACAAGCTCCTGGATTTCGTTGTCGAGCGCGCCGAGGAGCGCATCCGCCGCCGTCAGGAGAAGGACATCGCGCGCAAGTCGGCGGTACGCAAGCTACGCCTTCCCGGCAAGCTCGCCGATTGCACCAACAGCGCGGCAGAAGGCGCGGAGCTATTCGTGGTCGAAGGCGACAGCGCCGGCGGCTCGGCCAAACAGGCCCGCGATCGCGCCTCGCAGGCGATTCTGCCGCTGCGCGGCAAGATTCTCAATGTCGCGTCAGCAGGCAAGGACAAGCTCGCGCAGAACCAGCAACTTGCCGATCTCGTTCAGGCCTTGGGCAGCGGCACCGGCGTGAATTATCGCGATGAAGATCTGCGCTACGGTCGCGTCATTATCATGACCGATGCCGATGTCGACGGCGCTCACATTGCCTCACTCCTGATTACTTTCTTCTATCGGCAGATGCCTCAGCTCATCGAGAAGGGTCATCTCTTTCTTGCCGTGCCGCCGCTCTATCGGTTGGCGCACGGCGGCAAGATTCTTTACGCGCGCGACGACAAACATCGCGACGAGATCCTGAAAAAAGAATTCCATGGCAACGCCAAAGTGGAGGTCAGCCGGTTCAAAGGCCTCGGCGAGATGATGGCAGCCCAGCTCAAAGAAACCACCATGGACCCCAGAAAGCGGACGCTATTGCGCGTCATGCTCATTGCCGACGACCGCAAGGACACGGAAAAATCTGTTGAGCGGCTGATGGGCACCAAGCCGGAAGCGCGGTTTGCATTCATCCAGGAGCGCGCCGAATTCGCCGACGAGGCGGCGCTGGACGTCTAGCGAAGCGTTTTTGCGACGGTAAGCCGCACCGCGAAAATTGTCAGTGCGCCGGTAAAAATCGCTGCGATCAACGCCGCCCAATGGCTCACCAGTTCGGCGAATCGCCACAACGAATAGACGATTACGTTATAGCGCAGGCAGTTCTCCCTGGTGATTTCATCGAAGCAAATCGGCCCATCCAGCGGATAACCTGCCGAGGCCCACCATAAAATCCAGGCCGCAAAGACAATAACGGCACCCCAAAGGACCGCCACACGCCAGTCTTTTGGCATTCGCCCTCATCCCACCAACCGAACTCAGACATATCGGAACGCAAAGGCGGCAATATTGAGGGCCGGCACCTTGCAGAAGGCTGCATTTTGCGGCCTCGTTTTCACTCTCTCTCGAACAGGATACCGGCCGCCGTGATGAGCTTCACATCCGGGTGCGTGGAACAAAATGCGCGAGCTTCCTGGCGTTCGCCGCCAATTGGTCCCTGTCGATCACTGGCGGGTCGTCCTCGGCGCGATAATAGCCGTCGAGCCACGCGAGGATGATGTCGACGTCACCCTTGCTAGCCGCTTGGAACTGTTTGCAGGTCCAGGCGGAAAGGTCGATCTCCGTCGCTGATGCTGGCGCGCATCCCAAGAGGATTACCGAGGTGAGAGCTGCGGCTATGGTCTTCATCACTTTCCGAAGGATTACTCCTCGAAATGCAAGTTCGCAGCCTTCACGATGTCGGCGAACTTGACGATATCGTCTTCGATCATGCGCCGAAATTCAGCCGCCGGCCCGCCGCCGGGCGTCACCGCCAGATTCCTCAATTTTGCCGACACGTCCGGATCGCGGATCGCCATGCTCAAGGATTTTTCAAGTTTCGCGGCAATCGGGGCCGGTGTCGCGGCCGGTGCAAAGATACCGCTCCACAAATGCACATCGACGCCAGGATAGCCGGATTCCGCCATGCTCGGCACATCCGGCAGTTCGGGCAGGCGCTCGTTGCCTGTCACTGCGAGCGCCTTGACCTTGCCTCCCTTGACTTGCGGGACGGTCGGCGGCGGATCGGCGATCGCGGTCATGGTTTGGCCGTCGATAATGCTGAGGATCATCTCATTGCTGCTTTTGTAGGGGATCATCACGGCCGGCATGCCGGACTTCAGTTTCAATTGCTCCATGGCGATAGTGAACGCCGGCGAGGTGCTCGGAAAATTCGCCTTGTCTGGATGCTGCTTGGCCCATTCGACCAATTCCTTGACATTGCGCGATGGATTGTCAGGTCCGATCACCATGATCAGCGGGAAACTTCCCATCATCGCAAGCGGGGTCAGCGTCCTGGTCGGGTGATATTTCAGATCCGGATAGATCGCAGCCGCAATCGACATCTGGCCGCTGGCGCCGACCAAGAGCGTGTAACCGTCGGCTGTCTGGTTCGACACATATTCGGCGGCAAGCCTGCCGCCTGCTCCGGGGCGGTTTTCGATCACGACCGGCTGGCCAAGAATTTCGCCGAGCTTGGCGCCGACAAGCCGGGCAAAAATGTCGTTGCCGCCGCCGGCGGCAAAGCCGACGATCATTCGCACCGGCCGGGTCGGATAGTTGCTCTGCGCGCGGGCCTGCGCTGACAACGCAACGGCAAGCAGCACACCAAGAAGGCACAACCCCGCGCGCCGTGAAAAATTACTCATCAGGCTTTCTCCATAAGCTTGCTGTTTTTGCATGCGAGCGCATGCAGGCCTCGGGGACGCGAGGGCTGCCGCGCGCTACTCACAAATTCATCCAGTCGATCAACGCCGCGGTCACCCTGTCCGGTTGTTCAAGCGTGGAAAGATGACCGCTCTCCGGAATGATGGTCAGGCGGGATCCGGCGATGCCGGCTGATATCTCGCGCGATAATTCGAGCGGGGTCGCCTGATCATCTTCGCCGACTAGGACCAACGTCGGGCATTTGATGGCGCCAAGACCAGGCCGCGCATCCTGCCGGTGTATGATTGCGTGCTGCTGGCGCAAAAATGCCTCCGCGCCCGTATCTTCCACCATGTCCCGCACGATTTGCTTCAAGGCGGCGTCATTGTGGCGCTTGCGGTGGACATAGAGTGGAAAAACGACGTCAACCACCTCGGCGTAGCGCCCATTTTCAGCGAGCTCGATCGCTACTTTGCGCCGCTTGGTTTGCTCGGGCGCTTCGGCGCGCGCCCCGGTATCGAGCAGTGCCAATTTTGCCACCCGTTCCGGCGCATGCCGCGTAATTTCAAGGGCGATGTAGCCGCCCATCGACAGGCCGGCGAGCGCAAAACGGTGCGGTGCGGCGGCCAAGATACGCCGTGCAATCGCGGCCATGCTGTCATCACGAGTATGGTCGGCGATGGTGACCGGACCGAAGCGCCACAAATACGGGATCTGCTCGCCATAGAGCCGCGCCGAGCAGCCGAGGCCCGGAACGAGCACAATTGGCAGCGCCTCTGTCATCGGGGAACTTTCCTCGCGGACGCTGCAGATTACCGGTCGGTCAAAAAAAGTGAAGAATCTTCTGAACTTACTGCGCTACTGGTTCGGCTTTCAGGTTGACTTTCAGGCAATCAACCCTATCTTCCGGGCACGCCAATTAGGCAGATTCGACCTCCCGGCGGCCTTTTCCGCTTATCCATAAGGGACGCCGCCGCGGTCTTTTGAGGGTCTATGTCGTTCTCCAATCTCGGCTTGTCCGAAAAAGTCGTTTCCGCCGTCACTGCGGCTGGTTACAAAAATCCCACTCCGATCCAAGAACAGGCAATACCCCATGTGCTCGCCCGGCGGGACGTGTTGGGCATCGCGCAAACCGGCACCGGCAAGACCGCGGCCTTTACGCTCCCGATGCTCACGCTGCTGGAACAAGGCCGCCCGCGCGCGCGAATGCCGCGCACGCTTATCCTTGAGCCGACGCGAGAGCTCGCGGCGCAGGTCGAAGAAAGCTTTGCCAAATACGGCGCGAACCACAAGCTCAACGTTGCGCTCCTGATCGGCGGCGTCTCGTTCGACGATCAAGATTTCAAGCTGACGCGCGGCGTCGACGTACTGATCGCGACGCCCGGCCGACTGCTCGATCACTTCGAACGCGGACGCCTCCTGCTCACCGGCGTGGAGCTATTGGTGATCGATGAAGCCGACCGCATGCTCGATATGGGCTTCATTCCCGATATCGAGCGCATCTGCAAGCTGGTCCCCTTCACGCGGCAAACGCTGTTTTTCACTGCGACCATGCCGCCGGAAATTCGCCGTGTCACCGAGCAGTTCCTGCACAATCCAATGCGCGTCGAGGTGGCACGCCCGGCGACGACCGTGGCCACCACCACGCAGCTCATCGTCAAATCCGGCCGCGAGCCGCATGAGAAGCGCGATACCTTACGCCGGCTCATCCGCTCCGCTGACGGATTGAAGAACGCGATTGTTTTCTGCAACCGCAAGCGCGATGTGGCGACGCTGTTCCGCTCGCTGCTGCGCCACGGATTCTCCGTTCAGGCGCTCCACGGCGACATGGACCAACCGG
>Ga0318553_10000743_pt1 | contig 10846 bp, 9 predicted proteins | sample GRESIP082b2f21_FD_203686 | JGI IMG/M metagenome (GOLD analysis project Ga0318553, IMG submission 203686) | Tropical soil microbial communities from Luquillo Experimental Forest, Puerto Rico - GRE.SIPMG.082b2f21 | ecosystem: Environmental > Terrestrial > Soil > Tropical forest > Bulk soil...
TCCTCCGGCAGCACGCCACGCACGTTGGCGCCGGCCATGGCCGTGCCGTAGGCAAACATCGCCTGGCTCTCGATGTACGGCACCGCGGCCTGCACGCCCGGCTGGCGCCGTACGGCCTCGGCGACCGCGCGCCAGTCGGGCAGCGTGCCGCTGAGCCCGGCGATGGTGGCGTGCGAGGTGACCGCGAGGATGCGGCTGCGCAGCTCGCGCTCGAAGCCGTTCATGACCGACAGCACCACGATCAGTGTCGCCACCCCGAGCATCAGCCCGCACACCGACATCAGCGCGACGAACGACACGAAGCCGCGCCGGTGGGTCGAGCGCAGGTAGCGCGTGCCGATGAGCCACTCGTATGCGCTCATCGGCTACTCGTAACGCAGCGCTTCGGCGGGCGCGGTGCGCGCCGCGCGGATCGCCGGATAGACGGTGGCGAGCGCGGTGAGCAACAGCGCCGCCGCCGCGATTGCCGCGACGTTGCCCGAGTGCACCTCGGAGGGTATGGCGGTGATGTAGTAGACATCGGCGTCAAAGAACTGGAAACCGAAGGTGCGCTCGAGGAATGGCACGATGGTCGCGACGTTCAGCGCGAGCAGCAGTCCGAGCGCCGCCCCGAGGCCGACCCCGAGCCAGCCGATCACCAGTCCCTGGGTGATGAAGATGCCCATCACCCGGCGCGGCGCGGCGCCGAAGGTGCGCATGATGGCGATGTCGGTGCGCTTGTCGGTCACCACCATCACCAGCATCGCGACGATGTTGAAGGCCGCCACCGCGACGATCAGTAGCAGGATGAGCGACATCATGGTCTTCTCGATGCGGATGGCGCGAAAGTAGTTGGCGTTATCGCGCGTCCAGTCGCTCACCTCGAGGGCCGACGGCAGCTGCGCACGCAGCTGCGCGGCCACCTGCGGCGCGCTGAGCACGTGCGCGAGTCGCACCTGCAGCCCCTCGCTCACCGTGCCCGGAGGCCCGAGAGCGCGCACGTCGGCGAGATTGGCGAAGATCAGCGTGGCATCGTGGTCCTGCAGTCCCACCTCGAATACGCCCGCCACCTGCAGATCGCGCAGCTTCGGGATGGGCATGCCGTCCTCCGCCACCGTCGGCACCAGCACCGTCAGGCGGTCTCCCAGCGCGAGCCCGAGCCGCTCGGCGATCACCTCCCCGACTACCGCGTTGCCCGAGCCCGCGGTGAGATCTGCCAGGTGTCCCTGGGCGATCGAATGCGCGAGCTCGCCGGTCGCGGCCGGAGCTGCCGGGTCGATGCCACGCAGCAGCACCGGCAGCATCTCGGGTCCGTGCACCGCCAGAGCCTGTACCTCGGCATAAGGGGCGGCATCGGTGACACCGGCGATGCCGCGCGCGAGCTGTGCCAGGCGCGGCCAGTCGGGCTCAGCGGAAACCCCGCCCGCATACGCCGGTGCCGCGGTAACCCGCACCGGGGCGCTGAGCGACAGCAGCCGATCGCGCAGCTCGCTCTCGAACCCGTTCATCACCGACAGGATCACGATGAGCGCCGCCACCCCCACGCACACGCCGATGAGCGAGGCCCAGGTTATGAAGGAGACGAAGAATCGCGTCGAGCGGGCGCGCACGTAGCGCAGCCCCACGTAGATCGGCAAGGGATGAAACATCGTCGCGATTTAACCACAGTTGGGCAGTTATCAGACGTACGTCACAAATCGGCGTGCTGCCGTACGGGCGTGCTTTGACAGATTTCCCCCGGTGATATAGTCGCCGGGAGTCTGGAGGGAGAGTCGTCGCATGCAGACCCGCATTCTCGCCGCATTGCTCTGTGGCTGTGCCCTGGCGAGCGCCGCAGTCGCGGAAACCATCGTCGTCAACGACCAGGTGCAGGTGCGCGACTCGCAGGTCGATCGGCCGAAGCGTGGTCTCACCATGGACGAGGTCGAGAAACGGTTCGGCGCGCCGGCCACTCGCCATCCCGCAGTCGGCGGCAGCTCGCAGCAGCAGCCGCCGATCACCCGCTGGGACTACAGCGGCTTCACGGTGGTGTTCGAGCGCGATCGCGTCATCGACGCGGTGGTGACCGGCGGCTCGGCCCCGACCGCCGGCGCCTGATTCCCGGACCCGCACTCTCTCCAAAGCCTTCCATCTGCGGGCAACGCCTGCGGCAGAGCGGCCGCAGCGGCCGCGGCATCCAATTTAATGTAGATATGCTAGGCTCACGCCCAAGAGAATAATTTTCCTTGGGGATTCAGTGACGTCGGACGAACCGTTGAGGGCCCACATCGAGGCTCTGGTGCGCGCGGGAACCGTGCGCAGAAAAACCGCAGCCGCGCAGCTCGAAGCAGAAATCCGCCGCCGTGAGGAGGTCCTGCGGCAGACCTTCCGGCGCTACGTCTCTCCGAAGGTCGCCGACAAGATCCTCGAGGACGCGCAGCTGCGCGACACGCTGCTCTCGAGCGCCGATGCGCGCGCGCACGTCGTGGTGCTGTTTGCCGATCTGCGGGGCTTCACCAGCATCTCCGAGCAGCTCGAGCCGCCGCGCGTCGTGCCGCTGCTGAATGAGTATTTCTCCTTGCTGACGGAGATCACCTTCCGTCACGAGGGCACGGTATTCCACATGGCGGGCGACTGCCTGATGCTCGGTTTCGGTGTGCCGCTCGAGCAGCCCGACAGCCCGCAGCGCGCGGTGCACGCCGCGCGCGAGATGCTGACCAGCTTCGGTGTGCTGGCGCGCTCGTGGAGGGAGCGCTATCACATCGAGGCGGGCCTCGGGATCGGCATCAACGAGGGGGACGTGGTCGCCGGCAACATCGGCTCCTCCTCCTACATGAGCTACACCATCATCGGCGACACCGTGAATATCGCCGCGCGGCTGTGCCAGCGGGCACGGGCGGGCGAAATGCTGTTCTCCAGCACCCTCAAGCAATCGCTCGATGCGCGCGGCGTGGACGTCGGGGCAACCCTGCTGCCCCCGCTGCAGCTGCGCGGCCGATCGCACCCGATCGATATCTACTGCGTGCCGCGGCAGACGCGCGTGCAGGTGACCGAGGCACCGGTCGCGGCCTGAAACAAAGCGCTCCGCAGTCCGCGGAGCAACGCCGGACGGCGCGCTTAGGTAAGCTCGCCGGATGTCCGCACTGCTGCACCCCCCGACACCGAGCAGCGCAGCGCCACAGCTGCGCTGGCATCAGCTGTACGGCAGCGCCGCGGCGCTGGCGCTCGCAGAAGCCGCGCGCGCCGATCGGCGGCTGTACGTGTTGATCGCGGATGGGGCGCGCGAGCTCGAGCGGTTGTCCGCGGAACTGCGGTTCTTCACTTCGGGCACGCTGCCGCTGCTGCGGCTGCCGGACTGGGAAGTGCTGCCCTACGACCTGTTCTCGCCGCATCCGGACATCATCTCCGAGCGGCTGCAGACGCTCTACGAGTTGCCGCACACGCGGCACGGCTGCCTGATCGTGGCCGCCGACACGCTGATGCAGCGCCTGCCGCCGCGCCAGTACGTGCAGGGCCGTGCCTTTGAGCTGGTGAAGGGCCAGGCGCTCGCCCTCGAGCCATTCCGGGAGCGTCTCATCGAAGCGGGTTACGCGAGTGTCAGCCAGGTGGTCAGCCCCGGGGAGTTCGCGGTGCGCGGCTCGCTCCTCGATGTGTTTCCGATGGGCGCGGCAGCGCCCTTGCGCATCGACCTGTTCGATGAGGAGATCGAGGCGATTCGCCGCTTCGATCCGGACACGCAGCGCTCGCTCGACACGCTCTCGAGCGTGCGGCTGCTGCCGGCGCGCGAGGTGCCACTCGATCCGCAGGCGGTGAAGGATTTCCGCCGCCGCTACCGCACGCGCTTCGAGGGCGACCCGAACCGCAGCGGCATCTACCGCGGCGTCGGAGAGGGGCTGGCGCCCGCGGGGGTGGAGTTCTACCAGCCGCTGTTCTTCGACTCGATGGCGACGCTGTTCGATTACCTGCCCGCCGATGCGGTGATCGTGCACGACGCGGCGCTCGCCGCGGCTCTGCTGAAGGCCTGGGGGGAGATCGGCGATCGTTACGAAGAGCGCCGTCACGACCTCGAGCGACCGCTGCTCAGGCCCGCGGAGCTGTTCCTCGAGCCCGGGGAGCTCGATGCACAGTTCGCCCGTTTCGCCACCATCACGCTCGATCCGTTCAAGGCGGAAACCGAGCTGTCGGGCGAGTCCGCCACCGTGCGCAACTTCCCGACCGTCGCCCCACGGGAGCTGCGCATCGATGTGCGCGCCACGGAGCCGTTCGCGCCGCTCGCGAGGTACCTGCGCTCCTTTGAAGGACGCGTGCTGCTCGCGGCCGACTCCGCCGGGCGGCGCGAGGTGCTGCGCGAGATGCTGCGCGCTCATGACCAGGAGGTGAGCCTGGTCGAGAGTTGGGATGCATTCACCCAGGGTGTGGCGCGCCTCGCGCTCACCGTCGCACCGGATCTGGTGGGACTGACACTCACGCATCCGCCGGTCGCGGTCATCGCCGAGGCGCAGCTGTTCGGACCGCGGGCACCGGTCGAGCGCCGTCGCAAGCGGGTCTCAGACCCCGAGGAGATCCTGCGCGATCTGCAGGATCTCAATCCCGGCTCTCCGGTGGTGCACGAGGAGTACGGCGTCGGCCGCTATCTGGGACTGCAGCCGATGGAAGTCGGCGGTCAGCCCGGGGAGTTCCTGGTGCTGGAGTACCAGGACGGCGACCGCATCTACGTGCCGGTGCACGCGCTGCACCTGGTGAGCCGCTACACCGGAGCCGCCCCCGAGCAGGCGCCGCTGCACAAGCTCGGCACCGACCAGTGGGCGCGGGCGCGGCGGCGCGCGGCCGAGCAGATTCGCGATGTGGCCGCGGAGCTGCTCGATCTGAATGCGCGGCGCAAGGCGCAGCGGGGCCTCGCGCTGCAGCTGAACGAGCTCGAGTACCAGGCCTTCGCCAACGCCTTCCCGTTCGAGGAGACCGAGGATCAGGCGCAGGCGATCCGTCAGGTGCTCGCCGACCTCGCCGGTGAGCGCCCCATGGACCGCATCGTGTGCGGCGATGTCGGTTTCGGCAAGACCGAGGTGGCGATGCGCGCCGCGTTCGTCGCCGCTCAGGCCGGCAAGCAGGTGGCGGTGCTCGCTCCGACCACGCTGCTCGTGCAGCAGCACCTTGCCAATTTCCGCGACCGGTTCGCCGACTGGCCGGTGCGCGTCGAGGGGCTGTCGCGCTTCGGCACCTCGCGGGAGACCCAGGCGGTGCTCGACGGCCTCGAGCAGGGCAAGGTGGACATCGTCATCGCCACGCACCGCCTGCTGCACGCCCACGCGCGCTTCAAGGACCTCGGGCTCCTCATCATCGACGAGGAGCATCGCTTCGGCGTGCGCGACAAGCAACGTCTGCAGGCATTGCGCGCCAACGTGCACGTGCTCACGCTCACCGCGACGCCGATCCCGCGCACGCTCAACATGGCGCTCGGCGGGCTGCGCGATCTGTCGCTCATCACCACCGCACCCGCGGCCCGCCTTGCGATCAAGACCTTCCTCATCGAGTGGCACAACCCGACGCTGCGCGAGGCCGCGCTGCGCGAGCTGCGGCGCGGCGGCCAGATCTACTTCGTGCACAACGAGGTGCGCAGCATCGAGAAGATCGCCGCCGAGGTGCAGGCGCTCGTGCCGGAAGCGAGCGTGCGCATCGGCCACGGCCAGATGCGCGAGCGCGATCTCGAGCAGCTGATGGTCGACTTCTATCACCGCCGCTTCAGCGTGCTGGTGTGCACCACCATCATCGAAAGCGGCATCGACGTACCGAGCGCCAACACCATCATGATCAACCGCGCCGACCGCATGGGCCTGGCGCAGCTGCATCAGCTGCGCGGCCGCGTCGGGCGCTCGCATCACCGCGCCTACGCCTACCTCATCACGCCGCCGCGGCAGGCGCTGCCGCGCGATGCGGCGAAACGGCTCGAGGCCATCGAATCGATGGAGGAGCTCGGCGCCGGCTTCGTGCTCGCCACGCACGATCTGGAGATCCGCGGTGCGGGCGAGCTCCTCGGCGAGCAGCAGAGCGGCCAGCTGACCGAGATCGGGCTGTCGCTGTACCTCGACATGCTCGAGCACGCGGTGCGCGCGCTGAAGGCCGGCCGTGAGCCACTGCTCGATCAGCCGCTTGCCGCCGCCACCGAAGTGGAGCTGCGCCTGCCGGCCTTTCTGCCGGAAGCCTACGTCGCGGACGTGCACGTGCGGCTCTCGCTCTACAAGCGCATCGCGGCCGCACCGAGCGAGGCTGCGCTCGATGAGCTCACCGCCGAGCTGCACGATCGCTTCGGCCCGCTGCCGCCCGCGGCGCAGAACCTGTTGCGCATCGCCAAGCTCAAACTGCGCGCACGTGCACTCGGCGTGCGGCGGCTCGATCTCGGCCCGCAGGGCGGTTCGGTGCTGTTCGAGGAGCGCTCGGCCGTCGACCCGACGCTGCTCGTGCACATGATCCAGAAGAACGCGCGCGAGTATCGGCTCGAGGGACCGTTGAAGCTGCGGGTGTCGCGACCGCTGCCGGCGGAGAGCGCGCGCTTCGAGTTCGCCGCGCAATTGCTGCGGCGTCTCGGGGAGCCGCCGCGCGTCCACTGACAGGTACACGCATGTAGAATGCCGCACATGCATGCCCGCCACGCGCCGCTGCGCGTTCTGACTCTGCTTTGCGCCGTGCTGCTGTGTGGCCACCCACCCGCGGCCCCCGCTCAGGAGCCGCCGGCCGCGCCGGCACCTGCAGCCGCGCCGTCCGGGCCCGGCAGCACCGTCTACAACATCGAGATCATCGTGTTTCGAGCCACGAGCGCCCTCGGTGGCCCCGAGGACTGGAGTGCCGAGGCCGGCGCGCGCAACATCGCCGGCGAGGAGGCCGCGAGCGGCGCCGCGCAGGTCGGGCATTTCGTGGCATCGCTGCCCGCTTCCCTGTGGCAGCTCGGGGAGCTAGAGAACCGCCTGCGCACGAGCGGGCTGTATGTGCCGGTCGCGCACACGGCCTGGTCGCAGACCGCCAGCTCCTGGGGCACGCGCGCCGGGTTCAGCGTGCAAAAGCTCGGTATCGAGGTGCCGGGGCTCTCCGGCAGCGTCTTCCTCGAGCGCGGCCAGTGGCTGCATCTCGGCATGTCGCTCACCTACGCCCTGCCCTCCCCGCCCCAGGGACTCGGCGCCGCACCTGACACCCCCTTCAGCATCAACGAGAGCCGCCGGGTGCGCTTCTACGAGCGCAACTATTTCGATCATCCGGCCTTCGGCGTGATCGCGCTGGTCACCCCGGAGAAGGGTGCGCGGCCACCGGGCCGCTAGTACGCGCCCGGGGTACCTGGCCTCGGCGCAGCGACCGCCGCCGCGGCACCCTCGTGCTGCGCTCATTCGCCGCCTGAGAGCTGCGCCGCGGCGAATTCGAACTGCGGGAGATTGCTGCGCTCGGCGGCACAACGTACGCGGCTGCGGGCGGCCGCAATGAACCAGGTCTCGAGCGCATAGGGTTTGCCCCGGCCGAACGCCGCGGGGTCGAGCACCGCGACGCAGGCGGCGTGCTCGGGATCGCGCACCGACTCGTAACGGATGAGCTCGATGGGCGCCTCGCGTGCCGCGGCTGCAAACGCCTGGGTCCCCTGGTAGCTCGAGCAGTGCGTCCAGAGCGCGCGCTCGCGCACGAACGGTGCACGCGTGAGATCGAGCGCGGCACGGCTGCGCACCGCCGCCTGAAAAGCGGTGTGCGGCACGGGCCGCAGGTCGGGCGTCGCGGGCGAGTCGAGCAGGAAGCGCAGCCGCCAGTAGCTTTTCTCCGCGAGCGCGGTGCGCAGCGCTTCCGCGCCATACCACACGCCCGGCTCGAGCGCCGCGCGGAACCGCGAGCCGAGGTGTGGGCGATAGCGATAGGGTGTCGCGAGCAGGTAATGGAGCCGCCGCACCGCGGCCGGCAGCGCCGGCTTGCTCTCCTCGAGCACCGTTTCGAGCAGCGCCTGCTCCTCGAGTGAGTCCGTGAGACGCATGGTCGAGGCGGTATGCTGGGCCTCGACGACACGCCAGAGCGCCCGGGCGTAGGCGCGGGCCTCAGATGCGAGCGCGCGCGGCGTCCAGGTAGTCAACCGTGCGCACCAGACCGGCCGGATCGCGAATCAGATCGAGCGGCACGCCGCCGAGCGCGCTGTTCTCACTCCGCAGCCATGCCTGCGCGGCCGCGTCGTCCGAACCCACGATCGCATCCAGCGCACGGAACAGCCGCACGAACAGGGCCGCGAGCTGCCAGGGCTTGGAGCCCGGCTCGAGCTGGCGCTGCCCGTTGGCGAGACGCGAGAGCGTTGCGGCACTCACCCCGATGACATCGGCCAGCTCCGCCTGGGGCAGCGCGAGGAAGCGCGCGGCGCGCACCGTGGCGCGCGACAGCACCGTCGCGGCATCGGGGGCCGTACGCACTCTGGTGGGGCGCCGCTCGCTCATTTTCTTTGGAAAGAATATCAATGTATTCTTTCCCAAGCAAACCGGGCGGGCGGGCGTCTGCCGCGGGGGATGCGCGCCGCCGGGGGACTACGCGTTATGCAGCCGCCCTCAGCCCCGCGAACCGCTCACCGCGAGCGCGGTTTCGGCGCCGGGCAGCCGACCATCCTGAAAATCGGCGGCCTCGGCGATGACAATCGTGTCCTTGCCCTTTTTCTTGGCGCGCCGCAGTGCCGCCTGGCAGGCCTTCAGCAGCCCCTCGAGCGCGAGCGTCCGCGGCGGCACGAGGCTTGCGATTCCGGCGCTCATGGTGATGTACCGTCCGGCGCCGGCGGTAGGATGGTGCATCAGCAGAGCGCGCACGCGCTGGCACACGACCTGCGCGTAATGGTTCGCCTTCTCCGCCGCGTCCCCCTGCGTCAGCACGACGAACGTTCCACCCTCCCAGCGGCCGACGAGATCACCGCCGCGGCGGTAGGAGGTGGCGATCACCCGGGCGATACGCCGGATGCAGGCATCCCCCGCCGAGCGGTCGAACTTCTCGTTGTAGGCGCCGAGGTCGTCGATGTCGAAGAAGGTCAGTCCGATCTCGTGCGAGTCGCGCTGTGCGAGGTGCCAGTCCCGTTGCAGCAGCTCCTCGAAGTAGGCGCGAGAGTGCAGGCCCGTGAGACGATCCTCGCGCAGCCACGAGGGCAGCCCCGAAGGCAGACGCTCGGCCTGCTTCAGCCGCTCGCTGGCATCGCGGTGGTAGCCGATGAAATGAGTGAGCGTGCCCCCGGTGCGCACCGGCTGAATGACCGTCTCGTTCCAGAACATCGAGCCGTCGGGGCGGTAGTTGCGCACCAGCACACGCGCCGGCTCGCCCTTGCTGACGGCCTCGGCGAGGCGCACACGCGCCTCCTGCTCACGATCGGTGCCCTGCAGGATGCGCAGATTGGTGCCGAGGAGCGCGGCGGCCGGATAGCCGCACATCTGCGCGAAGGCCGCGTTGACGTACACGGCCGGGCACTCCGGAGATGTGGCATCGCAGATCACGACGCCTTCGGGCGCACCCTCGACGACAGCGCGCCACGCCTCCACCGGCCAGTTGTTCATGCAGGACTTCCCGGATCGAGCGTCAGCGGCGGCGCCGCCGTGGTGCGCGCCAGCAGCTCACGCGCCCGGGTCCACTCCGGGGATGCCTCCAGAGCGGCGCGGCCCGGCGACCCGGCGCGCCCATGCAGCCGTACGAGGCGCAGGCTGGAGGCTGGCCGGGGCTCGATATCGAGCCCCGCCAGTAGCTCAAGGACACTCGTCCGATTGTTGCAGACCGGTAGCATGTCGCAACCCGCCGACAGGGCCTGCCCCGCCCGGGTCAGGATGTCCCCGTAGGCGGCGGCTGCCCCTCCCATAGACAGATCGTCAGTGAACACTACCCCCTGGAACCCCAGCTCTCCGCGCAGCACGTCGCGAATCCAACGTGCCGACAGGCTCGCCGGAGTCGAATCCACCGCCGGAAAGAGCACATGGGCCGCCATGACGGCCGGGAGCCCATTGGAAATGAGACGCCGGTAGGGGGCGAGGTCGGGGGCCAGGTCCGGGAGGCTCCGGCGGTCGATGGGCAGGGTATGGTGCGAGTCGGCCACCACCGCCCCGTGACCCGGGAAGTGCTTGGCGGTCGCCGCCATGCCCGCCTCGCGCATCCCGTGCATCCAGGCTCCGGCCAGCTGGCCGACCGGATCGGGGCGGGCATGGAAGGCACGCTCCCCGATGACCTCGCTCACCCCCAGATCGAGGTCGACGCACGGTGCAAAGGAGATATCCACCCCGTGCGCCCGCAGCTCCGCCGCCATGAGCCAGCCGAGTGCGCGCGCGAGCGCGACCCCGGCGCGGGCATCGAGATCGAATTCGTGACCGATGCGCCGCGCCGGCGGCAGGAGCGAGAAACCGGACCGGAAGCGCTGTACGCGGCCGCCCTCCTGGTCCACGGCAACGATGAGCGGTGGGGTGCGCACGGCATGGATGGCGCTCACCAGAGCGGTGAGTTGCGGCGGATCGAGGTAGTTGCGTGTGAACAGGATCACACCGCCGACGAGCGGATGACGCAGCAGCTCGCGTTCCTCGGCGAGGACCTCCGTCCCCGCAAGATCGATCATCAGCGGGCCGAGGCTCATGCCGGCGACGCCGGCGCGGCGGGGCGGGTCGCGGAAGTCAGCAGCGCCAGCGATTCGACATGCGCGGTGTGCGGAAACATGTCGACCACACCGGCCGCTGCGAGCGCAAGGCCGTGCTCGTGCACCAACACCCCCAGATCGCGCGCCAGACTCCCCGGATGGCAGGAAATATACAACAGCCGCTGCGGCGCGAGCCGCGCCACCGCCGCGAGCACCGCGCGCGCGCCCGTGCGTGGGGGGTCGAGCAGCACGTGGGTATAGCGGTGCCGCATCCACGGCAGCGCTATACCC
>Ga0318553_10000745_pt1 | contig 10841 bp, 9 predicted proteins | sample GRESIP082b2f21_FD_203686 | JGI IMG/M metagenome (GOLD analysis project Ga0318553, IMG submission 203686) | Tropical soil microbial communities from Luquillo Experimental Forest, Puerto Rico - GRE.SIPMG.082b2f21 | ecosystem: Environmental > Terrestrial > Soil > Tropical forest > Bulk soil...
GGCGTCCTTCGCCGCGCGCACGCACAGGAACCCGGGCTGCCGCATGAGCTTCTCGTAGTCGCGAGCGTCGCCGCTGCGGAACTCCGGCGTGGGGCGCGGCTCGAGCAGCCGCTCCAGCCGGAAGCCCGCGCTGAAGAGCGGGTCGAGCATGGCGCTCAGCGGGCGGCGAAAGTAGGGAATGCGCTCGCGCACTCCGTACGCCGGCCAGTCGAACGTCATCTCCACCGCCTCGACATCAAAGTAGCTCCCGTGCGGGTGGTGATCGTAGAACTCGTCGAACGGGTGCGCGACCGAGAACACGAGCCAGCCGGGCGTGCGCAGAACGCGGAAGAACTCGCCCAGCGGCCACCGCCAGTCACGGACGTAATCGAGCGGCTGGCCGAGGTCCGCCTGGTGCACCGCCGCCCGGAATCCAAGGCGTCGGCGCGCGTGCTCGACCATCCTCGGGCTGACGTCCAGCGCTACCACCTCGGCGCCGTGGTCCGCCATCCATTCGGCATACGCCCCGGGCCCGCAGCCGGCGTCGAGCACGCGCCGGCCCGAGACCGGAGGGAGCAGCGACAGCACAGCCGGGCGATCGTAGTGAGCGTTGTGGGGCTTGGTGTCGACCCACGCCGCGAAGGCGTCGGCGAGTCGATCGTAGGCGTCGGCCGCGATCGGCCGGCCCTCATCCATCATTGGGCCGTCGCCCTCGGGGCGGGGTGCGACCCTAGAGACCCGAGCCGGAAGCCGGCGCCTTGACCACGCTGTCGGCGGGTGCCGCGGCCGGGCTGGCTGCCGGAGCCGGGGCGAGCGAGTCGGGATGAGCCGCCTGCCAGGCATCGATGCGCGCCGCAAGGATCTTGGTCTGATCGGGCGCGTTCAGACGCTCGAGCCAGGCCAGCTGCTCGCGCGCCTCGCGCGGACGACCAAGCTCGAGGTAGGCCTCGCCGAGGTACTCGCGTGCCGGCGCGTAACCGGGCTGGATCGCGAGGCAACGTCCGTAGGCCGAGAGCGAGCCCGGGTAGTCACCGAGCTTGCGGGACGCGAAGCCCACCAGGTTCCAGGCCTCGAAGTAGGTCGCATCGAGCCCCACCGCCTGGGTGGCGTGATCGAGCGCGCGCTTGAGCTTCTTCTGCGCGTTCTTGTCCTTGCCGTTCGCCAGATCGAGGTTGGCCTTGGCGATGTCATCGTAGGCGCTGCCGTAGAGCTGCTCGGCCTGCTGGCGCGGCGTCAGCTGGTTGTTGTTGAGCTCGGGCTGCTGGCCGGGCGGTGGCTCGGACGGGCTGGGCGAGCCGCCCATGCTGGCGAGTGCCGGGGTGGCGAGAACGGCTATCAACGTCAGAGCAGAAGTGAAGGGTGCTCGCATGGTCCCCTCAGATGCGGCGTGGCCCGGTCCGGTTGCGTGCCATTGTCGCCGAGCGCGATGGCCGGCGCAATCGTCAAGGAACGAGTCCGCCCCGTCAGGGACGAACACCCGCTCCCGCCGGGCCGCCGGCGCGCGGGCGCCGCGGCTTCACACCTCGAACAGCTCGGGCTCCCAGACCAGTCCCAGCTCGCCGGGGGGCCCCATGTAGCCGAGCATCGCGCTCGCCGCCACCACCGAGGGGCTCGCGAGGTAGCCCTCGCCGCCCACGCCCATGCGGTTCGTCCAGTTGCGGTTGAACGACGTGATGGCGCGCTCGCCGGGCTTGAGCGCGTCGGGCCCCTGCCCGAAGCACGGCCCGCACCACGACTGGCGGATCTGGCCGCCCACCGCGCGGAACACCTGGGCGATACTCTCGCCGTCGAGCCGCGCGTCGGGGCGCTCGATCTGCTGCCTGACCCCGCCCGAACCAGGAAAGATCACGAACTCCTTCGCCGCCTTTCGGAGCCCCTTCGCCCGCCCGGCCTTGAGCACCAGCGCGGCGGAGAGCAGGTCGTCGTAACTGCCGTTGGTGCACGAGCCGATCAGCGCCTTGTCGAAGGTGATGCGCTCCTTCGCCACCTCGTCGGCCGGGAAGGCGTTCCCGGGGCTGAAGGGCTTCGCGATCATCGGCCGCACCTCGCCGAGCGCGAGCGATTCGTCGATCGCCCACTCGACATCGGCGCCCGGGGCGATCAGCGGATAGGGCAACTCGGTCATGCCCTTGTCGCGGAACCAGGCGGTGGTGATCTCGTCGGGCGCGAAGATGCCGTTCCAGCTCTCGGCCTCGGCCATCATGTTGCAGATGGTGTTGCGGTAGGCGATCGGAAGCTGGCGGTCGGCATCGACGAACTCGACGCTCATGCCCTGCGACTGCCTGGTGCCCCAGCGCCGCAGCAGCTCGAGCACCAGGTCCTTGCCGGTCACCCAGGGCTGGAGCGCGCCCCGGAACACGACCCGGCGCGGCTTCGGCACCGTGGCATAGACGTAGCCGGTGCTCCAGCCGAAGCCGAGCGTGGTCGAGCCCACGCCGATCCCGATCGCGCCGTACGCGCCGTAAGCGCGGCTGTGGGAGTCGGCGCCGGGGATGACCATGCCGGGCTGCACCAGCCCCTGCTCCGGGAAGTAGAAGTGGAAGATGCCGTCGCCCGGGGTCGCGTAATAGGGCCGCTCGATGCCGTGGAGGGCCGCGAACGCGCATCCGATCGACGTCTGCTTCTCGTCGGCGGCGAGCCCCGTGAACACGAAGTGATCGTTCGCGATCGCGATCGCGCGCGGGAAGATCGCGTTCCCACCCGTGATCTGGTTGAAGGTATGGATCGCGAACGGCGCGGTGCCGTCGCTCGCCGGCAGCAGGTCGGCGTACACGCGCACCGTGGCGCCGGGACGGATCTCGGCGTTCTTGTCGACCCGGTGCGCCCACAGGATCTGCTCGCTGGTGGTGAGCCGTCGCGCGGTCTTCGGATCGGGCCACACGATTTCAGGCTTCGTCTCGACCGAGCGCCGGAACTCGCGGCGCCCGAGCGCGAAGATCCCGCCCGAGCGGCGGATCTCGTCCTCCTTGGGGGTGAGCGGCACCGGATCGTAGCGGCGGTGGCGGGTGAGGTTCGCGAGCCTGCGGGTGTCGGGATCGAAGCTCAGCTCGTCGCCGTCCTGGGCGTCCACCACCGCCTCGGGGCTCTGCACCACGTGGAGCCCGAGGTTGAAGGCGTTGCGGCGGAAGATGTCGCCCATGTTGTTCCCGCACACCACGACCATCTCGAGCCCGGCCTCTTCGGCCACGCCCTTGAGGCCCGCCGGGCTCATCTCGCGTGAGGAGCCGATCGCGAAGCGGTCGCCGGCGATGATGAAGGTCTCGCCGCGATGGACGCGGGCGCGGAAATCCGGCATCAGGTAGCGGAACGAGCCGGCCTTCCAGCGCTCGTCCAGGGTGTCGAGGCTCTCGGAGACGCAGTCGGTGGCGGGCGTGATCTGGTCCGTATCGATCGCGTCGAGCTTCTTCCCCGGCACGCGCGCGTCCCAGATGATCAGCGCGCGGCCGCGGATCAGGCGCGCGGATGCCCCGTCGCCGGCGGCGGGCGCGAGATCGGCGGGCGTGGGACCGGGCAGACGGTCGATGGTGACGCCGGGCTTGAGGCGGGCCGGCTGGATGCCGTGCATGGGAGCGATGCTAGCGCCCGGAGTGACCGTGCGGCAACCGGCCGCGCACCTGGTTCAGCCCTCGGCGGCGGGCGCGCCGCTCCCGAGCGGCAGCGGCGAGGACTCGTAGACCCGGGTGTAGAGCACCCGGTGCTTGTTGAGGAGCACGATGCCCTGCGGGGTGACGAGCGGGAAGAAGTCCTCCTCGCCGTTCAGGAAGTCCGAGGCGCGATTGAGCGTCTCGGGCAGCTCCATCTGGAGCAGCCCCTCCATCTCGTTGCCGCTGGTGAAGCGCACCCGCACGCGCTCCTCGCGCGTGACCTGATAGGTGCGCGGACACACAAGATCACGCTCGACGCCGCGCCCGGCCGCCACCCACTCGAGCTCGAGCCGCGACAGCAGCAGCACCGCGCCGTCCCGCTTGCGATGAAACGGCAGGATGCGGTCGCGCGAGTTGAGGCGCTCGAGGATGGTCTCGGGACCGTCGTGGAAGCGCGTCTGGGCCGCGAGCGAGACCGAGCCCTCCAGCTGCTCCTGCCCCACCTGGCACAACACGACGGCGGCTTTGAGCTTGGGGATGTACTCCGGCATCCATGGCCTCCACGAGGCGTTTCCAGTCAATTATCGGAGCGCGCGCCAGCGGGGTTGAGCGCGATTCGAGCCCGCGCTTTTGGCGTGGAGAAAGCCGCTCGGGCGACCGAAAACTAGATCCGGGCAGGCGCGGGATCGGCCGCGCGCCCGGGGCCAGGGGACGGTCTCCCGAGCCCCGCGGGACGGACGGCCGACCGCACGGATCCACCGAACATGGCGAGAATCGACGCGATCCTCCAGCTGGTGCGCGAGCAGGGGGCCTCGGATCTGCACATGACCACCGGGGCGCCACCGATCGTGCGCATCAACGGCGAGATCACGCCCATCCCCTACGAGCACATCACGCGCGAGATCAACGAGATGCTGCTGTTCGAGCTGATGGACGACGAGTTGCGGGCCCGCTACGAGAAGTACAAGGACGTCGACTTCTCCTACGAGGTGCCGGGGGTGGTGCGGGCGCGCTGCAACGTCTACGAGCAGTCGCGCGGCGTGGCCGGGGCGTTCCGTATCCTCCCCAACTCGATCCTCACCCTGGAGCAGCTCGGGCTGCCGGATCACGTCGCCAGGATGGCCGAACAGCACCGCGGGCTGGTGCTGGTGACCGGCCCGCCCGGCACCGGCAAGTCGAGCACCCTGGCCTCGATGGTCGACCACGTCAACCGCACGGTGCGCCGTCACATCCTGACGATCGAGGACCCGATCGAGTTCCGCCACGAGAACATCCACTCGCTGGTGACCCAGCGCGAGGTGGGGCGCCACACGCCGAGCTTCGAGCGCGGCCTGCGCGCCGCGCTGCGCGAGGACCCCGACGTGATCCTGGTCGGCGAGCTGCGCGATCCCGAGTCGATCTCGCTCGCGCTCACCGCCGCCGCCACCGGGCAGCTGGTGTTCGGCACGCTTCACACCATGAGCGCCGGGCAGACCGTGGACCGCATCCTCGACACCTTCGAGGGCGAGCGCCAGACCCAGGTGAGGCTCATGCTCTCCGAATGCCTGAAGGGCGTGCTGGCGCAGCGGCTGCTGCGGCGCGCCGACGGGCGCGGCCGCGTGCTGGCGCTCGAGATCCTGGTTGGGAACAACGCCGTGGCCTCGCTGATCCGCGAGAAGAAGACCTTCCAGCTCTCCTCGGTGATCCAGACCGGCAAGCGCGAGGGCATGCAGACCATGGACGAGTCGGTCCAGGGGCTGCTGCGCGCCGGCGTCATCAGCGCGGACGAGGCGGCGCTCCACCTGTCGAGCCGCGACCTCCTGCCGGCCGGTGGCGCCGCGGCGCCCGCCGCCGCGCCCGCGGCCGCGCCGCGACCGGGGCCGTCGTGAGCCCCAATCCGCCGGCGGGATCGTTCAGCGGCGAGCTGGGCGTGGTCGGGCTCTTCGACCTCGGCCAGCTCCTGATGCTCAACCGTGCCACCGGGTGCCTGATGGTCCACCGCAGCGCCAAGCGCGGCTTCCTCTACTTCGCCGAAGGCCGGCTGGTGAACGCGGTCGACGACGCGGGTGCCCAGGGCGAGACGGCCGCCTACCAGATCTTCAGCTGGCGAACCGGCGCGTTCCAGTTCCGCCCTGAGCCGGTGTCAGGGATGGCGACGATCCAGAACGGCACCGAGGCGGTGATGCTCGAGGCGGCGCGCCGCATCGACGAGTCCGCTCCAGCGGCGGGTGGGACCCCGGGCAGCTCCGCCACGCGGCTGAGCGAACGCCAGGCCTCGCTGCTCGCGCTGCGCGACGTGTTCAAGCAGGTGGCGATCGAGGCCGCGCCGCGGGGCTCCGACGCCGCGCCTTCGCCCGCGCTCTACCTCTACGAGCTGGCACGCTCCGGCGATCGCCTCGTCTTCCGATCCGGGCAGCCGCCGCGCCTGCGGCAGGCCGAGGCGTGGCGCGAGGCCGCCGATCCGCCGCTCTCGCCCGAGGACTACACCCGGATCCGCGCCTACCTGCTCGAGGCCTGCCAGCCGGCCGGGACCACGGGCGCCGCCGAACCCTCGCCCTCCCGTGCTCCGGCTGCGGCGCCGACGACGCGCACGTTCCGCCTCGCCGATGGGCGCTCGATCGCGCTCGACATTCTGGGTGTCGGCGACGACGAGGCACTGTGGCTGCGACCGATCGGGCTCGAGCCCCCCGATCCCGCCACGCTGCGCGGCAGCCTCGAGCGCCTGGAGCAGGTGCTGGGCCTGAGCCATGGCGTGGTGCTGGTGGGCGGCCCCACGCTCGACAGCGCGCGCATGATGCTCCATGCGGTGATCGAGGTCGTGGCCGCCGATGCCACCGAGTCGCTGCTGATCGCGAGCGCCGACCGCACCTACGAGCACCGCGATCGGCTCGGCCTCGTCATGCGCGTCGAGCCCCAGGCGCTGCGCGACACGCTGCGCACCGCCCAGCCCGACATCCTGGCGCTCGATCCCGCGCTCGGCCGCGGCGTGGTGCTCGACGACCTCGAGCAGGTGAGCCGCGTGCTCGCCGCGACCGTGGTGCCCGATCCGGCGCTGCTCGTCGCCCGCTGGCTGCTGCGCATCGGCCACGGCGACCTCGAGCGCGCCCAGATCAGTCTCGCCAACACGTCAATCGGGCTGGTGATGGCCTACCCCGGGGCGCTGGGCGACGACACGCTGGCGTTCAACGCCTGGATCCTCTCCGAGCGCGAGCGCGCGCTGGCGTTGCGCGGCGAGGCGAGCACCCTGTCGCCGATCCTCCAGCAGGCGACCGCGCGGGTGCGCCAGGAACGGCGGCGCCGGGCCGCCTGAGCCCGGCCCCGGCATCCGCGCCGGGGGGTCCCGCATCGAATGGGCACGCGGGAACCGTCCCGCGGGGAGATCCCCATGCCCTCGATCGCGCCCGAAGCCACGCCCACCGCCCACGATGACCTTCGCCCCGCCACGCCCGGCGACGGCGGCGTCGCCATGCCCGCCACGCCGGCCGCGCCGCCCGATGGGGCGCTGCTCGACGCCTACTCGCGCGCGGTGATCAGCGCGGTCGAGCGCGTGGGGCCGGCGGTGGTCAACGTCGAGGTCGAGGCGCGCCCGCGCAGCGCCAGCCCGGAGCGCGGCGGCAACGGCTCGGGCTCGGGCTTCATCTTCACCCCCGACGGGCTCATCCTCACCAACAGCCACGTGGTGAACGGCGCGGCGATCATCGAGACCACGCTCGCCGACGGCCAGCGCTTCCGCGCCGATCTGGTGGGCGACGATCCCGACACCGATCTCGCGGTGCTGCGCATCCACGCCAACGACCTGCCCAGCGCGGCGCTCGGCAACTCGCACGCGCTCAAGCCCGGGCAGCTGGTGGTCGCGATCGGCAACCCGTTCGGCTTCCAGACCACGGTCACCGCCGGGGTGGTGAGCGCGCTGGGGCGCTCGCTGCGCTCGCGCTCCGGGCGCCTGATGGACGACATCATCCAGACCGACGCGGCGCTCAACCCCGGCAACTCGGGCGGCCCGCTGGTCAGCTCGGCGGGCGAGGTCATCGGCGTCAACACCGCGATCATCCTGCCCGCCCAGGGGCTGTGCTTCGCGATCCCGATCGACACCGCGAAATGGGTGGCGGGGCGGTTGATCCAGAGCGGCCGCATCCGGCGCGGCTTCCTCGGCGTCGGCGGCCAGAACGTGCCGCTGCCGCGCCGCGTAGCGCGGCTCCAGGGCATCACCCCGGCGCGCGGCGTGCTGGTGGTGAGCATCGAGCCCGGCAGCCCCGCGGCGCGCGCGGGGCTGCGCGAGCGCGACATCATCGTCGGGCTCGACGACCACCCGGTGACGGCGGTCGACGACCTGCACCGCCTGCTCACCGAGGATCGCATCGGCGTCGCCGGGCGGCTGCGCGTGGTGCGCGAGCTCGAGCCGCGCGTCATCGAGATCACGCCCGCCGAGTCGAAACCCGCCCGCCGGGGCTGATCGCCCTCAAGTTTCGCGGCCCTCCGGCCGATAACGGTGGCGCCACGGGCAATGTTGCTCGAGTGCCACCAACCCGGGCCCGGAGGATCGCCGTGTCCAAGGCCTGCCCCATCCATGCCCTGATGCTGCTGTGCCTCGTCGCCGTCCCGGCTTCGGCCGGGGTCGAGAGCCGCAGCCCGTCGGCGCCCAACCCGACCACGCCGGCCGGGCCGACGCCGATGATCGAGTACGACACCCACTCGGCGCCGGACGTCGATTCCGACGCCCCCGACTTCCAGTACCTGTCCAACGAAGGGCGCTGGAAGTTTCTACACGAGATGCTCGAGCACAACGCCGTGCTGCTGGTGTTCGAGCCCAACGATGCGCAGCTCCTGAAGCTCGAGGCGGGCGCCGACTCGCTGCGTCGCTGCGGTGTGATTCCGGTTGGGATCCGGCGCTGCCCCGAGGGCGCCAACTGGGTCGCGATCGGCAAGCTGGGGCTCACCTACAGCCTGATGTCCGATCCGCAGGGCGAGCTGGAGGGGGACTTCCACATCGGCATGGCCGCGAAGGCGGGATCCGAAACCAAGGCCGCGCCGCCGAGCTGGTTCCTGGTGGACCGCAAGGGGCGCGTGGCGGCGCTCGAGCGCGGCTCGCTTCCCGCGACCGGCTTCGCGCCGATCGTCGCCGGGGCGATGCAGGCCCGCGACGTGAGCAGCTCGGTCAAGTAGGCGGCGCTTCGGGCGCCCTGGGGCGCGGGCGTGATCGTGCGCCCGCGCCCCGATGCTTTCGCCGCGCCAGGGTGTGGAGTCTCATGACGTTGCCCGCCTCGTTGGACTTCCCAGCCAGGACGTTACGCGTTCACTTCTTGGTCGAGGATCGATAAGGTCCCGATAAGCGAACCGGACAGGTCGTGCGCGCCGTATCCGCCAGGAAATCGATGTTCCAAACGAAGCGCCCCTTTTTCTTCTGGACTTCTCGCGTCAGGTCGGGGCAGGCGTGGTTCGCGGGGGTAGCTGGCACGGGAGTGACGTCCACCCTCGCGGTACTGTCATCCGTCGTCTCTGCGTAGAGCCGATAGCGTCCAACAATGGGCACGGAGAGTTCCAGGTCTGTGACGACATCGCCCTCCCCATCCTCATCAACAGCGACCGAATCATCGTAAAGCGTCGTCTCCGTGCCGCCATCCCACCGCAGGCACTCTGGAATGGAGACCTCTCCCTTCTCGAGCACGCCAGATCTGTTGATGCGACCGCGAGGATCCACCAGCACTATGTCGCGGGCGTGGCCTCTCACCACGATCGTCGTCAGGCCCGCAGGGCTCGGTTGATCCGTTGCCGTGGCTCCGATAGATCCGAGGGCAGCCAGACCCACCAGCCAAGCTCTAGCTCCCATCGCGAACCGAGTCCTAGGCGTCGGGCGGGCGGCGCAGGTGCCAGTCGGTCTGGCGCTGGTACCAGGCGCCCACTTCGGCGAGACGCTTCTCGGAGAACGCCGGGCCCATGAGCGCGAACGAGGTCGGAAGGCCGTTGTCGCCGTAGCCGTTCGGCATCGCCAGCGCCGGCAGACCGCACAGGTTGCCGGCCGGGATCAGCGCCGGGCCGCCGCTGATACCCGGATAGGCGTCCCCGAAGTTCTTGTCGGCCGGATAGGCGACCGTCGCACGCGTGGGCGAGATCACGGCCTCGTACGACTCGAACACCTTCGCCACCGCGCGCTTCATGGGGCGCCTGAGCCGCATCGCCTGCAGGTAGTCGACCGCCGGGGTCAGCAGCCCCGAGTAGCCGCCGCTCTTGTCGGCGGGACAGGTCAGCTCCGTCACCTTGCCCGAATCGAGCAGCTCGTAGAACGCGGTCGCGCCCTCGGCGTTGACGATGGTGCCGACCGCTGGTCCCCACGGGAAGTCGGGCCACTCGACGTCGCGGGTGATGGTGGCGATGGGCGCCAGCACCTCGAGCGCCTTCTCGAAGTTCTCGCGCACTGGCGGCTGCACCTTCTCGGTGCAGCCCTTGGGCACTGCGAGCCGCGCCCTGGCGGGCCTGGCGGGCGCAGCGCTCCACGTGAAGGTCTCGCTCGCCGTGCTCTCGTCGCGCGGGTCCTTGCCCGCCATCGCCGCCAGCACCAGCGCGCAATCGTCGGCGCCCCGCGCCATCGGCCCCAGCTTGTCGAGCGTCCAGCACAGCGCCATCGCGCCGTGGCGGCTCACGCGACCGTAGGTGGGCCTCAGGCCCGTGACCCCGCAGTAGGCCGAGGGGGTGAGGATCGAGCCCGAGGTCTCGGAGCCGATCGCGAACGGCACGAGCCCCGCCGCGACCGCGGCGCCCGGGCCGCTCGAGGAGCCGCCGCTCCAGAACTTCGTGTTCCACGGGCTCAGCCCCGGTCCGGTGAACGAGGCGTTGGCGTGGTTGTAGCCCATGCCGCCCGCCAGCTCGACCATCGCGAGCTTGGCGACCAGCACCGCGCCGGCGGCGCGCAGCCGCTCGACCACCGTCGCGTCCTCGTCGAACACCTGGTCGCGATAGGGTGCCGCGCCCCAGGTGGTCGGCACGCCCTTGGTCGCGAGCAGATCCTTGACCCCGTACGGAATGCCGTGGAGCGGCCCGCGATGCTTGCCGGCGGCAATCTCGCGGTCGGCGGCGCGCGCCTCCTCGAGCGCGGAGTCGCGCATCAGGGTGACGACCGCGTTGTATTTCGAGCCGAGGCGCTCGAGGCGCTCGAGGCAGCCCGCGGTCAGATCGTGCGAGGTCAGCTTGCGCGCGCGCAGCCGCGTGGCGAGCTCGCGCACCGGAAGGAAGAAGACGGCGTCATCGGGCATGGCGGCCTCTCAGGGTCGGAAGGTGACGTCGGGTTCGTCGCCGTTGGTGAGC
>Ga0318553_10000752_pt1 | contig 10803 bp, 9 predicted proteins | sample GRESIP082b2f21_FD_203686 | JGI IMG/M metagenome (GOLD analysis project Ga0318553, IMG submission 203686) | Tropical soil microbial communities from Luquillo Experimental Forest, Puerto Rico - GRE.SIPMG.082b2f21 | ecosystem: Environmental > Terrestrial > Soil > Tropical forest > Bulk soil...
GTGCAGTGCGACGTTGCGTACGCTCGCGAGGTAGCCGACCGCTGCCCCGATGCTGCCGCGAACGTTCGTCGAGACGGTGCTGGCGAGCGGGGCGCTCGCGGCGACCAGCGCCCCGTGCACCGCCATGGCCTGCGCCGCATACTCGATGCCGCACGCGGCCCCGAGGCGGCCGTGGGCCCGCAGCGGATTGTCGGCGGCGCGGTGGGTGCCGCTGCGGCAGCGGATGCGGGCCGCGTCCCAGGAGAGCACTTCCTCGAGCAGGCACATGCGTCCCTTGTGCGGGATGTGCTGCTCGATCCACCCATGGTCTAGCGGCACGCGCTCACCTCGAGCGCGATGCAGGCGCCATCGAGATAGTCGATGAGTACGCGCCCGGGCACGGCACGGGCCAGCTGCGCGAGGAGCGGCAGACTTCGCGCGGCCGGAATCGAGGCGCGCAGACTCTCGAGCGCGGCGTCGGCCATGCGATCGGCGGGTGCCTCGCTCCAGGCGAGCTCGAGGCGCGCCAAAGAAGGGCCGTTCGCCCCCGGCGCGAGCAGCAGCGCGACGCCGAAGGCGTCGGGAATCGGGCGCACGCTGCGCATCGGCTCCGGATAGCTCGCGTCATAGGCAATGAGTAGCACGGGGGTGTGGTCCACGGCTACCTGACACAGTGCCTCGAGAAGCCCCGCCCCGAAGCTCGCGTCATGCGCACAGAGCGAATTGGCTGCGGCGGTGGCACCGGTAGCAATTCCCCAGTAACCCGCCGGCGCGTTGTGCACCGAGTTGTGGAAGCGCGTCGGCGAGAGCTCTCGCTCGGCGGTGGCAAGCACCTCGCAGATCTCGTGGCAGTTCTGACCGTCGCCGCCGGAAGAGGTGAACACCGTCGGCAGTTGCGCCGGGTCGACGCCGGCTCTGCGCGCCGCCTCGAGACCCACGGCGAGTGTGAGCCGCACCACGGTGCCGGTGCGCCGGCGCTCCGCGCTCGGCAGACACGCCGGCGCTGGCAGCACGACGGGCGTCGGTTCCCAGGGTGAAGCGCCCTTCAGCACCCGTGCCGCCGCCGGCCAGTCCGGCAGCCCCGGTCCTAGAACGCCGATGCCCTCGATGCACGCCTGGAGTGCCCTCATCTCAGCCCGCCCGCGCCAGGATCAGGCTGCAGTTGGAGCCGCCGAAGCCAAAGGAGTTGCTCATGACGCGCGCGAGCTTCGCGCTGCGGTTCTCGCGCAGGTAGTTGACCGGGAGTGCGGGATCGACCTGTGTGGTGTTGACGCCTGCGGGCATGAGGCCCGCCTCGAGCGCGAGCGCGCAGATCACCGCCTCGAGTGCGCCGGCGGCGCCGAGCGTATGGCCGGTCGCACCCTTGGTGGAGCTCCCGGGCACGTCCTTCCCGAGCACGCTCGCCACTGCCAGCCCTTCAGCGGCATCGTTGCTCGGTGTGCCGGTGCCATGGAAGTTGATATAGCCGATCTCGTGCGGCGCGAGTCTGGCGGCGGCGAGCGCCTTGAGCATCGCGGCGCGCGCCCCGCGCCCATCGGGTGGCGGCGCCGACATGTGATAGGCATCGCTCGATTCGCCCGTGCCGGCGAGCAGCACCGCATCGGCATCGACCGCATCGCCCGCTCGCTCGAGCAGCGCAAACGCTGCGGCCTCGCCGATGGAAAGGCCGTCGCGGGTGGCATCGAAGGGTCGGCACGGCCTCGGTGCCACGAGCTGCAGCGCATGAAACCCGTGGAGCGTCGTCAGGCAGAGCGAATCGACTCCGCCCACGACCGCGGCGTCGATGACGCCCGCCTCGATGGCACGTCGCGCCGAGGCGAACACCTTGGCGCTCGAGGAGCAGGCGCAGGAGATCACCGCCGCGGGGCCCTCGAGATGCAACGCGCGCTGTGTGAACGCGGCCAGCGAGAAGGTGTTGTGCGCACCGCGATAACTGAATCCTTCGGGCAGCGCGCCGCTCCGCGGGTCGCGGCGCCGGTAGGCCAGCTCGGTCTCGAGGATCCCGGAGGTGCTCGTGCCGAGGAACACCCCGACCCGCCGTCGCCCGTGCCGCGCGGCACTCTCGGCCACCGCCTCGGTGAATCCGTCCTGGGCGAGCGCGAGCCACGCCAGGCGGTTGTTGCGGCACTCGAACTCGGCGAGCTCGCCCGGCAGCGCTACCGCGTCGACTCCGGCGACTTCACCGACAGCGGTGTCGAGGCTCACGGTTTCGAAGCGGCAGGGAGCAAGCCCGGAGCGCCGCGCGTGGAGGCTCGCGAGCGTCGCGGCGAGTCCGCGGCCGATGGCGCTCGTCGCGGTGAAGCTCCTGAGGACGAGCGGGCTCATGCGAGCTCGGCACGCAGCAGGATGTTGACGAAGGGTGTGCCCTCGCTCATCGGCAGGGCGTGCGTGCGGAAACCGCATCCGGCGAGCAACTGCTCCCAGACGCGCAGCGGCCGGCACTCGAGCCGCACCCAGCGACGGTGGCGCATGAGCGCCACGGTGTGGTCCACCGCCTTGCTGACCGCGAAGCGCGTGCCCCCGGCCGCGTCTGCGACGCGCAGCAGCAGCAACCCGTGCTGACCGAGCGCGCTGCGGACGCGGTGCAGCACCCGCTCCTGCGCAGGGTAGTCGAGGTAGTGCAGCACATCGAGGATCACCACCGCGTCGGCGGTGCCGTAGTCTACGTCACGAATATCGCCGTGCACGATCTGCACCTCCGCGCCCGGATCGAGCGCAAAGGCGTGCCGCGCGCGCGCGACCTCACGCGGATTGATGTCGACCCCCGTGTACTGGCGCAGCCAGGGCGGCTGCGGCCAGCCGTGCGGCCAGGCCCGCGGCGCGTCGCTCGCATGGCAGGCGCGGGCGGCGAGGAGCCACGCGGCGAGGAGTCCCTGTCCGCAGCCGAGATCCAGGATGCGGCTGCGCCCGCTGAGGAGACCCCGCGCGAGGATGGCCGCAAATGCCGGATCGGCTCCGAGCTTGCCGCGCGCCCAGTGCCACGCAAAGTGCCCGGCGCCGCGATAGTAGCCGCTCGCGGTGTCGATGAGCGGCGCCAGCGCCCTGGTGCGGCTCACGAGGGGATGCCCGGGGCGGAAGACACGAGCGACGGGACCGACGCCCGTGCGAGTGCCGCGCGGAGCGTGATGGGCGCGAGTCGGGCGATGGCGAGCGCACGCAGCAGCGCCGGCAGCACCTCGAGGATGACCGGTGAACCGTTCGGGGTGCGCGCGGCATGCCCATCGTGCAGCAGCAGGATGTCGCCGCCCCGCAGATCACGCGTGAGGCGGTCGAGCACACGCCCGGCACTGCGGTTCACGGTGTCGAAGCCGCGCCGTGTCCAGCTCACCAACTGCAGATTCGCCCGCATGAGCGCGGGCTCCAGGAACGGATTGCGCAGGCCGGCCGGTGCCCGAAAGAACCGCGCCACCTCGCCGGTCGCGGCGCCGATAGCCTCCTGTGCGCGGGCAATCTCCTGCGCCACGCCGCGTGGGCCGAGGAGCGAGAAGCGCACGAGGTGCCGGTGGGTGTGATTACCGATCTCGTGTTGCCGTGCCACGATGGCGCGCGCCAGCGCCGGGTGGCGTTCCACGCGCTCACCGATACAGAAGAAGGTCGCCCGCGCATTGTGCTCATCGAGCAGGTCGAGCACGCGGGGTGTCACCTCGGGATCCGGCCCGTCGTCGATGGTGATGGCGACGGCGGCCGGCGCCGCGGCTCGAGCCGCGGAGCCCACCGCGAGCGGCGGAAGGTGAGTCCAGTTCGGGCCGAGCAGGTGACTCCGCGGCCAGAGGCCGCTCGCGGCGAGCAGCAGGTGATCTGCGACGACCGCCGAGAGCGCCCAGGGCCACCAGTGCGGACGCACGAGCACCACCCCGATGGCACCGATGTGCAGGGCCCGCGAGGCGCGGATCAGCGGCGCAGGCCGTTCGGGTCGCGACGGAAGCAGACGCATGCGCGAAATTCTGCCGCGAGCAGCCGCTCACCGCGAGCCTGTGAAGCTCCTCAGCCCGGGGGATGCCTCGGAGCCGCCTTTGGCACGAGCCGCGCATCGAGAAATCGGTCCCAGAGCCTGCGCCAGGTGGGCCAGTCGTGCCCTCCCGGCACCACATCGACACTTTCCGGGGCCAGCGCTGCGGCCATCAGACTGTGGCGGCGACCGAACCGATCCTCGCGCCCAAGCCCGAGGTGTACGGGCAGGGCGCCTTTGCGGAGGGTACGGATGAAGCGCCAGACGCGCCGCTCATCGTCGTCCTTGGGAAACTGTTCCGGGCGCCAGCTTTCGAGACCCTTGGCTCGCTCGATTTCGGCGGTGACCAGGTGACTGCCGAGATAGGGCGCAAAGAGGCACAGACCGGCGAGCTCGCGCGGGTACCGTTCGGCGTAGCCGAGTGCCAGGTACCCCCCGAGCGAGATGCCGCCCATCCACACGGCGCACCCGAGGGCGTATGCCGGCAGGAGGATCTCTTGCCGCAGCCGTCTGAAGACGCTCCGGTCGCTGACCTCCTGCAGCTCAAACCCCGCGAACACCACATCGACCTCGAGCGAGCGATCGCGGACGGCGCGCACGAACCCGTGCCGTATGAAGTCCGAGGGCTCGGCATACGCGGCGGGCAGCATCAGCACGCGGATCGGGGCAGTGCGGCCCGCGTGCGCGGGCTCGATGAGGGTCGGGATCACCGCAAGGCCGCCTGCGGCGTCGTGCGCGGGACGGGCGGCGCCAGCATTGCGGCAAACAGCAGCGCGAGAAGCGTTCCGGGCGCGACCGTGGAGCCGAGATCCGCAAGCACCGGCACGCTCGAGAAGGCGAGCACTCCGAATGCGATGACCGTCGCGAGGTTGGCGACCAGGAGCGATGCCAGCGTGAGCGGCAGCGATCCCTCCGCGGGGCGCACGCCCGCGCGATCGAAGAACAGGGCGTAGTTCGAGCCCACCGCGACGATGAGCAGCATGCCGACCACATGCAGGATCGTGAGCGCATGCCCGAGCGCGGCGAACGCGGCCGCGACGGTCAGCACGGAGAGCGCGAGCGGCGCGACCACCCGCGCCACGCGCGCCGCTGAGCGCAGTGCGACGAAGAGCAGCAGCACGATGCCGATGAAGCCGCCGATCGCGAGCCGCACCGCCTCACGGAGGTAACCGGAATACAGCCGGTCGGCTTCACCCTTGAGGTCGAGCAGCTCGGCGCCGACCGCCGCGCTCGCCACAGCGGAGCGAACCTGCGCAATGGCGGCACCGGAAAGATCGGCCGAGTCGCGTGCCGATACCGGCAGCAGCGCCGACCATCCCGCAGAGCCTCTCACGAGCAGCGCATCGACGACGAGGCCGAGGGAGCTGCCGGCGAGGTCGGCCTGCCGCAGCAGCGGCGCCTCGCGGGCCTGCTCGACATCGCGCACGAAGGGCTCGAGCCTCGCCGCCGTGAGCGGCAATCCCTGCAATCCCTCATCGAGATTGGCACGCAGCACGGCGGCCGGCGGCAGGCTCCGACGCCGGGCGTCCTGCACCGCAAGCGCGGGCAGAAAGCGCGTCGGTGAATCGAAGCCACCGATGACGCCCCGCTCGACGAGCGGGGTGAGTCGCGTGCCTACGGCATCGGCGGCGGCCAGCGCCGCTTCGCGGTCAGGCGCTGCGACCGCCACGATGTAGCCCGTATCCGGAGCGCCGGCCGCCGCGCGCAGCTGCTCATCGAGCTGCATGTCGGTCGCACGAATGGGACTCAGGGCGTTGAGCTCGCGGCTCCACAGCGCGCCGCGATGCAGGTACAGGAGTGTCGCGGCGAGGAGGGCGATGAGCAGCAGTGCGCCGCGCGCCGCGCGCAGCCGCGCGAGCAGGCGCTCGAGGTAGCTGCCGACTGCGGTCAGGTCGCGAATCCTGACAGTCCGCGGCAGCCATTCCGGCAGCACGAAGCGTGTCACCAGGGCAGCCGCGGCGAGACCGGCGATGGAATAGAGGCCGAGCTGCGACAGCCCGGGAAACGCCGACGGCAGCAGCGCCGCGAAGCCGCAGATCGATGTGAGAACGCCCAGACGGATCGTCGGCCACACCGAGCGGCGAAAGTCGGCCGATCTCTGGATGAAGAGATAAATGGCGTAGTCGACCGACTCGCCGATGAGCGTGACGCCGAAGCCGAGTGTGATGCCATGGACCACGGAAAAACCGAGGGCCACGGCCGCTACCCCGGCGAGCGCACCCGAGGCGACCGGGACGAACGTGAGGAGCAGTATTGCGGGCGAGCGGTACACGGCGAGGAGCAGCAGCGCGATGCAGGCCGCGCTCAGACCGGAGAGCCGCCACACCTGGCCCTTGATCGTGGCCCGTGAGGCGACGGCGAGCACCGGCGGACCGCTCATGCTGAAGGTGAGGGCGGCACGCTGCGCCGATGGCAGCGCGGCGATGCTCTCGGCGAAACTCCTCTCGAGCGCCGCGCAGGCGGCCTGTTGGCCGTCGATGTCGGCACCGCTCGCGCGCGTGCGCGCGAGAATCAGGGCGCGCGTGCCATCCGGCGAGCTCCACACGCCCGCGGCGCTGTGGCGGGCGTGACTCGCATCGAGTGATTCGATGATGGCCAGTGTCTCGAGAGTCGGGTCGCGGAGAAACAGCGGCTTCACCAGCGGCCCGGCGGAAGACGCGAGCACATTGAGCGCCGCCCCGATGGCGGCGTGCAGGCCCCCCGCCGTGAACAGCTGCGGCGAGACGCGCGGGCTCAGCAGGTAGCGGTGCCCGAAGAGGAATTCGCGGTCGCGCTCGAGCTGCGCCTCGTTGCCGTTGTCGATGGCAAGCACTGCAGGGTTCGTACGCAGCCGCAGCGCCATCTGCCGCGACACCGCGGCGCGCGCCTCGGCATCGGCACCCGCAATGGCGGCGATGATGAGATGCGCCGCCGGGCCCTCGCGCAGCTGCTCGACGAGCAGGCTCTGCGTGGCGCTCGCGCGTCGCGGCAGAAACGCCGAGAGATCCGCAGTGTAGCGGGCGCGAATGGCGATGATGGCGGCAATGAGCGCGGCGAGTGCCCAGATCAGCGTGGCCGTCATGCCGGCACGTGTCATGGGACGACTTCGGCTCCGATGGTGAGGGTGGAGGTATCGCCATCGCTCTGGCGGATCTGCACCGTGCGAATACGGTCGGTCTCACCCGTGATGACGATGTGCTGCACGCTGCGCTCGACTGTGGCATCGGTCGGGGTGAGCTCGAGCGTCCAGCGCGCGAGCGTCCCGGAGAACTGCACCGTGAAGTAGCGCGCGAGCGCGGCGCGGTCGCCGGCGAGCGTTGCGCGCAGGCTCTCGACCAGGGGTACCGCCTGCGGAAAATCGCGCAGCGCCACACTGCGGCGGTGATGGTCGCGCTCGACCGAGAGCATGCCGTGCTCGAGCACCAGGTCCTCCCGGCGCGGCTCGAGCGTGCGCTTCTCGAGCCGGTCCGGCGCGTCATACAACAGCTCGCCGGAGGAGTGCAGAGGCCGATCGAGGATCGCGAGTTGCTGCACCTCGGTGAATGTGACGTGATCGTGGCGTCGCTCGGCGAGGAGCCTGAGCAGCTCACCGAAGACCGCAGACTCATCGGCCGATTCGGCAGCGCTCGAGACGAGCGGCGGGCCGCCGATCACCAGCAGCCAGCCGAGCACGGCGCAGCCGACGAGCGGACGAGGAAGGAGCGCGCGGCGCCGCTCACGCAGCTCCGCGCGCGGCGGGGCTCTCACACGTCCGCTCCGTGATGCCAGAAGTCGTAGAAGTTGAACCAGTTGTAGGGGTCGCGGCGGCAGCCTTCCTCGAGCAGCGCCACGTAGCGCTCGATGGCCGCGCGCACCGCGGTCTCGCGAGCCCCACGCGTGAGCTGCGAGAAATCGGCCAGCGGCCGGAACACCACGTGGTACCGGTTGCCGCCGCGGTACAGTCCCGCCATGAAGATCACCGGGCGCCGCAGCGCCGCCGCGACGCGCATTGGCCCGGACGGAAACAGCGCCGGCTCGCCGAGGAACGCGACGGACTCCGCCGGGGCGTCGTCGAAAGTGCGATCAGCCAGCAAGCCGACGAATTTGCCCTGCTCGAGACAATCGCGGATGCGCAGCATGCTCTCGAGCTGACCGAGCGGGATGATCTCGGGCGCGCGCTCGGGCGGGCCGTTCCCTAACAGTGCGGCGACGCGACTCGCATACTGCGTGTACATGGCGAGTGCGACGCGCAGCCCCGGCTGCCGGCGCCCGACGGCGCTCATCATCTCGAAGCTGCCGAGGTGCGCGCCGAGCAGAAACGCGCCATTGCCGGCTGTCAGTGCCGCGCGCATGAGCTCCTCGCCCTCGATGGAGATATCGAACAGCTCGTAGCGCCCGCGGGTGAGGTAGAGACGGTCGAGGATGGTGGCGGCGAAGGTGAACACCTGCCGGTAGCGGTCCCGGGCCGTGGGTTCGCGCCCGAGCGCGCGCCGCAGGTAGGCACGAGCCTGGCGTCGCGCGCGGGGGGCGAACACGAAGAAGTAGGCCGCTACGACGTACAGGATGCCGCGGGCCAGCGGGCGTCCGAGCCGCAGGGCCACGAAGGCCATCAAAGTCAGCAACAGCGCGTTGCCACGTTCGGGTTGGGCAGCCCACTCCAACCCGCTGGTGCGCGGCACCGTGCCGGTGCGCGGCACCGACACGGCCTCAAGCGGCTCGCGGACCATCGGGAACGAGCACTCCGTGCGCGACCGGCTCGCCTTCGCGCAGAACACTGAAGCGGATCGAGCCGTTCGGCAGCCGCTCCTGCCCGAGAGTGAGCGTCTCGCCGGCGTGCACCGGGCGGACGAACTTCGCGCGGCCGATCCGCCAGCGGCCACCGCTGCTGCAGCTCTCCACGACGCGCACCATCTCATCGAGCAGCACCACGCCGGGCAGAACCGGTGCATCGGGAAAGTGGCCGGCGAGCGCCGGGTGCTCGGCAGCGATGGTGAAAGTGACAACCGGGTCCACGAGGGCGCTCACGCCGGCGTTGCGGACTTCGCCTGCGCGGCGAGGGACTGCAGCGCGGCCAAAGGGAGCTTGCCGGTGTCGTTGCGCGGCAGCCGCGCGACGAACAGCAGCGGACGCGGCAGGAAGACTGCATCGACCCGCTCGCGCAGCGCTTCGAGGAGCCGGGCGGCGTCGAGTGCCGGCGCCACCACGCACGCCGCCACGCGCGCGACAGCGGTGTGTGAGCCCGAGGTCTCTGCGGCATGGAAGAATGCGCCGTCCTCGACCCCGGGAATGGAGTTGAGCTGGTGATTGAGGTAGGCGAGGGAGCTGCGCTTGCCGGCGATGTTCACCAGGTCCGATACGCGTCCGTGTAGCAGAAAGCTCGCAGGACCGGTCATCTCCAGCACATCCGGAAGAAGCGTTGGCTGCTCGATGTGCCCGCCGCGCGCCCGGCTGCGGTCCGCTTCGAGCTCGAGCGACACACCACTCCAGAGCTGCCACTCGGCGGTTTGGGTAGGGCGGCGCATGGCGATCTGTCCGGTCTCGGTCGAGCCGTAGATCTCCAGCAATCGCGCATCGAAGCGTCGCTCGGCCTCGGCGGCGAGTTGCTGCGCGAGCGGTGAGGTAGAGCAGACCACCCGGTCCACTGCCGGCAGCTCGATACCGGAGCCGAGCAGCGCCCGCAGGTGCACCGGCGTCGTGATGAGCGCACGCGGGCGCGGCAGTCGCTCGAGGGCGGCAGCGATGTCCGCCGGATAGAACGGGCGCTCGGCACACAACGCGTGGCCGCAGGCGAGTGCGAGCAGCACGCTCACTTCGAATCCGTACATGTGCTGCGGCGGCACCGTGGCCAGGATCGCCCAGCGCGCCGCGCCGGCGAGCCCGAGACGGCGCGCCCCTTCGCGCATGCAGCCCATCAGAGGGCCGAAGGTCTTGCGCCAGGGAAGCGGGCTGCCGGTGGAGCCGGATGTGAATACGTACGCGGCGAGCTGTCCCTCATCGATCTGCGGTGCCTCGTGCACCGCAGCCACGGCTGAGGCATCCTCCGCCCGCGCGCCTCCCGTCTCGCGGGGGTACAGCAGGCGCGGCAGCGCGATGCCGCTGTCCACCCCGTCAGTCAGGCAGATCGTGTCCGGCGCAAACGCGCCAAGCTGCTGCAGCATCTGCGGCGCCTGGCTCGAGGGTAAGAGGCTCACCCTGTCCGAGAGCAGCGCCGCGGCCAGGCCCACCGTGAAGTGATAGCGATCAGTGCACACGTTCAGCACGTGGCTACACCGTGGAAACAAGCGGACGAGGCGCCGCGCATCGGCCAGGAACTGCGACACGAGAACCGGTGTGCCGGCGCGGTAGGCGAGCACCGCGTCGGGCGAGGCATGTGCGATCAGCGGCAGCGTGGCCAGATGCCTACTTCGTCCGGTGTGCGATGATGTAATCGACGAGCTGGCGCAGCGAGCCGAAAATGCGGGTGTTCTCCCCGCTATCGGCGCGGAGCTGCACCCCGTACTTCTTCGACACGACCAGGGCGATCTCCAGGATGTCGATGGAATCGAGCCCCAGGCCCTCACCATAGAGCGGTTGGTCCGGTGCGATCTGCTCCGGTGCGACTTCCAGGTTCAGTGCCTGGACGATCAGCCCGGCGACCTCCGCGCTGAGGGCATCCGCATCTGCGGTGGCAGCCGGATGACGTAAGGAAGCAACTTGGTCGGACATGGGACCTTTGCCGGGCCTGACATATTGGGCCGGCATTATACAAGCGACGCCGGGCTTGGCCGTGAAACCCGCCGCGGCCGGCGCTATCTGATCTCTCCTCGGGCAGAACCCCAGGCGCCGGATGCCCGCCGGCCGGCGGGTCAAACTGGCCGGCAGGCGCGCAGACTCAGATAATATATGCTCAGGGAGCAGGGAGGTGTACGCAGATGTCG
>Ga0318553_10000756_pt1 | contig 10782 bp, 6 predicted proteins | sample GRESIP082b2f21_FD_203686 | JGI IMG/M metagenome (GOLD analysis project Ga0318553, IMG submission 203686) | Tropical soil microbial communities from Luquillo Experimental Forest, Puerto Rico - GRE.SIPMG.082b2f21 | ecosystem: Environmental > Terrestrial > Soil > Tropical forest > Bulk soil...
GCTCACTCCCGCGGAATAATCACCTGTTCCTCGACGACAAAGCTCTTGATTCGGCCGATGAATAACGCACCGTCGGCATGCAGCCGCTTGGCCTCGGGCGAGGCGTTCGCTCGTTCCATTGCCGCCCGGTCGTCGTACCAGAGCTCGGCGATGCCGTCGATCTCGACATCGGTCGAGAGAATGTCTGGCCGCGTCCGCTCTTCGAGGATGTACGATTGAACGTAGCGGCGCACCCCGGGTACAGCGTACGCCAGCGGCGCATGCACTTCGAGCCAATGCTTGACGAAGTCCGCGTGCGACAGCCCTTCCTTGCGGGTCAGCAGCCCGACGCTCTTGATCATTGGGGTTGGCCCTTTCGCCCTCGGCGCAGCGTCGCATGCTGAACCGATCATTGGTTCGGATCAATCATGGGGGTCTTCTGGAGCTGTCACTCGGCGAGGTGGCGGGTGTAAAACGATAATTTGATGCATTTCCCGCGGCCCAGTGGTATCGAGTTCGCCGGGGAAAGCGTCCGGCGGCGACCAACATGCGTTGGGTTCGATCGAACATCAGGCTGGGATCGTGCGGTGCGCTTTTCGCGCTCGCGATTCAATTTGCACTGTCGTTCGGGCACGTGCATCGCGCAGAATTTGCGCGGGCGTCAGATTTCTCGCTGCTATCCGCCTTCAGCACCGGGCTGGCGGCCGCTCCGGGATCCGCAACACCGGTCGGCATTGCCTCCGACTATTGCGTCATCTGCGCCGTCATGGCATTGGCCAACTCCGTCAGGCCGGCGGCGGCGCCGGCGTTGCCAATGCCAGCCGTCGCCACACGAGTACGGTTTGCGGCAAACACCCGAATTATCCCGGTAGCGTCCCCGCATTTCCTCTTCCGAGCGCGCGCGCCACCTTCGGCCTGATCTGCTGCTGCGCTCACCGGGCGTCGATTACTCGCCCTGCTCGACACCATTGCCGCCGCTGAACTCAGCCATCGTCGCGGCACGATCTGTTTGTTTGAAATGCCTAGGACGACGCAATTCGACACGTCGGATAACCGGCACGAGACGTCCAGGCGCAGCCTAGTGCGCCTGGGCGTGGTGGTGCTGCTGGTCGTGCTTGCCGCTGGCGCCGGGATCGGCGCGTATCGGTTGATCGCCAGCCCATCGGTCGAACGGGCACACGCGCCTGCGGCTGCGTCACGGAAGAGCGTGCCAAATCTTGTCAGAGACGGCTCGCGGATCCTAGTCCCGGAGGGCTCGCCGCTGCGCGGTAAGTTGACCATCGATACGGTTGCAGAGCGGCAGGTCGAGCGCACATTGCAGCTGCCGGCTGTGGTCGAAGCCGAGCCTGCGCGCACCGTGAAAGTACTGCCGCCGGTCGCCGGCCGGCTTATCGATCTGAAGATTCAGCTGGGCGAACGCGTCGAACGTGGGCAGGAGCTTGCGGTGATCGATTCGAGCGATCTTGCCCAGGCCTACGCTGACGAGGACAAAGCGCGCTCGGCAGTCAAGATGACCAAGCAAGCGCTCGACCGCGCTCTCGCCCTGGAAAAATACTCCGCTGGGTCCGTCAAGGACCGCCAACAGGCCGAGAATGATCATGCCCAGGCACAGGCCGAGTTGGAACGAACACAGTCGCGGCTGAGGGCGATCGGGGTGGTGGCCGATCTCAAAGAAGAGGGGCGCAAGCTTTCGCTGAAAGCACCGGTGTCGGGTAGCGTGATCGACCTGCAGGTGGCCAGAGGCGCCCATCTCAATGACGCCACGGCCGCGATAATGACGATCGCCAATCTGGACGAAATCTGGGTCACCGCGAACGTCCCAGAGAAAGACACCGCCCTGGTGGCGCAGGGTCAGGCCGTCGACGTTGTCTTTGCGGCCTATCCCGGCGAAGTCTTCAAGGGCCGGGTCCTCTTCGTCAGCGACATTCTCGATCCGGACACGCGTCGTACCAAGGTCCGCATCGCGTTCCAAAACCCGGACATGCGGTTGAAGCCGAACATGTTCGCCAGCGCCACGTTCGTGACCCCGAAGCAAACGGTAAGGGTCGTCCCGGCGACGGCCGTGGTGCTGAGAAACGAGGCCGATCAGGTCTTCGTCGAGGTTGCGCCCTGGACATTCGAGTCGCGCTCTGTGGACATCGATTTCCAGCAAAAGGATCAAGTCGTCGTCGCGCATGGCTTGGAGGCCGGTCAGCGCGTCGTCGTCAAGGGCGCAGTACTGCTCAATGATTGATCGGCTGGTCCGCATCGCCCTCCAGAAACGCCTGGTTGTGGCGATGATCTGCGTCTTTGCCGCGATTTATGGCTACTACTGCTGGACTGGGCTTGCAGTCGAAGCGTATCCGGACATCGCCGACGTCAGCGCACAGGTCATTACCCAGGCGCCGGGGCTCGCGTCCGAAGAAGTCGAGCAGCAAATCACGATCCCGCTCGAGCGTGAGCTCAACGGCACCCCCGGCATGCTGTTCATGCGCTCGAAGAGCACGTTTGGGCTGTCGCTGATCACCCTCGTCTTCCGCGACGGCATCGACGATTATTGGGCGCGCCAACGGATCAACGAGCGCATTCAGAATGTCACGCTGCCGCCCGGACTGTCACCGGGCTTGGACCCGGTGACCTCGCCAACCGGTCAAATTTTCTACTACACGCTGCAGTCGGACACAAAAGGCCTCAGAGAGCTTTCCGAAATCCAGCGATGGGTCGTCATCCCGGCGCTCAAGCAGGTGCCCGGGGTCGCCGATGTCGCGAATTTCGGCGGCATCACGACCCAGTTTCAGCTCGAGCTCGATCCAGAGCAGCTCTTGCGTTTCAACCTGTCCCTGAAGAACGTCACCGACGCCATCAGCGCCAATAGCAGCAGCGCCGGCGGCAGTGTCGTGCCGCGCGGCGAACTCGGCTTTGTCATCCGCAGCCTGGGTCTGGTCCAGACACTTGACGACATGGGCGCCATCGTGGTGACCCAGCACAACGGCACACCGATTTTTTTGCGCGATCTCGGCAAGCTCAAGCTCGCCAACCAGGAACGCCACGGCATCCTTGGATACAATGACAAGAACGATGGGGTCGAAGGTACTGTCCTGCTGCTGCGCGGCGACAATCCCTCGCGGGTGATGAATGGCATTCACGACAAGGTCTTAGAGTTGAACGAGCGCCTGAAGGCCGAGGATGTGCGGCTCGTGCCTTATCTCGACCGCTCGAACCTCGTCGATGCAACAATCGACAAGGTCTCGCATACCATCTTGCGAGGCATTGGGCTGGTGCTCCTTGTCCTCGTTCTCTTTCTTGGCAGTCCGCGTAGCGCCCTGATTGTCGCCGTCACCATCCCGTTTGCCCTGGTGACGGCATTCATAATGATGAGACTCGCCAACATCCCGGCCAATCTGTTGTCACTGGGTGCCATCGATTTCGGCATCATTGTCGATGGCGCCATCGTGATGACCGACGCCATCCTCCGACGCCGCGAGGCAAAACCCGACGAGCCCCTTACAGAGGAGGATGCGTTCGCGGCCGCCCGCCAGGTCGCGCGGCCAATCTTCTTTTCGACGCTGATCATCATAGCCGCCTATTTGCCGCTGTTTGCGTTTCAGCGGATCGAGGCGAAGCTGTTTTATCCAATGGCCTATGCGGTGGGCTTTGCGCAACTGGGCGCGCTGCTATTGGCGCTGACCTTGGTGCCTGGCTTGGCGTACCTCGCCTATCGCAAGCCGCGGCGCGTGTTTCGCAACCCTATCCTGGGCTGGGTTGAGGCAGGATACGGACGAATTTTGCTGGGCTCCCTGCGTCGGCCGAGCATTGCTTACCTGCTGAGCGCCGCCGCTGCCGTCTTAGTGGTCGGCCTCGGCATGACGGTCTGGCGCGAATTCCTGCCGGAGCTCGACGAGGGCTCGATCTGGCTCCACGCCGAGATGCCCGGCGGAATTTCGCTGGCGAAAGCGGCCGAGATGGACGCCGATTTGCGCCAAGCCGTGCTCGAGTTTCCCGAGGTCTCGAACGTCGTGACCCATATCGGCCGCAATGATGACGGCACCGACCCGTGGACACCGTCGCACCTCGAAGCGGGCATTACGCCGCGTCCCTACGCCACTTGGCCGTCGGGCGGCAGCAAGCAGGATCTCGTGCGCCGCATGGCGACGCGTTTAGCCCAGCTACCGGGCTACGAGATTGCTTTCAGCCAACCGATCATCGATAGCGTCCTCGACAAGGTATTCGATCCGCACAGCCAACTCGCGCTGAAGATATTCGGCGACGACTTCAACGAGTTGCGGCGCATTGCTAAGGAAATCGCCGATGTCCTCCAGACCGTGCCCGGCACCGCCGATGTGCTGGTCGATCAACGGCCGCCGCTGGCGCAGGTCGTGATCAGGGTCGATCGCGAGGCGGCGGCCCGATATGGCATCAATGTCGCCGACATTTCGGCGCTGATCCAGACGGGAATCGGCGGCGGTGCGGTGAGCCAGGTGTTCATCGGCGAACGACACTACGACGTCACCGTCCGCTTCCCGGAGCAGGCACGCAACAGCCCCGAGGCCATTGGCAGCCTGCCGCTGACTTCGAGCACCGGTGCGCTGGTGCCATTGGCGCAGGTCGCGCGTATCCAGTTGCAGAGCGGCGAAAGCACCATCGATCGCGACATGAACCACCGCTTCCTGATGGTAAAGCTCAATTACCGCGACCGCAGCCTGCCGGCGCTGCTGGCGGAGGCCAAGAAGGCCATTGCTGGGAAGGTTTCGTTTGACGCCAGCCGCTACCGCCTTGCATGGGGCGGAGAGTTCGAGAGCGAAGAGCGCGCCGAGGCGCGTTTCGGGCTAATTTTCGGCTCGATCCTAGGGCTGATGATCGTGTTGCTGTACGCGGAATTCGGCGCGTTGCGCCAAGTGACGCTCATTCTCGGCGTCGTGCCGCTGGCGACATTGGGCGGGATGATCGCGCTGCATGTCACCGGGGTCACGCTCAACGTCGCCTCCGGGGTCGGCTTTATCGCGCTGTTCGGCGTCGCCGTCATGAACGGGGTGATCATGGTGGCCAACCTCAATCGGGTCCGCGATAGCGATATTCCGCTGATTGATGCCGTGCTGATCGGCGCTGGCGAACGCCTGCGGCCGGTGCTGATGACGGCCACCGTCGCGACGGTGGGTATGCTGCCTGCGGCGCTAGCGACCGGTGTGGGCAGCGATGTGCAGCGCAGCCTCGCCACGGTCGTGGCCGGCGGGCTATTCCCAGCGACATTGCTGACCCTGTTCCTCGTCCCGACGTTCTATTTCGTCATCGAACGGTCGGTGGCGAAGCGCGCTCGCTCGGCCGCAACCCAGACGGCGGGGTCGTCGGCATGATACAAATGATCTCGTCTTGAACTCTCGGACGAAATGTGGGGAGCGATCACATGAACATCGATCTTGCCGGCAAGCGTGCGATCGTCGCCGGCGGCAGCCGCGGGATCGGCCGCGCGATCGCGCTCGCTTTCGCCGAGGCCGGTGCGGGGGTGTCGATTTGTGCCCGCGGTCCGGAGCGGCTCGCTGCGACACGCGAGGAGATCGCTCGGCACGGCAGGAAGGCGCATTCGGCCGTCTGCGACCTCGCCGACGCGGCGGCGATCCCGGGCTATATCGAGGACGCGGCGGCCGCACTCGGCGGGATCGACATTCTGGTCAACAACGCCTCGGGCTTTGGCGCGTCCGACGACGAGACGGGCTGGGCGGTCAGCGTCTCGGTCGATCTGATGGCGACGGTGCGGGCGATCCGCACGGCTCTGCCCCACCTCGAAAAATCGGGCTCCGGTGCGATCCTCAACATCTCGTCGATCTCTGGGCTCCGTGCCACACCCCGCACCCCGCCTTACGCAGCCGTCAAGGCGGCGGTGGTGAACTACACCCTGACCGAGGCCGCCGCATTGGCGCGCAAAGGCATCCGGGTCAATTGCATCGCCCCCGGTTCGATCGAGTTTCCCGGCGGGACCTGGGAGCGCGCGCGGTTGAACAACCCCGACCTTTACGGCCGCATCCTGAGAAGCATCCCGTTTGGCAGACTGGGCAAACCGGAGGAGGTGGCGCAAGTGGCTTTGTTTCTGTGTTCACCGCTCGCCGGCTGGGTCACCGGCCAGACCATCGCCGTCGACGGCGGCCAGGTGCTGTGAGTCAATCAGGCTTGCCGCGGACGCGCCGGACAGCTTGCCACACCCGTTCACTGGTGGCGGGCATATCGAGCTCGCGCACACCCAATGGCTCCAGCGCGTTCATGATCGCGAGCATCACCGCCGGCAATGCGCCCACACAGCCGGCTTCGCCCGCACCCTTGGCGCCTAATGGATTGGTTTTGGTCGGGACCGGATTTTCGTGGATCGCGACATCGCACATCACATCGGCGCGCGGCATCGCATAGTCCATAAAGCTGGCGGAGAGCAGCTGCCCGGACTCCCGGTCATAGGCGACCTGCTCCATCAGGATCTGCCCGATGCCCTGGGCGAGCCCGCCATGCACCTGGCCCTTTAGGGTCAGCGGGTTGATCACCGTGCCGACATCGTCGACGACAACATAGCCGACAAGGCTGACGGCACCGGTCTCGGGGTCGACTTCCACTTCGCAGACGTGGCAGCCATTCGGGAAGGTGGCGCGCTCGGGCGCATAGGTCGCGTGCTCGAACAGTCCCGGCTCCATTCCGGGGGGCAGGCGTGCCGGCTGGAACGAGGTCCGCGCAACTTGCGTCAACGGGATGGCGCGGTCGGTGCCGACGACGGTGAATTTGCCGTCGGCGAATTCGAGATCGGCCTCGGCGGCTTCGAGCAGATGGCTCGCGAGCCGCTTGCCTTTGTCGATCACCTTACCGGCCGCCAGGGTCAGCGCCGAGCCGCCAACCACCATCGACCGCGAGCCGTTCGACCCCATGCCGAAGGCCACGCGATCGGTGTCGCCGTCGATATATTGGATGTCGTTCGGGTCGAGGCCGAGCCGCTCGCACAGGATCTGCTTGAAAGCCGTCTCGTGCCCCTGGCCGTGCGCCTTGGTGCCCATCAGCAGCATCGCGGTGCCGCCGGGGTTGAAGCGGATTTCGGCGTATTCCGGAACGGGACCGGCGGCTGCTTCGATTGCGTTGGCGAGCCCGATGCCGCGCAGCATGCACCGCTTCTTCGAGGCCTCGCGCCGCGCGGCAAAGCCCGCATAATCGGCCGCGGCGAGTGCCGTTTCCATGTTCTTCGTGAACTCGCCGCAATCGTAATTCGGGCCGAGGGCGGTCTGGTAGGGCATCGCCGCGGGAGAAATCATGTTGCGCCGCCGGAGCTCGATCGGATCGAGGTCCAATTCGCGAGCGGCGTCTTCGATCGCGCGCTCGATCAGATAAATCGCCTCGGGCCGGCCGGCGCCGCGATAAGGTGCGGTCGGGCTGGTGTTCGACAGCACCGCATCGATGCTGACGTGGGCGGCCGGTATGTCATAGACGCCGACCACGGTGCCGATCATGCCGAAGGGTGTCAGCAGCTGGCGGTCCGAGGCGATATAGGCGCCGATGCTCGCCAGCATGTGCAGCCGTAGCGCCAATATTTTCGCGTTGTCGTCAAAGGCGAGCTCGATCTCGCCGATATTGTCGCGCCCGTGCTCATCGGCGAGGATGACCTCGGAGCGCTCGCAGCTCCATTTGATCGGGCGGCCGAGCTTCTTCGCTGCCCACAAGGTCAGACGGTGCTCGACATATTGCCAGCCCTTGGCGCCAAAGCCGCCGCCGACATCATGGCAGACCACCCTGACTTTGCTCTCCGGCACCTTGAAAACCATGTTCGCCAGCATGTTGCGCACACGGTGCGGGTAGTTGACGTCGGCGTAGAGCGTGTAGCGGTCCTCGCCGGCGTCGTAAGCCCCGATCGCGCCGCGCGGCTCCATGTATTGGGCATGCACCCGGCTGATCACATAACGCCGTCGGAGGATGTGATGGGTGCGGGCGAAGGCGGCTTCGGTCTTGGCCTTGTCGCCCCTTTCATAGGTGTGGGAGATGTTGTCGGGGTTCTCGTCCCAGACCCGCGGTGCGTCCGGCCGTGCCGCGTCGGCCGTCGAGGTGACCGAGGGTAGGGTCTCGTAATCGACCTCGACCAGTTCGGCGGCGTCCTTCGCCTGCGCCAAGGTTTCGGCGATGACCATCGCGACCGGGTCGCCGACATAGCGGGCGCGATCGACGATTAGTGCAGGCCGCTGCGGCGCGAACATCGGCGACCCGTCGGCCTTTTTGCGCGGCATCGCCGCCTTTGGCATGGCGAGCCCGTCGGCCGCATAGTCGGCACCCGTATAGATCGCTTTGACGCCTGGAGCGGCGGTCGCCGCGGACTTCTCGATCGAGCGGATCCTGGCATGCGCATGCGGCGACCGCAGAAACACCGCATGGAGCTGCGCGGGCAGATTGGTGTCGTCCTGATAGTGGCCTTGGCCCCGAAGCAGCCTCGCGTCCTCGAGGCGGGTCACGGGCTGGCCGACACCAAACTTGATCATGACGCTGCTGCTCCTGGATGTACGATCGACAAAATCGTAGTCTTACCGGGACCGGGAGGGAGGATCGACGATGTTCTTGCGCAACTGCTGGTACGTCGCCGGCTGGAGCCACCAAATCGCCGCCGACAGCCTTGTGTCGCGCGCGATGCTGGGCGAGCCGATCGTGCTCTACCGCAAGGCGGATGGCGGTGTGGTCGCGCTGGAGGACCGCTGCTGCCACCGGTTGGCGCCGCTATCGCGCGGGCGCATCGAGGGCGATGATCTGCGCTGCATGTATCACGGGCTGAAATTCGCACCGTCCGGCAAATGCGTCGAAGTTCCGGGCCAGGATTTGATCCCGAGCACAGCGGTGGTCCGCAGCTACCCGGTGGTCGAGCGGGATTGCTGGGTGTGGCTGTGGATGGGCGATCCGGCGTCAGCCGATCCGGCGCTGATCCCGGAGGCACTCCGGCACGATCATCCCGACTGGTTCATGCAGACCGGACAATTGGCCTGTGAGGCCAATTACGAACTCATCAACGACAATCTGCTCGATCTGACCCACCTCAGCTATGTGCACGAGAAGACCCTCGGCCGGAACAGTATGAGCTGGGGCGAAAGCCGGGCAAAGGTCGCGCCGATCGAGCGCGGGCTGCGCGTCGCACGCTGGGTCGTCGATAACCCGGCACCCGCCTATCTCGGTTTGCCGCCGGAGACCCGCACCGATATGTGGGCCTCCTACGACTATCTGGTCCCGGGTGTCTTTCTGCTCGCCACACAGTCCCACCCGCCCGGCACCGCCGCCGCGTGCAAGATGGAGGCACCGACCGCCGATCCGATGTGGCGCGCGCTGACCTCGCAGGCAGTGACGCCGATCTCCGAGCGGCAGACGATCTATTATTATTCCGGCTGTCTTAGCCGCAGCTACGCGACCGAGGAGCACTCGAAGCAGCAGATCGCCGTCTTCGAAAAGGCATTCGCCGAGGACAAGGCGATGATCGAAGCCCAGCAGCGCGTCGTCGACCGGACACCCGAGCGCCGGATGATGATCTTGTCGACTGACGGCGCGCTCAACCAGTTTCGACGGTTGATGGCCGGACTGATCGAGGCGGAGCAGCAGCCCGCACCGAGGCCTGTCGAGCGACGGTTTGGATGAGAAAGACGGTCACCTCGAAGGAGTGACCGGCCGTCGCGGCGCGATCGGCGCGGGGCGAATTGTTTCGAGACCGATCTTCGGAACGACATAGCCCGAAGGCAAGCGGTTGCCTGCTCGTCCGATGGGGTCAGGACGACGTCCTGCCATCCGGGATCGAAGTGGCGATTGTACCAGCCGACATCTTCGTCAACCGAAGGCAGACAGGTTTCTGTCGACGATCGACGGGTTAACCGACGTAAACGCCGCCCCCCATCGCTTGGGTCGGGAAGCGGCCACCGGCAATTGCGCCTCCGCGGACCGGTCGGGTAAGTTTCCGTTCCGAGTCCGGGGAGATACAAGGGGATGGCGAAGAAGCGGGGAGAGGCCGCGCGGGAGACGAGCGGCGAGCAGGCGCCGGTAGTGCGGGTTTTTCTCTCGTCGCCGGGGGACGTGGCGGATGAGAGGAAGATTGCGCGCGAGTTGATCGAGGGCGAGCTGCAGAAACATCCGTCATACCGCCACCTTAAGCTGGTGGTGATTGCCTGGGACGATCCCGATGCGCGCATCCCGATGCTGGCCAAGGAGACGCCACAGGAATCGGTGAACAACGCACGGCCGCGGCCGTCCTCTTGCGACATCGTCATCGTCATCCTCTGGGCGCGGATGGGCACACCGCTGCCGTCGAAAATCCGCAAACCGGACGGCGCGCCATACCTGTCGGGCACGGAGTGGGAGTACCTGGACGCGATCAACTCGCCCCGGACCCCCAAGCCTGAGGTGCTGGTCTATCGGCGAACCGAAGAGCCGATGATCAGTATTCGTGATCCCAAGAAGAAAGAGAAGGAGGAGCAGTTTGAAAGAGTCGAAGAGTTCTTCGCCCGGTTCGGCAACACCGATGGTTCGCTGGTCGGCGGAGTTAATGAGTATGCCGCGCTGGACGCGTTCAAAGGGTTGCTGCGGCAGCACCTCGACGAGCTCTTCCATCGCCGCCTGCCGGCCCCTCCCGCGGACGGGAAGCCTGGGCAGATTGAAGCGACCATCCCCGACGCATACCTCGACTGGCTGCGCGTCGAATGTGCCGACGTCAGTCTGCTCGGCCAGGAGCGGCAGCAGGGGCAGGCGCTGACGCTCAGCCACGTCTATGTGCCGGCGCTGACGGCACCGTCCGCAGAGCCTGACCTGCCAGCGGCCGGCAAGCGGCGCCGCAAGCGCAAGACCCAG
>Ga0318553_10000779_pt1 | contig 10693 bp, 7 predicted proteins | sample GRESIP082b2f21_FD_203686 | JGI IMG/M metagenome (GOLD analysis project Ga0318553, IMG submission 203686) | Tropical soil microbial communities from Luquillo Experimental Forest, Puerto Rico - GRE.SIPMG.082b2f21 | ecosystem: Environmental > Terrestrial > Soil > Tropical forest > Bulk soil...
GTCGGCCCTGCGCATGCTCGACAGCTCGGGGGTCGGGGCGCTGGTCTCGCTCTACAAGCGGGTGCGGGCGCAAGGGGGCCACCTCGTGGTGAGCGGCCTGCGCGACCAACCGCTGGCCATCTTCAAGCTGCTCCGGCTCGACCGCGTGATGGTCGGCGCGGAGATGCTCTCCCACAAGGCCTCGACCTGACCGGGGCCGGAAGGTAGAAGGTGAGCGAGTCTCCGCTCAAGCGCCTGTTCGTCCAGGCCTCGCACTACTCGCTCGCGAATCTGTTCACCGGGATCGTCGGCCTCATCACGTTCCCGCTGCTGACGCGCATCTTCTCGGTGCCGGACTACGGCGCCATGAGCCTCATCTCCGCGACGCTGACCGTCTCCGTGGCGGTCGGGAAGCTCGGGGTGCAGCACTCGATCATCAGCTACCAGAGCGAGATGCGGGCCGGGAAGGGGGCGTCGACCCTGCAGCAGTTCTTCTCGACGACGATTCTCGGCATGCTGGGGAGCGGCCTCTTCGCGATGCTGGTGCTGGCCGTCGGGACCCACGTCGTCCCTGCGCGCTGGCTGGGCGACCCGCGGCTGCGCGGGCTGTTCACCATCGCCTCGTTCGTCGTCCTGGTCCAGGTGCTGGAGAGCGGCCTCATCAACTTCGTCCGCGCCGATCAGCTGACGTCGCTGCTGATGAAGTATCAGGTGGCGAAGAAGTACCTCGGCATTCCGCTGATCTTGTTCGCGGTGTTCGTGGTGTCGAGGACGCTCACCGCCTTCTACGCCGCGACGCTGGTCACCGAGGCGGCCAGCCTGGTGCTGTTCTGGTCGGTGCTGCAACGTCGGGTCGATTGGCCCCGGTTCCAGGCGCGGGAGTTCCGGCGCCCCCTCTACCTCCAGATGCTGGGGTTCGGCGTCCCGATGATGATCGGCTACGAGCTGTCGGGGATCATCTTGGGCGTCGGGGATCGGTACGTGATTCACGGCTTGCTCGGCGAGACGCCGCTCGGCCTCTACGCGGCCGCTTACAACCTCTGTCAGGTCGTCCAGTCGGTGCTCCTCGCCTCCGTGGGGCAGGCGGTCATGCCCCTCTACATGCAGATGTGGGAGCAGAGAGGGGAAGACGAGACTGCCGCGTTCATCGCGCGCTCGCTCCGGACGTACGTCCTGGTCGGGGCGCCGATCATCACCGGCCTGGCGTCGGTCGGGCCCCTGCTGCTCCCGGTGCTCGCGTCCCAGCGCTACGCCGCCGCCGGCAACATCGTCCCCTGGGTGATCGCCGGGATGGTGGTGGACGGCGCCAACTCGATGGTCGGCGCGGGCCTGTTCATCCACCGCAAGACCCGGCGAATCATGGCCACCACCCTGAGCTGCGCCGCGCTCAACATCGGGCTCAACCTGATCCTCGTCCCCCGCGTGGGGATCATCGGGTCCGCGATCGCCACCCTCGTCAGCTACGTCTCGGCCTCGGTGGCCCTGGCGATCGGCGCGCGCCGGCTGCTCCCGGTCAAGCTCCCCTGGGCGACGATGGCGCGCGCCGGGCTGGCGGCGCTGGTCATGTACACGTCGCTGATGCACGTCCACGCCGGGAGGTCCGCGATCACTGCGGCGTTGAGGATGTTGATCGGCGCGCCGCTCTACGCGGCCCTCATCGTCTTCATCGACGCCGACGCGCGGGCCCTCCTCCGCAGGCTGGGGGGACAGTTTCGGAAGAGCGCGCGCGATCCTCAGGCGCTCTGACGGGCGCCGCCCGCGCGCGCCCTGCCGAACAGCGCCAGCAGCTTGGCGGCCTCGCGGGTGGCGTCGAACTCGCGCTCGACTTTCCCGCGGGCGGCGAGGGCGAGGCGCGCCCCGAGGTCCGGATCGTCGAGCAGGCGGCGCAGCGCTCCCGCCAGGGCGTGCGGGTCGCGCTCCGGCACCAGCAGCCCCTCGCGCTCGTCCTCGATGAGCTCGGGGATACCGGAGACGCGCGTGCTGACCACGGGCGCGCCGGCGGCCATCGCCTCCATCAGCGAGACGGGGATGCCGTCGCGGTTGCCGGTCGCGGTGACGACGCTGGGGAGCACGACGATCGCGGCCCGATGCAGCGCCGCGCGCACCTCGTCCTCGGCGAGCGCACCGGGGAGGTCGACCGCCGCGCTCAGACCGTGACGGGCGATGAGCGCGCGGAGGGCCGCCTCCTCGGGCCCGGCGCCGATGATGCGGCAGCGCACAGAGCGCCCCTCGGCGGCGAGCCGGGCGATCGCCTCGATCAGCACGTCGAAGCCCTTGATCGGGTCGAGACGGCCGACCGCCAGGATGAGCCCGCGCTCGCGCCCGTCCGGGCGAAACGGCAACGTGCCGACGTCGACGCCGCAGTGGACGACCGCCAATCGTCCGCGCGCCGCGGGCGCCGCTCGGGCCAGGTGCTCGACGTTGAAGCGCGAGATGGTGACCGGCACGGCGGCGGCGTCCAGCTTCTCGCGAAGCAGGTGATCGTTCACGAAGATGTCGTGGGCGTGGGCGGTGAACCCGAACGGGCGGCCCGTCAGCCGGGCGAGCATCCAGGCGACGGTCGACGGGAAGGTGGCCCAGTGGGCGTGGATCACGTCCGGATCGAACTGCTCGATCCAGGCCAGCTGCTCGAGGCCGCGGGCCATCGCCTCGACGGACTTCGCCAGATCGACGGGATGTCGCCAGAGACGCCGGGTCACGGCGAGCAGCGCGTCGCCGGCCGCGCCCGGATGGGCGCCGAGCGCCTGCGCGCGCGCCAGCGCGGCGCGCGCCGCGGGGAGGGGGTGCCGGACGCGGGGCAGGAGCTTCGCCGCCTCCGGCTGCACGAGCGCCTCGCGCGGCGCCTTGAGCGACAGCACCCGCACGTCGGCGCCCGCCGCCACGAGGGCGGCGATCTCCCGGACGATGAACGTCTCGGACCAGCACGGGTAGAGCGAGACGACGTAGAGCAGCCGGAGGGGGCGATCGCTCAAGACGCCGCCGTCCCGAGCAGCCGGCGTCGCACGCGCTCGTAGACCCGGTCGCCGAGCGCGCGCTTCGCGAGGTCGAGGACGGCGTACCGAGCCTCCGCGCGGAGCCGCCCGTACCCGCCGCGGAGCCAGGCCTCCAGCGTTGGGGCGTCGAGGCGCGCGGTGACGGCGAACCGGCCCAGCATCGTCCCCCCGCCCCGGCGGATGACGCCGGGGCGCGAGCTCAGCACGTGCCGGTAGCCGACCTCACGGGCGATCGACGCCAGCCCGGCCGGACACCGTCCGCCCGGCGGCGCCAGCAACGTGACCTCTCGCCCGACCTCGTCCTCGATCGCGGCCTTGGCCTCCCCGAGCTCGGCCCGCAGGCGCTCCGGTGGAAGCTCGGTGAAGTAGTGGCGGTGGTCGAGGCCGTGACACTGGATCGACATGCCGGCGCCGGCCATCTCGGCGAGCTCCCGCCAGGACGCGAACCCGGCGCTCCCCACCTGCGCCGGGTTCACGAAGAAGTCGGCGGTCGCGCCGCTTGCCGCGAGGAGCGGGAACGCGACCCGGTAGTTGCTCTCGTGGCCGTCGTCGAAGGTGACGATGACCCCCGCGCGCCCGGAGAGCCAGTCGCGCGCGCTGATCGCGCCGCCGCCGAGCTGGCCGCAGAGCGCGAGCTGCTCGCCAAGGCGGGGGAGGCCCACGGTGTAGTGCGGATCGGCGCCGGGCTCCGTCCCGTCGCCGACGGCGTGGTACATGAGCGCGATGGTCTCTCGCGCGCCGATCTCGAGGCCGCCCATCGAAGCGGGTCACGATACCATGGCGTGCCGATGACCCGCCGCGACCCGTCCGGCCGCCTCACGCTGTTTCTCCCCACGCTCGACGACGGGGGGGCTGAGCACGTGATGTTGCAGCTCGGGGCCAGCTTCGTGGCCCGCGGGCTGGCGGTCGATCTCGTCGTCGGCGTCCCGGGCGGTCCTCTCGAGCCGCGGATCCCGCCGGGCGTGCGGGTGGTCGATCTGGCGGCGCCGCGCACCACGCGCGCGCTCCCCGGGCTGGCCCGCTACCTCGCCCGAGAGCGGCCGTCCGCGCTGCTCTCCACGCTCGAGCATGCGAACGTGCTGGCGGTCTGGGCCCGCGCGCTGGCGCGGTCCAGGACGCGGCTCGTGCTGCGAGAGGCGAATGTCCTGGTGCCCGACGCCGAGATGCACGGCGTGCGGCCCTACTTGCTGCGGGCGCTCATGCGGCGGTTCTATCCGTGGGCGAGCGCCATCATTGCGGTGTCGAAGAGCGTCGCGGCGAGCCTGATCGATGGGCTCGGGCTGTCGCCCGCGCAGGTCCGCACCATCTACAACCCGATCGTGACGCCCGACATCGCGTCGCGGGCCGCCGAGCCGCTCGACGACCCTTGGTTTGCGCTCGGCGCGCCGCCGGTGGTGCTCGCGGTGGGGCGCCTCGCGCCCGAGAAGGACTTCGCGACCCTGCTGCGCGCTTTCGCACGACTCCGCGCCGCGCGAGCCGCGCGGCTCGTGATTTTGGGCGAAGGGAAGGAGCGCGGCGCGCTCGAGGCCCTGGCGCACGAGCTCGGGATCGGGGGCGAGGTGCGCCTGCCGGGGTTCGAGCCGAACCCGTTCCGGTACATGGCGAGGGCGCCCGTGTTCGCGCTGTCGTCGATCTACGAAGGGCTCCCCGGGGCCCTGATCCAGGCCATGGCCTGCGGATGCCGGGCGATCAGCACCGACTGTCCGGGCGGATCGCGCGAGGTGCTGGAGGACGGCGCCCTCGGGCCGCTCGTCCGGCCGCGCGATCCCGCGGCGATGGCGCGCGGCCTCGCGGCGCTGCTCGACGAGGCCGCGCGGACGCCCGCGCGCCCCCGGCACCCCCTCGGGCGCTTCACCGAGGCGGCGGCCGTCGACCAGTACCTCGACGTGCTCGGAGCCGCCCCGGCTACGCGGCGTGGGCCGCCAGGTACCGCTGCTTGAGGTGCTCGGTGATCGTCTCGGCGACCCGTTCCTGCGCCCACTGCGCGGTGAACGTGTGGTCGGTCCCGGCGATGTCCACGCGGCGGAAGCCGGGCGCGCCGGCCAGCGCGCGCATCTGCCGCCCGTAGTTCGCGTCCACGTAGTCGACGCCGGGATCGCGCTCGCTGACGAGCAGGAACGTGTCCACGCCCCGGTCGGCCATGAACCGCAGGCAGGCGGGGACGTCCGTCTCCTGGCGCGGCGCCGGCCCGCCCGGGCCGCCGATCGCCGAGCCGAGGATGGTGGTCACCGCGCGCGTGGCGCGCTGGACCACCAGGTCCTTCACCTTGGGCGCCACGATGCGCAGGGCCCGCGCCACATTCACGTCGCCGCGAAGGAGCTTGAGCCACGACTCGCGGTTCACGAGCGAGCCCTGGTGCCAGCGCGCCTGCTCGTAGGTGTCGACCATGCTGAGGTCGTTCACCAGGAAGGTGCGCGGGTTGAGCATGATCGACCCCGCGACGCGCGGCTCCTTGACCCCCATCTGGAAGGCGAGATCGCCGCCCGAGCAGAGGCCGGTCACGATGAACCTCGTCACCTTGGTGGTCTCGGTCAGGAAGTCCATCGCCGCCCGGATGTCGTCGATCCCGTCGCGCGGGTAGGTGAGGTTCTCCTTGCAGCCGGGCGGGACCGGGCTGTCGCCGATCCCGGACAGGTCCACGCGCAGGACCTTGAAGCCGAGCTCGGCCCAGCGCCGCGCCAGCGGCACGTAGAGGCGGTGCGAGCCCACGCGGTGAACGGTCCCGGCGTTCAACATGATGATGATCGGGAGCTCGGCGCGCTCCTTGCCGGGGGGCGGGGTCGAGAGGATGCCGAACAGGCGCTTGTCCTGACCGAAGCTCACCGGGCGCTCGTGCAGCGCGGACGTCGATGCGGGCGTCGCCGCGGCGCGTGCCGGCTCCGCCTGGGGCGTCGGCGGACACTCCTCGGCCAGCCACTCGGTGATCGCGGAGATCGTTCCGGTCGGCACCTCCGAGTATTGCGGGGAGGTGATCAGGAACTTCTGGCCGGGCATGTGCCTGTGGGAGACGAAGCTCCCCAGCTTCTTGAGGTGGGTGAGGAGCGCGTTCTCGGGCGACGCCACGTTCGCCGTATCCACGACCAGCGTCCGGCGGGCGGGGGAGCGCTTCGTGGCGCAGAGGTCGACAGCGCCGAGCTCCTGGATGGTCGGCGTCGTCAGCATGAAGCCGAGCGCCTCCTGACCGTCGGTCGCGGGCGGCCCGCCGGAGAAGCTCTGCGGCTCGAGCATCGTGTGCATCTTGTGCGCTCGGGTCACGTCCTTGACGAAGGCGGTGCCGGTCTCGAACGGTCCCCAGAGCACGAGCGCGTCGACGCCGCCCAGGTCCTCGGCGCCCAGCATGGCGAAGGTCGCGCCGAGCTTGAGCCCGACGAGCGCGAGAGACTGCCGGCCGGAGCGCACGCGCAGCTCGGCCGCCGCGCGGCCCACGTCGGCCCGCCAGGTGGCGACCCGACCCGGATCGCGCTCGCTGCCGGCCGAGTCGCCGGTCCCGTCGAAGTCGAACCGCAGCACCGGGAACCCGGCGGTCGCGAGCGCTTCGGCCAGGTGGCGGAAGGTCCGATGGGCCCGCGTCATCTCGTCGCCGAGCGGGTTGCAGAGCAGCACCGCCATCGGCCGAAAGTCGGGACCGGCGGGCGGGTGATAGAACCCGAACAGCGGCCGGTTGGCCGTACCAAAGTAGAGCGGGACCTTCTTCAGCGTTTCCGCGGTCATCGGGTCCCTATCATCCCTCGAATGCGGCCCCGTGTCATCGTGGCTGCGCGTACCAGGCGATGGTCCGCCGGAGCCCCTCGGAGAAGGGGACGGCCGGCCCGTACCCGAGCCCGACCCGCGCCGCCTCGAGGTCGGCGCGCGAGTGCTTCACGTCCCCGGTCCGCGCGGGGGCGTAGCTGACCTCGACGGCGCGGCCGACCAGCTCCCCGATCATGTGGGCGACGTCGTTGAGCGTGGTGGCGGCGCCGCCGGCGACGTTGAAGACCCGGCCGGAGACGGCGCTGGGCGCCGCCGCGGCGAGCAGGTTGGCCGCCACGGCGTCGTCGACGTAGCAAAAGTCTCGCGACTGGCTGCCGTCGCCGTAGATGGTGAGCGGCGCGCCGGCCAGCGCGGCGGTCACGAAGCGTGGGATGACGGCGGCGTAGGCGGATCCCGGATCCTGGCGCGGGCCGAACACGTTGAAGTAGCGCAGGCTGACGGTGTCGAGCCCGTAGGCCCCGGCGAACACCTGGCAGTAGAGCTCGCCGGTCAGCTTGGAGACGGCGTAAGGCGACAGCGGCGCCGGGCGCATGGTCTCGACCTTTGGCAGCGTCGGCGTGTCGCCGTACGCGGAGGACGAGGCGGCGTAGACCACGCGCCGCACGCCGGCCTCCCGCGACGCGCGCAGCAGCTTGAGCGTCGCCGTGGCGTTGGCCTCGTGCGAGGCGACGGGATCCACGAGCGAGCGCGGCACGGACGGGATCGCCGCCTCGTGAAACACGATCTCCACGCCGGCGAGGGCGTGGCCGAGGGTCGCCTCGTCGCGCACGTCGCCCTCGACGAGCTCGATCGCGCCCGCGACCTCGGCCAGGTTCTCGCGCTTGCCCGAGAAGAAGTTGTCGAGCACCCGCACCCGATCGCCGCGCGCCACGAGCGCCCGCACCAGGTTGGATCCGACGAACCCGGCCCCCCCGGTCACGAGGCACGACGTCGTCACGGGCGTCCTCTACTCGACCGTCACGCTCTTGGCGAGGTTGCGCGGCTGGTCGACGTCGTTCCCCTTGGCGAGCGCGATCGCGTAGCTCATGAGCTGCAAGGGGAGCACGGTCAGGAACGGCTGCAGCGCCGGCGGCGCGTCGGGGATCCAGAGCACCCGCTCGGCGAGCTTGGCGATCTCCTTGTCCCCTTTGGTCGCCACGGCGATGACGTGGCCGTTCCGCGCCCGGACCTCGGCGAGGTTGGAGAGCACCTTCTCGTAGCCCGGGCCGGTGGGCGCGAGGACGACCACCGGCACGCCGTCGTCGATGAGGGCGATCGGGCCGTGCTTCATCTCGCCCGCGGCGTACCCCTCGGCGTGGATGTAGGAGATCTCCTTGAGCTTGAGCGCCCCCTCGAGGGCGATCGGGAAGTTGGTCCCGCGCCCGAGAAACAGAAAATCGCGCGCCCCCTTGTAGCTCTCGGCGAGCTCGGTCATGTCCCCGAGCCCCTCGAGCGTCTCCGCCATCTTGGCGGGGATCCCGGCCATCTCGGTGGTCAGCTGCGCGGCCGCCTCCGGGGTGAGCGCGCCGGTGCGCCGGCCGAGGTGGACCGCCGCCAGAGAGAGGGCCGCCAGCTGCGCCGTGAAACACTTCGTCGACGCCACGCCGATCTCGGGCCCGGCGTGCGTGTAGAGGACGCCCTGCGAGCTGCGCGGGATCGCCGAGCCGACGACGTTCGAGATGGCGAGGACCCGGCAGCCGCGGGCGCGGGCCTCCTTGACCGCCGCGAGGGTGTCGGCGGTCTCGCCGCTCTGGGAGATGGCGATGACCAGGTCGCGGCCGTCGACCACCGGATCCCGGTAGCGGAACTCGCTCGCCAGGTCGACCTCGCAGGGGAGGCGCGCCGCCCCCTCGATGAGAAACTTCCCGACCAGGCCGGCGTGGTAGGAGGTCCCGCAGGCGAGCAGCAGGACCCGCCGGAGGCCGCGGGTGTCGATCTCGAACCCTTCGAGATCGGCGTCGTGCGTCTCGAGCAGCAGCCGCGCCCGCATGGTGTCGGCGACGGCGGTCGGCTGCTCGTGAATCTCCTTGAGCATGAAGTGCGGGTAGCCGCCCTTCTCCGCCTGCGCCGCGTCCCAGGTGATGGTCTTCGCCGGCCGCTCGATCGGCGTGCCGTCGAGGCTGGTCAGCCGCACGCCGTCGGCGCTGATCTCGGCGACGTCCCCCTCCTCGAGGAAGATCACCTCGCGGGTGTGCTCGAGGAACGCGGGGACGTCGGAGGCGAGGAACGTCTCCCCCTTGCCGAGGCCGATGACCAGCGGCGAGGCCACCTTGGCGGCCACGATCTGTCCGGGGTGGCGCTCGGACACCACGCCGAGCGCGTACGCGCCGCGCACCTGGGCGAGCGCCTTGCGGACGGCGTCACCGAGCGTCGGCGCGCCGGCCGCCAGCGCTTCGTCGATCAGGTGAGCGGCGATCTCGGTGTCGGTCTCCGACGAGAACCGCCGTCCGGCCGCTTCGAGCCGGGCGCGCAGGGCGAGGTGGTTCTCGATGATGCCGTTGTGCACGACCGCGACCGGCCCCGTCTTGTGCGGGTGGGCGTTCGCCTCGGACGGACGTCCGTGCGTGGCCCAGCGCGTGTGCCCCAGCCCGACGGAGCCGTGGGGCGGATCGCGCTCGACCAGGCCTTCGAGCCCGGACAGCTTCCCCTCGGCGCGTACGACGCGCATGCGGCCGTCGTCGGTGACCGCGAGCCCCGCCGAGTCATACCCCCGGTACTCGAGCTTGCGCAGCCCGGCGATGAGCAGCGGGGTCGCCTCCCGCGAACCAACGTAGCCGACGATGCCGCACATGGAGCTGGGAATGCTACCGGATCCGCGTCGGCGCCGCCATCCGGGGGCGGGGTCCCCACCGCCGACGGCGCTGGCTCGACGGGCCAAGAAAGAGCGAGCTTCGCCCGAGGTTTTCGCCTACTGTACGGCGCCGTGAAGAAGCTGCGCGCGCTGGTGCTCGCGGAGTCCTGCAACCCCGAATGGATCAGCGTTCCACTCGTCGGCTGGTTTCACTGCGAGGCGCTCCACCGGCTCAAGGAGCCGCTCGAAGCGCACATCGTCACGCAGCTGCGCAACCGGGAGGCGTTCGAGCGTCAGGGGTGGCAGGAGGGGGCCGACTTCACCGCCATCGATTCGGAGGCGGTGGCGCGCCCGCTGGCCCAGTTCGATACCACGCTGCGGCGGGTGACGGGGCTCGGGTGGACCGTCACCTCGGCGCTGAGCGCGCTGCCCTACGCTTACTTCGAGCACCTGGTCTGGAAGAAGTTCGGCGCGGCCATCAAGGCCCACGAGTGGGACGTCGTGCATCGGGTCACGTCGCTCAGCCCCACGACGCCGAGCGTGATCGCCGGCGCCTGCCGCCGGGCCGGCGTGCCGTACGTCTGGGGGCCCATCAACGGCGGCGTCGCCTGGCCGCCTGGCTTCCACCAGCAGCTCCGCGCCGAGGGGGAGTACCTGTCGTACGTGCGGGACGCGTACAAGCTGCTGCCGTTCTATCGCTCGACGCGGAAGAACTCGTCCGCCATCATCGTCGGCTCGAAGGCGACCTTCGAGCAGATGGCGCCTGCGTACCATGACCGCTGCGTCTACGTCCCCGAGAACGCCGTGGATCCCGTCCGGTTCGCGAAAGTCGTGGAGGGCCCGGTGCGCTCCCCGCTCCGCGTCGCGTTCGTCGGGCGGCTGGTCCCCTACAAGGGCGCCGACATGCTGCTCGAGGCCGCGGCGCCGCTGGTGCGCGCGGGGCGCGTGCAGGTGGACATCATCGGCGACGGAGATCAGATGGGCGACCTGCGCCGCATCGTGGAGCAGGAGGGGATCTCGGCGGGCGTGAAGCTCGACGGCTGGGTGAAGCACACGGAGATGCAGAACCGGCTGGTGCAGTCCGACGTGTTCGGCTTCCCGAGCATTCGCGAGTTCGGCGGCGGCGTGGTGATGGAGGCGATGGCGCTGGGGCTGGTGCCGGTGGTCGCCGACTACGCCGGCCCGAACGAGATCGTGACGG
>Ga0318553_10000780_pt1 | contig 10692 bp, 12 predicted proteins | sample GRESIP082b2f21_FD_203686 | JGI IMG/M metagenome (GOLD analysis project Ga0318553, IMG submission 203686) | Tropical soil microbial communities from Luquillo Experimental Forest, Puerto Rico - GRE.SIPMG.082b2f21 | ecosystem: Environmental > Terrestrial > Soil > Tropical forest > Bulk soil...
GAGGTCTACGGCCCGCTCCTCGACGGGTTCGTGCCCGGGACCCTGACCCTGGTCTTCATGATGGGCCTCGGCCAGCGCGCGCGGATCGCCGAGCGGCTCGTCGCGCGAGGATGGTCCGCGGAGATGCCCGCCGCCGTCGTCGTCGGCGCGGCGACGCCCCAGAGCTGGACATGGACGGGCACGCTCGGCGCGCTCGGTGCCGTCGACCTGCCCGAAGCGGCCGCTCGTGCGCCTGGCCTGCTCGTCGTCGGTGCCGTCGTCGCCGTCGCCGGCGAGCTCGCGGGGCTCGTCTCGGCGTCCGCCGCCGGCAAACCCTGAGCCGAGCTCCAGCGGGCTTAGCGGACGCAGCGGACGAGGGCGGCGGTCTGGTTGTATTCCGTGTAGCCGTCCTGGTAGTTGATGACCCACGGGTCGTGGGCGGTGGCGGCCATGCCGCCGTAGAGCGACGACGACCAGTAGGGGGCGTTCGCGGGCGTGTCGGAGAAGGTCGCGGTGTCGATCGCCGGAGAGACCTTGCTGATGGGCGGGATCTCGTCCACCAGCGTCGACAGCTCCTTGATGCTGGGCGTCCGCCAGGTGTGGCCGTTGAGCCCGAGGCCGCTGCAGGTGGTCTGCGCGGTCGCGAAGTCGGTCGTCGCGGTCGTGCCGCTCGTGGCCCAGATGAGCTTGGTGTCGACGTCCTGCACCTCGCCGGCGGCGACCTGCGTGTAGCGCGGGCTCGGCAGCGGCCCGGGGCTGGGGCCCGACACGCAGCGCGCGTACTCGAGGGCGGTCCGGTCGGCGGCGTTGCTGGTCAGCCCGTCGGAGAAGTTCACCATCCACGAGTACTGCGGCTTGGTCGCGATCTGGGAGACGACCCAGGGTGATGCCGTCCAGTGGTACTTGCCGCCCGGGATGCCCGGGAACGCGGTCGTGTTCGCGCCCGGGCCCGTGCGGGTGAAATCGACGATCGACAACAGCTCGATGCGCGTCGGCAGGTGCCAGGTCCGTCCGGCGAGCGTCAGCGTGGCGCAGTAGTTGATCGCGTCGCACCAGGTGTACGCCTGCGACGAGGTGACCGTCTTCTGCCAGACCAGGTGCGTGACGTTGTCGGTCACGGTGCCGTCGCCGTTGTCGGTGTAGCTCGACGGGTTGGGGAGCCCGGCGCTCGCCGGGTTGGGCATCGGCCAGCGCGCGTAGACGAGCTCGACCGGCGGCATGTACGCGCAGCCGTTCGATCCCGCCGTCCCCGTCGCGCCCGCGCTCCCCGTGGTCCCGGCCGCCCCGGTGATCCCCGCCGCGCCGGTGGAGCCGCCGCGTCCGGCGGCGCCGGTCGTGCCCGCCGTCCCGGTAGAGCCGCCGCGTCCCGCAACGCCGGTCGTCCCAGCCGTTCCCGTCGTTCCGCCACGCCCCGCCGCACCGGAGCTGCCGGCGGTGCCCGAGGTGCCGGCGCTGCCCGAGGTGCCGGCGCTGCCCGAGGTGCCCGCGCTGCCCTGGGTGCCCGAGCTGCCCGCGCTACCGGAGATCCCGGCGGTCCCTGACGCGCCCGCGGTGCCGGATGTACCGGCGCTGCCGGAGGTGCCCGCGCTGCCCGAGGTGCCGGCGCCGCCGGAGGTTCCGGCGCTGCCCGTCTTGCCGGCGGTGCCCGACGTGCCGCCGGCCCCCGGCGAGGGTGTGCTCTCGCTGGTGGCGCAACCGACCAGGGCGACGGCGGCACAAAGGCTGACGATGCGTAGGATCGGGCTGGGCAAAGCTAGGCCTCTGCCCCGTTAGTGTCGCCGGACCGTCCCCGCCTTCGGGGAAACGGCCGCGTCAGAGACGTCCGGTGGCGAGCAGGAAGATGAGCACGCCCCCTAGGGCCACCCGGTAGACGACGAAGGGGATGGTGCTGCGGACGCGGAGGAAGCGGAGCAGCCAGGCGATGCTCGCGTAGCCCGAGATGGCGGCGGCGATGAGGCCGATGGCGAGGGCGCTGCCGCTCACGTCGCGGGCGCGCAGGACCTTGGGGAGCTCGAAGATGCCCGCCGCGGCGACTGCCGGGACGCTGAGCAGAAAGGAAAATCGGGCCGCCGCCTCGCGCCGCAGGCCGAGGGCCAGGGCGGCGAGCAGCGTGATCCCCGAGCGCGACACGCCGGGGACGAGCGCCAGCGCCTGCGCGCAGCCGATGAGCACGGCGTCGCGGAGCGTGATCTCCTCGAAGGTGCGGTCGCGGCGCGCGATGCGCTCGACGGCGGCGAGGGCCAGGCCGACGACGATCATGGCGATGGCGATCACCCACAGCGAGCGGAGGGAGCCCTCGACCGCGTGCTTGAAGGCGATCCCCGCCACGCCCACCGGGAGCGTCCCCACGATCAGGTAGCCGAGCTCGCGGGCCGCGGGCTCGGGTGGGCGCGACCGGTCGGTGAGCGCCCGGACCGCCGCGCGCAGCATGCGCACGAGGTCGGGGAGGAAGTAACCGATGACGGCGAGCAGCGAGCCGAGCTGGAGGACCGCCGTGAACGCCGCCCCGGCGTCCTGCCAGCCGAGGAACGCCGGGACGATGCGCAGGTGCGCCGTCGAGGAGATGGGGAGGAACTCGGTCACCCCCTGGACGATGCCCAGGACCACGGCTTCGAAGGACGTCATGTCGGCAGCAGCTCTCCTGATATCACACGGTGGACCGTTCCGCTGTCATCCTGAAATCGGAGGGCACCGTCGGGGTCGAGGCCGAGCGCGACGCCCTCGATCGTGCCGCCCGGCGGCCCGGCGGCGGCCACGCGGCAGCGATCGGGGAACCGGGCCCAAGCGGAGAAGGCCTCGACCGCGGCGCTCGGGCCGCGGCGGTCGAAGTCGTCGCAGCGCGCCTCGACCGTCGCCAGCACCGCCGCCAGCACGTCGGCGCGGTCGACGGGCCGCCCGAGCGCGCGCCGCAGCGAGGTGGCGCGGGCGGCGATCTCGTCGGGGAAGTCGACGCCGTTGACGTTGATGCCGACGCCGACCACCACCTGCTCGACACGCTCCCCGGCGGTCGACATCTCCGTCAGGATCCCCGCCAGCTTTCGCCGCGCCCCGTCCGCCTCGACCAGCTCGACGTCGTTCGGCCATTTGAGCCGCGGGGTGACCCCCAGCGCGGCGAGCGCCTCCGCGATGGCGCCGCCGACGAGCAGCGTGATCGGTGGCACCTCCGAGGCCGCGCGCGACGGCCGGAGAAGCAGCGAGACGTAGAGGCTCTCTCCCGGCGGCGAGTGCCACCGCCGGCCCATCCGTCCGCGTCCCGCGGTCTGCGCGTCGGCCGCGACGACCAGCCCGGCCGGCGCGCCCGCGCGCGCACGGGAGATGACGAGGTCGCTCGTGGAGGCGCAGACGGCGTGCCATTCGTACGCCCGGCCGAGCCAGCGCGTCTCGAGCCGCGCCGCCAGGCGATCGGCCGTCGGCGGCGCGAGCAACGGATCGTCGGCCATGGGCGTGCGAGTCTACACGCGGCTCACCCCAGGTGGCGGGCGTGGAAGGCGATCATCTCCCGGGCGATGGTCGCCGCCGAATCCTCGACCGCGAAGTGCCCGGAGTCGAGGCGGTGCAGCTCGGCGCGCGGGAGATCGCCGAGGTACGCCTCGCCGCCCTCGCGGGTGAAGAAGATGTCGTCCTGCCCCCAGAAGATGATCGTGGGCGGCTGCCGCTTCCGCAGGAACGCCTGCCACGCGGGGTAGAGTGGGACGTTGGTCCGGTAGTCGTAGAAGAGGTCGAGCTGGATGCGGCGCTGGTTCGGGCGCGCGAGCAGGGCCGCGTCCATGGTCCAGCCGTCAGGGCTGACGAGCTCGGGCCGCTTGTGCCCGTGCAGGTAGATCTGCTTGACCGTGGCCGGGTCCATGAACGCCTCGAGCTGCTTCTCGACCTCGGGCGTGCGCTGCTTCCAGTAGGCGTGGCGCAAGCCGTCCCAGGCGGCCGTGAAGCCGACCTCGTAGGCATTGCTGTTCTGGATGATGAGCCACTCGAGCCAGTCGGGCCGGCGGTCGACGATGCGCATGCCCACGGGGCCGCCGTAGTCCTGCACGTAGAGTCCGAAGCGCTTGAACCCGACCTTGGCCAGGAACGCTTCGACGACCTCGGAGAGCCGGTCGAACGTGTACGCGAACTCGCGCGGATCCGGCGTCGAGGAGTGTCCGAAGCCCGGGTAGTCGGGCGCGATGACGTGAAACCGCCCCGCCAGCGCCGGAATGAGGTCCCGGTACTGATGTGACGAGGCGGGGTAGCCGTGCAGCAGGACCAGCTTGGGGGCCTGCGGGTCGCCGTCCTCCCGGTAGAAGATGTCCAGCCCTTCGATGGTCGCGGTGTTGAACCTCATGACGATCTCCTTTCGGGGTCAACATGGGCCGGACGCGGCGGAGGAACAATTGACGCAAGTGCAGTTCACTATTACAGAATAAGGAATAATGGACCGGAGCGAGGAGTGGCGGGCGTTCGTGAGCGTCGCCGGCCGGCGCAGCTTCGTCGGCGCGGCCCGCGCGCTCCGCCGCTCGCCGCAGGCGATCACCCGCGCGGTCGCCGCCCTCGAGCGCCGGCTCGGCGCGCGGCTCCTCAACCGCACGACGCGGTCCGTCTCGGTGACCGGGGAGGGCGAGCGCTACCTCGAGCGCGGTCGGCGCCTCCTCGCCGAGCTCGACGCGCTCGAGTCCGCCCCCGACACGCGCGCGCCGCTCGCCGGCCGGCTGTCGATCACTGCGCCCGTTCTGTTCGGCCAGCTGCACGTGGCGCCGGCGGTCTACGCGTTCCTCGAGCGACACCCCGGTGTGGAGGCCCGGCTCCTGCTCGTCGATCGCGTCGTCTCGCTGGCCGAGGAGGGGATCGATCTCGCGATCCGCATCGGCCCGCTGCCCGACTCGTCGCTGCGGGCGCGCGTCGTCGGCCACGTGCGGTGGGTGGTCTGCGCGAGCCCGTCCTATCTCTCGCGCGCCGGCACGCCCCGAGGCCCCGAAGCCCTGGCGCGGCATACCTGCATCAGCTTCGAGGCCGGCAGCCCGCTCGCCGATCACTGGAGCTTCCCCGGTGTGGGCCGGCGCGAGCGCCGGGTGGCGCTCCGGCCGCGCCTGATCGTGAACACCGCGCAGGCGGGGATCGACGCGGCGATCGCGGGGCTCGGGGTCGTCCGCGCGCTCTCCTACCAGGTCGACCGTCCGCTCCGCGACAACAAGCTCCGTCTCATCCTGGAGTCGTTCGCGCCGCCGCCCGTGCCGATCCAGATCGTGCAGCTACCCGGCGTGCCGAACCGTCTCGCCGCCGCGTTCGTCGACCTCGCAGCCGAGCAGCTGCGGGCGCGGCTTCGCTGACCTCAGAGCTCGACGCCGAGCCCGAGGTTCAGCGAGGCCGCCCAGTCGACCGACGCGTCGAGCACGAAGCCGAAGCCGGCGAAGGCGGCGACCGGCCCGAAGCTGAGGAGGCCACCCACCCCCGCCGATCCGCTGGGCCGGTAGGCGTGGGCATAGACGCGGTCGCAATATCTCCCGCACGGTTCGTCGGTTTGGACGTAGGAGACACCGAGGCCCAGGCCGGCTCGCCACGAGGCGCCGATGAGCCCGCGCGGACCGAACAGCTTCGGCACACTCCGCCACTTCAGCTGAGGCTCGATCGAGCTGTATTTGTTCTCGAGCGGCGTGATCACGAGCGGCGCGTAGAAGCCGCTGTCGACGCGCAGCCCGAGCCCGACCTGGGGCCAGAGCCACCCCTCGCCCTCCAAGGCGAGCCCGACCGCGAGGGCCGCGTGGCGTCCATACGCGTAGCCGGTGACGGGGGGCGGGGGCGCGAGGGTGACCTGGCCGAACCCGATCTCGGCCACGGCGCGCACGCCGAGCCAAGACGGCGACGGCGACGGCGACGGCGACGGTTTCGGTTCTTCACCCCCACCCGCGGGCGCCGCGTCGCCCGTCGCCGCGGCCGCCGTGCGCGCGACCAGGACCACCAGCGCGAGGCCGAGTCCGAGGCTTGCCCGCCGCTCAGAGATCGCGATCCCGGCCCCCCTCGGCGGGCCGGAGCTCGCACGAGAAGTTGATGGCGCGGGACGAGTGGGTGAGGGCGCCGATGGAGACGACGTCGACGCCGGTCTTGCTGATGTCGTGCATCCGGTCGAGGGTGACGCCGCCCGACGCCTCAATCACGGTGCGCGGCGCGCGCTCGCGGACGCGCTTGACGGCGGCCTCCATGTCGCGGGTCTGGAAGTTGTCGAGCAGGATCCCCTCGGCGCCTGCCTCGAGGGCCTCGTCGAGCTGGGCCAGCGTGTCGACCTCGACGGCGATGCGCAGCCCGTGCGGCGCGTTGACGCGCGCGCGGCGGACCGCCTCCCGGACCGACCCGACGAGGGCGATGTGGTTGTCCTTGATCAGGATGCCGGAGGCGAGGTCGGAGCGATGGTTGGCGCCGCCCCCCACGCGCACCGCGTACTTCTCGAGCGCGCGCAGGCCGGGGAGCGTCTTGCGCGTGTCGGTGACGCGGACCTTGACCCCCTCCGCCGCGGCGACGAAAGCCTGGGTCAACGTCGCGATCCCCGACAGGTGCTGGAGGAAGTTGAGCGCGGTGCGCTCACCCGCGAGCAGCGCCGCCGCGGGCCCCCGCACTGCCGCCACGACGGTGTCCGGGGTCACCGGGTCGCCGTCCGCGACCTTCATCCGGACGCGCGTCCGCCAGTCGAAGCGGGTGAACACCGCCTCGACGACACCGAGGCCGCAGACCACCGCCTTCTCGCGGACCACGATCTCCGCCTCCGCCTCCTGCGTCTCGTCGACGACCGCCTGGCTGGTGACGTCGCCGCGGCCGACGTCCTCCTCGAGCGACAGGTCGAGCAGCCGCTGCACGGCCGGCGTGTACCAGGGGGCGGAGTAGACGCTCACGCCCGGATCTCCGTCGCGGCTGTCGCCGGCGTCGCGGGCGCGGCCGCCTGGCGCCAGTCCTGGACCGGCCAGCCGCGGCGCTTGGCCGTCCGGCGCAGGCGCGGGTCGGGGTTGACGATCACCTGGTTGCCGACGCGCTCGAGCATCGGCATGTCGGTGTAGGAGTCGGTGTAGAACCAGCTCTGCGCGAGGTCGACCTCGCGGCGGGCGCCGAGGTCCTCCGCCCAGTAGACCTTCCCCTTGCCCACGCAGGCCGGACCGACGAGCTTGCCGGTGAACTGCCCGCCCACCACCTCGAACTTGGTGGAGATGACTTCCTCGATGCCGAGCGCGTCCGCGATGGGGCGCGTCACGTAGGTCGGCGAGGTGGAGAGGATGGCGACGACGTGCCCCTCCGCGCGGTGCTTCTCGATCTGGCCGTGGGCGCCAGGGACCACCAGCGGCAGCACCTCGGCCTCCACCCAGCCCCGGCAGCGCTCGGCGAAGTCGCGCTCGATCCAGCCCTCCATCTGGGCCGCGAGCTTGGTGGCCACGTGCTGGAGGTCGATGAGCGACAGGTGGTACTTGGCCATCCAGACCAGCGCCCGGAGCGTCCGGATGAGCGAGATCTCGCCCCGGCGGCGGAGGTCCCGAAGGAACAGCCGGCCCGTGTTACAGGAGACGAGCGTCCTGTCGACGTCGAAAAAGGCCCCGATGCGCGACATGCGGCTCCGGCAGTCTATCACCGGATGGGGTCCGCGCCGCCGGTAGAGCGGGCCTCCGGACGACCTTCCGCGCAGCTCGACCGTGGACCACCGCGCCGCGTCACCGGGCCAACTTCGTCGAGCTGACCGTCGATTTGACCGTGGCGGGCCGACGCGGTAGTAACGCCGGACCATGCGTTTGACCGGCGGCCTAGATCGTGGCCGGCGTCTCATCGTCCCCCGGGGTGCTCGGACCCGCCCCACCGCTTCGAAGGTCCGCGAGGCGATCTTCAACATCCTCGGCCCACCGCCCGGTCCGGTCCTGGACCTGTTCGCGGGGACCGGCGCGCTCGGGCTCGAGGCGCTGTCTCGCGGGGCCCCGAAGGCCGTGTTCGTCGAGCGCGACGGCGCGGCCCTGGGCGCCCTCCGGCGCAACCTGCGCGAGGTCGGGATGGAGGAGCGCGCGACCGTGATCGGCGCCGACGTCCGGACGGCGCTCCGCCGGCTGGCCGCGGCGGGCGAGCAGTTCTCCTGGGTGTTCCTGGATCCTCCTTACGTGCGCGAGATGACGGGGGTGCTCGAGGAGCTGTCGGGCTCCGACCTCCTGTCGTCTTGCGCGGTGGTGATCCTCGAGCACGACAAGCGGATGCCGCCCCCGGCCTCGGTCGGCTGCCTGTTCCTGACCGACCAGCGCAAGTACGGCGACACCGAGCTGTCGTTCTTCCGCTGCTCCGGGTCCTAGCCCATGACCCTGGCGGTCTACCCGGGGAGCTTCGACCCGATCACCAACGGGCACGTCGACATCCTGCGGCGGTCGCTGAAGATCTTCGATCGGGTGGTGGTCGCGCTGGCCGAGAACGTCCGCAAGGCGCCGCTGTTCACGCTCGACGAGCGGCGCACGATGATCGCCGAGGCGCTCGGGCGCGACGGGCGCCTCGAGGTCGACGCGTTTCAGGGGCTGCTCGCCGACTACTGCCGCAAGCGCGGCGCGGGGGTGGTCATCCGCGGCCTGCGTGCCATCGCCGACTTCGAGTACGAGTTCCAACTCGCCCACATGAACCGGCGGCTGGCGCCCGACGTCGAGACGCTGTTTCTGATGACCGGCGAGGAGAGCTTTTATGTATCCTCGTCGCTCGTCAAAGAGGTCGCGCTCATGGGCGGTGACGTGTCGCGGATGGTTCCGCCCGGCGTCGCCGCGGCGCTGACAGAAAAACGAAAACAAGGAGTGTTGCCGTGAAGCTCGCCCGCAGGTTGTCCGTCGTCGAACCGTCCCCCACGCTCGCCGTCTCCGCCAAGGCGGCCAAGCTCAAGGCGGCCGGGGTCGACGTGGTCAGCTTCGGCGCCGGCGAGCCCGACTTCGACACCCCGGCCCACATCAAGGACGCGGCCAAAAAGGCGCTCGACGCGGGCGCCACCAAGTACACGCTCGTCGAGGGGACGGTGCCGCTGCGCAAGGCGGTGGCCAAGTGGATCGGCGACGCGCACGGCTTCGCCGTCGACCCGTCCGAGGTGATCGTCAGCTCGGGCGCCAAGCAGTCGATCTACAACGCCGTGTTCGCCCTCATCGACGAGGGGGACGAGGTCATCATCCCCACGCCGGCCTGGGTCAGCTACAACGACATCGTCAAGCTCGCGGGCGGGAGGCCGGTCAACGTGCCGACGCGCGCCGACGAGAACTTCCAGGTGCGCGCCGAGGACGTGGCCAAGGCGATCACGCCGCGCACGAAGATGATCCTGGTCTGCTCGCCGTCGAACCCGACCGGCGCCATCTACGACGAGGGGACGCTGAGGGCGCTGGCCAAGCTGGCGGTCGACAACAACCTCTGGCTCATGACCGACGACATCTACCGGACGCTGGTCTACGGCGACGGGAAGTTTTTCCAGCCGGCGACCATCAGCCCCGAGGTCCGCGCCCACACGATCATCATTGATGGCGTCTCCAAAGCCTTCGCCATGACCGGCTGGCGCGTCGGCTTCACCGTCGCCCCGAAGCCGGTGGTCGAGGCCATGTCCACGCTGCAGGGCCAGTCGACGACGCACGCCGCCGCCGTCGCCCAGGCCGCCGCGCTGGCCGCCCTCGAGGGCCCGACCGACGAGCTCGAGAAGATGCGCGTCGAGTTCGACAAGCGCCGCCTGGTGATGACGGCGCGCCTGCGCGAGATCCCGGGCGTCAAATGCGTCGAGCCCAAGGGCGCCTTCTACGCCTTCCCCGATCTGACCTCGTTCATTGGCAAGAAGACCCCCGAGGGGAAGAAGATCGAGAACGACGTCCAGCTCTGCGAGTACCTGATCGACGCCGCCAAGGTCGCCGTGGTCATGGGCTCCGCGTTCGGCGCCCCCGGCTTCGTCCGCCTCTCCTACGCGACGTCGATGAAGAACGTCGAGGAGGGCGTCAAGCGGATGGCCGAGGCTCTTCCGAAACTGAAGTAGCTCGCCGAAGCCTTCCTCAGTTTTCTGATATCGATTCGCCGGAATCGACCAGCGGGGCGTGATTTCACGTTGGCATGCATGTTGCGCCACCTTCGGGCTCATGCGTGCCTTCGGGACATCGATGACCATCGTCCTGCTGATCCTTGCTGAGAGCTGCGGCTCGGGATCCCCAGCTCGCAGCGACGGCGGCAGGACCTGTGAGCAGCTCTCGAGCGACTACCAGGCGGCATTGTTTGCCGCCAGCGCCTGCACACCCGGCGCGGCGAACCAATGTCAGGCGGCCGTGCCGGTCTCGTTCTGCGCGGGCTGCGACCTCTACGTCAATGACGGGACTCGAGCGGTCGCAATTCGAAACCAGTTCTTCGCCCAAGGCTGCGACAAGAGCGGTCCGACCAGCTGCTCGTTCGTGGCTTGTATCCAGGTAGGCCCCTTCACCTGCCAGGCGAACGACGGTGGTTCGCCGGGTGGTGTCTGCTCGATCGCAACCTCCACGACGAACTAGCTGGGTCGCCGACAGCGCGCTTACGCAACGCGCTTGCGGCGGAGCTTCTCGACCAGCGTCGTGCGGTTGAGGCCGAGGAGCTCCGCGGCGCGGTTCTTGTTGCCGCCGGTGCGCTCGAGCGCCTCGCCGATCATCCGGTCCTCGACGGCCTCGAGCATCGCGCGCAGGTCGGTGCCGTCCTCGGGGAGGGTGGGGATGGGCGTCGACTCCTTTGTCGGGGCGCGCTGCACGCGGACCATGC
>Ga0318553_10000784_pt1 | contig 10660 bp, 6 predicted proteins | sample GRESIP082b2f21_FD_203686 | JGI IMG/M metagenome (GOLD analysis project Ga0318553, IMG submission 203686) | Tropical soil microbial communities from Luquillo Experimental Forest, Puerto Rico - GRE.SIPMG.082b2f21 | ecosystem: Environmental > Terrestrial > Soil > Tropical forest > Bulk soil...
ATGCTCGAGCAGCTCGAGCTCGAGCCCGGGCTCTCCGTGCTGGAGATCGGCGCGGGCACCGGCTACAACGCGGCGCTGATGGCCCACGTCGTCGGCGAGGCGGGTACGGTGACCACCGTCGACCTCGACGCCGATCTCGTGGACGGCGCCCGGGCTCACCTTGCCGCTGCCGGCCTCGAGGGCGTCCGGGTCGTCCTCGGCGACGGCGGGCTCGGCTACCCCGACGGCGCTCCGTACGACCGGATCATCCTCACGGTCGGCGTATGGGACATCGCTCCGGCGTGGCGCGAGCAGCTCCGGCCGGGAGGGCGGCTCGTGTTGCCGCTGACGGTCGGCGGCTCGCAGAAGTCCGTGGCGTTCGTTCGCGCAGAGGACCAGCTCGTGAGCGACTCGGTGAAGGACTGCGCCTTCATGCGTCTGCGCGGCGCATTCGCCGGGCCTCCGACCCGCGTCGTCCTCGGCGGCACGCCGGACCTGCGACTCCACGTACGGGATCCGCTCGCGGTCGACGCCGGGGCGGTCTACGACGTGTTGAAAGGTGCCGCCGTCGATCTTCCGACGGGCGTCAAGGTGACGGGGCGTGAAGCCTACGGCGGGCTCGTTCTCTGGCTCGCGCTTCGCGAGCCGGGCTTCTGCTGGCTCGAGGCGGCAGGCCCGGAGGCGGATGCGCGATCCGTGCCCCCGCTCTTCGCGGTCGCCGGCAAGTATCGCTCGGCGGTGGGCGTCTTCGACGCAGGCGGCGCCGGCTTCTACATGCGCCCGCCGGGAGATTCCCTCGAAGCCGAGGCCGCGCCGCGACCCTTCGAGCTCTACGTGCGCGCTCTCGGCCAGGGTGGCGGGATCGCGCGCCGCCTGTGCCGGCAGGCGCAGGCGTGGGACGCCGCGGGGCGCCCCGGCACGCACGGGTTGCGCATCCGGGCATTGCCGATCGACGTTGGCTACGAGCCGGCCGCGAACGAGGACGTCGTCGAGAAGCGATGGACGCGCCTCGTGCTCGATCGGCCCGCCTAGCCCGCCCAAAAGGTATACTACCCGTCAGCATGCAGGCGCTGCCCATCGGCAAGCTTCGCGCCGAGACGCTGCAGGCGATCTTCGACAAGCACCACACCAAGGATCCCCGCGTCGTCGTCGGTCCCCGGGTTGGTGAAGACGCTGCCGTCATCGACATGGGGGATCGCTATCTTGTCGCGACGAGCGATCCCATCACGTTCGCGACCGCCGAGATCGGCTGGTACGCGCTGCACGTCAACGCCAACGACATCGCGGTCCGCGGCGCGCGCCCGCGGTGGTTCCTGGCGACCCTGCTGTTGCCGCCGGGCGCCACCAGCGAGAGCTCGGTCGAGGCGCTCTTCGCCGACCTGCACGCGGCCTGCGAGGAGCTCGAAGTGGTCCTGGTCGGAGGGCACACCGAGGTCACGCACGGCCTGGATCGGCCGATCGTCGCCGGCACGATGCTCGGCGAAGTCGAGAAGGACAAGCTCGTGACCACCGCCGGCGCCAAGGTGGGTGACGCGGTCGTGATGACGAAGGGCGTACCGCTCGAGGGCGCCGCCATCATCGCGCGCGAAAAGGAGACCGAGCTGCGCGAGCGCGGCGTGTCGCCGGGGGCGATTCGCCGGGCGAAGGGCTTTCTCAAGAGTCCCGGACTCAGCGTCCTGCCCGAGGTCGAGATCGCATGCGAGCTGGCCTCGGTGCACTCGATGCACGATCCGACCGAAGGTGGCATCGCCACCGCGCTGGTCGAGCTGGCCGACGCGGCCGGCGTCGGGCTTCGCATCGACCGCGACCGCGTGACGGTGCTGCCGGAAGGGCGCGCGATCTGCGACGCGTTCGGCCTCGATCCGCTCGGCACGATCGCGTCGGGCGCGCTCCTGATGACCCTGGCGCCCGCCGACGCCGGCATCGTGATCCACGCGCTCGCGCGCGAGTCGATCGACTGTCATTTCATCGGCCAGGTCGTGCCGCGCGAGCAGGGCGTGACCCTGATGACCGGCAGCCGCCAGGAGCCGATGCCGGTGTTCGCGCAGGACGAGATCTCCCGGTTGTTCCAGGGCGGGTGACGGCATGCCCACGATCGGCTACTCGCGTCGCCCCGTCGCGCTCGGGCGGCGGGGCATGGTGGCCTCTGCGCATCCCTACGCGACCGTCGCCGGCCTCGACGTACTGAGGAGCGGTGGCACCGCGGCCGACGCCGCCGTCGCGGTGAACGCCGTGCTCGGCGTGACCCAGCCCGAGAACTGCGGGGTGGGCGGCGACATCTTCTGCCTCTACTACGAGGCGGCGACCGGGCGGATCCACTACATGAACGGGGCGGGCCGCTCGGGCTCGCGCGCGAGCCTCGAGGAGCTTCGCCGGCGCGGCATGAACGGCCTGCCGGTGACCGGCCCCGCTACCGTCAGCGTGCCCGGCTGCGTGCGCGGCTGGGGGATGCTGCTCGAGCGCTTCGGCACCCGGCCGCTCGGCGAACTGCTCCAGCCCGCGATCCACTGGGCCTCACGCGGGTATCCGACGGGCGCCGTGCTCAGCCAGATCATTCGCGAGTTCACCCTGGTGCACACCGATCCGGAGTGGCGGCAGATCTTCGTCCCGGGCGGCAAGAGCCCGGCGTTCGGCGAGCTCCTGGTACAGGCCGATCTCGGCCGGACGCTCGCGGACCTCGCGACCGAGGGCCCCGACCTGTTCTATCGCGGCCGCGTCGGTCAGGCGATCGCCCGACGGCTGGAGGCCCACGGCTTCCTCACGCCGGACGACTTGGTCGGGCACACGGGCGAGTGGGGCGAGGCGATCTCGACGACCTACCGCGGCCTGACGATCCACGAGACGCCCCCACCCACGCAGGGGTTGGTTGCGCTCCTCGGCCTCAACATCCTCGAGGGCCTGCCACTCGCCGAGCACCCGTTGCACTCCGTCGAGCACCTGCACATGCTCATCGAGGTGTGCAAGCTCGCGTATGCCGACCGCGATCGATGGATCGGCGACCCGGCCCACGCGAAGGTGCCGATCGCCGGGCTCCTGTCCAAGCCGTACGCCGCCCGGCGCCGGAACGAGTTCGATCCGGCGAAGGCGCAGGCGCACGCGTTCGACAACCCGGAGGGCGACACCACGGGCTTCGTCGTGGCTGACGAGCGCGGTAACCTGATCAGCGTGATCCAGAGTCTCTTCAACGGCTTCGGCTCCGGGGTCGTGGCACCCGGGACCGGCGTGGTGCTCCAGAATCGCGGGCGCCACTTCAGCATGGACCCGTCGCATCCGGCCGCCCTGGCGCCGGGCAAGCGTCCTTTCCATACCTTGATGGCCTGCATCGCGACCCGCGACGACCGTCCGGTTCTCGGCTTCGCGACGATGGGAGGCAACGGGCAGGCGATGTTCCACCTGCAGGTTCTCACGAATCTCTACGATTACCGCCTGGACATCCAGGAGGCGATCGAGCGGCCGCGCTTCCTCATGGGCGCGTTCCTGCCCGGCGACCCGGGCGACGTGACGCACGTGGAGGCGCGTGTTCCCGCCGAGGCGCTCACCGCGCTCGCCGCGCGGGGCCACCGCGTCAAGGCGGCGCCGGAGCTCTTCTGGCGGTGCGGCCACGCGCACGGGATCGTCCTCCGCGACGGCACGCTGATGGGCGGCGCCGACCCGCGGGGCGACGGCGTGGCGCTGGGCTACTAGCGATGGGGAGCCTCGTCCGAGCGCTGGCGCTCGTCGCGCTGCTGGCGCTGCCGGCGGCCGCGTCCGACTGGGGTCAGATCAAGCCGGCGGTCAGCACGCAGTCCGAGGTTCGCGCGCGCTACGGCGCGCCCACCCGCGAGACCACGCAGAAGATCGAGAGCTACGACACCGTGCAGTGGGTGTACGAGGGCGCGCAAGCGCCCACCGGCATCGCCAAGATGATCGTCGACTTCGGGATCCTCACGCCGGCGGGCTACAAGAAAGACGTCGTGCGCACGTTCAGGCTCGAGCCCAAGCCCGACATCTTCAACCGTAAGCTCGTGGTGGACGGCTGGGGACCGCCCTCGCGCGTGGGCAAGGACGGCGAGGTGGAGTTCTTCTTCTACGAACAGGGGCTCCTGGTCTACTTCGGCGGCAAGGACTCGCGAGACGTGACCGCGATGATCTTCACCCCGCCCCAGAAGCCGCCGCCCGCCGCCGGCTCGACGCCTCAGCGGTGAAGGACGAAGACCTGCGCGGGCTCCACGTTCGGGTGTAGCTCCACGTAGTTCCGGGCGCCGCGCCAGTCGTACCACCGGTCGCTCACGAGCTCGTGCACGCGGTAGCTCTGCCCCGCGCCGATTCCGAGCTCGGCGATCGGCACGTCGACCTGGCAGGCGTGCGTGGCGAAGGAGTCGAGATTGACCGCCACGAAGACGTGGTTGTCCCGCTCCGGCGTCATCTTGCCGTAGAAGAGGACGTTCGGATCGTCCGCCGGGTAGAACCGGAGGTTCCGGTAGAGATGGAGCGCGCGGTTCTCGCGCCGGATCCGGTTGATCCGCGTCACGTAATCCACGAGGTTGCCGGGCGCGTCCCAGTCGCGCGCCTTGTACTCGTACTTCTCGGAGTTCAGGTACTCCTCCGATCCGGGCTCGCGCGGAACGTTCTCGCCAAGCTCGTAGCCGGAGTAGATCCCGTAGAGCGACGAGAGCGTCGCGGCCAGGACGAGCCGCGTCTTGAAGGCCGGCCGCCCGCCGCGCTGCAGGGTCTCGTGGAGGATGTCGGGCGTGTTCGGCCAGAGATTGCCGCGGAAGTACTCGGCCATCGGCGCCGTCGTGATCTCGGTGAGATAGTCGATCAGCTCCTGCTTCGTGTTCCGCCACGTGAAGTACGTATACGACTGGGTGAAGCCCGACTTGGCGAGCACCTTCATCATCTTGGGCCGGGTGAACGCCTCGGCCAGGAAGACGACGTCAGGATGCGCGGCCTTGACGGCGCCGATCAGCCACTCCCAGAACTTCACGGGCTTCGTGTGGGGATTGTCGACGCGAAAGGTGCTGACGCCGTGGCCGATCCAGAACTCGAGGATCCGCCGCAGCTCCTCCCAGAGCGCCGGCGCCGCGTCGCTCTGGAAGTTCACGGGATAGATGTCCTGGTACTTCTTGGGCGGGTTCTCCGCGTACTTGATCGTGCCGTCCGGCCCGTGGAAGAACCACTCCGGATGCTCCCGCACCCAGGGATGATCCGGCGAGCACTGGATCGCGAAGTCGAGCGCGACCTCGAGCCCGAGCCCGTGCGCCGCCTCGACGAACCGATCGAAATCCTCGAGCGTACCGAGGTCGGGATGGACGTCGGTATAGCCGCCGTCGGCGCTGCCGATGGCCCACGGGCTGCCCGGATCGCCGGGCTCGGCCACCAGCTCGTTGTTGCGGCCCTTCCGGTGCGCGTGGCCGATCGGGTGGATCGGCGGCAGGTAGACGACGTCGAAGCCCATCGCGGCGGCGCGGGCCAGCTGCGCCGCGGCCTCCTTGAAGGTCGCGCTGCGATCGAGGGCTGCGCCCGAGCGCGGGAAGAACTCGTACCACGCGGCGAACCGCGCGCGCTCCGGGTCGGCGATCACCTCGAGCTCGCGCTCGGCCCACGTCGCTTCCGTTCGATCGAGATACCGGGTCATCAGGGCGGCCAGCGCCGGGTCGGTGGCGGCCGCGACGGCCGCGGCCGGCGCGGGGGCCCGCTCGATCCGGTCGCCGAACGCGGCGAGCGGCGCGCGATCGACCGCGCTCGCGCGGGCCGCCGCGGCGCGGATCAGCGCCAGCCCCTCGCCGAGGGCGCTCGTCAGGTCCTGGCCGCCGGCGTGCCGCTTCTCCAGATCGGTGACCCAGGACAGGAACGGCTCCGTCAGCGCCTCGATCGTGTAGCGATGGCGCCCGGTTGCCTCGAGCGTGAACGTGCCCGCCCAGCGGTCGTTGTCGACGTGGCGCATCGGCGCCTCGCGCCACGTCCGGTCGCCGCCGCGGCGGTAGCGGAGGAACGCCACCAGCACGTCGTGGCCGTCCTTGAAGATGTCGGCCGAGACCTCGAGCACCGCGCCGACCTCCCGCTTGATGGGATAGCGGCCGCCATCCACGGCGGGCTCGATGCCCTCGATGACGACGGTGCGTCGGGGGGCTTCGATCGAGCGAGCGCTCACGGCCATATCATGCCGCCAGGCTGAAGCCGAGCGCGTTCGCGAGCGGCAGGAGCTCGCCTCGAGCGTCCGGCCGTTCGGTCCAGATCTCGAAGAATCGATTCTGCGCCGCCCAGTGGCCGTACCGGATGCCGAGCCGCCGCGCGCCCTCGATGAGGGCGGTGGCCTGTGCGACGCGATCGCGCGTCGGCGACTCGGCCACCAGCTCGAGCACGCGGGCCACCGCGCTCTGCATGACGAAGCGCTGGGATATCAGGTCGAGGGTCAGGCCGAGGGCCTTCGCCTCGTCGACGATGGCGACGACGCGCTCGGGGATGGCGGTGAGATCCGGAACCGACAGCAGCTCGAGGCTCACCTGCTGCTCGAGCACGTGGCGCGCGATGATCGCGAGCGCCTCGGGGATCGGCGCGTCGGCCTCGCGCAGGTAGTGGACGAGCTTGCGGTTCTCCTCCCAGATCTTCCGGTACGTCTCCTCGTGGCGCTCGAGGGTCGCCCGGATGACGTTGGCCAGCACGCGGCGGCGCTCGTCGAGAAAGAGATGGCTCAACGACGAGAGCCCGCCGGGGAAATACTCGTCGAGCCCGCGAACCAGATCGGCGACGCTCTGCCGCGCACAGCGCGCGAGCAGGTCGGCCTTCAGCGCGTCGTAGGTCGCCTGGTCGTCCCAGGCGCGCACGCCGCACGAGAAGTCGTGGCCGCCGAAGTGGGCCAGCGCGTGCATCATCTCGCGCGTCTCGCCCGTCAGCTCCGAGTTCACCCGCACGTGCGCGACGGCGAGCGTCGTGCCGTCGGAAGTCTCTCGTGCCTGGTCGAGCCGCTCGACCCGGTAGGCGTAGACGCGCGCATCCGCGGGGTATTCGGCGAGGAGCCCGGTGATCGCGTAGTGCGTGACCACGCGGCTCAGGTTGACGGCGGTCGGGCGGACCAGGCGCCGGTAGACCTCGCCGCCGTCGCGCATCACGGGCACGTTGCTGGGCGCCGCCGCCAGGCGCCGGACGAACTCGTCCTCGAGCCGCCCGCCGCCGAGATCGTTCAGGTACTGCAGCGCCATCGCCGCGTAGCGCAGGATCTGCACCGGCTCGATCGCCGAGATCTCGTCGAAGAACCAGCCGCACGAGGTGAACATGAGCAGGCGATTGCGCTCGAGCTCGAGCAGCCGCCGCGCCTCGACGCGCGCGGCCGGCTCGAGGGGCCCGCGAGCGTGCGCGGTGAAGAACTCGTCGAGCCGCTCGGGCCTCCGGTCGAGGAGCACCGCGGCGTAGTCGTCGCGGGCCGCCCACGGGTCCTTGAGGTGCGCCGAGGCGCGCGCCTCGTAAAACGGATCGATCTGGTCGCGGAGCCAGTCGAGCGCCTCGCGGAGGGGCGCCCGCCAGCGCTGGTGCCAGTCGGCGCGCGTGCGACAGCCGCAGTCGGAGCGCCAGCGCTCGATGCCGTGCGCGCAGCTCCACGACGTCCGCTCGCGGATCTCGACCTCGTGCGTGGGCGGATTGGCCGCCAGGAACGCGCCGTAGTTCGTGAGGGTGGCCGCGCCCTCGGCCTCGATCTGCTGGACCGCGGCGGCCAGCGCCATCTCGCCGAAGCGGCTGTGATGGCCGTAGGTCTCGCCGTCGGTCGCGCAGTGCACGAGCTGCGGCCAGGTGCGTGCGTCGTTGAAGGCGGCGTTGAGCCAGCCCACGAGGTTCTCGGCCCGCTCCAGCAGCCGCTCGAACGCGATGGCCTTGGAGATGTGTCCGTCGTAGAAGAAGACGGCCAGGCGGAGCTCGCGCGGCCCGCGCCAGAGATAGGCGCGGCTCGGGTCGATGCCATCGCCCGCGTCCTCCCAGGCCTCGGCGTCGAGCGGCCGGACGCGGGCCGCCTGATGGGGCGCCAGGATCGTGAACTTCACACCGGCCTCCGCCAGCACCTCGAGCGACTCGTTGTCGACCGCAGTCTCCGGCAGCCACAGCCCTTCGGGCTCGCGGCCGAGCCGCGCGCGGAAATCCTCGATCCCCCAGCGCACCTGCGTGACCTTGTCGCGTCGGGTGGCCAGCGGCATGATCATGTGGTTGAAGACCTGGGCGATCGCGTTGCCGTGGCCGCGCGCCGCGACGCTGGCGCGGTCGGCGTCGAGGATCTTCGCGTACACCCGCGGCCGGTGGCGCTCGAGCCAGGCGAAGAGCGTGGGCCCGATGTTGAACGAGATGTTCTCGAAGTTGTTGACGATGTCGAGCATGCGGTTCTGGTCGTCGACCCGCCGCGCCGCGGTGTTCGGCGCGTAGCACTCCGCGGTCACCCGCTCGTTCCAGTCGTGGAACGGCGCTGCCGAGTCTTGTACCTCGACCGCCTCGAGCCAGGGATTCTCCCGCGGCGGCTGGTAGAAGTGGCCGTGGACGACGATCGCGCGGTTCAAAACTCCTCGATCCCGCGCAAGAACTCGCGGCGTCCGCCGCGCGGCACCACCACCAGGCCCGAGGCGTCCACGTGGTAGCTGCGGCGGTCCGCGGCCGGGTCGTGGCCGATCTCGACGTCGGCCGGGATGATGTTGAAGCGATCGATGATGGCGCGGCGCAGGTGAGCGCCCTTGCCGACGGTAGTGTGGTCCATCACGATCGAGTCCTCGATCACCGCGCCCTCGTTGACCCAGACGGACCGGCCGAGGATCGAGTTGCGGATCGTCGCGCGCTTGATCAGGGACGACTCGCCGATCTGCGCGTTGTCGACCTCGCCGCCGATGAAGCGCGCCGCCGGCCCGGCGTGATGCTCGCTGCGGATCGGCCAGAGGCGGTTGTCGAGGTCGAAGCGCGGCGACTCGCCCAGGAGGTCCATGTGCGCCTCCCAGTAGGAGGCGATCGTGCCGACATCGCGCCAGTACGCCTGCTCCTCGTACGGCTTCACGCCCGGTACTTCGTTCACCTGGAAGTCGTACGCGTAGACGCGGTCGGTCGGCACGAGCTCGGGAATGATCGAGCGGCCGAAGTCGTGCTCGGTGGAGCGCCGCGCGTCGGCCACGAGCGCATCGACCAGCGGCTGGCGCGAGAAGATGTAGTTGCCCATCGACACGAGCGCGCGCTCGGGATCGTCCGGCAGCGAAGCCGGATTCGCCGGCTTCTCGTCGAACTGGATGACCCGGCCCACTCGATCGACGGCGAGCACGCCGAACTGCCGGGCGTCGGCCAGTGGCACCGGGCGCGCGGCGATCGTCACGTCCGCTCCCGACTCCTGATGGAATGCGAGCATCTGGTTCACGTCCATCCGGTAGACGTGGTCCGAGCCGAACACCGCCACGACGTCGGCGTTGAAATCGTCGATCAGGTTCAGGTTCTGCAAGACCGCGTCGGCGGTGCCGCGATACCAGGCGGCGCCCACCCGCATCTGCGGCGGCACGACCGTCACGAAGAAGTCCGGGAGCATGCCGCTCGTCCGCCAAGCCAGGCGCAGGTGCTCGATCAGCGACTGCGCCTTGTACTGCACGAGGACGTAGAGCGACGGCATGTCCGAGTTCATGAAGTTCGACAGGACGAAATCGATCAGGCGATGACGGCCGCCGAAGGGTACCGCCGACTTCGAGCGCTCGCGCGTGAGAGGCTGCAGGCGATCGCCGCGGCCGCCGGCCATGACCATCGCGAGCACCCGCGCGCGCCGCCGCATGAGACCTAGCTCCCGGTGGGAGCGCCGAGACCCCAGGCGGGGTTGAGGTCCGGGAAGCAGAAATCGTCGCGCTCGAGCCGTCCGAGCGAGTGCGCGGCGTCGGGCGAGAGCGTGTCGCCCGCCTCGAGCGCGCGCGCCATCTCGCACAGCCGCTTGAACTCGGCGTAGTGCTCGGCCACGCGGCGCTCGGCGTAATCGGACGCGTTGCCGGTCGTGATCAGGAACTGCCAGTCGGAGGACTGCAGCAGCAGGAGCTCGCGCGTCGCCTGGGTGAGCACGCGCTGCAGCTCAGGGCGTCCGTCACCACCGATCCGCGTGAGGTGCCCGACCCACTCCGCCTCGGCGCTGTAGACCCGGTCCCACGTCCACTCGGTGCCGCGATTGAGCCAGACCCGGTGGTCGCCGCCCTCGCCCCACGAGCCCTCCGGGAGCGACAGGGTGGTGCGCGCCGGCACCGACTCGAGGGCCTCACCGAGCGTCATGCGCGGGACCCCGCGGCGCTCCATCGCGCGCGCGACGTGCTCGAGCCACAGAGGGCCCTCGAGGCCGACCTTCTGGACGGCCGCGTCCGGGTCGTACACCGCCTTGGTGCCGAGGTCGTTCTGGTTGTCGGTGATCCTCCAGAATCGCAGGCCCCCCGGAAAGTGCTTCTTGTGAAACTCGAGGTAGGCGTAGTCCCCGGGATAGCCGTGCTCGCGGCTCCACACCTGCAAGGTGGTCCGTGGGTCGCGGAAGAAGGCCACGGCCTGGCCGCGCCCGCCCCGCGAGGCGACGTTATAAGGAAGATACGGCGAGCGTGCCTGTCCCGTCGGAACAGCCTGGGCCGGCTCGCTCCTGCCCTCCTTCTTCAACGGAAGGTAGTCGCGATAGAGGAAGAGTGGCTGGCTGGCCGAGACCAGGTGAGCATCGGCCACGGAGTACTCG
>Ga0318553_10000785_pt1 | contig 10642 bp, 13 predicted proteins | sample GRESIP082b2f21_FD_203686 | JGI IMG/M metagenome (GOLD analysis project Ga0318553, IMG submission 203686) | Tropical soil microbial communities from Luquillo Experimental Forest, Puerto Rico - GRE.SIPMG.082b2f21 | ecosystem: Environmental > Terrestrial > Soil > Tropical forest > Bulk soil...
GCTGATCGCCGAACCGGACGGGACCTGGGCGGTCCTGGACCCGGGGTCGGCGAACGGCACCGTCGTCAACGGCGGTGAGATCGTCGCCGGTGTCCGGGTGCCCCTCCACGACGGCGACCGCATCTGCGTCGGCGCCTGGACGGTCCTGACGATCCAGGCCCGCCCGGCCGACTGACCCCGCCCGCCGGACGGCGCTGGCAGCCCAGGCCCGCCCGGCCGACTGTGTCGGTGGCCGGAGTGACAATGACGGAGCCAGGCACGTCCGTCCGGCCGAAGGAGCGGAGATGGGTGGCGGGGAAGCCGCGGGGCGCGCGCTACAGCCCGAGGATCTGGACCGGCTCTTCCTGGAGCGGGCCAACGCGGGTGACGTCGACGGCGTCGTGGACCTGTACGAGCCGGAAGCGGTGCTGGTCTTCCCGCCGGGCCGGCTGGCCGTCGGCACCCGGGCCATCCACGAGGTGTACGCGGGCCTGCTGGCCGGCCGGCCCCAGTTCACCGGGGTGATCCGCCCGGCGGTCCGCGCCGGTGACATCGCGCTCACCTCGACCGTCCGCACCGGCAACGCCACCGTGGAGGTGGCCCGCCGTCAGCCCGACGGCAGCTGGCGCTGGCTGATCGACCAGCCGAGCATCCTGGCGTAATGGCCCCGGCCACCGTCTTGTCTGCGGCTGTGCCTACAGTTGCCGCGTGGATACCCGAGAGGCGGCCCAGCGATGGGCGGATGTGTGGGAACGCGGCTGGCGCGAGCATGACGAGGCCGCCATCACCGCACTGTATGCAGAGGACGCAATCTGGCAGCAGCACCCGTTCCGTGACCCGGAGCCGGGCTACCTGGCCCGGGTGTTCGCGGAGGAGGAGTCCGCCCAGACGCAGTTCGGCACCCCGATCGTCGACGGCGACCGGGCCGCCGTGCCGTGGCGCGCGCAGACCAGGCTGGCCAACGGCGGCAGCGAGAACCTGGCCGGGGTGACATTGCTGCGGTTCAGCCCGGGCGGCCTCATCGTGGAAGAGCACGACTATGCGCAGGAGGGCTGAGGCGGCTCAGCGGGCATCGTCCGCGCCGGCGCGCACCCAGATGTCCCGTCTGCGCATCGGCTCGATCCGCCGGCCGATCACCTCGCGCCGGTGTCCCGCATGCCGCTAGGGGGCCGTTCAAGGTAGCGGTTCCCCGGTCCCCGGCCGTCGGGCGACGGCCGGGATGATCTCCGGCGTGCGATCGGCGGCTTGACCCTGACACGGTGTCAGGCTGTCGAGTTGGAGGCGTCATGTTCACCATCGGAGACTTCGCCAGGCACGGCCAGGTGTCGGTGCGCATGCTGCGCCACTACGACATGACCGGGCTGCTGCGGCCGGCCTGGGTCGACCCGGCCAGCGGCTACCGCTTCTACGAGGCCGCTCAGCTTGCCCGGCTCAACCGCATCGTCGCGCTGAAGGACCTTGGATTCACCCTGGAACAGGTGGCCGCGATGCTGGATGAGCAGGTCAGCGCCGAACAGCTGCGCGGGATGCTGCGGCTGCGCCAGGCCGAGTTGCAGTCGGCGATCGCTGCCGACAGGCTCCGGCTGGCCCAGGTCGAGGCGAGGCTCCGGATCATCGAGACGGAGGGCACCATGCCGGTCGAGGACATCGGAGTCAAACGGATCCCAGCGGTGCGTGTCGCGGAACTCACCGCGATCGCGGCGGGCCTGGAACCAGCGGCCATCGGCCCGGTCATCCAGCCGTTGTACCGGGACCTGGGCCGCCTGCTCAGCCAGGCGAAGCTGGCCCCCACGGGCCCGGCCATCGCTTACTACGAGGACGCCCCGGACGGTGAGGGCGTGCTCGTGCACGCCGCCCTGCCGGTCAACGCCGATCCGGGCGGCGGTGCCGGCTTCGACATCAAGGACCTGCCCGAGGTCGCCCAGGCGGCCACGATCTTGCACCGCGGGTCCATGGACAACGTCCCGGCAACGATCCAGATCCTGGCCCGGTGGATCGATGCCAACGGCTACCGCTCCGCCGGATATGGCCGGGAGCTGTACCTCGAATGCCCCGAGGACCAGGCCCGGTGGGTCACAGAGCTGCAGGAGCCAATCACGCCGGAATGACCTGCGGCCGCGCACCCTCCCCGCATGGCCGAGGGCCGGCGGGCGAGGCAGCGGTCACCATCGCGGGACGCGGCCGGCCTGGCTGGCGAGGCGCTCAGCTCTGGCTGGCCGCGATGCCCGGGAGGCCGAACAGCGGGAACAGGCCGGCGTCGTTGAATGAGACGATCCTGGACAGCCGTGCGCCGCCGACCGTCAGGACCTGGATCGCATGCGCCCGGGGCACCCCGTCGGTGCCGCGCAGGTAGGCGGCGAACGTCGGCTGGCCGTTCGCGGCGGTGCGGGTCATCGTGAACCTGCCCGGCTCGGTGAGCACCCGCGAGGCGAGGAACCGGCCGACCCGCTGCCGGCCGGCGAACCAGGTCGGCTGCGGCGGCATCTCCAGCACGGCGTCCTCGCGCAGCAGCTTGGTGAGGGCGCCGACGTCGGCGTTTTGGAACGCCTCGGCGTAGGCGTCGAGCAGCTCCCGCTGGCCGGCCTCGGCAGGCTCACGGATCTCATCCGTGGCCGGGGCCACCTGCCGCAGCCGCTCCCGGGCCCGCTGCAGCAGGCTGTTCGCCGCCGTCGGCGTGATCCCGAGCAGGTCGGCGACCTCGGCCGCGTGCCAGCCCAGCACGTCGCGGAGGATCAGCACGGCCCGCTGCCGGCCGGGCAGGTACTGCAGCGCGGCGATTAGGGCCAGCCGCACGCTCTCCCGGGACACCGCGACACTGGCCGGGTCGGCCGGATTAGGCAGCACCAGCGCGTCCGGGATCGGCTGCAGCCACCGGACCTCGGGCAGGACCGGCGCCAGCGGGCCGTCCGGGTCATCCCCCGGGGCGCCCAGCCCCGAGGGCATCGGCCTGCGCGCGCGGTTCTCGATCGCCCGCAGGCAGGCGTTGGTCGCGATCCGGTACAGCCAGGTCCGCAGCGATGACCTGCCCTGGAATTCGCTGTAGGAGCGCCAGGCCCGCACCAGTGTCTCCTGCACCTGGTCCTCGGCGTCGTAGACCGAGCCGAGCATCCGGTAGCAGTGCGCGAGCAGCTCGGGCCGGAACGGCTCGGTCAGCCGCGCGAAGTCGTCGCTGCCCAGCATCACTCCTGCCTTCTCTGCGCGGGCGGTCACCGGTGCGGCGGCTGCCATACCTACCGATCCGCGGGGACGGCGGAAGTCATCGCCCGGGGGGCGGTGAATTCCGGCTGCCGCCCGGATCAGTACGAGTGCCCGCGGGGAAACCCGTTCCGAGCCAAGGATCAAGGAGTTCCTGATGTCAGCGCAACAACTGTCAGGGTCGACGGCGCTCGTCACGGGTGCCAGCCGCGGCTTCGGCCGCGGCGTCGCCATCGCGCTTGCCGGGGCCGGCGCCAGCGTCGTCGGCGTCGCCCGCGACCGGGCCAGGCTCGAGGAGCTGCGCGCGCAGCTCGGCGGCAGCTTCACCCCGGTCGCCGCCGACGCGGCCGACCCCGTCGTGGCCGGTGCGCTCACCGACGCCTACCACCCGCGTGTCCTGGTCCTCGCCGCCGGGGCGGCCCCGCTGTCCCGGCCGCTGCACCGGCACACCTGGGAGACGTTCAGCAGCAACTGGAACACCGACGTGCGGCAGGTGTTCCACTGGTCACGGGAGGCGCTGCTGCGCCCGCTGGAGGAGGGCAGCGTGGTCATCGCGTTCTCCAGTGGCGCCGCGCTGCGCGGCTCGCCGTTGTCCGGCGGTTACGCCGGCGCCAAGGCGACCATCAGGTTCGTCAGCGGCTACGCCGCGGACGAGTCCGCACGGGCCGGGCTCGGCATCCGGTTCGTCTCGGTGCTCCCGCAGCTCACCCCGGCCACCGACCTGGGCGCGGCGGCGGTGGCCGCCTACGCGCAGCGGCAGGGCGTGGACGTGGCCACCTACACGGAGAACCTCGGCCCGGCGCTCACCCCCGAGCACGCGGGCAAGGCCATCGTCGACCTGATCGAAGCGCCCGCGCCCGCCGGGGGCCCGGAGGCCTACCTGCTCACCGCGGCCGGTCTGCGCCCGGTGCCGTAACCGCGCGCCGGCCGGTCAGGCGACGCCCAGCGCGCGCAGCACCGCGGCGGCGCCGGCCGCCACGACGATCACCACGAGAAACGGGGCGCGCAGCAGCAGCGCGACCACCGCCGCGCCCAGCCCGGCAAGCCGGGCCGGGTCGATCGCCAGCGACTGTCCGGCGGCGAAGGTCTGCACCGCGACCAGCGCGGCCAGCAGGGCGATCGGGACAAGCTCGGCGAACCGGCGGACCCGCGGGTTGCCGAGCACGCTCTGGGGCACGACCAGCCCGGTCAGCTTGAGCGCGTAGCATCCGGCGGCGGTGACCAGCACCGCTACCCAGATCCCGCTCATGGCACCTCCGCCTGCGGAGAATCCAGTTGTGGTGAATCTGGCCGCGGCGAGATCAGCGCGCCGGCCAGCGCCGCCGTGGCGGCCAGGATCACCGGCGCGCCCGTTGGCAGGAACGGGGTCGTGGCCAGGGCGATTACCGCGCCCGCCAGTCCGACGGCCCGCTCGGTCCGGCCCGCCCGCAGCCGCGGCCAGATCAGCGCGAGAAACGCGGCTGGCCCGACCACGTCGATGCCGAGCGACTGCGGTGAGCCGAGCCTGCCCGCGCCGAACGCGCCGAGCAGCGTGGTGAGGTTCCAGGTCAGGTAGATGGTGGCGAATGTGGCAAGGAAGCCGAGCCGGGCGGCCGCCGCGTCGGGCTGCGCCAGCGTGACGGCCGTGGTCTCGTCGATAACGCCGTGCGCGGCGACCAGCTTTCCGGCGCCCCGCCACGGCAGCAGGTCCGCCAGGCGCAGGCCGTACAGCGCGTTCCGGCTGCCCAGCAGGATGGCGCCGGCGACCCCGCCGATCAACCCCGCGCCGCCGGCCACCGCGCCGGCGAGCGCGAACTGCGACGCTCCGGTAAAGGCAAGAAGGCTCAATACGCAGGCCTGGGCAATGTTCATTCCCGACCCCACGGCGGCCGCGCCGAAGGCAACCCCGGAGACGCCGACCGCGAGGCCGAGCGCCATGCCGTCGCGCACCGGGCGGGGCCGGGCCCGCACTTCGGGCCGGTCATCGGTGTCAGTCACGCTGACAAGGCTAGGTGGGCGGCTCCGTCCGGTCTTGAACGTTCTTGCCGGCTCCCGCGGTACCGCTGGTAGGCACGTGGCGGCACGCCCACCACCCGCTTGAAATGCCGGGTCAGGTGCGCCTGGTCGGCGAAGCCCGCCTCGGCCGCGACGTCGGCCGGGGGCACGCCGTCGTCGAGCAACCGGCGGGCCAGCCGCACCCGCAGGTGGTTGACGTAGGCGTGCGGGGGCAGGCCCGTCTCCGCGCGGAACGTCCGGACCAGCGCGAACGGGCTCATCCCGAGTTCGCCTGCCAGGTCATCCAGGCTCGGCGGATCGGCCAGGCGGTCGGCCAGCAGATCGCGGACCGTGCGCACGGCGGCGGGAGACCGGCGCGGGCCCGGTTCGGCCCTGCCCCGGTCGCCGGGCCGGGCGTGGGCCCGGAGCAGCCCGGCCAGGGCGGCGCGGAGCAGGCTGGAAGACGCCAGCCGGTCGCCGTGCTCGGCGGCGATGTGGGCTGCGCGCAGCAGCCGGGCGCTGCGGGCGTCGTACACCACGGTCTCGGGGAAGGACGGGGTGCCGAGCCGCCAGCCCATTTCCGCGGCCACCGCGCCGACCAGGGCGGGGTCCGGGTAGAGCACCCGGTAGGCCCAGCCGTCGGGGGAGCCCGCATGGCCGGTGTGCACCACGTCCGGGTTCAGCAGCGCAACACCGCCCGCCCCGGCGCGCAGCAGGCTGCCGCCGTAGTTGAACTCCTCGATCCCGGACTCGATCAGGGCGAAGGTGAACGTTTCATGCGCGTGCCTGGTGTACCGATGCGTCACGTACCTGGCGCGCAGCAGGTCCACCCCGGGCACCCCGGCGTGCCGCCAGTAGTGCGCCACCTCACTTGCCACGCTGCCATGTCTACCCGACGAAGCGGCATTCTCCAGACCAGCGCAAAGCCGGGCGGCGGCTCGGCAGACTGCGGTCCCCGGCGTCAGTCCCCGCCCGTGGCGGCGTCATACCGCGCCACCACATCCGCCGGGATGCGCCCGCGGTCGCTGACCGGGATTCCCTGCTCGTTCGCCCACGCCCGGATCGCGGCGCCGCGCTCGCGGCCTCCTGCCGGGCGCCCGGCCCGGCGGCGCGGCCCCCGCCCGGCCCGGCGGGCGTGTTCGATGAACGGTGCCAGCTTCTTGCGGAACGCCGCGGCGTTCTTCTTGTTCAAGTCGATCTCATAGTCGGCGCCGCCGACTGCGAACCGCACGGTCTCCACTGCCGGGCCGCCATCGAGATCGTCTTCCAGCACGACAGTTACTTTCGTTGCCATCTCGGCCTCCACGACTGCAAGCGCGGCCTGAACCCTACCGATCAAGTCTGCGGCACGATCACACCCGGCGCCGCCAGTTCCAGCCGCCAGGTCACGGTCCAGCGTGCGCTACGCCATCGAGCCATGTGGCGAGCATGACCGGCGATCAAGCGACGAGGATGCAGAACGGATGGCCCGCGGGGTCCGCAAGGACGTACAGCGGCTCGTCCGGGTCGTCCGTTCGGTCGAGCAGCAGCCTCGCGCCCAGCGCCTCCGCCCGCTCCCGATGCCGTTCCAGGTCCGTCCTGCCGGGCACCGTGAAGTCGAGATGCATCTGCATCGGGACGTCGTGCGTGGGCCAGGTCGTCTGCTCCAAGCGATCGACCTGCTGGAACGCCAGTTTGCGGTCGCCATTGGCATCCACAAGGACCAGCCAGCCCGCGTCGTCGGAACCGCCGCCGGCTGGAGGTGCATCGCCCCGCCGGTACCGCAGGCCCAGGAATTCCCGGTAGAACTCGGCCAGTGCCCGGGCGTCGGTGCTGTCGATGGCGGTATGCAACAGCCGGGGATACTCGGACATGCCCGCCTGCCAACGGTCCCATTCTCCCGGACCAGGCCCGCTCGCCGCTCATCGGCTGAGCTCACCGGCCCGCCGCGGCGCACCGGCACGCGCCGCCGGCTCAACGGATCCTCAACCGCCCCTCAACCCTCGTGGCCAAGTCTGGCTGTAGCCGCCCGGGCCGGACCGGGCGGGCGGAAGACCCGAGCGCAGGCGACAGCCTGGAGGTCACGATGCGTCCAGCAACCTACTACTACCTGGCCCAGGTTTGGCCCCACCGCGGGCACCACCCGGCGCAGCGGGGCGCCCTCTTCGGCGCCGCGAGCCGGGGCCGCCACGCACAGGCACCTCGCCGCGGCCATCTCGGACGCGAGCTGTCCGCCGTTGCCCGCCGCGTCCTCGCCGTGCTGAGCGGCACCTCACAAGCGACGTCGTGACCCCGCACGCGCCGCCGCAGCCAGCCTGCGCGCTACGGGACGCCGGGCCACCCGGATAGGCCTGCACGGCCGGGTTTTCGCCCGGGGCCGGCTGATCCCGGCAGCCTGCCGGGTCAGTGCTGTGCCTGGAATGGCTCGATGAGCTGCTCGGCGAGAAGCAGCAGGACCGGTGCCGCCGAGTTGTCCTGCTCGACCGGGACCGGCCGGCCGTCCAGGCCGGTGCGCCCGACCGCGCCGGCGCGGCGGGGGAACCTGGCGCGGCCGGCGAGCACGTCCCAGAGGGTCAGCACGACGCCCAGGTTGGTGTCCTGGGTGTCCGGCGCGTGGTGCAGCCGGTGGTAGGCGGGGCTAACGAGCACCCGGCCGGCCGGGCCGAACGTCCACCGGAGGTTGGCGTGCTGAAGGGTGCCGATGCACACGTAGATCGTGATGATCACGGGGGCGATCGGCCGGCCCGGCATGAGGGCCACGACCGGGATGGTCGCCAGGAGAAAACCCGTGGTGTGCATGAGCGGGTGCGCCCGGAATGACGTGAGGACGCTGAGCTCCTCTTGGCTGTGATGCAGGGCGTGAAAGCGCCACAGGGGCTCGAGCCGGTGATCGGCATAATGAGCCAGCCAGTTGGCGCCGTCTATGGCGCGGCCATGCGCCCGCGCCGGCCCGGTCTTCCGCCGAAGCGGCCGGTGACCAGCGATCCTCACCCGCCGTTCCCCGCACCTGAATCTGCGAAACGGGCACTGGTACTCCCCGGCTCCCGCCGGCCCGGCCGCTTGCCGGCGCCTCTTCAGTTGCAGACTACGGCCATCACATCCAGACCGCGGGGCATGCCGCAGCCGCGCCTGACTCACACCACTCCAATTGCCGCGAAGCCCGCCCAGGAACCGGCCGGCGTCGGCATGCCCCGGGCAAGGGATCACTGGGCCGGGCGGACCTCGAACGTGAAGCACTGCGCGGTGGCGCTGCGGACGTGCAAGTACGCCACGTCGGGCTGGCTCATGACCGACTCGACGGCCGCCTGGTAGTCGTCGCCGGGTTCGACAAACGTGATGTGCCGATAGGCCCGCGCGCCGGTGTGGTCGAACGGGTTGAGCAGGCTGAACCGGCCGCGCAGTTCCGGCGGGTACTCGCCGGGGGACTGGTAGCCCGCGCACCGGCGGAAGCAGACGAACACCGGCCCCGCCTCGGCCCACGGCGTGTCCCAGGGCTGCGGCCACGGGCTGTAGCTGATCAGGGCGATGTCCTCGCCCTCGCGGGCGGTGCGCAGGCAGCAGCGCAGCGGCTCCCAGCCCTCGGCCGCCCGCGGTTTCCACGGGTTCCCGAACTCATCCGCGCCCTGGCCGCGCATGGCGTCCAGGCGCTCCGGGTCGATCGCCTTGTACTGAAGCGTGCTCATGACCCCCAGCCTGCGTCCCGCCGCCGCCGGTTGCTGGCGGCTATCGGACGTCCATAGCTGGCGTGTTTCGGACGCCGCACTGCCACCCCGGCCCGGCTCCGTGACGGTGCCGCATATCGAGCCGCGCTGCCGCGGCGTGCCCGACCAGGGGGATCCGGCGGGCCGGTCAGGTCCCGCGGGGACAGGGGTAGAACAACTTGCCGTTCAGGTTCACGTCGAACTTGACCGCGGAGAACCCGCCCGGCGGCGCGTAGACGACCGCGCAGAACGTGGCGAAACGCCGCTTGGGCGGGCATGACTGCCCCGGGTTACAGACATAGTGGTCCGCGCTGTACTCGGCCTCGCCGACCCACTTGCCCGTGGGCTGCGCGGCGGTGTGGTCGGTGCTGAAGTCATCCCACCCGCATGGGGTCCGGCCGGCCAGCCCCGTGCAGGTGATCCCGTGCAGGCTGGTGCCACGCAGCCAGGAGGCGAAGCACTCGTGGTAGCGGTAGCACTCCTCGACCACGGCACCGTCGGTGTAGCGGCGCCCCCACCAGGACAGCAGCGGCGAGTTCTTCCACAGCCCGGTCATGCCGTAGCGGTGGATCCGGTTGAACGCGTAGGCGAGGTAGTTCTGCGCGTCCCCCGGCGTGAGGTGGAAGCCCGTCGTGGACGGCGGTTCGAAGCTGTCGATGTCGTCCAGTTCCACGGCGTCGAAACCCTTCGCCGCGCACATCCGGATCCGCTCGTCCAGCATCGGCTTGAGCGCGTCGAGCTGGCGGAAGTCCACCCACCGCTCCTGCGGGAAGCCGAAATACACCTTGCCGAGCGTGGCGGCCGGGAAGTACTGGCCCGGGCTCGCGTCCGGCCGGTAGTCCTCCCAGGCCAGGTCCAGGTAGCAGACCGCCCTCGGATGCGGCAGCGTGGCCGCCTGCCACCGGGTGTGGATCGCCCGCACCTCCGCGGGAGTGGTCAGAAAGCCGTCAATGTCGTAGATGTCCACGGCCTGCGCTCCGGTCCGCTGCAGCGGGGTCACCAGGCCGATCTGCCAGTCCCAGCGCATCGGGTGCCCGGTCGCGTCCAGGTGCGGGGGGTACCAGCAGTGCCGGGCTGCCGCCGCCTGGCAGGGTAGCGGCGCGGGCAGCGGCACCACGCGCCAGGCGAACCGGGCGATGGTCGCGCCGGCCCGGTCGGCCGTGCGCACCGCCACCTGGTGCCCGCCCGTGTGCAGCGTGCCGGTGTAGAACACCCGGCTGGCCGGCAGCGGCCGCCAGCGGCCGTGATCCACCCGGTATTGCTGGGTGACCGGACCGTCGGCGGCGCTGTAGTGCGGCGCGGCCACGCCGAAGTACTCCTCGGCCGACGCGGTGCGCTGCTCCGGCGTCCCGTTCACGAACTCGGTCACCGGCGGTCGCCCGGCCTGGTAGGCGCGCACGGCTGTGCTGGTGGTGGCGCTCGCCGAGGCGCTTTTGACGCTGAACGAAAACGTCGCGGGATTTGTCTCCACGACCTCGGTGGCGGTTTCCGTGAGCTTCAGGAGCCTGCCGGTATCGGCATGCCCGGCGACGTAACGGCGGGCCGCGAACGGGGTGGCCGTGGTGTCCGCCCCCGGCTGGCAGCTGCCCGCCGTGGTGCAGGCGGCCCAGGAGTAGCCGACCTCGAAGCTGAGCAGCCGGGCGCCGGGGGGCAGGGCGCCCGGGCGCCAGGACAGGCCCGCCGCCTGCACGATGCCGCCGTCCCGCAGCGAGCCGGTCACCCGCAGCGTGCCGCGGTGCCGCGGGGTGCTGGTGCTAGCCCGGGGGAGCGACCCCCCGGAACCCCCCGATGGCCCACGGGCCCCCGGGACGGAG
>Ga0318553_10000786_pt1 | contig 10638 bp, 8 predicted proteins | sample GRESIP082b2f21_FD_203686 | JGI IMG/M metagenome (GOLD analysis project Ga0318553, IMG submission 203686) | Tropical soil microbial communities from Luquillo Experimental Forest, Puerto Rico - GRE.SIPMG.082b2f21 | ecosystem: Environmental > Terrestrial > Soil > Tropical forest > Bulk soil...
CGGCACCAGGAAGATCTCGTCGTTGTCGACGTAGTAGGCGATCAGGTCGTCGATGACGCCACCGGATTCGGTGCAGCACAACGTGTATTGCGCCTGGCCCGGACCGATGCGGCCCAGGTCGTTGGTGAGCGCGGAGTTGACGAACTGCGCCGCGCCCGGCCCCCGTACCAACGCCTTGCCGAGGTGGCTGACGTCGAACAGGCCGACCGTGTTGCGGGTGGCGTTGTGTTCGCTGACGGTGCCGGCATAGGACACCGGCATCAGCCAGCCGCCGAACTCGGCGAAGCTGGCACCCAACTCGCGGTGGCGGTCTTCCAGCGGTCCGTGCTGTAGCTCGGTCACGGCGTCCCACCCTAATCGAGCGGCATTGCTGGCACACTTGGGTAGGTGTCCGATTACCTGGACTTCGAAGCGCTGGAAGCTGCCGGAATCGCAAACCCGCGCGAGCGGACCGACCTGATCAAGTATCTGGGCGAACTCGGTTTCACGGTCGATGAAATGGTGGAGGCCGAACAACGCGGCCGGCTGTTCGGGCTGGCCGGCGACGTCCTGCAATGGTCGGGCCGCCCGATCTACACCATGGCGACCGCGGCCGAGCAACTCGGCTTGTCACCCGGGGAAGTCGCCCACGCGTGGGGTTTGCTCGGCCTGACCGTCGCCGGGCCGGAAGTTCCGGCGCTGAGCCAGGCCGATGTTGATGCGCTGGAAACCTGGGTCGCCCTGAAGACGGTGGTGGGTGAGGACGGCGCGCACGGCATACTGCGAGTCCTCGGCGCCGCGATGGCCCGGCTCGCGGAGGCCGAGTCGACGATGATCCGCGCCGGGATGCCGGACATCCAGATGGGCCACACCCACGACGAGCTCGCCACGGCGCAGGCCTACCGCGCTATCGCGGAGTTCATCCCCCGGATCGGGGCACTGATCGACATCGTTCACCGCCACCATCTGACCGGCGCTCGAACCCACTTCGAGGGCGTCCTTCGCGACACCTCGGAAAGCGTGGTGTGCGGCATCGGTTTTGCCGACCTGTCCGGCTTCACCGCGCTCACCCAGGCGCTCACCCCCGCGCAGTTGTCGGACTTGCTCAACGAGTTCGCCGGAACGGTCTCCGACGTGGTGCATGCCGACGGCGGCCGGGTGGTGAAGTTCATCGGCGACGAGGTGATGTGGGTGAGCGCGTCACCCGAGCAGCTCGCCAAGGCGGCGGTCGATCTCGTCGAGCATCCGCGAGCGCGTGAGGAGGGCCTGCAGGTCCGTGCCGGCCTCGCGTACGGCAGCGTCCTGGCCATCAACGGAGACTACTTCGGCAACCCGGTCAACCTGGCCGCGCGGCTCGTGGCGGCCGCAGCGCCGGGGCAGATTCTTGCCGATTCGGCGCTTCGTGACGAATTGCCGGACCGGTCCGCGGTCGCCCATGGCCCGCTGACGCTCAAGGGTTTCGACGAGCCGGTGACCGCCTACCAGCTCCGACTAGGGTAATTGCCCGTGACCATTGAACCGGCTTACCAATCCCCCGCTGTCAACGTCGCCGCATTGCTGCCCAAACGTAGCGCGAGTTCCGCGGTATTGCTGGTGCCGGTCGTCTCGACCGGCGACGAAGAAAAACCGGGCGCTGTCGTTGTCGCCGCCGAGCCGTTCCTGACCGCCGGCGCGGTCGCAGAGATCGAGGCCGGCCTCAAGGCATTGGAGGCCACCGGTGCCAGCGAACAGGTGCACCGACTGGTGGTGCCGTCGTTGCCGGTGGCCAGCGTGCTGACGATCGGCCTGGGTAAACCGCGACCCGAGTGGCCGGCCGACACGATCCGGCGCGCCGCCGGGGTGGCGGCGCGATCGCTGAACGGTGCCGAGACGGTGATCACGACGCTGACCGAGTTGCCCGGCGAAGACGTCTGCTCGGCCGCCGTGGAAGGGCTGATCCTGGGCGGTTACCGGTTCACCGCCTTCCGCAGCGACAAGACCGCGCCGAAAGACAAAGGGCTGCGCAAGATCACCGCGCTAGCCACCTCGAAAGACGCCAAGAAACAGAGCGCGCACGGGACGGCCGTCGCGACCGCGGTCGCCACCGCCCGTGACCTGGTCAACACCCCGCCCAGCCACCTGTTCCCGGGCGAATTCGCCAAGCGCGCAAAGGCTTTGGGAGAGGCCGCGGGCCTTGAAGTCGAGGTGCTCGACGACAAGGCGCTGCAGAAGGGCGGCTACGGCGGGGTGATCGGCGTCGGGCAGGGCTCGTCGCGCCCACCGCGGTTGGTGCGGCTGACCCATCGGGGTTCTCAGCTGGCCAAGAAACCCAAGCAGGCAAAGCGAGTGGCGCTGGTCGGCAAGGGCGTCACCTTCGACACCGGCGGCATCTCGATCAAGCCGGCTGCGTCGATGCACTACATGACATCGGATATGGCCGGTGCCGCCGCGGTCATCGCGACCGTCTCGCTGGCCGCGCAGCTGCAGCTGCCCATCGACGTGATCGCGACGGTGCCGATGGCCGAGAACATGCCGTCGGCGACGGCGCAGCGCCCGGGTGACGTGCTGACCCAATACGGCGGAACCACGGTCGAGGTACTCAACACCGACGCGGAGGGCAGGTTGATCCTGGCCGACGCCATCGTGCGGGCATGCGAGGACAACCCCGACTACCTGATCGAGACCTCTACCCTGACCGGCGCGCAAGTGGTGGCGCTGGGCGCCCGGATCCCCGGCGTGATGGGCAGCGACGAATTCCGCGACCGGGTCGCTGCGATCTCGCAGCGGGTGGGCGAGAACGGCTGGCCGATGCCGCTGCCCGACGAGCTCAAGGAAGACTTGAAGTCCACGGTGGCCGACCTCGCCAATGTCAGCGGTCAGCGCTTCGCCGGCATGCTGGTGGCCGGGGTTTACCTGCGCGAGTTCGTCGCCGACGGCGTGAGCTGGGTGCACATCGACGTGGCCGGCCCGGCCTACAACACCGGCAGCCCATGGGGATACACGCCCAAGGGCGCCACCGGTGTGCCCACCCGCACGATGTTCGCGGTGCTGACGGACATAGCCGAAAACGGCTGACCGCCGGGCGCCCGGCCAGTGGGTTTAGCCGGGCGATTCAGTGGATAACCTCCCACGGGTCGGTTATTCCCCGGGAGGCAAATTGTGACTGCGCGACGGTTGGTCATGGCGGTGGGCGCCGTGCTGTTGATAGCGGGTGTAATCGGGCTGTTGGTGCCGGTTTCGATCTCGGACGGCAACAGCAATTCCGTTTCCTGCGGAAGCGCAATCGCCCCAGACTCTTCCGCGGCGAAAAACGCCAACGACAAGAACGGCGCCAACATTCCGATCCTGAACGAGCTCCTACCGCACACCGACTTTGTGGCTCAATGCAACTCGTCGGTGCACACTCGGCAGATGTGGACCATTCCGCTCGCGGTGATCGGTGCCCTGGGGATCGCCGGCGCGCTGCTGGTACGACGGACCGAAGGGGCGACCAGGACCCTCTAACCGGGTGCTAGATCACCCGCACTCGCGCGGTGCTGCGCAGGGCCTGCGGCGCCACGCGCGAAATGCCGTAGAACGCATACGCTTCCGGAGCGACGGGGCGAATGGGCTTGTTCTTCTTGACCGATGACAAGATCGCCTTGGCGACCTTCTCGGGTCCGTAGTGGCGCAACGCGAACAGCCTTCCCAGCTGGCCCCGGCGGTCGTCGACTTGCTCGCTCTTGCCCACGGGTGCGTCGATGCGAGTGGTGTTGATGATGTTGGTCTTGATGACGCCGGGGCAGATTGTGGTGAGCCCGATCCCCGCGGCATCGAGTTCGGCCCGCAGGCAGTCAGAGAACATAAAGGCGGCTGCCTTGGAAGTGCAGTAAGCACTCAGCGACTGCATCGGGGAGTAGGACGCCATCGACGCCACGTTGACGATGTAGCCGCCGGTGCCGCGTTCGACCAACCGCCGGCCGAAGGACCGGCAGCCGTTGACCACGCCGCCGAGGTTGATGTCGAGCACCCGGTCGAACTCCTCGGCCGGGGTGTCCAGGAATCCGCCCGCCTGCCCGATTCCGGCGTTGTTGACCACGATGTCGGGGACGCCGTGTTCGGCGCTGACCCGCTCGGCGAACGCCTCGACCGCATCGGCGTCGGACACGTCGAGCACATAAGCGTGCGCGACGCCGCCGCCGGCGGCTATCTCGCCGGCGGTCTCCTTGACGGAGGCCTCGTCGATGTCGCTGACAACCACCTCGGCGCCCTCGCGGGCGAAGGCGAATGCGGTCTCACGCCCGATTCCGCTGCCGGCGCCGGTGACCGACACCAGGGTGTCGCCGAAGTGCTCGCGCGGACGCCCGATTTGCGCGCGCAGCAGCGCGCGGCCGAGCTGTTTGCCCTCGGCCAGGTCGGCGAAGTCGTGCACCGCGGCCGCCATCACCTGCGGGTGCGACATCGGTGAGAAGTGACCCGCTTTGATGTCGCGGCGCCACAGGCGCGGCACCCAGCGCGCCGTCTCGTCGTAGCCGTAGGGCCGGACGTACTTGTCTTGGGTGTTGACTATGAGCTGCACCGGCACGTCGACGACGTGAATCGCCCGCTTCCGGGAAAACGAACGAAAGAGATTGGCGGGATAGGTCTTTACCGAGTGGGCCGCATCGCTGGCCAATTTGGCGGAGTGATGGATCTTGTCGTCGGGGATGTTGTCGAACGCGTTGCGCCGAAGCGCCGGGATCGACAGCGCCAGCCTGAGGAACAGCGGGGCCAGCACCGGGATCGAGAACAGCGCCACGTAGGTGAATCTCAGCGCCTGACTGATCGACCGCACAAACCTGCGCGGGCGCCACGGTTGGCGCAGGCCGCTGAAGATGTAGTCGACCAGTTGGTCCTGGCTCGGGCCGGACACCGACGTGAACGACGCGACCCGGTCACCGGCGCCCGGGCGGGTTAGGTACTCCCACATGCCGACCGAACCCCAGTCGTGAGCCAGGACATGCACCGGCGCGCCGGGGCTCAGCTCGCCGATCACGGCGGCGAAGTCGTCGGCGAACCGGGCCATGGTGTACGCAGAAACCGGCTTGGGCACCGACGACAGGCCGACGCCCCGGTTGTCGTAGCGGATGATGCGGAACCGCTCGGCCAGCAGCGGAACGACACCGTCCCACAGCACGTGCGAGGCGGGAAAGCCGTGCACCAGCACGACGGTCGGGCCCTCGCGGTTGCCCTCTTCGTACACCGCGATCCGCACGTCGTCGGCGCTGTCGACGAATTGCTGGGGTAACTGTTGTATTGCCGGCATTGGACCTCCGCCACCGCGACGTGCTCTGACTGACCCTGACTAGCCCTGATTAGCCCTGACTAGCCCTGACTAGCCGTGACTAGCTCCGACTCGTAATCGCCACACGGTAGCAAGCGGGTAGGGCCCGGCACGCCAGCGCTGTCCGCCCTGGGGGTGTGCCGATCAACGCGAAATGACAGGATAGTTTCGACATCTGGTAAGCCGGATGTCGACCCGCGCCGACCACGAGCGATCGAGGAGTCAAAAGACATGGCCTTCTCCGTCCAGATGCCGGCACTCGGTGAAAGCGTCACCGAGGGAACGGTCACGCGCTGGCTCAAGCAGGAAGGCGACACGGTCGAACTCGACGAGCCGCTCGTCGAGGTGTCGACCGACAAGGTCGATACCGAAATCCCCTCCCCGGCCGCCGGTGTGCTGACCAAGATCATCGCCCAGGAGGACGACACCGTCGAGGTAGGCGGCGAGCTGGCCGTCATCGGCGACGCCTCCGAGGGCGGCGCGCCGGAGGCGCCCGCCCAAGCGCCAAGCCAGCCGGAACCCCAGGCCTCCCCCGAGGAGAAGGCCCCACAGGAGCCGGAGCCCGAGCCCGCACCCGCAGCGCCGACCCGCGCGGAGCCCGCACCGGCGGCACCGGCCCCGCAGGCCTCAAGCAGCGGCGGCGCCACCCCGGTGCTGATGCCCGAACTCGGCGAGTCGGTGACCGAGGGCACCGTGACTCGGTGGCTCAAGAAGGTCGGGGATTCGGTTCAGGTGGACGAGCCGCTGGTGGAAGTCTCCACCGACAAGGTGGACACCGAAATCCCGTCCCCGGTGGCCGGTGTCCTGGTCAGCATCACCGCCGACGAAGACGCGACCGTGCCGGTCGGCGGCGAGTTGGCCCGGATCGGCGTCGGTATAGAAGCCGGCGCGCCGGCCCCCCCGGCTCCCAAGCCGCCGCCCGCACCCGAACCAAAGCCCGAACCGGCGCCCCAAGCTAAGCCCGAACCAAAGCCCGAAGCCGCCAAACCGGCCCCGACGCCCCAGCCGGCGCCGCGACCCGAACCGGTCCAGGCCGCGCCCGCGGCGGCCGCCGACGGCTCGGGCGCAGACGGCGCACCGTACGTGACTCCGCTGGTGCGGAAGCTGGCCACCGAGAACGCCGTCGACCTCGCGGAGGTCAAGGGCACCGGGGTGGGCGGTCGTATCCGAAAGCAGGATGTGCTCGCCGCCGCCCAGAAGAAGACGGCCCCACCGGCCGCCGCACCGGCGCCGGAGGCCGGCAAGGCAGCCCCCGCAGCGGCGCCCACTCCGGCACCCGCGTTGGCGCACCTGCGGGGTACCACGCAGAAGGCCAGCCGGATCCGTCAGATCACCGCCGCCAAGACCCGGGAATCCCTCCAGGCCACGGCCCAGCTCACCCAGACCCATGAGGTCGACATGACCAGGATCGTCGGGTTGCGGGCAAGGGCCAAGGCCGCGTTCGCCGAGCGTGAGGGGGTGAACCTGACCTTCCTGCCGTTCTTTGCCAAGGCCGTGATCGACGCGCTCAAGATTCATCCCAACGTCAACGCCAGCTACAACGAGGAAACCAAGGAGATCACCTACTACGACGCCGAGCACCTCGGCTTCGCCGTCGACACCGACCAGGGCCTGCTCTCCCCCGTTGTCCACAACGCCGGCGACTTGTCGTTGGCGGGGCTGGCCAGGGCGATTGCCGACATCGCCGCGCGCGCCCGGTCGGGAAAGCTGAAACCCGACGAGTTGTCCGGTGGCACCTTCACCATCACCAACATCGGCAGCCAGGGTGCGTTGTTCGACACCCCGATCCTGGTTCCGCCGCAGGCCGCGATGTTGGGCACCGGGGCCATCATCAAACGGCCGCGGGTGGTCGTCGACGAGAGCGGCAACGAATCGATCGGGGTCCGCTCGGTCTGCTATCTCCCGCTGACCTATGACCACCGCCTGATCGACGGCGCCGACGCCGGACGTTTCCTCACCACCATCAAGCATCGGCTGGAAGACGGAGCCTTCGAGGCCGATCTGGGGCTTTAAGAGGGGCTTGCAAACGTGGCTCAGGCTGGTTCTAAGGCCGCTGTCGCGATAGCGGGTTCCTCCGGCCTGATCGGCTCCGCCTTGGCCGCGGCACTACGGGCCGCCGACCATCCGGTGTTGCGCATAGTGCGGCGCGCCCCGGCGAATTCCGACGAATTGCACTGGAATCCCGAGAGCGGCGAGTTCGATTCCGAGGCGCTGGTCGACGTCGACGCCGTGGTCAACCTCTGCGGGGTCAACATCGGCCAACGTCGATGGTCTGGCGCCTTCAAGCAAAGCCTCCGCGACAGCCGCATCGCCCCCACCGAAGTGCTGGCCAACGCCGTCGCCGAGGCCGGCGTCGAAACCCTGATCAACGCCAGCGCGGTCGGCTACTACGGAAACACCAAAGATCGCGTGGTCGATGAAAACCAAAGGGCAGGAAGGGGTTTCCTGGCCCAGCTGTGCGAAGACTGGGAAGCCGCGACGCTGCCCGCCCAATACGCCGGTGCCCGGGTGGTGCTGGCCCGCACGGGCGTGGTGCTCGCCCGGTCGGGCGGTGCGCTGGGCCGGATGCGGCTGCTGTTCTCCACGGGCCTCGGCTCCCGGCTGGGCAGCGGCCGCCAATACATGTCGTGGATCAGCCTCGAAGATGAGGTGCGTGCGCTGCTGTTCGCAATCTCACACCCCTCGCTGTCCGGCCCGGTGAACCTGACCGGCCCGGCGCCGGTCACCAACGCCGAGTTCACCACCGCATTCGGGCGCGCGGTCAACCGCCCCACCCCGTTGATACTGCCCGGTTTCGCCGTGCGGGCAGCGCTCGGCGAGTTCGCCGACGAGGGGCTGCTCATCGGTCAGCGCGCCATCCCGTCGGCGCTCGAACGTGCCGGTTTCCAGTTCCACCACAACACCATTGGTGAGGCGCTCGCCTACGCCACCGCCCGTCGCGACCACGACTAGGAGTACCGTCACCAGCGTGATGACCTCCATCCGGTCGAGTTCGGCCGCGATCGACGTTCGCCAGCTGGACACGGTCGAATACCGCACGGCCTGGCAGTTGCAACGCGACCTCGCCGACGCCAGGGTGGCCGGCGGCCCGGACACGCTACTGCTGCTGGAGCACCCGCCGGTCTACACCGCCGGACGTCGCACGCAGCCCTACGAACGACCTCCGAACGAGGCGCGCGGCACGCCCGTAGTCGACACCGACCGCGGCGGCAAGATCACCTGGCACGGTCCCGGACAGCTGGTCGGCTACCCGATCATCGGGCTGGCCGAACCCCTCGATGTGGTCAATTACGTTCGGCGCCTTGAGGAATCGTTGATACAGGTCTGTGCCGATTTCGGCCTGGACACGATCCGGGTCGACGGCCGGTCCGGGGTCTGGGTGCCCGGCAGCGCCGGGCGGCCCGCTCGCAAGGTCGCGGCCGTCGGCGTGCGGGTGTCGCGGGCGACCACGCTGCACGGCTTTGCGCTCAACTGCGATTGCGACCTGGACGCGTTCACCACCATCGTGCCGTGCGGCATCAGCGACGCCGGGGTGACGTCGTTGTCCGCCGAACTGCAGCGCCGGGTTGCTGTCGACGACGTCCGGACGGCGGTCGCCGTCGCCGTTTGCGATGCCCTGGACGGCGTTTTGCCGGTCCGTCAACATCCAGTCGCCCGCGTAGCATCATCGATGTGACTATCGCTCCCAAGCCTGATGTCGCCGCCGCGGCTCCGTCAGGCCGGAAGCTGCTGCGCCTCGAGGTTCGAAACGCGCAGACCCCGATCGAGCGCAAGCCACCGTGGATCAAGGTCCGCGCCCGGATGGGGCCGGAGTACACCGAGCTGAAGAGCCTGGTCCGGCGCGAGGGTCTGCACACGGTCTGCGAAGAGGCGGGTTGCCCCAACATCTTCGAATGCTGGGAGGACCGGGAAGCCACCTTCCTGATCGGCGGCGACCAGTGCACCCGTCGCTGCGACTTCTGCCAGATCGACACCGGAAAGCCCGCGGCACTGGACCGCGACGAACCCCGGCGAGTCGCCGACAGCGTGCGAGCGATGGGGCTGCGCTACGCCACAGTGACCGGCGTGGCCCGCGACGACCTGCCCGACGGCGGGGCCTGGCTGTACGCCGAGACGGTGCGAGCCATCAAAGAGCTCAACCCCTCGACCGGCGTCGAGCTGTTGATCCCCGACTTCAACGGCGAGCCCACTCGGCTTGCCGAGGTCTTCGAGTCACGCCCGGAAGTGTTGGCGCACAACGTCGAAACGGTGCCCCGCATCTTCAAGCGGATTCGGCCCGCTTTCACCTACCAGCGCAGCCTGGGCGTGCTCACCGCGGCGCGCGACTTCGGCCTGGTCACCAAGAGCAACCTCATCCTCGGGCTGGGCGAAACACCCGACGAGGTGCGCACCGCGCTGGCCGACCTGCGCGATGCGGGCTGCGACATCGTCACCATCACGCAATATCTGCGACCGACGACGCGCCACCACCCGGTCGAGCGCTGGGTGAAGCCGGAGGAGTTCGTCGATTTCGCAAGGCACGCCGAGGGGCTGGGCTTTTCGGGGGTGCTGGCCGGACCGCTGGTGCGATCGTCCTACCGGGCGGGACGGCTCTATGAGCAGGCCGCCCGCAGCCGCGTCCGTAGTTGACTCCGCACGTACGTATCCTTGGTGATTATGGCTAAACCCCGCACTGCCGCTGAGAACAAGGCCGCCCGGGCGCAGGCGCAGGCCGCCCGCAAGGCCGCCACGCGGGAGCGCCGCACCCAGTTGTGGCAGGCGTTCAACATTCAGCGCAAGGAGGACAAGCGCCTCCTGCCGTACATGATCGGCGCCTTCGTGCTGATCGTCGGCATCGCGGTGGCCGTCGGCGTGTGGGCCGGCGGGCTCAGCATGATCACGATGATCCCGCTCGGTGTGCTGCTGGGCGCTTTGGTCATGTTCATCATCTTCAGCCGCCGGGCCCAGCGATCGATCTTTAGCAAAGCCGAAGGTCAAACCGGTGCCGCGGCGTGGGTGCTGGACAACTTGCGCGGCAAGTGGCGGGTGACCCCCGGGGTCGCCGCGACCGGCCACTTCGACGCGGTGCACCGGGTGCTCGGCCGACCCGGCGTCATCCTGGTCGGCGAAGGATCGGCGGCCAGGGTGAAACCGCTACTGGCTCAGGAGAAGAAGCGCACCGCTCGGGTGGTCGGCGACGCACCGATCTACGACATCATCGTCGGCAACGGCGAGGGTGAGGTTCCGTTGGCCAAGTTGGAGCGCCACCTCACCCGCCTGCCCAACAACATCACCATCAAACAGATGGACACGCTCGAGTCCCGTTTGTCCGCTCTGGGATCGCGGGCAGGTGCCGGGGTCCTGCCGAAGGGACCGCTTCCGAACGCCGGCAAGATGCG
>Ga0318553_10000788_pt1 | contig 10636 bp, 10 predicted proteins | sample GRESIP082b2f21_FD_203686 | JGI IMG/M metagenome (GOLD analysis project Ga0318553, IMG submission 203686) | Tropical soil microbial communities from Luquillo Experimental Forest, Puerto Rico - GRE.SIPMG.082b2f21 | ecosystem: Environmental > Terrestrial > Soil > Tropical forest > Bulk soil...
CCAACGATCTGACCAGCGAGGTGCTCGGGCTGGACCGGGCAGACCCGGCGATGAGCCCGGCGCTGGCCGCCGATCCGCGGGTACTTGCCCTGATCGCCACCGTGGCCACCGCCGCCCAGGCAGCCGGGGTCGGGCTTTCGGTGTGCGGTGACGCGGCCGCCGACCCGGCGGTCCTGCCCCTGCTGATCGGCCTCGGGATACGCCGGTTCAGCGTGGGAGCCGCCCGGCTGCCGCAGGTGGCGGAGTGGATCGCGGCCGCCGACAGCGCGGCCTGCGCCACGCAGGCCAGCCGGGCACTGGCCGCGGCCGGCCTGGTGCCGGGCCAGTCACCGCGGGTGGGGTCATGAGCATGCCGTCAGCTCAGGACCGACAGGACCGGGCCGCCCCGGGCCGCCCCCAGATCGCGGGAGATGGCCCGCGCCGATTCCTGCACCGCCCGCACCAGTTCGTCCCGGGTGGCCTGGGCCAGCAGCCGGTCCGCCGCGCCGACGACCCCGATGGCACCGGCGACCACGGTGTCACGGCCGAAGATCGGTGCCGCGATGCCCGCATCACCCACGGTGGCCTCCTGGTCCTCCACCGCGTAGCCCAGCCTGCGCACCTGGTTGAGCACCCGGCTGAGAGCAACCCGGGTGGTCTTGGTCCGGCCGGTCAGCGGGGCCAGGTCAGCGGCCAGCGCGGCGGCCCGGGCGGGCCCCGCCAGGTTGGCCACGATCGCGTGCCCGAGCGCGCAGGCATGCCACGGAATGGCCGCCCCGACCTCCAGGATCTGCACCGTGTTGTCCGGCCGGAACACGTGATGCAGCACGATGACCCGGCTGCCCGAGAGACTGGCCACCCATACCGCCTCGTTCGCCCGCTGGGCGAGCGATTCCGCCCACAGCAGCGACCGGGCACGCAGTTCCGAGCCGTCCAGATAGGCGTTGCCCAGCAGCAGCACCGCCGGGCCGAGGCTGTACTTCCCGGTGTCGTCATCCTGCGCGACCAGGCCATGCTTCGCCAGCGTGCGGAGCAGCCCGTGCACGGTCGGCTTGGCCAGCCCCACCTGCTCCGCGATTTCGGTGACGCCGAGCCGCGGCGTGCCGGAGCCAAGAACGGCAAGAATCCGGGCCGCGCGCTCCACCGATTGGATCATGACAACCTTTCAGCAATGTCGAACATTATTCAGGATATGCCATGAGCCTCCACGCCAGAGTAGGGATCGTCCTCGTTTCGCACAGCGCTGCACTGGCGGAGGGGGCGGCGGAGCTTGCCGGCCAGATCAGCGGAGGAACCGTGGCCATTATCCCCGCGGGCGGCACCGATGACGGACATCTCGGCACCAGCGCGGCGAAAGTGCAGCAAGCAGTCAAACTCGCCGATAGCGGAGCAGGCGTGCTCATCCTCCCCGACCTGGGCAGTGCCGTCCTCACCGTGCGGGCCCTGCTCACCGACACCGGGGATCTGCCCGGCCCGATCGAGATCGCGGACGCGCCTTTCGTCGAGGGCGTAGTGGCCGCGACCGTGGCCGCGGCCAGCGGCGGGGACATCACAGCGGTGCTCGCCGCGGCGGAGGAGGCGCGCCATGCCCGCAAGCTGTGAGCGGGCGATCACCCTCACCGGTGACCTGCACGCCCGTCCGGCCGGTGCGCTGTCAGTAACGGCGGCGAAGTTCTCCAGCGCCGTCGCGCTCACTGTCGGCAGCAGCCGGGCGGACGCCAAGAGCGTGCTCGGCGTGATGGGCCTGGGTGCGACCAGCGGGCAGCGGGTCACCGTGACAGCAGATGGGCCCGACGCGGAGGCGGCGGTCGCGGCGATCATCGCCATCCTGGCCGCCGCCACGCGGGTGGGCGCCTGACGCCAGCCTCGAGGTGATCCCGGTCCACGCGCCGGGACTGGGTGCGGCACTCTTGAATCCGCAAAGGTGCGGCGCCCGCGTGCACCGGGAGGGAACCCCATGGCCCGGCAGCGGCTGGTAGCGGTCAGCTATCCGGTGGACGACGAGTTCATCCGGATCAACACGGAGGTGCTCGGCGGCGAGGCCGGCCTCGCCTTCCTGGCGCCGCTGGCCGAGGCTGAGCGCCGGGACATCCTGCCGGAAGCGGACGCGCTGATCGGCTGGAACCTGCGCCGGGAACTGCCGGCCGGGGGATGGCAGCAGGCGGCCAGGCTGGAGTTCGTCCAGCTGCTGTCGGCCGGTGCCGACCAGCTCGACTTCGCCGCCATCCCCGGCCGGCTGGTCCTGGCCAGCAATGTGGGCGCCTACTCGGCGCCGATCGCCGAGCATGTGATGGCCATGGCGCTGGCGCTGGCCCGGCGGCTGCGCCAGCGCCAGGCCGGGCTCGCCCGCGGCGAATTTAACCAGTGGCAGCCGGTGCTCACATTGAACGGCGCGGTCTGCGCGATTCTCGGCTACGGCGGTATCGGCGCCGCGACCGCGGCCCTGATGCGAGGGTTCGGTGCCCGCATTCACGCGGTGAACACCTCGGGCAGCACCAGCGACCCAGTCGAGTTCGCCGGCACCATCGCCGACCTGGACCGGGTGCTTGCCGCCGCCGATGTCCTGGTCGTGGCGCTGCCGCTGACCACCGCCACCCGGGGCCTCATCGGCGGCAGGGAACTGGCCCTGATGAAGCCTGCCGCCATCATCGTCAATGTGTCCCGGGCAGCCATCGTGAACGAGCGGGCCCTGTTCGAGCACCTGCGCAGCCACCCCGAGTTCTGCGCCGGCCTCGACACCTGGTGGCACGAGCCCGGCCAGGAGGGGGGGTTCCGGATGGACTACCCCTTCCTCGACCTGCCCAATGTGATCGGTTCCCCGCACAACTCCGGCATCGTGCCCGGCGTGCTGGCCCATGCGGCCCGCCGGGCGGCCGAGAACACCCGCCGGTTCCTGCACGGCGAGGCGGTCACCGGCCTGGTCCGGCGAGCCGACTACAGCTGAGCTGGCGGCCGCGCCGCCGCGCCGCGCTAAGGCGTCGCCTGGCTGGTGGGCTGCCCGGGCGGGGCGATGACCCCATTCGGGACACCGACCATCACCCCTGGGCGGCAGTGGAGCATCGGCATCTGCACCCGCACTGGCATCCCGGCAGGCAGCTTGACCGGCAGCCCGCGCACGTACTCCCAGCTGATGATGGGCGGAACGCCGGGCTGGTACAACCGCACCTGCCCGGGCGGGACCAGTTGCCGCAGCGGCCCCTCGCCCGGCGGGCCGATCGAGACAGACCAGCCGGGCAGGCCGCCGCTGATGATGACATCGTGCAGACGCGCCCCGGCGCCGCAGAAGACCGTGATGCGGCGCGCCGGGCCGAATGGGCCGACCATCGCGGCACCAGGCGGCAGGCCGGCCGGCCCGAAGGTGAACTGCCTGGCTGCCCCCGACACCGTGACGGCCGGCGACGGCCGGGCGAGACCAACCAGCAGGCCGATGATGACGCCGGCCAGCACGGCTGCCACCACCCAGCCTGCCGCCCGGCTGGTGAGTGCCCGGCGGGCGGCGGCGCCACGGCCGGGCCGCTGGCCCGTCTCGGCTGGCGGGAGTGGCGCGGTGGCGCCGTCCGCGAGTGGCCCCGACGGCTCCGCGCCGTCAGCCAGTTCCTCTTCGTCCACGTCAGCGCACCTCACTGTCGGCTGCATACGAAAGTGCCACGCTTCATCATCGCTCGCCGGCCTGCGTGCGGTGCACACGTTGGGTGTGAGTTCGGTGTGAATGCCCGGAGGCCAGGTGTGCCCGGCCGGGCCGCGACCGGGGCCAGCGGCACGGATAACCCCCAGCGGGTGACGACTGGCTGGCCCGGCCGGCGGGATGCTGTCAGCACATGACACAACGGCTGGTGACCATGCGGCCAGCGGCAGGCCGCCGGGAAGGATGATCATGGCCCGCTACCCCAACATCAGCGATCATGGGCTGATCGGCGACCTGCAGACGGCGGCGCTGGTGGCGACCGATGGCACGCTGGACTGGTTCTGCTGTCCCCGGTTCGACTCGCCGAGTGTGTTCGCGTCCCTGCTGGACGCCGACGGCGGCGGCTATTACAAGATCGCTCCAGACCGGGACGACTATGTCAGCAGGCAGCTGTACCTGCCCGATACCGCGATCCTGGTCACCCGGTTCATGACCCCCGACGGGGTCGGTGAGGTGCACGACTTCATGCCGGTGATCGAAGGGCCGGCGACCGGCCGGCACCGGCTGGTGCGGAACATCCGCGTCGTCCGGGGCACCATGCGGTTCGCCGTCGCAATCCAGCCACGCTTCGACTATGGCCGCAAGCCGCACACACTGGAACTGACCGAGGATGGTGCGGTGTTCCGGTCCGAGGGCCTGGAACTGACCATGCACGGGATCGGGGACGAGGGGGTGTCCATCGCCCAGGCCGGGGTCACCATCGAGCGCGACGGCGACGGGTTGCGGTGGACCCGCACGTTGCGGGAGGGCCAGATCGGCGGGGTGGTGCTGGAATCGGACGGGGGCACTCCCCGGCGGGTGTCCCCGGCAGCCGCGCAGCGGATGGCGGACGACACCGCGCGGTTCTGGCGTGACTGGCTGCACCGGTCCACCTACCGCGGGCGGTGGCGGGAGATGGTCAACCGCTCGGCGATGACGCTCAAGCTGATGACCTACCAGCCGACCGGCGCGCTGGTCGCTGCGCCGACCACCGGGCTGCCCGAGCAGGCAGGCGGCGAGCGCAACTGGGACTACCGCTACACCTGGATCCGCGACGGGTCGTTCTCCATCTACGCCCTGCTGGGGCTCGGCTATGTCGACGAGGCGGCGGCGTTCGGCGCCTGGCTGCGCGACCGTGCCGCCGAGTACACCGGGCAAGGCCGGCCGCTGAAGATCATGTACCGGGTCGACGGCAGCTCCGACCTGGTCGAGGAAACACTCGAGCATTTCGAGGGCTGGCGCGGCTCCCGCCCGGTCCGGATCGGCAACGGCGCCGCCGACCAGCTCCAGCTCGACATCTACGGCGAAGCGATGGACGCCATTTCGCTCGCGGACGCGCGTGGTGTGCAACCTGCCTACCAGGGCTGGAAGGACCTGTCGGCGATCATCGACTGGCTGTGCGACCACTGGGACCAGCCCGATGAGGGCATCTGGGAAACCCGGGGCGGCCAGAAGAACTTCACCTACGGCCGGTTCCAGACCTGGGTCGCGCTCGACCGCGCCATCAAAATGGCCCAGGGCCGGGCCCGCCCGGCCAACCTCGCCGAGTGGATCCGCGTCCGCGACCGCGTCTACGACCAGATCTTCGAACGCGGCTGGAACCCCAAGGTCGGTGCGTTCACCCAGCATTACGACACCGAGGTGCTGGACTCATCCCTGCTGCTGATGCCGCTGCAGGGCTTCATCGCCCCCCGCGACCCCATGTGGCTGTCCACCCTGGCAGCGATGGACCGCGAGCTCGTCTCCGACAGCCTGGTCTACCGGTACAACCCCAGCGCCTCACCGGACGGGCTCGCCGGGGATGAGGGCACCTTCTCCCTGTGCACCTTCTGGTATGTGGACGCCCTCGCCCGCGCCGGGCGGCTGGAGGAGGCCCGGCTGGTGTTCGAGAAGATGCACACCTATGCCAACCACCTCGGCCTGTACTCCGAGGAAATCAGCAGCACCGGTGAGCAGCTCGGCAACTTCCCGCAGGCGTTCAGCCACCTGTCACTGATCGGCGCCGCGATCAACCTCGACTACCAGCTCGACCACGGCCTGCCGCCGGCCAGCCGGCGCTAAGCCAGGGCCGGGGGCCCGGCCGGGATAGCCGTCCCCACCCCGGTGAGCAGTGCCGGAGGCCAAACCGTGAGCTTGGCTGCGGGCCGCGCCGGGCGGGCCGGCGGCGGCTGCGGGCTGCCATAGACTTGGCGGCCGTAGCCGTTTGCGGCCGTGCCAGCTGTCCGTCCCGCCGGGCGCGCCACGGCGGGCAGGAAACCCACGCGACCAGGGAGTGACGCCGCCGTGAAGACCGATGTGGAGGAGCTGAGCCCGACCCGGGTCAAGCTGACCATCGAGGTTCCGTTTGCTGAGCTCAAGCCCAGCCTCGACAAGGCCTACCGGGAGGTCGCCAAGCAGGTGAGGATTCCCGGTTTCCGTCCGGGCCACGTCCCGCCGCGGGTTATCGACCAGCGGCTGGGCCGCAGTGTGGTGCTGGAGCAGGCGGTGAACGACGCGGTCCCGGAGCTGTACGGAAAGGCGCTGCAGGACAACGACGTGCTGGCGCTCGGGCAGCCGGAGGTGGAGATCACCCGGCTGGACGACGGGCAGGAACTCGCGTTCACCGCCGAAGTCGACATCCGGCCGAAGATCGACCTGCCCGACCTGGCCGGCCTTTCGGTGACGGTGGACAACGCCGAGGTCAGCCCGGACGAGGTGGAAGAGTACATCGCCGGGCTGCGGGAGCGGTTCGCGTCGCTGCGGGGGGTGGACCGGCCCGTGCAGACCGGTGACTACGTCTCCATCGACCTGTCCGCCTCAGTGGACGGCACCCCGGTCGACGACGCGCAGGCCAGCGGGATCTCCTACGAGGTCGGCAGCGGCTCGCTGCTGGATGGCCTGGACGAGGCGCTGGCCGGGCTGTCGGCCGGGGACGCGGCCACCTTCAGCTCGGAGCTAGCCGGGGGGGAGGAGGCGGGCCGCCAGGCCGAGGTCGCGGTGACCGTGCACAGCGTCAAGGTGAAGGACCTGCCCGAGCTGGACGACGAGTTCGCCCAGTCCGCCAGCGAGTACGACACCCTGGGCGAGTTCCGGGCCGGCACCCGTACCAGGCTGGCCGGGGCCAAGCGGCTGCAGCAGGCCGGCCAGGCCCGGGAGCGGGCGCTGGACGCGTTGCTGGCCCAGGTGGATGTGCCGCTGCCAGAGCGGCTGGTGGCGGAGGAGATCGACCGGCGTGACCACGCGCTGGACGAGCAGCTGGAGCGGGCGGGCATGACCCGGGAGGCCTACCTCGGGTCGCGCGAGCTGACCTCCCAGGCGCTGGACGAGGAGATCGCCGATGACGCCCGCCGTTTCGTCACCGCTAGCTTCGTGCTCGATCAGATCGCCCGGCAGGAGGAGATCGGGGTCGAGCAGGAGGAGCTGAACGCCTACCTGGTGGAGCAGGCGTACCGGCTCGGGGTGCCGCCGGAGCGGCTGGCCAAGGAACTCGTTGACGGAGGGCGGCTCGGGGTCGCGGTCACCGAGGTGCTCCGGTCCAAGGCCCTGGAGCTGCTGGCGGAGCGGGCGACCGTCACCGACGAGGCGGGCCGGCCGGTCGACCTCAAGGCGCTCGCCGCGGCGGACGAGGCCGGGGAGGCCGGAGCCGGGGAGGCCGAGGCGGAGACGGACGCGGAGGGCGGCCAGGACGGGGACGGCGGCCAGGACGGGGACGCCACCCCCGGCTGAAAGCGGCAGGCCGGCCGCTCGCCCATCCCTGACCACCAGGTCAGGCGCCTTGTCAGCGCCACGCCACCAGTGCCGGCGGTAACGTTCCCGGCGTTCGCGAACTGATCAGTGCTGACGGGTTTCCGGGCAGCACTGCTGACCGGCCCTTACCCGGATGGAGCCTGCGCCGACAGCGAACAGGGGCCGGTGGCGGACGTTCCGGGCTCGCCTCCGCGTTAGGGTCACTGACAAGGGCAGATGAGAGCGAGGAGAGCACCGTGAGCGACGGGGTGCAGCACCTAGCGGCGAACGAGCAGCGGGGCACGGGCACCGCCCCGGCCGTCCAGCCGGTGTCGGCCAGCGCCGCACTGGCCAGCACGGTGCCAGCCAGCACGGTGCCGGACATCGTGCAGCGGACCGCGGAGGCCCCACCGGCGCTCTTGGGTGACCCGCTCTTCCAGCGCATGCTGCGGCACCGGATCATCTTCCTCGGCCAGCAGGTGGACGAGGACATCGCCAACCGGATCTGTGCCGAGCTGGTCTTGCTGGCGGCCGAGGACGACAAGCGTGACATCAGCATCTACATCAACTCACCCGGCGGGTCCGTCTACGCGGGCCTGGCCATCTACGACGTGATGCAGTATGTGCCAAACGACATCGCCACCTACGCCATGGGCATGGCGGCGTCGATGGGACAGTTCCTGCTGTCGGCCGGTGCACCCGGCAAGCGCTATGCCCTGCCGCACGCGAGCATCCTGATGCACCAGCCGTCCGGTGGCATCGGCGGCACCGCCTCCGACATCAAGATCCAGGCCGAGCAGATGCTCTACATCAAGCGGACGCTGTTCGACCGGATCGCCTACCACACCGGGCAGCCGGTCGATCAGATCGAGAAGGATGCCGACCGCGACCGCTGGTTCACCGCCGAGGAGGCCAGGGATTATGGCTTCGTCGACCACGTGATCCGCAGCGCGCTGGAGGTCCCGTCGGCGGGGCCTGTCTCCTGAACCTGGATCAGAAGCAGAGGAAGCGAACCGTGAGCACAGCCAGCCGTCTCCAGGCCCAGTCAGCAGTCAGCCCGGCCGTGGCCTATCCCGCGCAGGCGCGGTACGTCCTGCCGTCCTTCGTGGAGCGCACGTCGTACGGGATCAAGGAGATGAACCCGTACAACAAGCTCTTCGAGGAGCGGATCATCTTCCTGGGCGTGCAGATCGACGACGCGTCGGCGAACGACGTGATCGCCCAGCTGATCGCGCTGGAGTCGATGGACCCCGACCGGGACATCACCATGTACATCAACTCGCCGGGTGGCTCGGTCACCTCGATGATGGCGATCTACGACACCATGCAGTTCGTCCAGCCCGAGATCGCCACCTGCTGCGTCGGCCAGGCCGCCTCGGCGGCCGCGGTGCTGCTGGCGGCAGGCACCAAGGACAAGCGGATGGCGCTGCCGAACGCGCGCATCCTGCTCCACCAGCCCGCCACCGAGGGCGGCTACGGCCAGTCCAGCGACCTGGAGATCCAGGCCCGCGAGATCCTGCGGATGCGCACCGCCATGGAGCGCATCATCGCCCTGCACAGCGGCCGGCCGGAGGACCAGGTAGCCCGTGATGTCGAGCGGGACAAGTACTTCTCGGCCGAGGAGGCCAGGGAATACGGGCTGGTGGACGAGGTTCTGACAAACCTCAAGCGCCGGGCCGAGGTAACCTCGTCCTGAGGCAGGACTGGCCCCAGCAGGCTGGGCCTGCCGCCGCGCCGGCTGCTGATGACTTCGCACCTGGGGGCGGCAAACGGTACGGTCGGACCGACAGGGTAGACCAGCGGGGTCTGGCTGGCACATGATGGCAGGACCGCGGGACGTTGGCCTGGCCGCCGCGGCGGCCGCGATGAGGGAGTTGGTTGGTGGCGCGCATCGGGGAAGGTGGTGACCTTCTGAAGTGCTCCTTCTGCGGGAAGAGCCAGAAGCAGGTCAAGAAGCTCATCGCTGGCCCCGGCGTGTACATCTGCGACGAATGCATCGATCTCTGCAACGAGATCATCGAAGAGGAACTGGCCGAGCCGGCTGAGCTCAAATGGGACAGCCTGCCCAAGCCGCGCGAGATCTACGAATTCCTCGACGCCTACGTGATCGGCCAGGAGAAGGCCAAGAAGGCGCTCTCGGTCGCGGTCTACAACCACTACAAGCGGGTCCAGTCAGGCGGCGAGACATCCCGGTCCGGTGAGGACGGGGTGGAATTGGCCAAGTCGAACATCCTGCTGCTCGGCCCGACCGGCTCCGGCAAGACCCTGCTCGCCCAGACGCTGGCCCGGCTGCTGAACGTGCCGTTCGCCATCGCGGACGCGACCGCACTGACCGAGGCCGGCTATGTCGGGGAAGACGTCGAGAACATCCTGCTCAAGCTCATCCAGGCGGCCGAGTACGACGTCAAGAAGGCCGAGACCGGGATCATCTACATAGACGAGATCGACAAGATCGCGCGCAAGAGCGAGAACCCGTCGATCACGCGCGATGTGTCCGGCGAGGGTGTGCAGCAGGCGCTGCTGAAAATCCTGGAAGGCACCACCGCCTCGGTACCGCCGCAGGGCGGGCGTAAGCACCCGCACCAGGAGTTCATCCAGATCGACACGACCAACGTGCTGTTCATCTGCGGCGGGTCGTTCTCCGGCCTGGAGAAGATCATCGAGCAGCGGGTCGGCAAGAGCGGGATGGGCTTCGGCGCGGTGCTGCGGGTCAAGAACGACCGGGCCACCAGCGACGCGTTCGCCGAGGTCATGCCGGAGGACCTGCTCAAGTTCGGCATGATCCCGGAATTCGTCGGCCGCCTCCCGGTGATCACCAGCGTGCACAACCTGGACCGTGAGGCGCTCATCCGGATCCTCACCGAGCCGAGGAACGCGCTGGTCAAGCAGTACCGGCGGCTGTTCGAGCTGGACGGGGTGGAGCTGGAGTTCACGCCCGAGTCACTGGAAGCCGTCGCCGATCAGGCGATCCTGCGCGGCACCGGTGCCCGCGGGCTGCGCGCCATCCTGGAGGAAGTGCTGCTGTCGGTCATGTACGAGGTGCCCAGCCGCAAGGATGTCGAGCGGGTGGAGATCACCGGACCGGTGGTGCTTGAGCACGTCAACCCGACCCTGGTCCCGCGCAGCGCGCGCACCCGCCCCCCGCGCGAAAAGTCCGCCTGACCCGGCTCTCCGCCTGGCCCCCAGCTCTTTCCGCCTGGCCCCAGCTTTCATGATCACGGAATCCTGTCAGTCGCATTCCTCCTGGGTTCAGGGGATCCCCGGACGGCAGCTCGCGCCGGCCAGGAC